>Ga0335084_10004403_pt1 | contig 13853 bp, 15 predicted proteins | sample Lox_Sample_44_FD_206721 | JGI IMG/M metagenome (GOLD analysis project Ga0335084, IMG submission 206721) | Soil microbial communities from Loxahatchee National Wildlife Refuge, Florida, United States - Lox_Sample_4.4 | ecosystem: Environmental > Terrestrial > Soil > Wetlands | place: USA... | reverse complement strand
GGCAACCAGCATCTCGGGCGCACCGAGCAGCACCACGACGTCGCCCTCCCGCAAGGGGCCGGCCTCCTCGGCGGACATCTTCTTCTTCTCGCCGGGGCGGCGCACCGAGGAAACCTGCACGCCGAGATCCTCCAGCTCCAGAGCCGCGAGCGTCTTGGCGAGCGCAGCCGCGTGCGCGTCGAGCGTGACGGCGTGCAGCCGCGGCTGCGCGCTTTCCCCTGCCTCGGGCGCGTCGCTCTCGCCGTGGTAGAGCCCGCGTAGCAGGCCGTACTGCTGGTCGCGCACCTGGCTCATGCGCCGCATGACGCGTGCCAGAGGCACTCCCACCCAGACCAGCGTGTGCGATGCGAGCATCAGACCGGACTCGAACGCCTCCGGCACGACCTCCGACGCGCCTGCGGCGGTGAGCCTGCCGATGTCGGCCTCGTCGCGCGCGCGGACAATGACCGGCAGCGAAGCGTTGAGCGCGTGGATGTGCGCGAGCACGCGCACTGACGCGGCGGCATCCGCGAACGTCACCACCACGGCCGCGGCGCGCGCCACGCCGGCCGCCACCAACGACTCGCGCCGGGAGCAGTCCGCATACACCACCGTCTCGCCGGCGAGCGCCGCCTCGCGCACGCGCTCTGGATCGAGGTCGAGCGCGACGTAGCGCACGCCTTCGGCCTCCAGCAGACGCGCCAGGCGCTGGCCATTGCGGCCGTAGCCGAGGATGATGACATGGCGCTCGGTTTCCAGTGAGCGCACTGCCACGCGGTGCAGCTCGAGCGATCGCGCCATCCACTCCGAAGCGGTGAAGCGCAGCACCATGCGGTCGCTCGCGGCGATGAGAAAGGGCGTGGCGAGCATCGACAGGATCATTCCACCGATCAGCGCCTGCACCACGGGCTCGGGCGCGAGCTGCGCCGCGTTCACCTGGGCGAGAAGCACGAAACCGAATTCGCTGCCCTGAGCGAGCGCAAGGCCGATGCGCAGCGCCTTGCCCGGGGCCGCGCCGAACGCGCGCGCCAGCAGCGCGATCAGCGCGCACTTGCCCGCAACGAGCAGCGCAAGGAAGCCAAGCACCAGCCAGACCCGATCGAGAAGCTGGCCGACATCGAGCAACATGCCCACCGACACGAAAAACAGCCCGAGCAGCACATCGCGGAACGGCTTGATGTCTTCCTCGACCTGGTAGCGGTATTCGGTATCGCCGAGCAGCATGCCCGCGACGAAGGCCCCCAGGGCGAGCGAGAGGCCTGCGAGCCCCGTCAGGAAAGCGAGCAGCAGCGTCACCAACAGGACGTTGAGGACGAAAAGCTCGGTCGAGCGGCGGCGCGCGACCACGCCGAACCAGGCGCGGATCACCCGCGGGCCGACGAGCGTCAGCACCGCGAGGACCACGGCCGCCTTGGCGAGGGCGATCAGCACGTCGCGCGCCAGATCCTGCGCATGCGCGCTCAGCGCCGGCACCAGGATCAGCAACGGTACCACCGCCAGGTCCTGGAACAGCAGCACGCCGACGATGTCGCGGCCGTGCGGCGTATCGAGCTCGAGCCGCTCGGCAAGGAGCTTGGAGACGATCGCCGTCGAGGACATCGCAACCGCGCCGCCGAGCGCGAGCCCCGGCTGCCAGCCTGCGCCGAGCGCCTGCGCGACGGCTACGCCGATGGCGATGCTCGCGGCGACCTGCGCCGCGCCAAGGCCGAACACGGAGCGTCGCATGCCGCGCAGCTTGGCAAGGCTGAATTCCAGCCCGATCGAGAACATCAGGAAGACGACGCCGAACTCGGCGAGCTGGCGCACGGCGTGGGTATCGGCGACCAGGCCCGCCGCATGCGGCCCGAGTGAGACGCCGGTGACGAGATAGCCGATGATCGGCGGCAGCGCCAGGCTGCGGCAGACGATGACCGCCAGCACGCCACCTGCCAGCAGCACGAGCACCGGTTGCAGAGACAAGCCGGCGGCATCCATGGCGGCTGTAGAGGGAGAGTTATACTTCGCGGCTATGATAAGCGCAGTACGTTCCCTGCGTCAGGCGGCGTCTCGCAGCGGCGAAGGCGCGCTGGATCTCGCGCGCAAGGTGCTTGCAATCGAGGCCGACGCCGTGCGCGCCCTGGGCGGGCGGCTCGACACGCGGTTTCTCGCCGCGCTGCAGCTGATCCAGAAATGCCTGGACGGCCAGCGCGGCCGCGTGATCGTCAGCGGAATCGGCAAGTCGGGTCACGTCGCGCGCAAGATCGCTTCCACCATGGCCAGCACCGGCACGCCGGCCTACTTCGTTCACCCTGCGGAGGCGAGCCACGGCGATCTCGGCATGATCCGCGCCGAGGACGTGTTCATCGGCATCTCCAACTCGGGCGAGAGCGCCGAGCTGGTGCGCATCATTCCTGCGATCAGGCGCGAGGGCGCGAAGCTCGTCGCGATCACCGGCAACGCGCAATCGTCTCTCGCGCGCGAGGCCGACGTGCACCTCGACGCGGGCGTCGAGCAGGAGGCCTGCCCGCTCGGTCTCGCGCCCACCGCCAGCACCACGGCGGCGCTCGCGCTGGGCGATGCGCTCGCCATCGCACTGCTCGATGCGCGCGGCTTCTCCGCGGCGGATTTCGCGCGCTCGCACCCGGGCGGCGCGCTGCACCGAGAGGCGCTCAAGCACGTCGCCGACGTGATGCGCCGCGGTGCCGACGTGCCCAAGGTGCGCGAGGGCGCGACGCTCAAGCAGGCGCTGGACGAGATGACGCGCGGCGGCCTCGGCATGACGGCGATCGTGGACGCGCGCGGCCGCGTCAAGGGAATCTTCACCGACGGCGACCTGCGCCGCGCGCTGAAGAAAGTGTCCAACCTCAAGTCGGCGCGCGTGGCGCAGGTGATGACCGCCAGCCCGCGCAGCGTGCAGCCGCAGGCGCTCGCCGCGGAGGCGGTCGCCCTGATGGAGCGGCATCGCATCAGCCAGCTCCTCGTGGTGAATGCGGCGGGCGAGCTGGTCGGCGCGCTCAACATGAACGACCTGCTGCGCGCCAAGGTCGTCTGAGCCGATGCCGCAGGCGACTGCCGACGCGCTCGAGCGGGCGCGCCGCGTGCGGCTGATGGTGTTCGACGTCGATGGCGTGCTCACCGACGGCCGGTTGTGGTACGGGCCGCGCGGCGAGGAGCTGAAGGCGTTCCACACGCTCGACGGCCACGGCCTGAAGATGCTCGCGCAATCCGGCATCCCGGCCGCCATCCTGTCGGGCCGCAGCTCCGCCGCAGTGGCGGCGCGCGCCGCCGAACTGGGCATCGCGCATGTGCTGCAGGGCGCGCAGGACAAGTCGGCAGCCTTCGCCGCGCTGCTCGCGCGCCTCGGCCTACAGCCCGCCGAGGCGGGCTGCATGGGCGATGACGTGCCAGACCTGCCGGTGCTCGAGCGTTGCGGCTTTGCCTGCGCGCCGCGCGAGGCGCATGCATGCGTGCTGCGCGCCGCGCATTACGTCACGGCGGCGAGCGCTGGCGCCGGCGCCGCGCGCGAAGTCTGCGAGTACCTGCTGCGCGCGCAAGGCAGGCTCGACGCGGCACTGGCACGGCACCTGGCATGAACCTCTCGAGCGCGCGCTTGTTCCCGCTGCTGCTGATGCTCACGCTGACGCTGCTCACCTTCTGGCTCGAGCGCCTGACGCGCGAGGAGCCGGCAGCGCCGGCGCCGCGGCGCCACGACCCGGACTTCATCGTCGAAGGGTTCCAGCTCACCGAGTTCGGCGTGGCCGGAAAGCCCGTGACGACGCTCTCGGCCGCAAAGATGACGCACTACCCCGACGACGGCTCCACGGAGCTCGTCTCGCCGCGAGCCGTGCAGACCAGGCCCGACGAGCCGCGGCTGCGCCTGAGCGCCGAGCGCGGCACGCTGTCGCAGGATGGCAACGAGCTGCTGCTCTACGACAACGTGCTGCTGCTGCGCGACGGCGCAAGCGGCACGGAGGATGGCCGCATGAGCACCAGCTTCCTGCACCTCGTCGGCGAGCGCTCGCTGGTGCGCAGCGACCGGGAAGTGGAGTTCACTGCGCCCGGACGCACCCTGCGCGGGCGCGGCATGGAATACGACAATCGCACCGGCCAGCTGGTGCTGCACGCGCAGGTGCGCGGCACGTTCGAGGCGAAGCTGCCATGACGACGCGCGCGCTCCTCTTCTGCACGGTTGCGATGGCGGCGGCGGCCGCTTTCCCGGCCAGGGCGGAGAAAGCCGACCGCGACAAGCCCACGCAGGTCGAGGCCAACCGCATGACCTCGGACGAGGCGCGCCGCGTCAGCATTTTCGAAGGCAACGTGGTGTTCACCAAGGGAACGCTGCAGTTGCGCGCCGAGCGGGTGGTGCTGCGCGAAGACGCCGACGGCTTTCACCACGCGAGCGCGAGCGGCGCACCGGTGCACTTTCGCCAGAAGAGCGACGCGCAGGCCGGCCAGGAAGGCGTCTGGGTCGAAGGCGAGGCGCTGCGCGTGGAGATCGACGAGCGCACCGAGCGCATCGAGCTGATGGAAAGCGCGCGCATCGCGCGCGACCAGGACGAGGTGCGCGGCAACTACATCCTCTACGACCAGCGCTCCGAGTTCTTCTCGGTATCGAGCGCAAAGGGCGTGCCCGCGGCGGCGCCTGGCGAGCGCGTGCGCGCGGTGATCCAGCCCAAGAAGCCCGCCCCGGCCACCCCGGCCGCCCCTGCCGCCCCGGCCGCCCCTGCCACCAAGGGCGCCAAGTGAGCCTGCTGCGCGCCGAGCACCTGCACAAGCGCTACAAGTCGCGCAGCGTCGTGCAGGACGTCTCGCTCGAGGTGGCCAGCGGCGAGGTAGTCGGCCTGCTCGGCCCCAACGGCGCGGGCAAGACGACCTGCTTCTACATGATCGTCGGCCTCATCGCCGCCGATGCCGGGCGCATCCAGCTCGACGGCCGCGAACTCACGCACCTGCCGATCCACGCGCGCGCGCGCCTGGGCATTTCCTACCTGCCGCAGGAGAACTCCACCTTCCGCAAGCTCTCGGTCGAGGAGAACGTGCAGGCAGTGCTCGAGCTGCAGGGCCTGGCTGGCGCCGAGATCGAGACGCGCCTGCAGGAACTGCTCAAGGACCTCAACATCGCGCACTTGCGCAAGCACGCAGCGATTTCGCTCTCCGGCGGCGAGCGCCGGCGACTGGAGATCGCGCGTGCCCTGGGCAACAAGCCCGCTTTCATCCTGCTGGACGAGCCGTTTGCCGGCGTCGACCCGATCGCGGTGCTCGACATCCAGCGCATCATCCGTTTCCTCAAGGAGCGCGACATCGGCGTGCTGATCACCGATCACAACGTGCGCGAGACGCTGGGCATTTGCGACCGAGCCTACATCATGAGCGAAGGCACGGTGCTCGCCTCCGGCCACCCGGAGGAGATCGTCTATAATGACAGCGTCCGCCGCGTGTACCTCGGCGAGCATTTCCGCATGTAGCGGAGCTGCGCGCCCCAGGCGCGCCGGCAGTCCCCTCTTCCCATGAAGCCCACCCTGCAGTTCCGGCTCTCGCAGCACCTGGCGCTGACGCCGCAGCTGCAGCAATCGATCCGCCTGCTGCAGCTCTCGACCGTCGAGCTCAACCAGGAGATCGAGCGCATGCTGATGGAGAACCCGATCCTCGAGCGCGAGGACGCGGAGGGCGAGGGCACGTTCACACCGCCGCCGCAGGCGCAGGCGGCGGCCGCGTCGAGCGATTCAGGGGCGGCGGCGGCGGCTGCGCCGGAGGAAGGCGCCGCGCGGACCGACGACTGGCAGCTCGAGTTCTCCGCGCCCGCCCGTGGCGGCGAAGACGACGATGAAGGCGACCGCGCCTTCGGTGCCGCCGGCACGCCCTCGCTGCGCGAGCACCTGAACGAACAGCTGGCGCTCACCGGCATCGGCGAGCGCGACCGCGCGCTGGTCGCGCTGCTGATCGACGTCCTGGACGACGACGGCTACCTCACGCAGCCGCTCGAGGAGATCGCCGCGCTCTTCGAGTCGGCCGCGGCGGTGGATGTCGAGGAACTCGGCATCGCGCTGCGCCACCTGCAGAACCTGGAACCGGCGGGCGTGGGCGCGCGCTCGCCGAGCGAATGCCTGCTGCTGCAACTGCGCGCGCTCGCGGATCACCCCGCCTGCGCGCTCGCCTGCGAGATCGCAAGCAAGCACCTCGAGCTGCTCGCCGCGCGCGATTATGCGCGCCTGCGGGCATTGACCGGCGCGAGCGAGGAAGAGCTGCGCGCCGCGCAAAAGCTGATCCAGAGCCTCAATCCGCGCCCCGGCGCCGCCTTCGCCAACGTCGAGACGCGCTACATGATCCCGGACGTGATCGTGCGCAAGGTGAAGAACGTCTGGCGCGCGAGCCTCAACCCGGAGGCCATGCCGCGCCTGCGCATCAATCGCCTGTACGCCGACCTCGCCGGCAGCGCGCGCAACGGCGGCAACGCGCTCGCCTCGCAGCTGCAGGAGGCGCGCTGGCTGATCAAGAACGTGCAGCAACGCTTCGACACCATCCTGCGCGTGTCGCAGGCCATCGTCGACCGCCAGCGGCACTTTTTCGAGCACGGCGAAGTGGCGATGCGGCCGATGGTGCTGCGCGAGATCGCCGAGACGCTCGGGCTGCACGAGAGCACCATCTCGCGCGTGACCACGCAGAAATTCATGGCCACGCCGCGCGGCACTTTCGAGCTGAAGTACTTCTTCGGCAGCCACGTCGCCACCGACACGGGCGGCGCCGCCTCCTCCACCGCGATCCGCGCGCTGATCAAGCAGCTGGTGGCGGCCGAGGATGCGCACGCGCCGCTGTCGGACGCGCGCATCGCGCAGATCCTGGGCCAGCAGGGCATCGTGGTCGCCCGGCGCACCATCGCGAAGTACCGGGAGTCGTTGCAGATTCCCCCGGTCAACCAGCGCAAGAGCCTCTAGAAACAGAGCACCGACGAACCGGAGAAATGCAAGATGAACCTTAATGTCAGCGGCCATCACGTCGAGGTCACACCCGCACTGCGGGGCTACCTGCAGGACAAGCTCGAGCGCGTGACGCGCCACTTCGATCACGTCATCGATGCGCACGTCATCCTGTCGGTGGCCAAGCTGCGGCAGAAAGCGGAGGTCACGCTGCACGTGCGCGGCAAGGACATCCACTGCGCGTGCGAGGAGCAGGACCTGTACGCCGCCATCGACCTGCTGGTCGACAAGCTCGACCGCCAGGTGCTCAAGTACAAAGGTAAGCGGCACGCCGCGCGGCCAGGACCGGGCAAGGCTTGAGCAGGGCGACGCCGCCGGTGGCCGGGGCCGCGTTGGGCTATAATGCGCGCCCTCATCGCCGCGTCCGCGGCGCCGGACCATGAGTCTCGTCTCGAAGCTCCTGCCCCCCGCCAACGTTCTGCTCGACCTTTCCGTGTCGAGCAAGAAGCGCTTGTTCGAGCAGGTCGGCCTGCTGTTCGAGAACAATCACGGCATCGCCCGCAGCCTGGTGTTCGACAGCCTGTTCGCGCGCGAGCGCCTGGGCTCGACCGGCCTGGGCCAGGCAGTCGCCATCCCGCACGGCCGCATCAAGGGTCTGAAGGATGCGCTGGGCGCCTTCGTGCGCCTCGCCCAGCCAGTGCCTTTCGACGCCCCGGACGGCAAGCCGGTGCAGCTGCTCTTCGTGCTCCTCGTGCCCGAGCAGGCGACCGAGAAGCACCTGCAGATCCTCTCGGAGCTCGCGCAGATGTTCAGCGACCGCGCGCTGCGCGAGGCGATGGTCGCCGCGCCGGATGCCGGCGCGCTGCACCAGCTGATCACCGCGTGGCAGCCCGATGCGGCAGGTCAACGTCACGCGGTTGCATGAGGACGTCGGCGAGGCCCTGGCCCTCGCGTGGGTGGCGGGGCGCAGCGGCAGCACGGTCGTGCGCCGCGAGGCCGCCGCTTCGGCCGCGCTCGTCGGCCACCTCAATCTGACCCATCCCAACAGCATCCAGGTAACCGGCGCCTACGAGGCGGCGAGCCTGTCCGGCATGGCCGATCGCCTGTTCGCGTCGTCGCCAGCGGCGCTCATCGTCGCCGACGGCATCGCCGTGCCGCAGGCCCTGCTCGACGGCGCCGAGCGCAGCAATACGCCGCTGTTCGCCACGCCGCTGCCCGCGGCGCGCGTCATCGAGAGAATCGCGCGCTACCTCGCCAAGGCGCTGGCCGAGCGCACCGAGCGCCACGGCGTGCTGATGGACGTGCTCGGTCTCGGCGTGCTGATCACCGGCGACTCGGGCGTCGGCAAGAGCGAGCTGGGGCTGGAGCTGATCAGCCGCGGCCATGGCCTGGTGGCCGACGACGTGGTGGAGATCTCGCGGCTCGCCGCCGACAACCTCGAGGGGCGCTGCCCGGCAGTGCTGAAGGATTTCATCGAGGTGCGCGGCCTCGGCCTGCTCGACGTGCGCACCATCTTCGGCGAGACGGCGGTGCGGCCGAAGATGAAACTGAAGCTGGTCGTGCACCTGGAGAAACCCGCGCGAGGGCGACGTCACCGAGCGGCTGCCGCTCGCCGAGCAGTCCGAGGAGATCGTTGGCGTCACCGTGCGCAAGGTGGTGATCCCGGTAGCCGCCGGCCGCAACCTGGCGGTGCTGGTGGAGGCCGCGGTACGCAACTACATCCTGCAGCTGCGCGGGATCCATTCCGGTGCCGAATTCATGGAGCGCCAGAAGCGCGCCATGGAGGAGGATGAATGAGTACGCAACCCAAAGAGGGAGAACACAAGATGCTCAAGACGATCGTGGTGGCGGCGGCAATACTGGCGATGGGCACGGCACAAGCGCAGGAGAAGAAGCCTACGGCGCAGCAGGAGCTGATGACCAAGTGCAACCAGGAAGCCAAGGGCATGACTGGTGATGCGCGCCAGAAGTTCATGAGCGAGTGCCTGAGCGGCAAGAGCGCCAAGGCCAAGGCGCCCACCGCCCAGCAGGAGCGCATGACCAAGTGCAACCAGGAAGCCAAGGGCATGACTGGCGATGCGCGGCAGAAGTTCATGAGCGAGTGCCTGAGCGGCAAGAGCGGCCAGGCCAAGGGGCAGACGGCGCAGCAGCAGAAGATGACCGACTGCAACAAGCAGGCGACTGCCAAGGGCCTCAAGGGTGACGCGCGGCAGAAGTTCATGAGCGAGTGCCTGAAGGGCTAGCGCCCCGTTGCAGCTCATCCTCGTCAGCGGGCTCTCGGGCGCGGGCAAGAGCATCGCGCTCGACGTGCTGGAGGACGGCGGCTATTACTGCGTCGACAACCTGCCGGCGACGCTGCTCGAGGACGTCGTCGGCTTCCTCGCCGCGGCGGGCCAGGAGCGCGCCGCGGTTAGCGTGGATGCGCGCAGCGCGGCGCTCGCCGCGCTCCCCGAGAGCGTCGCGCGGCTGAAGGCCCGCGGCACCGACTGCCGCGTGCTGTTCCTCGAGGCCAATCCGCAGACCCTGATGCGGCGCTTCTCCGAGACGCGGCGCCGCCACCCGCTCACCGTCGAGGGCCTGACGCTCGCCGAGGCGATCGAGCGCGAGCGCATGCTGCTCGGCGGCGTCGGCGAGCTCGGCCATCGCATCGACACCAGCGACCTGCAGCCCAAGGTGCTGCGCAACTGGATCCGCGACCTGCTCGGCCTCGGGGGCGGCTCGCTCACGCTGCTGTTCGAATCGTTCGCCTACCGCGACGGCATCCCGCTCGACGCCGACTGGGTGATCGATGCGCGCATGCTTCCCAACCCGCACTACGATCCGCAATTGCGCCCGCTCACGGGACGCGACGCGGCCGTCGTGGCCTACCTCGACGGACAGGAATTGGTACAGCGCCTGTGCGAGGACGTGCGCGCCTTTTTTTCGCGCTGGCTGCCCGACGTGGTGAAGGACAACCGCAGCTACCTGACGGTGGCCATCGGCTGCACGGGCGGGCGGCATCGCTCGGTGTATCTTGCAGAGAAGCTCGCCGCGTCCTTCGGCGGCGACTGGCGCGTGCTGGTGCGGCATCGCGGCCTGGCGAAAGAGTGAGCGCGGCGGGGACCGGGGAGATCGCGCTCTTCCCGCTGCAGACGGTGCTGTTTCCGGGCGGACGGCTGCCATTGCGCATTTTCGAGCAACGCTACCTGGAGATGGCCAAGGCCTGCCTGCGCGAGGGCACGGCGTTCGGCGTCTGCCTGATCCGCGAAGGCCGCGAGGTCGGCGAGCCCGCGCTGCCGGAGGAAGTCGGCTGCACCGCGCGCATCGTCGAGTGGGATATGCCGCAGCTCGGCCTGCTGCAAGTGGTGGCGCGCGGCGAACGGCGCTTTCGCATTCGCAGCCGGCGCGTGCGGGCCGATGGGCTGGCGCAGGCCGAGGTGCAGATGCTCGCGCACGAAACCGACGCGCCGATCGATCCCCAGTCGGACCTGTGCGCGCGCGTACTGCGCCGGATCGTGGAAGCCGCGCCGCCGGAACTGGTGGAGGCGCCGCCACGCTACGACTCCGCGGCGTGGGTGAGCGCGCGGCTGGCGGAGCTGCTGCCGCTCTCGCTCGCCTCGAAGCAGCGCCTGCTCGAGATGGACGCGGCGCCCGATCGCCTGGAAATCCTGCGCCGTCTGATCAGCTCAACCGGGCAATAGGCTGCTCAGAACCCTGCGCACGGGTGCCGGCACCGCGGCGTGCGCGGCATCGGCGACCCGTATCCACTTGCGCCCCGCCCCTTGCGCGCGAGGCGTGCGCCCGCGCACCGCGCACAGCACTGGCTGCGCGTGCAGCCGGAAATGCGTGAAGCCGTGCTCGACGGGCGCGAGGTTGCGCACGCCTGCGATCTCGCAGCCGAGTGCCCGGCGGCAATGCGCCTTGACGTCCGGGCCTTCCGGTTCCGGAAACGTCCAAAGACCGCCCCACAGGCCGCTTGGCGCCCGCCGCTCGAGCAGCACCTTCGCGCCCGAGACGAGCACGAGCCACGTCGTAATTCTCTGCGGCATCGCGCGGCGCGGCCGCGGCGAAGGCAGCTCGGCGATGCGCTCCTCGCGACGCGCGACACAACCGCCGGCCACCGGACAGCGATCGCATGCCGGGCTGGCACGCGTGCAAGTCGTGGCGCCAAGATCCATCAGTGCCTGCGTGTAAGCGCGAACGGCCCGTCGCGGCAACAGGCGCTCGGCCAGCGCCCAGAGCCGGCCGTCGCCCTCGACGCCGAAGCAGCGCGCGAATACGCGCTTGGCGTTGCCGTCGAGAATTGCCTCGCGGCGCCCGAAGGCAAACACGGCGATGGCAGCGGCAGTGGAGCGGCCCACGCCAGGCAGCGCGCGGAGGCGCTCCGCGGTGCGCGGAAATGACCCCCGCGCGGCAATGATCTTCGCCGCGGCGTGCAGGTTGCGGCCGCGCGCGTAATAGCCCAGGCCGCTCCAGAGCCGCAGCACTTCCTCCTGCGACGCGGCAGCAAGCGCGGCAACCTCCGGAAAGCGCGCAAGGAAACGCTCGTAGTAGGGGATCACCGCCGCCACCTGCGTCTGCTGCAGCATCACCTCCGCGAGCCAGATGCGATAGGGGTCGCGCGTGCCCTGCCAGGGCAGGTTGTGGCGGCCGTGCCGGCGCTGCCAGGCAACGAGCCGGGGGGCGAATTCCCGCATGCGGCATTGTATGATTGCCGAGTCCGCGCATTCGCGCTCCCATGCTCGCCTTCATCCTGCGCCGTCTCGGGCAAGCGGTCCTCGTCATGCTGACGGTGGGCTTCATTGCGTTCGCGCTGTTCCGCTTCGTCGGCGACCCGGTGTTGTTCATGCTCGGCCAGGACGCGACACCCGAAGACCGCGAGCGCGTCACCAAGATCCTCGGCCTCGACCAGCCGTTCTACGTGCAGTACGCGCGCTTCGTCGGCCGCGCGGTGCAAGGCGAGTTCGGCCTGTCGTTGCGCCAGGTGCAGCCGGTATCCAGGCTCATCCTGGAGCGGTTGCCGGCGACGCTCGAGCTCTCGCTGGTCGCCGCCGCGCTGGCCCTCGTCGCCGGCGTGGCGATGGGCGTGTACACGGCGCTGCGGCGCAATACCTGGCTCTCGCAGTTCCTGCTCGCGCTCTCGCTCGTCGGCGTGTCGCTGCCGACCTTCCTCATCGGCATCCTGCTGATCCTCGTTTTCGCGGTGCTGCTCGGCTGGCTGCCCTCCTTCGGGCGCGGCGAGACCGTGGCGCTCGGGTGGTGGAGCACGGGCTTTCTCACCTGGAGCGGCATCAAGGCGCTGATCCTGCCTTCGATCACGCTGGGCCTATTCCAGATGACGCTGATCCAGCGCCTGGTGCGCTCGGAGATGCTGGAAGTGCTGCGCGCCGACTACATAAAGTTCGCGCGCGCGCGCGGCCTGAGCGACCGCGCGGTGCATTTCGGCCACGCCCTGAAGAACACGCTGGTGCCGGTGATCACCATTACCGGCCTGCAGCTGGGCGCGATCATCGCCTTCGCCATCATCACCGAGACCGTGTTCCAGTGGCCGGGCATGGGGCTGCTCTTCATCCAGGCGGTGGGCTTCGCCGACGTGCCGGTGATGGCCGCGTACCTGTGCCTGATCGCGCTGTTTTTCGTCGTCATCAACCTAGCCGTGGACCTGCTGTATTACGCGGTCGATCCGCGCCTGCGGATCGAGCGCACCGCCACGGCACACTGAGGGAACACCATGAAGAACGATCCTCTCGAGATGCTGCGGCTGTTCCATGCCGAACTGGTGCACATCCGGCGCGACATCCACGCCAACCCGGAGCTCGGTTTCGAGGAAACGCGCACCTCGAAGCTGGTCGCCGACAAGCTGCAGGAGTATGGCGTCGAGGTGCATCGCGGCCTGGCCAAGACCGGTGTGATCGGCGTGATCAGGGGCAAGAAGCACGCGAGCGGCCGCGCCATCGGGCTGCGCGCGGACATGGACTGCCTGCCGATGAACGAAACCAGCGAGGTGCCGCACAAGTCGAGGGTCGCCGGCCGCATGCATGCCTGCGGGCACGACGGCCACACCACGATGCTGCTCGGCGCCGCGCGCTATCTCGCGCAGACGCGCAACTTCGACGGCACGGTGAACCTCATCTTCCAGCCGGCCGAGGAAGGCGGCGGTGGCGGGCAGGTGATGGTGCAGGAGGGCCTGTTCGAGCGCTTTCCCTGCGACGCGGTCTATGCCCTGCATAACTGGCCGGGGCTGCCCCCGGGCAAGATTTCGGTGCGCGCCGGGCCGGTGATGGCGGCGACCGACGAGATCCGTATCACCATCAAGGGCAAGGGCGGCCACGGCGCGATGCCCCACCTGACGGCAGACCCGGTGGTGGCGGCGGCGCAGGTGATCAGTGCGTTGCAGACTGTCGCCAGCCGCAACGTCAATCCGCTCGATTCGGTGGTGGTGAGCGTGTGCTCGATGCAGACCAGCCAGCTCGGCGCCTTCAACGTGATTCCGGGCCACGTGCTGCTGGTGGGCACGGTGCGCACCTTCAGGCCGGAGACGCGCGAGCTCGCCGAGCGCCGCGTGCGCGAGATCGTCACGGGCGTATCGCAGGGCATGGGCGTGAACGCGGAGATCGAGTACCGGCGCGGCTACCCCTCGACGATCAACACCGAGAAGGAGTCCGCTTTCGCCGCGCGCGTCGGCGAGAAGGTGTTCGGCAAGGGCAACGTCGTTACCGACGGCGAGCCGACAATGGGTGGCGAGGACTTCTCCTACATGCTGCAGGCGCGCCCGGGCGCCTACGTGTTCCTCGGCCAGGGCGGCGGCCTCGGCGGCTGCTTCCTGCACAATTCCGGCTACGATTTCAACGACGAAGTGATCCCGCTCGGCGCCGGCTACCTGGCCGCCCTGGTCGAGGAATCGCTGCCCATCAAGTAAGAGAAGAGGAGACCGCAACCATGAAATTCAAGACTCTGCTGGCCGCGGCGCTCGTCGCGTTGTCCGCGCACGCGCAGGCCGCG
>Ga0335084_10004402_pt1 | contig 13853 bp, 9 predicted proteins | sample Lox_Sample_44_FD_206721 | JGI IMG/M metagenome (GOLD analysis project Ga0335084, IMG submission 206721) | Soil microbial communities from Loxahatchee National Wildlife Refuge, Florida, United States - Lox_Sample_4.4 | ecosystem: Environmental > Terrestrial > Soil > Wetlands | place: USA: Florida... | reverse complement strand
GGTCGGCCGTGCAGGCGCTCCACCAATCCATGGGTCAAGCAGGCACAAACCCGCGCCGTCTCGTCTTCGTGCGCGATCGCATGCGCCTCGCTGCGCTGGGCGACGGCACATGCCGCGTCCACGTCTCCTCTGGCGAAACGCACGACGCCGAGCGCCGAGAGGAACAGGCCGCGCAACGGGTGCTGCGGTACTTCGTCGAGCCGGGCCAGCGCTCGCTCGAAGGCGAGCTTGCCTTCGCTGGCACCAAAACCATGGACCTGCATCGCGGCCGTGCCCTGCAAAGTGGCGAGTGTCATCTCCAGCGCAGCATGCTCGCGGCTGTTCTCGGTGAGCAGCGGGGTCATGCCACCGACTCCCCGCATCGGCGAAGGCGCGTGCGTGCCCGCAATCTCCGACAGCAGCGTGAGTGCGTGCCTGGTCGTCTCGATTGTCTGCGCCGGGCTGAAGTGCAGCAGCGCCGACTGGGCCGCCTCGGCGTAGTGGCGCAGTGCCGGCACGAACTCGCGGCCGAGCTCGAAGTGATACGCCAGCTCGGCCGAGCTGACATTGGCGCCATCAGCACGCTCGCGTTCGAGCGCCGCAGCCACCTTGCCATGCAGCGCCACGCGCGCGTGGCGGCCAAGACGGCCGTAGAGCACTTCGCGATACAGCGCGTGCCGGAACGTGTAGCCGACGTCGCGCAGCTCGTGCTGCTGCGTCGGCGCACGATCCCTCAGCCAGCGCTGGCTGCGCGCCAGGTCCGCACAGGATTCGGCCAGTGAAACGGCGTCGCCCTCGAGCACGCGCGTCACCGTAGAGAAGCGGAACTCCACCCCGCACACGCTCGCCACCTCCAGCAGCGCAAGCTGCTGCGGCGCAAGCTCTTCGATGTAGCGCTCGATGATGCCGGTCAGCGTTTCCGGAATCGCCATCGAAGCGAGCTCCGCGCGGGCGGGCCCTTGTGCGCTGCCGGCCATTCCGCCACCAGTCAGATCGTTCACCACGTTCGCGACGAACAGCGGCAAGCCGTCGGTGCGTTCGTGCAGCGCGCGCACGAACGCCTCGTTGGCGCCGAGCGCTGGAATTCGCGAAGTCAGGTACGCGGCCACCTCCTCTTCGGAGAATGCATCGAGCACGATCTCCAGTGCCTGCCCGTGCAGGCGCAGCTCGCGTCGCACAGCACGCAACGGATGCTCCGCGGCGATGATCTCCGTCAAGCGGAAGCTGGCAAGCCAGAGCAGGCGCGCCCCGGTACGGCGGCGCGCGAGATAGTCCATCAGCTGCACGGTCGCGTGGTCGCTCCAGTGCAGGTCCTCGGTCACAAGCAGCAGCGGCCTGCCCTCGGTGTAGCGATCGAGCAGCTCACCCATCTCGCGCAGCATCCGCGCCTGGCCCGCGCCGGCCAGCTCCTGCCGCAATGCTTCGCGCTCGCCCGCAGTGCTCAGCCATGGAAGCTGCAGCAACCAGGTCGGCGCGACGGCGCGGATGAGTTCGGGCAGCGCCCGATCGCGGCGGCACAAGGTGGTGAGCGCTTCGAGAACCGGGAGATAGGGTTCGCCCGCACCGTACTGCTCGACGCATTGCCCGTGTGCACAATGGCTCTCGCCCACTTCGCTCGCAAAGCGTTCGATCAGCGTGGTCTTGCCGACTCCCGCCTCGCCGGCGAGCCACACGACCTGGCGCCGACCCGCGCCGACGCGCGCCCATGCTGCGCGCAACTGGTCGAGCGCCCCAGCTCGGCCGGTCGGCGCGATCGCCGACGCGATCCTCGACGCGACCGCACCGGCGGCGGCGCCGTCCGGCGTCGTGGCAGGTGCCGCCGGCGTTTGCTCCGTCGCGCTCACCGCGGCGATGAAGCGGTATCCGCGTCGTGACACCGTCTCGATGTAGCGCGGCCGCTGAGGGTCGTCCTGCAAGGCGGCACGCAGGTCGCTGACGGCCGTCTTAAGCACCGAGTCGCTGACGAAACGATGACCCCAGACGCGATCGAGCAGCGCGTCCTTCGTGATGAGCGATTGCGGCGTCCTTGCCAGTGCGCACAGCAAGGCGAAAGGCCTTGGAGCGAGCGGCACCGGCTGGCCGCGGTTCAGCAGCCGCACATCGGCTTCGTCGAGCTCGTAGCTGCCGAAGCGCACCTTCAGTGATTGCTCGGTCAAAGAGGGTTCTCGTGTCATGGACGTCTCACTCTTGCTCGCTCACCGCAGTGCACGCAGCGTAGGCCGGTACCGAGCGGGACACCATTGCACATGCGTAGCGTTCATCCCTACCGGCGCGTATGCGGAGCAGCATCTCGACTGAGCCGCCTACGACTTTGGTGTCGACAGGCCTGCCAGCGCCGAACGCACGCACTGGCAGAGCCTTTCTGGTGAAAACGGCTTGCTGAGGTAGCAATGGACGCCGACTTGGCGCGCGCGCAAGCGGGTTGTCTCGTCGTCGTGCGCTGTGACCAGGATGGTGGGAATCGGCTCACCGGAGGCGGCGAGCGCTTCGCACAGCTCGAGTCCGCTCATCCCGGGCATGCGCACGTCCGCGACGAGACACGACACGCCGCGCCGGCGCTTCGAACCAAGAAAGCTCTTCGCGTTGGCAAACGTGCTCGCGGAAAAACCGGCGGCCTGCAGCAGGTTCAGTGTGGCACGACGGATCGAAGGGTCGTCATCAACGATCGCTACGCGAGGCGCTTGTGGTGGCACCGGAACTCCCGAGGTATCTCGAGCAGGCAGCGTAGCGTCCCGCCGGGTCTGAGACCATTGCACCCAGGTTCAACCGCCTACGACTTTCGTATAGCCGGCCAGTGCGGCATCGCCGAACACGGAATGCGCGCGTCGTCGGCGCGCATCGGGACCGTCGTCCGCTCCTGGGCGGTTGCTGTCCTGACCGAATCGCCTCCGTTGCCCAATGACTTGGACCGCGAGCCTCGGTGGAAAGGGTGGAACCGCACCACCGATGGCTGCGGGTGATCACCCGCAGCCGCGCTCAAGGGCGTCTCGATCCTGACCCAACAGCGACCGTTCCCGGACGACACGGACGGTGATCGTCACTACGCTGGACTTCTCGACATGCAAGTGATTCTGCTGGAGGTTGTCGTGGCAACGATGGCGAAGTACCGGTTCGGACGAGTCGTGCTGCATCTGCTGTGCATCGCGCGCGGCAGCGATTGCCGGACGCACCTGGCCGGCGTGATGCGCGAATTCCTGCCGGACGGCCAGTGATCGGCGCTCAAACCGCCGCGCCTTGCAGGCCAAGTCGGTCGGCCATGCGCACCAACTCGGGCAGCGACTTCGCGCGCATCTTGCGCATCACTTGGCCGCGGTGCACCTTCACGGTCACCTCGCTCAGATCGAGATCTGCCGCGATCTGCTTGTTCGCCTGCCCGACGACGACGAGCTTCATGACCTCCCGCTCGCGCTCGGTGAGCTGGCCGTAACGCAGCCGCAGCTCGTCGACCAGCGCCGCTTCGCGGCGCCGCACCCGGTCGCGCTCGATCGCCGCATGGATCGCGTCCAGCAGTTCCTGGTCGTGGAACGGCTTGGTGAGGAACTCGACCGCGCCCGCCTTCATCGCCCGCACGGTCGTCGGCACGTCCGCGTGACCGCTGATGAAGATGACCGGGAGCGCGACACCCAGCCTCGCGAGCTCCTGCTGGAACGCGAGGCCGCTCATGCCCGGCAAGCGCACGTCGAGCACCAGGCAACCCGGCGCATCGGGGCGCTTGTGCTCCAGAAACTCCTTGGTGGAGCCGAAGGGCCGCACGTCCAGGCCGACCGAGCTGATGAGGTTGTCGAGCGCCCCGCGCATCGACGGGTCGTCGTCGATGACGAAGACGACGGCTCTCGCCTCGGGCGTCACGCGGACACCGGGAGCGAGAAGCGAAAGACGGCGCCGTGCGGCGCGTTCGGCGCCGCCGCTAGCCGGCCGCCATGCGCCTCGACGATCGAGCGGCTGATTGCCAAGCCGATGCCCATGCCCTCCGCCTTGGTGGTGAAGAACGGCTCGAACAGCCGCTCGGCGTGCTTCGTGTCCAGGCCGGGGCCGGAATCGCGCACCTCGACCGCCACACTGTTCAGGCCGTTCTGGGCGGAATCTGGGACGGAGGCGACCGACAACGCGCGCGGCCGGTCGTCGATTCCGCTCATCGCCTCGATCGCATTGACGATCAGGTTGAGCAGCACCTGCTGGAGCTGCACTTTGTCCCCCAGCACGGGCGGCAGCCCGGCGGTGAGCCGCCTCTCCAGGGCCACGTCATGGCGGCGCATCTGCTCGTGCGTCAACTCGATCACCTCTTGGATCGCCTCGTTGATGTCCAACGAATCCTTGCGCGGCGCCTGCCGCTTCATCAGCGCGCGGATTCGCCCGATGACGTCGCTCGCCCGCCGGCCGTCGGCCGCGATGCTCTTGAGTGCCCGCTGCGCCTTCTCCATCTGTGGCGGCTTGGCCGCCAGCCAGCGCTCGCACGCGGCCGCGTTCGCCACCATGGCGCCCAGCGGCTGGTTCACCTCGTGGGCGATCGACGCTGTCAGCTCGCCCATCGTGGTTACCCGGTTCATGCTGGCGAGGTCCGCTTCCAACCGGCGCAGCCGTTCGCGGTCTTCCTCGACACGCTTGCGCTCGGTGATGTCGCGCGTCAGCGAGATGCCGACCCACCGATCGCCTTGCGGCACCTGTCGCCCGCGCACCTCGACCGGGAACAGCGTGCCGTCCTTGCGCCGGTGACGCGTCTCGAACGTGATCGTCTCGCCCGCCCTGACGCGCTCGATCACGCTCAGCAACCGCTCGAGATCGAAGTCGGCGTCGAACTCGGCGGGTGTCATCCCGATCAGTTCGTCGCGCGTGTAGCCGAGGCTCTCGCAAGCTTGGCGATTCACGTCGATCACCTTTCCGTCCTCGGCGTGCAGCATGAAGGCGTCCGCCGCGAAGTCCACGACGTTGCGAAAGCGCACCTCGGTGGCCCGCAACTCTTCTTCCGCGCGCTTGCGTTCGCTGATATCGCGCACCAGGGCGAGGTAGAACTGCCGGCCTCCCTGCTGGAACGCGTCGGTGCGAATCTCGACCGGAAACACGGTTCCGTCTCTGCGCCGATGCCTCGTCTCGAAGGTGAGGGTCTCGCCGGCGCCCGCCCGCTGCGCCAGTTGCCTTATCGACGGGGCGTCCAGGGCCGCATCGAAATCGCGCGGCTGCGTGCCGATCAGCTCTTCGCGGCGGTAACCCAGGCTCTCGCAGGCCTGGCGGTTGACGTCGACGACTTTCAGATGCTCGTCCAAAAGGAAAAAGCCGTCCATCGCACGGTCGACGAAGGTGCGGAAGCGCGCCTCGCTCGCTCGCAGCTCGGTCTCCGCCTGCCGCAGTTCGGTGATGTCTTGCATGACCCCGAACTGGCGCACCGGCCGGCCGGACTCGTCCCACGTCACGTCGCCCTGACTGTGGACGACACGCACCGTGCCGTCGGGGCGGACCACCCGGTATTCAACGTCGTAGCGGGGACCGCCACGCAGCGCGGCCGCGCTCGCCTCGGCCGTCATGGCTCGGTCGTCGGGGTGGATGAGGCTCAGCCAGCGATCGTGCCAACCGGGCAGGTCGACCGGCTGCACCCCGAATATGAGGCTCGCCACGTCCGATAGCGAGACGCGGCTCGTGGTGAGGTCGCGCTCCCACCAGCCGATGCGCGCGACGCGCTGCGCCGCCTCGAGCCTGCGCTCGCTATCTCGCAGGCTGCGGAACATCAGCAGGCTGGCAAGGGCGTCCGTGAGGCGGTGGCCGATCTCCTCAAAGAGGCGCTGCTCGTCGGCCGTCCACGTGCGCTCGCGCGAGCACTGGTGCAAACCGAGAAGGTAGGGCTTGCCGACCTTGGGGTCGACGACCATCGCGATCTGTGAACGGATCGCGAAGCGCTGCGCCGCAGGCCCGGTCATCTGGAACGGGTGGCCCGTTCCGGACAGGACCACGCCGGGGGCAGCCCGCGCCGCCGCGAACAACGCGGCGGCTTCGGCAGTGACCGGGAGCGGGGCCCGCAGGGCCAACGCCCCGGGAAACTCGGGCCGCGTCTGCTCCATCACCACCCGCCAGCTGGGCGCCGTGGGGTCGCACGGATGGACGAGCCACGCGCGATCGCAGGCGAAGATCTGCAGCGCCGCCGTGAGGACCTCGCTCAACATCGGCTCGAGGTCGTTGCCGCGCTGCATCGCGCGGTTGATGCGGTCCATCGACTCCAGGAACCACACATGCGCCCGATGCTGCTCCTCGGCGCGCTTGCGCTCGGTGATGTCGCGCCCGACACCGCGGTAGCCAACGAAGCACCCATCTGCGTCGAACACCGGAAACCCGGAAACCGACACATGGCGCTTGCCGCCGTCCGCGGTCGGTCGTGCCAACTCGAAGTCGCGGAACGGCAGGTGGGCATCGAGCGTGGCTCGGTGCTTGCGCCAGGCCTCCTCGTCCGGCTCCAGGTACGGCACTTCCCAGCGGGTCTTCCCGATCTCGGAGCCGCGCACCGGTGCGTTGGAGAGGCTTTCGGCGAACTCCTGAAGCGTGAAGCGATGACTGGCGTCGGTCTCCCAGTACACGTCGAAGGAGAACTGCACGAGCGCGCGGAAACGTTCCTCGAACGCGCGGCGACGGGCCTCCGCTTCCCGCAGATCAGGATCGGCGTCCTTGTGCGCGGACCGTTCCAACGTTGCCTCGCCTTGCCGAACCGACGCGCGGCTTGTCATGCACCGGTCGCTGCCCAGCCCCGATGCGGACAGCGGAGTCTGCATTCTGAACGCTGAATGGCTCCGGAGCAAAACACCGGATCCTTGACCGCTGCTGGAGCAACGGTCGGAGCCGTTCCGCGTCATCGCTGCGCCGAGGGGCCGCGCCCGCGCCAACTCAACCCGTCGACAACAGTCGGACCACCCCGTCGATCAGCGCCGGGTCCGTGGGCAGTGTCGGCTCGCGTGCGGTGAACCGTTGCGCCACGTCGCCGGTCAGCAGCGCGAGGACGACCCGGGCCAGCGCCTCGGCATGGATGTCGGACCTGATGGTCCCGTGGCGCGCATGCGACTGCAGGGCCCCGGTCAGGCTGTGCACCAGTGGATCCGCAACGTCGTCGGGGGCAGTCGTTGTTGCGGCCAACCTGAGCTGCAGGCGCATCGGCCAGCGCTCCCACAAGTGGGTTCGCAGCTGCTCCAGCAGACCCGGCAGGTCCGATTCACCCTCCAACTCGCACGCGGGTGCGTCGCTGCCGTGTCCCGGACCTGCCATCGCCTGCGTGAACAGCGCACGCTTGCTGCCGAACCGCAGAGCGATCGCGCCCCAGGTCAGGCCGACCGCCGCAGCGATCTGCTTGGTACGCGCCGCATAGCCGCGCTCGACGAATACCGATCGGGCTCGGGCCAACACCTCTTCGTCGGTGAGGACGCAGCGCCGGCCCATCGCCATCGAGACTCAGGCAGCCTGCAGCGCGCCGCCCGGAGCCGGGTCGGTGCTGCCAGCCTGCTGCCGGCGGACCTTGAACCACGCGGCGTACAACGCCGGCACGAAGAAGATCGTCAGCAGCGTCGCGACCGTCAGACCGCCCATGATGGCGATCGCCATGGGCCCCCAGAAGATGCTGCGCGTCAGCGGAATCATCGCGAGCACCGTGGCCGCTGCCGTCAGCATCACGGGCCGGGTCCGGTGCACAGCCGCTTCCAGCACGGCGTTCCATGGATCGAGGCCGTGCTCCATCTCTTCGCGCACCTGATCGACCAGGATCACCGAGTTGCGCATGATCATGCCGCACAAGGCGGTGATGCCGAGTATCGCCACGAACCCCAGCGGCGCATGGAACACCAGCAGGGCGGCCACCACACCGATCAGTCCGAGTGGCGCGGTAAGCAGCACCATCAGCATCGTCGAGAAGCTCTGCAGCTGCAGCATCAGGATCGCCAGGATCGTCACCAGCATCACCGGAGCCACCGCAGCCAGCGCCTTGTTCGCCTTGACGCTTTCCTCGACGGCCCCGCCGATGTCGATGCGATAGCCCGAGGGCAGCCTCGCCTGGATGTCCTTCAAGTGCGGCAGGATCGACTGCGTGGCCGTTACGCCCTGCTCGCCGTCCTTGACGTCGGCGCGCACGGTGATCGCCATGTCGCGGTTGCGCCGCCACAGCACGGGCTCTTCGAGCTCGTAGCGCACCCGCGCCACCTGCGACAGCGGCACCACCGTGCCATGACGCGTGTAGAGGTTGACGTTCTTCAGCGTATCCAGGTTGAGGCGCTCAGACGGCACGGCACGCGCGACGATGTCGATCAGGTCTTCGTGCTCGCGCAGGTGCGACAGGGTAGCGCCGCTCATCAGCGTATTGGTCACGAGTGCCACGTCCGCCGGCGCGAGGCCGAGCGCACGCGCCTTGTCCTGGTCGATGTCGACCCTGAGGGTGCGGACCGGGTCGTTCCAGTCGAGCTGCACGTCGCGCACCTGCGGGCTGGCAGCAACCACGGCTTCGACTTCGCGCGCGATCTCGCGCACCTTCTGGGTGTCGGGCCCGACGACGCGGAACTGGACCGGGAAACCGACCGGCGGACCGAGCTCCAGGCGGGTGACGCGGACCCATACGGACGGGAACTCGTCGTTGACCATCGCCATCAGCCGTGAGCGAACGTGTTCGCGTGCCTCCACGCCCTTGGTCATCACGATGAACACTGCGTAGCCGGGATTGGGCAGCTCGGGATTGAGCGAGAGATAGAAGCGCGGCTGGCCGGCACCGGTGTACGCGGTGTAGAACTTCACGTCCGCGTCCTTGGCGAGCACCGCCTCCATCTTCTTGACCTGCTCGGTGGTCGCAGCGAAAGAAGAGCCTTCCTTCAGTCGCAGTTCGACGACGAGCTCGGGCCGGTCGCTGTTCGGGAAGAACTGCTGCGGCACGAGGCGGCTTCCCACGATGGCCAACACGAATGCCGCCGCGGTGGCGCCGATCACCCACCATCGTCGTGCGATGGCGACGTCGATCCAACCGCGAAGCCTCCTGTAGAACGGCGTCTGGTACTGGTCACCGCCGTGCTCATGCTTCTTGAAGTCCGGCAGCATCTTCACGGCGAGATACGGCGTGATGACGCCCGACACGAACCAGGAGAACACCACCGCCGTACCGACGATCCAGAAGATGCCGCCCGCGTACTCGCCGGTAGTCGACTGGGAGAACCCGATGGGCATGAACGCGGCAGCGGTGATGAGCGCGCCAGTCAACCGCGGCATCGCGGTCGATGCGTAGGAGAACGCGGCCGCCTTCACGCGGTCCCATCCCTCCTCCATCTTCACGACCATCATCTCGACCGCGATGATGCCGTCGTCCACCAGCAGGCCGAGCGCGATGATCAGCGAGCCGAGCGATACGCGCTCGAGGTTCCAGCCCATCGCGAGCATCACGAGCGCGACCACGCCGAGCACGATCGGCACCGAAAGCCCGACCACGATGCCGGTGCGCCAGCCGAGGCTCAGCAGGCACACTGCCAGCACAATCGTGAGCGCTTCCAGCAGCGAGCGTTCGAATTCCCACACCGACTCGCTGACCACCGTCGGCTGGTCGGCCACGCGCTCGAGTTCGACACCGTACGGCAGTTCGGACTGAACCTTGGCGACCGTGCTCTCGAGCGCTTTGCCGAGCTCGACGATGTTGCCTTCGTCGGTCATGACGATGCCCAGCATCAACACCTGCTGTCCGTTGTGGCGCACCGTGTACTGCGGCGGGTCCTCGTAACCGCGCCTGACCGTCGTGAAGTCGCCGAGCCGCAGTTCGCGGCCGCCGGCCGAGATCGGCACATTGCGGATGTCGTCGAGATCGCTGAATTGCCCGCTCACCCGCACCAGGACCCGGTCGGAAGCCGTGTCGATCTGGCCGCTGGCGAGCATCGCGTTCTGGTTGCGCAGGCTCTCGGCGATCATCAGCGGCGTGATGCCGAGGGCTGCCAGGCGCTCGTGGGAGAACTCCACGTAGACCTTCTTGGCCTGCTTGCCGTAGATGTCGACCTTCTTGACCATCGGCACCTTGAGCAACCGGCGCTTGATGTCTTCGGAGACGTCGGAGAGCTCGCCGAGGCCGATACCGTCTCCCTTGACCGCATAGAGCAGCCCGGTGACGTCGCCGTATTCGTCATTGAAGATCGGGCCGATCACGCCGTCGGGCAGCTCGAGCTTGATGTCGCCGAACTTCTTGCGCGCCTGGTACCACGCTTCGCGCTGGTCGGCGTGGGAAGTACCGCCCTTGACGGTAATCGTCATGCCGCCATATCCCTGGCGCGCGAAGGTCACGACCTTCTCGAAGTGATCGAGCTGCTCGAACTTCTTCTCCATGCGGTTGAGCAGTTCGTCCTGTACCTGCTGCGCGGTCGCGCCCGGCCAGATCACCATCACGGTCATCGAAGGCACCGAGAATTTCGGGTCTTCGAGCTGACCGAGCTTCTTGAAGCCCAGCCCGCCGCCGATCATGATCGCCAGGATCAGGAACAGCACGGTGGCGCGATGATTGAGCGCCCATTCGGTCAGGTTGAAGGATTTCATCGTGCGGCCTGCTTGACGTCGTCGCTGCTCTTCGCGCTCGATAGCGCGACCTTCAGGCCTGGTGCCATCTTCTGCACTCCGGCGGTGACTACCAGACCACCGGCCGGCGGACCAGAGACGAGCACTTCTTCGTTGCGATAGCCGTGGACGGTCACGCCCATCAGGTCCACCGTTCCGACCGGGTCATCGCCGCTGCGACGAACGACCCAGACCGCGGGTTGGCCCTTGCTCTGAGTGATGGCGGTGGCAGGAATCCGTGCCGCAGCGTCCTCGCCGACCGGGCGCTCGACCACCAGGCGGGCACTGGCGCCCAGCGGCAGCGGGCGCGGCGTCGCAGGTCTCAGACGCGCCAGGAAAGTGCGCGTTGTCGGTGCGGCTTGCGGCGACAGTTCGCGCAGCACCACGTCGAAGAATTGGTCGGGTGCGCTGGTCACGGCGGCCTTGTATTTCGACATCTTGAACACCGACAGCTGATCCTCAGGCACGTTGACGACGATCTCCGGCTCGACCTCCTTGGCGATCGAGACGATCGGCTGTCCTTCGGCGACGACCTGGCCGACCTCGAATTTCACGCCGGTGACCACCCCGTCCTGCGATGCGCGCAGCGTCGTGTACTCGAGGCGGTTGCGGGCCAGGTCGAGCGAGCGCGCGCTGGCTTCGGCGGTCGCACGCGTGGTTTGCGCGTTGCTCTGCGCCTTTTCGTCGTCCGACGGACTGACCGAGCCGTCGTCCTTCAGGGCGTTCAGCCGCTGCCGATCCGACTCCGCCTGCCTCGCCTGCGCCTGCGCGGCGGTGAGCTGCTGTTGCGCCGCCTCGACTGCGAGCTTGTAGTCGGTGTCGTCGAGCACCGCGATCACGTCGCCGCGCCGCACCTTCTGGCCGACGTCGACCTTGCGGCCGACGACCTTGCCGCCGACGCGAAAGGCCTGGTCGACCTCGTAGCGGGACTGCACGGAGCCGAAATAGCGGTCGATCTCCTGTGTCTTGTCGTAGCGGACCTCGGCGGTGCGGACGCTGCGCAGTGGTTCGGCCGCGGGTTTCTCCGAGCAGCCGGAAATCATCGCGGCGATCGGCGCGATGATGAGGAGGGCGGACGTGATGGTCTTCATTGCGGTTCTCGGGCGGGTTGGCGTGTTCATGAATTCGGGGAGAGCGCGGCGTTGGCCTGCGCGGGCGGCGGTGTCGGCTCGAACACCTGCCAGCCACCGCCCAGCGCCTTGTAGAGCTGCACGCTGTCCAGCAACAGCCTGGTGTTGCTGTCGTTGGCGCTCAGGCGAACCGACAGGCGCGAGCGTTGCGCGTCGAGCAACGGCAGCAGGTCGATCTGCCCGCGGTCGTACAGCGATTGCGCGCGGCCCAGTGCCGCCTCGGCGGAGGCCGCGGCAGCCTGCAGCGATTGGGAGCGTTGCCGTTCGGCGGACAGCGCGACCAACGAATTCTCCACGTCCTCCAGCGCACGCACGATGCCGTCTTCGGCCCGCAGCAGCGCTTCTCGCTGGCCGCTCTCGGCGACTTCGTTGATGGCGCGCGTGCGACCCGCGTTGAAGATCGGCATCGCCAGCAGGCCGGCGGCGTTGGTGAAACGGGCGGAACCGACGCTCACGCTGTTCAGCTCCACGTTCTGGCTACCGAACGCCGCGTCGAGAAAGAGCCGAGGGAACCATTCGGCCGCGGCCTGCTGCCGCCGCGCATTGGCCGCATCGAGCTGCGCCATCAGCACCAGCACGTCGGGCCGGCGCTGCAACAACGCCGCGGGTTGCCCCGGCTGGACTTGGGGCGCGACGACGTCGCCGCGCCACGGTTCGATGCGCTCGGCATGGAAGGCCTGGTCGCCGATCAGCACCGCGATGCGATGCCGCGCGACAGCTGCGATCGTCTCGAGCGGCGGAATCTGCGCGCGCGCCGATTCGGCCTCGGTCTGCGCGCGCTCGACGTCGAACGGCGTGGCCAGGCCGACGCGATGGCGCGCCTTCACCAGGCGCAGGGTCTCGTCATGGGCAGAGGAGATCGCGCGCAAGGCGTCAAGCTGACGCAACGCGCCCACCAGCGTGAAGTAGTTGCTGGCGACGTCGGTCATCACCAGCAGGCGCACGCCGCGCACGCCGTTTTCTGCGGCCAGTGCATCGGCGGCAGCCGCCGCGGCGCCCGCGCGCAGGCGGCCGCTCAAGTCGACCTCCCACGACACGTCGAGGCCGGCGCTGGCGCTTCGGGTGTCCGGCAGCGCCCGCTTTACGGCGTCGCTGTACCCACTGCTGCGATCGCTGGCCGCACCGACGGCACTGACGCTGGGCAGCAGGAAGGAGCGACTGATCGTCACGCCCGAACGCGCGGCGCGCAGGCGCTCGGCTGCGATCTTGACGTCACGGTTCTCATTGGCGGCGCGACGCACCAGGTCGGTCAGCACGGGGTCCTGGTAGGACTCCCACCACGCGGCTTCGGGCTCGGTCTCGGAGGCCGCGGTCGCGGCGAACCGGGCCGGCACTTCGACCGCCGGCTTGGAGACCGGGACTGCGCAGCCGGCCAGCGCCAGCGCGATCGATGCGGCCAGCGAGGCGGCAACGACGAGCCCGACCAGTCGATCGGCGTGTCGGAGCGCCTTCTGGCCTGCGCGACCGAGCGGCAATGAAGTGGACTGAAGTGGCTGCATTGGATTGGACTCGTGGATTTCGAGGTGTCGTCAGCGTATGGCGCATCGGGCACGAAGTGGTCAGCGTTGCGTCGCTGTTCGGTCGCCGTCGCTGCCCTCAACCGGCACGGCGGGGTCCGTCGTTCGCTCGCCGGCCGCCGCTTCGAGGTCGCGCGCAATGGCTTCGAGCAGCTCGCGCGCGGACCCGAACTCCTGCCGCAGTCCGGTGACGAGGTTCTCGATGCGGCCGGCAAGGGCGTCGGGCGTGGCGTCGCTGCGCAGCTTCAGCACGTAGGTGCGCCGGCTTGGGTACTTGGATTCGGCGTTCAGGACCATCGCAGACGGAAGATCAACAAGGGGTGACGGCAGCGTAGGCCGTCCCTCGCGCCGAGTGGTGAGCGAAAGGTCAGATTTCGGTCGTAACCGCGCCGCAAGCGCAGCGCTGACGCAATCGCGACGGTTTGCTGACGACTCGCCGCGCACGCGTCCCTAGCATGCGGTTCATATGAACCTCAAGCTCACCCCGGGACGGTTTCTCGCTGCTGCGATCGTCGCGCTGTCCTTCTGGATGACGTATGGCCTCATCCAGGCCATGCTGGCCGCCGGCGTCACCGCTATCGCGAGCTGGCCGGCGTACCGGGCCTTCCGCGCGCGGCTGCCCCGCGGCGTGGGCAAGCATGGTGCCGCGGCGATCTTCACCGTCATCGTCGCGATACTCCTGATCGGGCCGATG
>Ga0335084_10004401_pt1 | contig 13855 bp, 12 predicted proteins | sample Lox_Sample_44_FD_206721 | JGI IMG/M metagenome (GOLD analysis project Ga0335084, IMG submission 206721) | Soil microbial communities from Loxahatchee National Wildlife Refuge, Florida, United States - Lox_Sample_4.4 | ecosystem: Environmental > Terrestrial > Soil > Wetlands | place: USA... | reverse complement strand
CCCGCGAAGGGTACGAACTCACGCTGACGCGGATGCTGTCGCAGGCAGTGCGAATACCGGTCATCGCGTCGGGCGGCGCCGGTAAGCCGGAGCATCTCTATGACGTGCTGACGCAGGGTAAGGCCGACGCGGCGCTCGTGGCGTCGATGGTGCACTACGGCGACTATCGGGTGAGCCAGCTGAAGACGTATTTGCATGATCGCGGCGTCAAGATGCGGATGAGTTGGTAGGCGGAGGTTGCGATGAAGGCGATCGCGGTCGAAGAGAAATCTCTCGTGTGGCGCGATGCGCCGGAACCGACGCTAAGCGTCGGCGAAATCCTGATCCGCAATCGCGCGAGCGCGATCAATCGTGCCGATCTGGCGCAGCGCGCCGGCGCTTATCCGCCGCCACCCGGCGCGAGTCCGATTCTCGGTCTCGAATGTGCGGGCGACGTCGTCGCCGTCGGCGACGGCGTGTCGCGCTTCAAGATCGGTGACAAGGTGTGCGCGCTGCTCGCGGGCGGCGGCTATGCGGAACTCGTGAACGTACCGGCCGGACAGGCGCTGCGCATTCCGCGCGGTCTCGACTATGCGCAAGCGGCCGCGTTGCCCGAAGTCTTCGCGACGGCCTATTTGAATCTCTTCGTCGAAGCGCGCCTCGCGGTCGGCGAACGCGTGCTGTTGCACGCCGGCGCGAGCGGCGTCGGCACGGCGGCGATCCAACTCTGCAAGATGAACCACAGTCCGTGCTTCGTCACGGTCGGCAGCGACGACAAGATCGAACGCTGCGTTGCGCTCGGCGCCGGCGGCGGCGCGAATCGGAAAGGCGGTTCGTTCGCCCCTCAGGTCGCCGGTTGGACCGACGGGCAGGGGTTCGACGTCATCCTCGATCCGGTCGGCGCCGGCTATCTGAAGGACAATCTGCGCGCGCTCCGCACCGACGGGCGGCTGGTCGTCATCGGCTTGATGGGCGGCGCCGTCGCCGAGCTCGAGCTCGGTCTCATGATGATGAAGCGGTTGCGCATCATCGGCTCGACGCTGCGCGCCCGGTCGATCGCCGCGAAATCGCAGGTGATGGACGCGCTCCAGAAGGTCGTGTGGCCGAAGATCGATGCCGGCGACATACGACCGATCGTCGACCAGGTCATTCCGATCCGCGAGGCGCAGCGAGCCCACGAGGTCGTGGCCGCCGATCAGACGTTCGGCAAGGTCGTGCTGGCCATCGATTAGTTGGTCGATTCTGTCGCGTTGGGTGTCAGCGCTGGCGTTCGGGTTGCACCCGTGCTGGGTTTCAGTGCCGGCGTTCGCTTTGCAGGACACGCGCTCCGCAGGGCTGCGTTCGACTCGAACCTATCCGCGTGGCCGCGTGTCCCGCAAACCGATCACCGGTCAGCGACCGCCCCGAACGACAGCGACAGTAAACCGGTCCCCGGTCACCAAACGAAGGGCGTCAAAGCACCTTGACGTGTATCAACCGCAACTCTTCGATCGGCGTATTCGCATCGGGTGCCTCGACCGCGACATTCATGTATCCCGATCGTGCGAGCAGCACCCGCATGCCGACGAACCGATTGCGAGTCTTCACGACGATGCGCGAATAGCCGGCGGCGCGCACCCATTGCTCCTGACGTTCGAGCAATGCCGCGGCGATGCCGAGCCGACGATAGTCCGCGGCGACACCGCCGAGCCAACTGTACCAACTGCCGTCGTGATAGCGGTCGTAGCCGACCTTGAACGCAGCAGGCGCCGCGTCCGGGTCGACATATGCGACCAGGATCAGCGCCGATCGGTCGCTTAGACGGCGCTCGAACTCCGCTCGTTCGTAGTCGCCGCCGGCGAATTCGGGGATGCGTCGATACGCTTCGTTCGCCGCGTCGATCGAACCTTGTTCGATGCGCGTCGACATCCGCCTAATCCATCACGCGCTGCGCGCGCAGCGTGGTCTCGATCTCTTTCAGAATGGCAGGATCGTCGATGGTCGACGGAATCGCGAACGGGCGCTTGTCGATCATCTTGCGCAGCACTTGGCGCAAGATCTTGCCCGATCGCGTCTTCGGCAACCGTTTGACGACCACGGCGCGTTTGAAGTTCGCGAACGCACCGATCGATTGGCGCACCATCCCAACGAGTTCGCTCTGTAGCGAGCCTTCGTCGACATTGACGCCGTCCTTGAGCAACAACAGGCCGAGCGGCACTTGCCCGCGGTCCGCATCCTCGATGCCCACCACCGCGCACTCCGCGACGGCCGGGTGCGACGCGACGACTTCCTCCATCGCGCCGGTCGATAGGCGATGCCCGGCGACGTTGATCACGTCGTCGACCCGGCCCATGACGTACAGGTAGCCGTCTTCGTCGAGGTAGCCGCCGTCGCCGGTCAGATAAAAGCCGGGGAAGCGCGACCAATAAGATTCCACGAAGCGCTGATGGTCTCCCCACACGGTCGGCAGTGCCCCGGGCGGCAGCGGACCCTTGACGACGACGTTGCCTTCGACGTTCGGGCCTACTTCCTCGCCGTCGTCGTCGAAGATGCGCAGGTCGTAGCCGGGCACCGGCAACGTCGGCGAACCGGGCTTCGTCGGCTTCAGTTCGACGCCGGCCATGTTCGCGCACATCGGCCAACCCGTTTCGGTCTGCCACCAGTGATCGATCACAGGAATCGGCAGCATGTCGTTCAACCAGTGATACGTCGGCGGATCGAGCCGCTCGCCGGCCACGAACAAGTACTCGAGGCACGAGATGTCGTAGCGTTCCTTCAGGCGTGCTTCCGGATCCTCCTTCTTGATCGCGCGAAACGCGGTCGGCGCCACGAAGAACGTCTTCACGCGATGGTCGGCGATCACGCGCCAAAACGCGCCGGCGTCCGGCGTTCGCACCGGTTTGCCCTCGTACAGGATCGTCGTGCAACCGTGGATCAACGGTCCGTAGACGATGTACGAATGGCCGACGACCCAGCCGACGTCCGAGGCGGCCCAAAAGACGTCGCCCGCGTCGACGCCGTACACAGCCTTCATGCTGTAGTTCAGCGCGACCGCGTGGCCGCCGTTGTCGCGCACGACGCCCTTCGGCTTCCCGGTCGTGCCCGACGTATAGAGGATGTACAACGGATCCGTCGCGTCGACGGCGACCGCGTCGACCGGCTTCGCGCTTGCTTCCCACGCCCGCCAATCGAGATCACGCTGCGGATCGAGCGTCGCCGTCACCTGCGGGCGCGCGAGAATCACACAGCGCTCCGGCTTGTGATTTGCGAGGCGAATCGCCTCGTCGAGCAACGGTTTGTACGGAATCGCGTTTGCGAACTCGATGCCGCACGTCGCGGACAACACGACCTTCGGCGCCGCATCGTCGATGCGCACCGCGAGCTCCGGTGCCGCGAAGCCGCCGAACACCACCGAATGCACCGCGCCGATCCGCGCACACGCGAGCATCGCGACCGCCGCTTCCGGGACCATCGGCATGTAGATGATGACGCGGTCGCCTTTGCCGACGCCGAGTGCCGCGAGTCCGCCCGCGACACGCGCGACCCAGTCGCGCAACTGCGCGAACGTGTAGCGCACCACCGTGCCCGTCGCCGGCGAGTCGTAGATCAACGCGATTTGTTCGCCCCGACCTTGCTCGACGTGGCGATCGAGCGCGAGCCAACACGAATTCAGTTTGCCGCCGCGAAACCAACGAGAGGCGCCGTTGGGATCGCGGTCGAGGATGGTCGTCGGGAATTCGAACCAGTCGATGTCCCTCGCCTTCTCTCGCCAGAAGGCGACGGGGTCATCGATCGAGCGACGGTATTCGGCTGCGTAGGTCATGGGTCGTGCGGCGCACGCAGCGCGCGCTAGGCGTCAGCCGCGGCGCGGTCTGCTCTTCATCAACTTCTGCAGGTCCGCATTCGACGGCTTCGCTTTCATCAACTGCTTGTGCGACGCGGAACCCCGGCTGATCTTCTTGTGCTTGGCATAGAAATCGACGGCCTTCGTCCACGCGCCGTTCAGCCCGTGCAGGTTGATCGAGACCGTCGTATTGACGATCTTCGATTCGAGCGTCGACATGATCCCGATCTGAAACACGGGCGTCTTGGTGCCGCTCTTTTCGGTCTTCATCCGGAACAGGATGCCGCGCACGCGGCCTTTGTCGTCGACGTACACCTCGCGCGCCGCCTTCTCCTTCGCACCGGTTTGGCTGCGCGCGAGTTCGGTGTCGCGAGAATCGGCTTGCCGCTTGATCGCCGCCCGCTTCGAGCCGCGAATGCGCTTGCCGTCTTCCTTCAGCGAAAAATATTCCTGATACGTCTTGCCGTTGATTTGGCGTCGGACGCGATAGCCGTGAAACCGTGGGGTATCCAGTAGCTCGACACTCATTGCATTACCTCGCTGATGACTGTTGGTTCCACCAAACTCACGCTGCGACGATGCCAGACGCCTGCAGCGACCTGATTTCCTGCGCCGAGAATCCGCAATCGGCGAGCACAGCCGCGGTGTCCTCGCCCGGACGCCGCGCACCGTGCGAGATCTCCGGTTTCGTACGACTAAAGCGCGGCGCCGGGGCGGGCTGCACGATGCCGTCGATGTCGACGAACGAATTGCGCGCGCGATTGTGCGGATGGTCCGGCGCTTCGAAGATCGACAGCACCGGCGCGAAGCACACGTCGCTGCCTTCCATGATCGCGCACCATTGCGCTTGGGTCTTCGTCTTGAACACGCGCGTCAGCTCTTCCTTCAATGCCGGCCACTGCTTCGCATCCATCTGCGGCTTGAAGCGCTCGCGATCGAGGCCGGCCTTTTCCAGCAGCAATGCATAAAACTGCGGTTCGATCGAGCCGATACATACGTACTTGCCGTCGCTGGTTTCGTACGTGTCGTAGAAGTGTGCGCCGCCATCGAGCAGGTTGGTGCCGCGTTTGTCGGTGAAACCGCCGGTCGCGCGGAACGTGAAGAACATTGCCATCAGCGCCGCGGCGCCGTCGACCATCGCGGCGTCGATCACCTGGCCTTTGCCGGACCGTTGCGCTTCGAGCAGCCCGCAGACCATGCCGAACGCGAGCAACATGCCGCCGCCGCCGAAGTCGCCAACCAAATTGAGGGGCGGCACCGGTTTCGCGCCCGGGCGGCCGATCGCGTGCAAGGCCCCGGCGAGGCCGATGTAGTTGATGTCGTGGCCCGCCGCTTGCGCCATCGGCCCGTCCTGACCCCAGCCGGTCATCCTGCCGTAGACCAACTTCGGGTTGCGCGCCATGCAATCGTTCGGCCCGAGGCCGAGCCGCTCAGTGACACCCGGCCGGAAACCCTCGAACAATCCGTCGGCAGACTTGCACAGGCGCAGCACCGTCTCGACGCCTTCGGGTTTCTTCAGATCCACCGCGATCGCGCGACGATTGCGCGCGAGGATGTCCCTCGGTCGACTCGATGCGCCCGTCAGGCGATCGACTCGAATCACTTCCGCGCCCATGTCAGACAGCATCATGCCGCAGAAAGGCCCGGGCCCGATGCCCGCAAGCTCGATGATTCGCAGGCCGTTCAACGGTCCCACAGTCGCTCTCCCTCGGTCCGATCTTATGGTTTTGTAGCGTACCCCTTTTTGCGGCTTAAGGTAACTGTCTGTAGATGCGGCGCAACGATTGCGCTCGGAAATTATCAGGACCGCAGCAACTACGTCGAATCAGTGATTTGACGGCGACAGTTCGAAAGCGTCAGCGCTCAGCGGCGCGATGTGCCGTCCGCGACGCGGTCGGCCGCGACGACCGGTTCGGTCGCAGCGAGCTGGATCCGCGCGTACTCGCGATACAGCGGGCTGCGCGCCAACAGTTCTTCGTGAGCGCCTTCGGCGACGACGCGGCCTTCGTCGAGGACCACGATGCGATCCGCCTCGATCACCGTCGACAATCGATGCGCGATGATCAGTACGGTCGTGCGGCCGTGCAGCGCGCGCATGGTCGAACGAATCGCTTCCTCGCTCTGTGCGTCGAGCGCGCTCGTCGCTTCGTCGAGCAACAAGAGGCGCGGCCGCTTCAGCAATGCACGCGCGATCGCCAACCGTTGGCGCTGGCCGCCGGACAGCCCCACGCCCGATTCGCCGATCCGCGTTTCGAGTCCGTCGGGGAACGCGTCGACGAACGCGGCCGCTCCGGCTGCAGCGAGTGCAGCGCGCACGGCCGATTCGTTCGCGTCCGTGCCGCCGTAGCGGATGTTCTCCAGCACCGTGCCGGCGAACAGCACCGGATCTTGCGGCACCCAACCGATCTGGTCTCTCACAGCGCGCAGCGTGCAGCGCCGCAGATCGACACCGTCGATCGACACGACGCCGGCGGTCGGATCGTAGAAGCGCTGCGCGAGATCGAAGAGCGTGGTCTTGCCGGCGCCCGACGGTCCGACCAACGCGATCGTCGCGCCGGCCGGCACGGTGAACGTGACGTCGTTCAGCACTCGTACGGCAGCGCGCGTCGGATACGCGAAGTCGACGCCGTCGAATGCGAGCGCCGCCGGACCGTCGCGTCGCAATTCGACCGGATGGTCCGGTTCGCGCAGCGGATTCTCGGCGCCCAACAATTCCATGAGGCGCTCCGTCGCGCCTGCCGCACGCTGCAGGTCGCTGACCACTTCGCTGATCGAGCCGACCGATCCCGCGACGATGAACGCGTAGATGATGAACGCGACCAGTTCGCCGGCGGACGTGCGGCCGGCGATGACGTCCTGCCCGCCGATCCACAACATCGTCGCGATGGCCGTCAACACCAACAGCATCACCAAGGCGACCAACCACGCCCGTTGCCGAATCCGATTCACGGACACGTCGAAGGCGCTCTCGACGTACGCCGCGAACGCTTCGACGTCGCGACGTTGGTGATTGAAGCCCTGCACGACCTTGATGTGTCGGAATGCCTCATTGACGTAACCGCCGACGCGTGCCAATTCGTCTTGGCTCGACCGCGACAACGCACGAACGCGTCGTCCGAACAGCACGATCGGTGCAACGACGATCGGCGCGCTCGCGAGCACGATCAGCGACAGCTTCGGATTGCTCGCGACCAACAACACGACACCGCCGACGAACATCAGCAAATTGCGCAGCGCAATCGAAACGGACGAACCGATCACGGTCTGCAACAACGTGGTGTCGGTCGTCACGCGCGACTGGATCTCGGTCGGTAGGTTCCGTTCGAAGAACCCGGGGTTCAGCTCCACGAGGCGATCGAACACCTCTCGCCGCAGATCGGCGCTGACCCGCTCGCCGATCCAGGAGACGAGATAGAAGCGCGCGTAGGTACCGAGCGTCAGCAGGACGACCAGCAGCGCGAACACCTCCAGCGATTCGCCGAGCACGCCGGGCGCTCCGCTCGTAAAGCCCGCATCGATCACCATCCGCACGCCCTGGCCGATCGACAACGTCACCGACGCCGTGACGATCAGTGCGAGCGACGCGCCGGCGACCTGCCAGCGATACGGCGCGAGATACCGAAGCGCCAGCTTCAGATTGCCGAGATTGCGACTCGGCGCGCGATCTTCTACGACGTCCAACGATGCATCACGTTGCGGGGAAGGGACGCATTATCGGTCGCGCACCGAATATGCGGTAGCACGCGACCTTCGCCGGCCCGACACATCGCCGGCGGGATTGCTTTCGCCGACATCTGCTGCTCAACTGCGGCCGACCCCACGGCAAGGAGAACGCGATGGCGCTGGAGCGCATCGAGATCGAACCGTCCGCGCCGGCGAACGCCGCAGTGATTTGGCTGCACGGACTCGGCGCCGACGGACACGACTTCGAGCCGATCGTGCCGGAACTGCAATTGCCCGCGACCGCCGCCGTGCGTTTCGTGTTCCCGCATGCGCCGATTCGCGCGGTCACGATCAACGGCGGGGCCGAAATGCGGGCGTGGTTCGACATCGATCTGCGCGCGCCGCTGGCCGGCGAGGCCGACATCCGCGCGTCCGCCAAGGAAATCGAAGCGCTGATCGACGAGCAGCGCCGGCGGGGTATCGCGACGCAGCGCATCGTGCTGGCCGGATTTTCGCAAGGCGGCGTGATCGCGCTGCAGCTGGGGCTCAGCTACCGCGAGCCGCTCGCCGGCATCATGGCGCTGTCGACGTACCTGCACGATCCCGAGCGTCTGGTCGATCGCATTTCGCTCGAGAACGCGGGCATCCCGATCTTCATGGCGCACGGGTTGATGGACCCGATGATCCCGATCACGCGCGCGGTGACGTCGCGCGAAGCATTGCGCGCGTTCGACTATCGGATCGAGTGGCACGAGTACGCGATGGGCCACTCCGTGTGTCTCGAAGAGATCAAGGACATCAGCCGCTGGCTCGGCGCGCGCGTCGCGCCCGACACACCGGCTTAGTGGCGTTGTTGGGACGTGGGGACGTTCGATCTATACGCCTGCGCCGCCCTGACCGTATTCAGCGCGGTGACGACGCTATGGTTCGTCGGCGTACTGCTGCGCGACGCCAGCATCATCGACGCGTTTTGGGGTCCGCTGTTCGTTGCGATCGCATGGGTGCTCTTCGCGGTCGCTTTGCCGAACGTCGGCGCCGCGCAACTGGTCGTGCTGTTTCTCGTCACCGCGTGGGGTCTGCGGCTCGCGTTCCACCTCGGCGCGCGCAATTTCGGCATGGGCGAAGACACCCGCTACCGGCTGTGGCGCGCGCACGGCGGCCCCCATTGGTGGCTGAAGAGCTACTACCGCGTCTACCTCCTACAAGGAACGATTGCGCTCGTCGTTGCGACGCCGCTGGTCGCCGCGTTCCGTACGACCGACGCGCCGTTCCTCGTCAATTGGCTCGGCGTGCCGATATGGCTCGCCGGCTTCGCGATCGAAGCGGTTGCGGACGTTCAGCTGACCCGCTTCCGCGCGCGGCCGGACAACCCCGGGCGCGTGATGAACGAAGGCTTATGGGCATATTGCCGCCATCCGAACTATTTCGGCGACGCGCTGCAGTGGTGGGGTCTCGGGGTCTTCACGTTCACCGGTGTCACGTGGTGGTCGTTCGTCGGTCCGCTCGCCATGACGCTGGTGTTCCTGAACATCTCCAACAACGTCATTGAGCGGGGCTTGCTGAAGCGACGGCCCGACTACGCCGAGTACGTCGCGCAAACCAACGCGTTTTTTCCGCGGCGACATCGCGCGGTCGCTGACGACACACGGGCGTAGTCGCGTACAATGTCGCGCACCGGCAATGGCCGCCGTTGATCGCGGCGGACGAAGGATCGGCATGGACAACGCACTTCCTGAGAATCCAGACCTTGCCTGGGACATCGGCGAAGGCATCGACCGCGAGCGCGCGATCGACTTCATCATGCAATTCGAGACCACGCTCTGCGTGTACTCCGCGTCGGTCGAGAAGCTGTACAGCACCTACAACATTTTTTTCCCGCGCGAGTATCACCGCAAAATGGTGATCCTGCCGGACCCGGCCGCGTTCCACGACACGTTCAACGGCGTCGTCCCGAATGCCGTCCAGATGACCGGCCTCTACATCATTCCGGGCGAACTCATCAACGAGAGCGGCCTGTACCTCGCGAACGTCAAGAAGGATCGCAGCCTCGGCGACCGACGGATTCCGTTCGAAGAAGGCATGCGCACGTTGATGCGCAACCGTCCCGCCGACGATCCGTTCCTGCCGGTGCTCGCAAAAGGCGACTTGCGCGGCTTCGAAGAGTCTTGGCCGGTGCTGCACCTGCATCGCGTGAAGCTCGCGGAGCTCGCCGAGCGTTCGGAACTCGATCGCACCAATATCCGCAACGCCGTCATCGAAAAGCTCGAGAGCTTGTTCGTCATCCTGCGAAAACACCAACCGCAGTGAATGCGCGCGCATTGGGCGCCGCGTCGGCGACGCTGCTGTTGCTCGGCGCGCTCGTGTTGTCTTGGTGGGGCGCCCTGGACCGCGCAGCGTCGCAACGCACGCACGCTGCACTCGAACGAGCACTGGTGACGTTCGCGTTGTCGCGCACGTTGAACGGCGTGATCTCGGTCGCCCAGGGCACCGAACTCGCGTTCGAACCGGCGGGCGTCGGCGTGGTGATCTCGGCCGGCGAAATCCTCGATCCGCTGAACGATCTCGTCGAACAGTTCTCGTGGCTGACGTTGATCGCCGCGTCCTCGCTCGGCATACAGTTGATGCTCGGCGACATGTTCGCGACGGCGGCGGTCAATTGGGCGCTGACGCTCTCCGTCGCGGCGAGTCTCCTCGCCCTGTGGTGGCGGCCCGAACGCCATTACGCGTTGCGCACCGCGGTGCTGCGCCTCACCGCGACGTTCGTCTTCATCCGCTTCGCGATCGTGCTCGCGACGCTCGGCACCGGCCTGGTCAACCAGTACTACCTCACCCAGCGCGAACAGGCCGCCGTCGAATATCTGTCGCAGACGCGCGGCAAGATCGAGGCTGCCAACGAATCGGCCGCGCCGCCGGCGACGACGCCGGACTCGGTGCTCGAACGGCTGAACAAGTTCTTCGACGACCAGCGCCAGGCGCTCGACATCGAAGGGCGGCTGACGCGCCTGCGCCAAGACGTCGAAGCCGCCGTCGAGCAGGTCGTCAATCTGATCGTGGTGTACGTCATCGAGACGCTGCTGCTGCCCCTCGGCTTTCTCGTCGTCGCATGGGGCCTCGTCCGACACGCCTGGCGTCGCATCGCCTGACGCCTCTCTCGAGGATTTTTCGGTATCGCCGCGGTCCGCGACGCACCATCGCGATGCTTTCGGCGACCTGCCCGAGTGGCTAACATACGCAGCTTTCTCGCGGATACGAGCGTGGCACCGAAGGTTTTCATCGATGGTCAGGCCGGTACGACCGGCCTCGAGATCGCCGGGCGAATGCGCGCCCGGCGCGACATCGATTTGCTCGAGATCGACGACGCGCAGCGCAAAGATCCCGCGCAGCGCCGCGCTTTTCTGAACGAAGCCGACATCGTGCTGCTCTGCTTGCCGGACGACGCCGCGCGCGAAGCGGTCCGCCTGCTCGGCAATGGTCGCGCCCGCGTAATCGACGCGAGCAGCGCGCACCGCGTCACGCCCGGCTGGACATACGGCTTGCCCGAGCTGAACGCCGCGCAGCGCGCGGCGATCCGTGCGGGCAACCGCGTGTCGGTACCGGGCTGCTATCCGACCGGCTTCATCCTGAGCATTCGGCCGCTCATCGACGCCGGCGTGCTGTCCGCATCGCAACCGTTGTCGCTGCACGCCGTGTCGGGCTATTCGGGCGGCGGGCGCGGGATGATCGATCGCTATCGCGCCGCCGAGGCCAACGGCATCGCCGGTGTGCAACCAACGATGACGTACGGTCTCACGCTCGCCCACAAGCACGTCCCCGAGATGCACCAATACTCCGGTTGCGCGAAACGGCCGCTGTTCTCGCCGAGCGTGGGTCATTACTACAAAGGCATGCTGGTGCACGTACCGATCGCCAACGAGTGGATCGGGGCGCGCAAGGCCGTCGACGTCCATCGCGTCTTGTTCGAGCGGTATGCGGACGAGCCGTGCGTCAACGTGTTACCGCTCGGCGCCGAGGCCGCGCTCGACGGCGGGTACCTGTCGCCCACCGGCGCGAACGACACGAACCGCATGGACATGATGGTGTTCGGCAACGATACGCACACCCTCGTCGTTACCCGCTACGACAACCTCGGCAAGGGGGCGTCCGGCGCGGCGATGCAGTGCCTGAATCTGATGCTCGACATCGACGAATTGTGCGGGCTGACGACATGAATACGCCGCTCGCCGGGCGCACGACCGCGCAACTCGAGGAACGAGCGCGGGCACTGAATGCGCGCCTCGATCAATTGAAGGCCGCCGGCCTGTCGCTGGACCTGACCCGCGGCAAGCCGTCGGCAGATCAACTCGACCTGTCGAACGAGCTCGACGGCATCTTGCGCGGCGACTACCGCTTGAAGGACGGCACCGACGCGCGCAACTACGGCGGTCTGCTCGGCATTCCGGAAGCGCGCGCGTTCGGCGCTGCGATTCTCGGCACGAGCGCCGATCGCGTGATCGCGGGCGGCAATTCGAGCCTCACGCTGATGCACTTCGTCGTGGAAACCGCGTTGCGAGTGGGGCTCTGGGGGTCGCCAAGCGCGTGGCAAAACGTCGGCGCGCGCATCAAGTTCGTCTGTCCGGTGCCCGGCTACGATCGCCACTTCACGATCTGCGAATCGCTCGGCATCGAGATGCTGACGGCACCGATGAGCGACACCGGTCCCGACATGGACGCGGTCGAAGCGATGGTGGCGGCCGATCCGTCGATCAAGGGCATGTGGTGCGTGCCGAAGTACTCGAACCCGACCGGGTGCGTGTATTCGGACGCGACCGTGCGCCGCATCGCGCAGCTGCCGAAGCGTGCCGGCCAGCATTTCCTGGTGTTGTGGGACAACGCATACGCCGTTCACGACCTGGCCGATCCGCCGCCGCGGCTCGCCGACATCACGGCGCTGCTCGAGACCGAAGGCACCGAGGATCACGTCGTGCAGTTCGCGTCGACGTCGAAGATCACCTTCGCCGGCGCCGGCGTTGCGTTTCTGGCGGCTTCACGCGCCGTCATGAAGGTGTTGGAGCAGGTTCTCGCCGCGCAGACGATCGGCCCAGACAAGGTCAATCAGTTGCGCCACGTGCGGTTCCTCGAGGGACATCTGCGGGCGCACATGCAACGTCACGCCGCACTGATTCGTCCGAAGTTCGGCGCGGTGCTCGAGCGGCTCGACGAGTCGCTCGGCGGTCTCGGCATCGCGACTTGGACGAAGCCGGTCGGCGGCTATTTCATTTCACTCGACACGCTGCCCGGTCTCGCGAAACGCGTCGTCGCGCGCGCGAAGAGCGTCGGGGTGACGCTGACGCCGGCCGGTGCCACGTATCCCTACGGCAAGGATCCGCGCGACAGCAACATCCGTATCGCGCCGACATTCCCGCGCCTCGGCGACGTCGAAGCGGCGACCGACGTATTCGTGTTGTGCGTCGAGCTCGAGAGCATCGCCGACATTCTCGCCAAACGCGGCGCCGCGCCGAAGCAACGGAGCGCGCCGTGAGCGGCGCGGAATGGACGCTCGATCAGTTCGCCGTCCCCGCGGTCGACGATCGCGATCGATTCCACGATTTCGCGTTGCCGACCGCGATCATGCACGCGATCGCCGACCTCGGCTTCGAGTACTGCACGCCGATCCAAAGCGAAGTGCTGCCGTACAGCCTTGCCGACTACGACGTCACCGGCCAGGCGCAGACCGGCACGGGTAAGACCGCGGCGTTCTTGGTCACGATCCTCACGAGCCAATGGGAGCAACCCAGATCGCCGGCGAATCCGCCCGGCACGCCGCGCGCGCTGGTGCTCGCGCCGACACGCGAACTCGCTATCCAAATCGAACAGGATGGCCGCGACCTCGCGAAGTATCTCGACACCGTCATCGTCAGCGTCGTCGGCGGGATGGACTTCAACAAGCAGCGCCAACAATTGACCGAGGGGCCGGTCGACATCTTGGTGGCGACCCCGGGGCGCCTGCTCGACTTCATCAATCGTCGCGTGATCGATTTGTCGCGCGTCGAGATCCTCGTCATCGACGAAGCAGACCGCATGCTCGACATGGGCTTCATCCCGGACGTGCGTCGCATCGTGTACAAGACGCCGCACAAGCGCGAGCGACAGACGCTGTTCTTCAGCGCGACGTTCAACGACGACGTGATGCGTCTTGCCGCCTCGTGGACGCTCGATCCGATACACGTCGCGATCGAACCGGAGAACGTCGCCGTCGATTCGGTCGACCAGAAGTTCTGGCTCGTCTCCGCCGAAGACAAGGGGAAGCTCTTGGCGGAGATGGTCGAATCGCACGGCTGGACGCGCGTGATGGTGTTCGCGAATCGGCGCGACTCCACGCGCAACCTGCACGAGTACCTGCGTCGCAAGAAC
>Ga0335084_10004399_pt1 | contig 13860 bp, 12 predicted proteins | sample Lox_Sample_44_FD_206721 | JGI IMG/M metagenome (GOLD analysis project Ga0335084, IMG submission 206721) | Soil microbial communities from Loxahatchee National Wildlife Refuge, Florida, United States - Lox_Sample_4.4 | ecosystem: Environmental > Terrestrial > Soil > Wetlands | place: USA... | reverse complement strand
GGTTTCATCTTCGCCGGGTCCCGGAGGGGACGATACTCTTCAGCGAAGGAGACCCTCCCGCCTCATTCTTTATGGTGAGAAATGGAGGCGTGGAAATCTTTACTCATGACGGTCACGGGAAAAGGTTGAGATTGGCACTCCTGCAGAGCGGAAATATTTTCGGCGAAATCGGGCTTCTCTTCAACAGGCCCCGGATGGCCAGTGCGAAGGCCACCCAGCCTACAAAATTGCTTGAAATCACCCAGGAGGATTTTAAGGCCTGCCTTCTCCAAATCCCCAGCCTTCAGAGGAAACTCAAAGCGGTTTCTCTGAAGCGCCTCTCCCGGACGAAAGAGCTTCTTTCCCAAGAGGTCATTCAAAAAGCCAGGGAGGCGATGGTTTGAAAGAATTGATTGAAGTCCAAAAGATTTTCAAGTCCTATGGGAACGGAACCAAGCGTGTGGAGGTTCTCAAGGGAGTTGACCTTGCTTTCCAGCGAGGAGAGAAGGCTGCCATCGTCGGTGCCTCGGGCGTTGGAAAGACGACCCTCCTCCATGTCCTGGGCACGCTCGATCGGCCGACGGCGGGAAAGGTCCTCTTTGAAGGAAAAGATATTTATGCTCTGAATGAAAAGGACCTTGCCTTTTTTCGAAACCGAGAGATCGGATTTGTTTTCCAATTCCATCACCTGCTTCCCGAATTTAACGCCTTGGAAAATACGATGATGCCCTGTCTGATCCAAGGGATCTCGAAGGAGGAATCCCATTCCCGGGCAGAAGCGATTCTCACGATGGTGGGCCTCCGCGAACGCTTCTCTCATAAACCGGGGGAACTGTCCGGAGGGGAACAGCAACGGGTGGCCGTCGCGAGAGCGCTGGTTTTAGAACCGAGGGTCCTGCTGGCGGATGAACCGACCGGAAACCTGGATACGAAGACGGGAGAGTCGGTCTTTGATCTTCTCCAAGAGATGAATCGGATCAAAGGGGTCACGCTCGTCGTCGTGACCCACAACCTCAAATTGGCTGAAAAATTGTCCCGTCAGATCCAACTCATCGACGGAAAGGCATGGGGATAGGACGTGTCTCCTTTACAAAAAGAGCGGAATTTGATATGAGAATGAAAATTTTCTCGTCCCATCCGTTCTGGTATGGATCAGGGTGTCGAGAGTTCATACCCGAATTCAAAGCGTGGGAAGGAACGGACGCATGCCGGTGAGACAGATAGGTCTTGTCCTCCTCGCCCTTTCTCTTTTCATCGGGGTCGGCGCTGGAGCCGAAGAGGACATTTCTAAAATTATGATTCTGGGAAATGTGAAGGTTGAAGAAGCAGTCATCCGAGGAGCGATCAAAAGCCGGGAGGGAAGTCCCTTTTCTCTCGAAAAGGTCCGCGAGGATCTCCGATCCATTTTCGACCTGGGTTATTTCACCGACGTGCAGCTCGATACCAAATCGACCCCCCAGGGGAAAGAAGTGATCTTCATCGTCGTGGAAAAGCCTTCGATCAAAGACATCTTGATCAAGGGAAATAACAAGGTGAAGCTGGAAGACATTAAAGAAAAAATGACCCTGACGCCGCGCTCGATCCTCAACCTTGAAAAGGTGAAAGAGAATTCGGAACAGATCCGGAAACTCTATTTCTCGAAAGGGTATTACGGGGTCAAGGTGGAACAAAGGGTCGACTATTTGGAAACGAATGAGGCCGTGGTCACGTTCACGATCGTTGAAGGCGCGAAGGGACATATTCAAAACATCATCTTCAAAGGGAACAAGAATATCAAATCCTCCGAGCTGAGGAAGCTGATGCAGACCAAACAGTACAATATTCTTTCCATCCTCACCAAGACCGGGACGTTGGATGAAGATATTCTTAAGAATGACGTTCAACTTCTGGCCGCCTACTATTTTGACCATGGTTATCTCGATGCGAAGATTTCCGAACCCAAGATTGATCTCTCCAACCCCAAAAAAATCCGGATCGAAATCGGGGTCGTGGAAGGACCTCAGTATCATCTCGGGAGTATTGACTTCAACGGCGACGTTCTGACCACCAAAGAAGCCCTCTTTAAGGTTCTCAAGATAAAGCGGGGGGATCCCTACAGCAACACGGTCATTCGAGGAGAGATCAATGCCCTGACGGAAAAATTCGCCAATCAAGGCTATGCCTATGTCGAAATCAACCCCGAAATTGCTACGGACGCTAAAAATCTTTTAGTGAACCTTACCTTTGAGATTGAAAAGAAGAAACGAGTCTTTTACGAAAAAGTTCAAGTGGTGGGTAATACAAAAACCCGTGACAAGGTGGTTCGCAGGGAGCTCTCGGTGGCCGAGGGAGAGCTTTACAACGCGAGCCAAATGAATCAGAGCCGTGATCGACTGAAAAAGACCGGATACTTCAAAGAGGTGGATTTTACCACCAGTCGTGGGAGTACCGAAGAAAAAATCAACCTCGATGTCAAGGTCGAGGAAACTCCGACCGGGGCCGTTACTTTCGGAGTTGGATACAGTACACTCGAAAGCGTGGTGGGCTCTGCTTCCATCTCCGATCGCAACCTTTTCGGCTTGGGCTATGCGGCAAGCCTGAGGTTTAACCTCGGATTTAAGACCCAAACGGGTCGATTAAGCTTTACGGACCCCTATTTTTTAGGGACGCGCTATTCCGCAGGGTTCGACCTCTATCATGAAAGAATCGAGTACTTTACGGAATACAGCTATAAGATTACGGGAGGGGACGTCCGTGGCGGAAGGCAATTGAACGATTGGCTTCGGATGGATGCGATGTACAAATATGAGGTCGTCGATGTTTATAATGTTGCCGATGACGCCTCGATCTATGTCAAATCCCAGATAGGGAAAAAAACGACGAGCGCGATCTCCGTTACTCCCTCGATCAACACGCTTGACGACTACTTCAACCCCCGGCGGGGGGGCAAGCATAGCCTTTTCATTCAGGACGCAGGAGGTGTTCTGGGAGGGGATAACTCCTTCGTGAAGGTGCTGGCACAGACCAGCTGGTTTTTTCCCTTGCCCCTCTACGCGACGCTCAACCTTCGTGGCCAGGTGGGCGTGGTTGCACCCTACAGTGGGACAATACTCCCCATCTATGAAAAGTTCTTCGTCGGAGGCATCAACACGGTCCGGGGTTTTGAGTATGGGAAGGCAGGCCCGGTGGACATCAACAGCGAGCCCATCGGTGCGAAAAAAATGGTGGTTTTCAATACGGAAGTGATCTTCCCCATCTCTCGCGAGCTCGGGCTGCGGGGAGCAGTATTCTTCGATGTCGGGAAAGGATTTGATAACTGGAGCAATATGTTCCCGTTGAGGTTCGGTGTAGGACCTGGGATTCGCTGGTACTCTCCATTCGGACCGATCCATATCGACTTCGGTTTTAACCTCAACCCCAAACACGGGGAGAAAGGGCATGTGCTCGACTTTACAGCGGGGACCGTTTATTGATAAATCGATAGAGGGGTTAAACTTCAGGAGAGGAGAAATCAATATGCACGGAAAAAAGGTGAGTCTTGTCATAGGATTGATCCTGTTAGGATGCGTGGGTTCCGCCTGGGCCGCGGATTTAAAAATTGCCTACATCGATATTCAAAGGGCAATCAATGAATCCAACGCCGGAAAAGAAGCGAAAAAGGCGATCACCAAGGAGGTTGAAAAATTCCAGCGTCTCATCGCAGACAGACAGAAAGAGCTTCAAACCATGAAAGAATCGTTTGAAAAGCAGGCGCTCATGCTGACCCCGGAAGCTCGGGCGAATAAAGAGAAGGAATACCAGACTAAGCTTCGGGAATTCCAGCGGTGGGGGGAAGACACTCAGAATGAGATGAATCAGAAGCGGATAGAAATGGAGCGACAGATCTCGACTGCCATCGTCAAGGTGATTCAAAAATTGGGAGCCGACGAAGGTTATACCCTCATTTTGGAAAAGAACGAGAGCATTGTGCTCTTCGGTTCCAAGACGATCGATATCACCGATCGGGCGATCAAAGCGTTTGACGCTCAGAAGAAGTAAGGCGGGAGCATCCCATGCCCAGGACCCGACGGAAAACAACTTCTCGTCAACGAATGTCCAAACCTAAAACAAGATTGTTTGGATCGTTTGAACATTGGAAGTTTTTTAGGATTGGGAGTGTGGAGGGTTGGTGTTTAGCAACAGGGTTTGTTAATCGTCGTGCATGAAGGATGGGCTGAGGACATGAAGAAACGTCTCAAAGAATTAGCGGAGTGGGTGGATGGAACGGTCGTGGGAGATGGGGAGATAGAAATCTCGGGGGTGGCAGCCATCGAAGAAGCCCAAGCCGGAGAGATCACCTTCATTGCCGACCCCAAATATCTTGCTTACCTCGATAAAACCGACGCCGCGGCGGTGATCGTCTCGAAAGAAGTGACCCGAGCGGGCAAGCCGCTTCTATGCGTGACTCATCCCAAATTAGCTTTTGCCAAGATCCTCACCTTCTTTTCCCAGAAGCCTTACCAACCGAAAGGGATCGATTCCCACAGCTGGATCAGCCCTACAGCAACATTGGGAAAAGACTTGACCGTCTATCCTTTCGTCTATGTCGGCGACCGTTGCTCGGTCGGAGATCGGGTGACCCTTTATCCCGGAGTCTATGTGGGTGAAGACTCTTCCATCGGGGAGGACTCGGTCCTTTACCCTGGTGTTTCTGTCTATTCGCAGACAACCATCGGAAAGCGGGTTATACTGCATAGCGGAGCGGTGGTCGGAAGTGATGGATTCGGATATGAGAAGGAAGGAAAGAAGAATGTGAAAATTTCCCAGGTCGGGAGGGTTGAAATTGAGGATGACGTGGAAGTCGGGGCCAATACGACCATTGATCGAGCCACCTTCGGCAAGACGATCATTCGAAGAGGTGTGAAAATTGACAACCTCGTGATGGTTGCTCATAATGTGGTGATAGGCGAGGATTCGGTCATCGTCTCTCAAGTTGGAATTTCAGGCTCGACGAAGATCGGAAGTAATGTCATTCTGGCCGGACAGGTGGGATTGGTGGGCCATATTGAAATCGGAGACAATGTGATGGTGGGCGCTCAAGCCGGGGTGACCCACGATCTGCCCGCAAACCAGGGGTACCTCGGAAGTCCTGCTCTGCCCCACCGAGAATTCCTCCGGGCCATCACCACGTTTCCAAAACTCCCGGAGATGAGGAAGACACTTCTCGACCTTGAGAAGCGGATCGCCAAGATGGAAGAAGCCCTCTCTTTAAAAGGAAAGGAAAAGGAGAAATAGATGATCGAGATCGGCGAAATCATGAAAATTCTTCCTCATGCTTACCCATTTTTATTGGTGGATCGGATTGTGGAGATCGAGCCGGAAAAAAGGATCGTCGGAATCAAGAATGTGACTTACAACGAACCTTTCTTCCCGGGCCATTTCCCGGGTCGGCCCATCATGCCAGGGGTACTGATCGTGGAAGCCATGGCTCAGACGGCAGGCGTCCTCGTCTTTAAGTCCTTACCGGAAGAGAAGTACGGACGGCCCGTCTATTTTCTGGGAATCGACAATGTCCGTTTCAGAAAACCCGTCATCCCAGGAGATCAACTTCATCTTGAGTTGGAGATCACCAAGCATCGTCAAGCGATCTGGGGATTCAAAGGAAAAGCCTCGGTCGACGGAAAATTGGTGACGGAGGCGGAACTCTTGGCCATGCTAGGAGACGAAAGATGATTCATCCCACCGCGATCGTCGACCGAAAATCCGAGATGGGCGAAGGAGTTGAAATTGGACCTTACTCCGTCATCGAAAAGGGTGTTTCCATCGGTGAGGGGACGCGGATTGGTCCCCATGTGATCATCCGGGAAGGGACGCAAATAGGGAAAGGATGTCAGATCTTTCAGTTTGCGTCGATTGGAGAGGCTCCCCAATTTTTGGGATACAAGGGAGAGAAGACCTTTCTTCAGATGGGCGATCGCAATATCATGCGGGAGTTTGTCACTCTCCATCGAGGCACGGTGAAGGGCGGAGGAAGAACCGTCATCGGAAATGACAATTACTTCATGGCCTATTCCCATGTGGCCCATGACTGTCAGATCGGAAATGACGTCGTCATGGCCAACGGAGCCAGCCTGGGAGGACACATTGTGATCGAGAACGGGGCCATCATCGGAGGGCTCGCAGCCATCCACCAGTTCTGCAGGGTTGGGACCTATGCCATCATCGGAGGTCTGACCGGTGTCATCATGGACATCCCTCCCTACACCAAGGCTCAGGGAGACCGGGCAAAGCTCTTCGGACTCAACACCGTCGGCCTTAAACGGGCCAACTTCTCAGAGGAGACGCTAAAGGCCCTGAAGAAAGCCTATCGGATCATCTTTCGCTCCGGTCTGACCCTGGCGAAGGCGATGAAGGCCGTTGAGGAAGATGATATTTTTCAGCTCCCAGAGGTCCAACATCTCTTCCAGTTTATTCAACATTCAAAGAGGGGGATCTGCCGTTAAGTGGAAAAACTCAAGGTCGGAGTCGTCGGGGTCGGTTACTTTGGTCAATTCCATGCAGAGAAATATTCGAAGATTGAAGACGTGGAATTGGTCGGCGTGGTCGATGTGGATGGGACCCGCGCGAGAGAAATTGCTAAACGATGCCGAACCCAGCCTTTCTTTCATTATGCAGACCTTTTCCAGAGAGTCCAGGCGGTCAGCATCGCCGTCCCCACACCCTTCCATTATTCCGTAACGAAAGAGTGCTTCTTACAAGGGGTCGATGTCTTGCTTGAGAAACCGATCGCCAGCACCCTCGGGGAAGCGGATGAATTGATCAGCTTATCAGAATCAAAGGGCTTGATCTTTCAAATAGGCCATCTGGAGCGATTCAACGGAGCTTTATCTACCATAAAGGGAAAAGTGCAACATCCATTGTTCATCGAATCCCATCGACTGGGCCCTTTCTCGGGAAGGGGAGCCGAGGTCGATGTCGTGTTGGACTTAATGGTTCATGATCTCGACATCCTTTTGAGCCTCGTGGACGCAAAGGTGAAAAGGCTTCAGGCCGTCGGGATCCCCGTTCTCACCCACACCTCGGACGTCGCCAATGCCCGAATTGAATTCGAAAACGGATGTACAACCAATTTGACCGCAAGCCGAGTTTCCGATGAGAAGAATCGGAAAACCCGGATCGTACAAGCGGATGGAATCCTTTCCATCGACTACCTTTTGCAAAAACTCTCTTTCTCTAAAAAGGTGGTCTTTCCCGGAAGGCAGACGGTGCCTGAGATGGTCACAGAGGAGATCCCGGTCAAGAGGGTCGATCTTCTGGAGACTGAAATTCACTCCTTTCTTCAGAGCGTGAGGAATCGAAAGAGACCTCGGGTTTCAGGAACAGACGGAAGGCGGGCATTGGAACTGGCACTCCGGATCATCCGGAAGATCGATGATCTCAACCAAAAAAGGAGAGAGCGGGGCGACTGAACGGATGGAATCGAAGAAGATCCTGCTGGTCGCTGGAGAAGCTTCAGGGGACCTCCATGGATCCCACCTGGTGGAGGCCATTCACCGTATTCATCCGGAAATAAAGTTTTTGGGGGTCGGGGGAGATGGATTGAAAAGAGTGGGAATGAAGCTCCTTTATCATTCTCAGTCTCTTTCTGTCGTAGGGATCACTGAAGTCTTTGCAAAACTGGGGTCCATTTTAAAGGCCTTGCGGGCATTGAAAGGGGCTCTTAAAAGGGAGAAACCCGATCTTGTCATCTTCATCGATTTTCCCGAATTCAATCTTCGGCTGGCAAGAACGGTTCATCGTAAAGGAATTCCCATTCTCTACTACATCAGTCCCCAGATCTGGGCCTGGAGGCCGAACCGGATTAAGCTGATTGCCCGGCTGGTGAAAAAAATGGTCGTCCTCTTCCCCTTTGAAGTTCCTCTGTATGAGGCCGCCGGGGTCGATGTGGAGTGGGTCGGTCATCCGCTTCTCGATATTGTGAAGCCCGCTCTGCCGAAGGAAAAGACGTTCCATCAATTTGGTCTGGATCCCAATCGAAGAACCGTCGGGTTACTCCCTGGAAGCCGAATCCATGAGATAGAAAGGCTTCTTCCTCCTCTTCTGGCCTCGGCGCATCTCCTCCAAGAAGAGATCCCGGATCTTCAGTTCGTCATTCCACTCGCCCCTGGTCTTCCCGGGACGGTCTTGTCATCCCAGATAAAAAAGGTTTCGGTGCCCGTGAAAGTGGCGGAGGGCTTCACCTATGACGTGATGAGCCTTTGTGACCTTCTGATCACAGCGTCGGGGACAGCCACGCTGGAAGGAGCGATTCTTGGAAAACCGATGATCGTCATTTATAAAGTTTCTTTGCCGTCCTACTGGGTCGGGAGGGCCTTGATTCGGGTGGATCACATCGGCCTCGTTAATCTGGTGGCAGAGAAAGAAATCGCCCCAGAGTTGATTCAGAGCGATGTCAATCCCCGGAGGATCGCGGACGAAGCCTTTCGTATCTTAAAGGACCCCCTCCTGAGTCGAAAGATGTCGGAATCCATGGGGGAGGTACGCGAGAAACTTGGCGAACCGGGTGCCGCCGAACGGGCCGCCCGCATCGTGTCCTCCTTGCTCTATGGCGCGGAGGCCTGAGATGTCGCTCTACCGCAGACTTCTTGAATTTGTCAAACCCTACTGGTTCAGGTTGTGTCTTGCCGTCCTCTGCATGATCTTTGTCTCCCTTCTGACCTCCCTTACGGCATGGCTTTTTAAACCCGTCGTCGACGGCGTTTTTTTCAAGACGCAGGCGGGTCCTTCCGTAACGATCCCGGTGTTTGTCAACGATTTGATCGTCCGCCTTCATCTCGAACACCTCTTGCTGAAAAGGGATGTGGACATGCTGCGCTTACTCCCCTTTGTCCTGATCCTTCTTTTTTTATTTAAGGGGATTTTCAACTACGGCCAGTATTACTTGATGAACTTTGTGGGGCAGAAGATTATTGCGGATATTCGGGAGAGACTCTACAGTCATCTCCAAACCCTCTCTCTTTCCTTCTTTACCAAGACGCCGACGGGTGTGATCATCTCCCGGATTACAAACGATGTGACGCTGATTCAAGGGGCGGTCTCCAGTGCCACGGCGGGTATTTTCAAAGATATTTTTACCTTTTTTGGCCTCGTCGGAGTCGCCTTCCTTCAAAGCTGGAAATTGGCCATTCTTTTTTACATTATCTCTCCTTTAGCCTTTATTCCGATCAGGATTTTTGGGAAAAGGATGCGGAAATTTGCCCGAAAGGGACAGCAGCGAATGGGCCTCCTCACGACCTTCCTTCATGAGACCATTACTGGAAACCGGATTGTCAAAGCCTTCAGCATGGAAGAGTATGAAAAGAAACGCTTCGCTGAGGAGAATCACCGGTTGTTCAAGACCTTCCTCAACCGGATAAAGGTTCGAGCCCTCAATGCTCCCCTGATGGAATTATTGGGAGGGACTGCAGGAGCCATTATCATCTGGGTGGGCGGTCGCATGATCATGCAAGGAGAAATCACCCCGGGGGCTTTTGGTTCGTTCCTGCTGGCGGTGATGATGTGCTATGCCCCCATACGGGATTTAAGCAAAGTCAACCTTGAAATCCAGGAGGGCCTGGCAGGGGCCACCCGGGTTTTTGAGCTTCTCGATACGGCGACCGATATTCAGGAGGAAAAAGGAGCGATTTCCCTGCGGCCTATTTCCAAAGGAATTGATATCGAAGACGTCACGTTCAAATATGAAGAAGAGGTCGTGCTCAAAGAGATCTCGCTTCGTGTGAAACCGGGAGAGTTGATTGCCCTGGTGGGAATGAGCGGGGCCGGCAAAACATCTCTTGTCAATCTTTTGCCCCGGTTTTATGACGTGACACAAGGCCGCATTCTCATCGATGGATACGACGTTCGAAAGGTGACGCTGAAATCGCTCAGGGATCAGATGGGTCTGGTTACCCAACAAACCATCCTCTTTAATGATACGGCTCGGAATAATATCGCCTATGGCAATCTGAAATGTTCCGATCGAGAAATCATCGAAGCAGCCAAGGCAGCCAACGCTCATGACTTCATTCAGAGACTCCCCCAAGGGTACGATACGGTCATCGGCGAGCAGGGGATTAAACTCTCCGGGGGAGAGCGTCAACGGGTCTCGATCGCCAGGGCCATCTTGAAAAATGCTCCTATTCTCATCTTGGACGAAGCCACCTCTTCCCTGGATTCCGATTCCGAAACAGAGGTTCAAAAGGCCTTGGAGGAGTTGATGAAGGGAAGGACGGTCTTTGTCATTGCCCACCGGCTCTCAACGATACGAAACGCCCACCGGATCATCGTTCTTTCGGAAGGACGAGTCGTGGAACAGGGAACCCATGAGGAATTGATCGGCCTCAACGGCGAGTATCGGCGTCTCTATGATCTGCAGTTCAAAGAGGAAGCGGCCATCCGAGCGGGAGCTAAGCCGAAGGTTTACTGATTTCAAATTGCAGATTGAATCTACTTTGAATCTTATCGATCCTTCCAATCCGAAATTTGAAACCTAAGAATTGCGGTATGTCTCTTAAAGCTCTGAAGAAAAAACTAGTGTCTGGGTTGGGTCCGTGGTTAGCCTACTGGGCCATTCAGATTTTGTCTTGGACGATGCAGTTTGACGAGATCAATCCGGAGATTCCGAGACGGTATTGGGAGAAAGGGATTCCAGCCATCGGGGCCTTCTGGCATGGAAGGCTATTGATGATGCCCGTTGTCTATAAGGGAAAGGATTTAAGTTTCCTTGTTTCTCCCCATCGGGACGGCCAGGTGGTGGGAAAGGCCTTGCGACGGTTCGGTTTCCATGCCATCCTGGGGTCGACCACTCGAAAAGGTTTTTCCGGGTTCAAACAAATGGTCAAAGCTCATGGGTCCGATATCGCCATTGTCCCCGATGGACCGAAGGGACCTCGCCGCCGGGTACAAATTGGCGTGATTGAGTTGGCCAAACTGACGGGAAGGGCCGTCGTTCCATTGACTTTCAGCGCTTCGAGAAGGAAGATCTTTAACACCTGGGATCAGTTCCTCCTCCCCTATCCATTTTCAAAAGGGGTGTTTATGTGGGGAGAACCGATTGAGGTGGATCCAGAGGGGGACCGACTCCATCTCGAGGAGAAGAGAATCCTTTTAGAAAATCGTCTCAACGACATGACGGACAGGGCGGACCGCTATTTTGAAAAGGGCAATGCCAAAGGTCAAAGATCAAATGACAAATGAATGTCCCCCAATGACCAAGATTTGGAAGGATGACTCTGGGATAATGGAATAGCGGAGTGGTGGGATCCTATAAGAGAGTTCAAGAATCCTTTGTTCAACTCAGTATTCCAGTGTTCCATCATTCCATTCTTCCTCGTTTCTCTCTGGCATTTGAGCTTTGGATTTGATTTGACCTTTGTCATTTGACAATTTAATCTTCCGATAATCCTATGTTCTACCTCTATAACATCCTCGTGACGTTGATTCTCATCCTGGCCAGTCCTTATTTTCTCTTCAGAGGCCTCTTTCAAGAAAAATTTCGACGGGCATTGCCTCAACGATTGGGATTTTTTCAAAAGCCCTCCTTTCAAAGGCCCATCTGGGTCCACGCCGCGTCGGTCGGGGAAGTCTTCTGTTCCATTCCTCTCCTGAAGAAGGTTAAGAAGGAATTCCCCTTCTCCAAGATTGTTTTAACGACGGTCACTTCCACGGGGAATGAGGCGGCGAAAACCCGTGTTTCCGAAGCGGATCGGGTCTTTTTTTTACCGATCGACCATCCCCTCATCGTTCGGCGAGCGATTGAAAAAATCCAACCGAGCATCCTTCTGATTGCAGAGACGGAACTCTGGCCCAACCTGCTCCGGTCTTGTGGGAAAAAAGGAATCCCTGTCGTTCTGTTCAACGGGAGGATCTCCCAGAGGTCATTTCGACGTTACTTTCGCCTCAGATTCTTTTTCAAAGAATGCCTGAGATATATCTCTCTCTTCTTGATGCAGACAGAAGAAGATCGAAACCGGATTCTTGAGATGGGAGGGGAATTTCAAAGGACAAGGACGGTGGGCAATTTGAAATTCGATCAGACCTTGCCTCCCTTCACCCCCGAAACCCTGACGGGAATAGCAACAACCCTCGGCCTTCGGGGAACGGAGAAAATTCTCGTCGCAGGGTCGACCCACTCTGGAGAAGAGGAAATCCTGGTAAGTCTCTACAAAGAATTGAAAGAGAGGGCTCCCGCTCTTGTCCTCGTTCTTGCCCCGCGACATCTCGAACGGCTGGAAGAGGTAGAGGAGATCTTAAGAAGAGAGTCCGTCCCATGGTCGAGGAAAACGACCCTTTTCCAGGGTGCGGGGCGATCGGATCAAAAGCACCCGGAGGTGATCCTTCTCGATACGATGGGGGAACTGATGAACATTTACAGCCTCGGGACATTGGTCTTTGTCGGAGGCAGTCTTGTCCCCGTCGGAGGCCATAATCCCCTTGAGCCTTTATTTTTTGGAAAATGCGTCCTCTTCGGCCCCCATATGTTTAATTTCTCAGAAATCTCCACCCGTTTGGTTGAGGACGGAGGAGCCATCCGGGTGTCCGGAAAAGAAGACCTCTCCTCGCAATTGAAACGGCTCCTTTTCGACGAGGCGGCCCGAAACGGGGTGGGACAAAAAGGCCGTCAATTTCTTCAGAAGCATCAGGGGGCAACCGAAAGAATGTTTGAGGAGATTCGACCCTTCCTTGCCGGTGTAGAAACTTAGTTCGGAGTTCAGAGTTCGGAGCATTAAAAAATAATTTCCCCCGAACTCCGAACTAATCACTCCGAACTGTTTTCAACAGAATGATGCGTCGTTTGGATCGATTTCTTTATCGAAAAGAGAGATCCCTTGGGGAGAGAATACTTCTCTTTCCTCTTTACCTCCTTTCTCTGCCCTATGGATGGGCCGTTTGTACAAGATCCCTTCTCTATTCCCTTCAGCTGTTGAAAACAAGAACGCTCCCATGTCCGGTCATCAGCGTAGGAAACATCACTGCCGGAGGAACAGGGAAGACTCCCTTAGTGATGGCGTTGGCCATGCAATTGATGGGCCGGGGAATTTCTGTCGCCATTCTCAGCCGAGGGTATAAGGGAACCCAGACCTCTGAACCGGTCGTGAGCGATGGGTGGAACCTCTTTCTCTCACCGGAGCAGTCGGGGGATGAGCCCTTTTTGATGGCTCAGGTTTGCAAGGGTGTCCCTGTCCTCGTCGGGAAAGATCGATTTGCAAACGGTCGGGTCGCTCTGCGACGATTTGGCATGAAAGGGCTGTTGTTAGACGACGGATACCAGCACCTTCGCCTCCGTCGAGATCTCGATATCCTTCTCATCGACTCGCACATCGGGTTTGGAGACGATCACCTTTTGCCCAGGGGAATCCTGAGGGAGCCCTTGTCCCATCTTCGCAGGGCCCATCTTTTCCTTCTCACCAAAGTCGAAGATCTTGAGGCCTCCCAAGGCCTTGAAAAGAGACTTCGCGAAATCCATCCCGGAGCGGAGGTGTTTCACAGCCATTACCAACCGATGAGTCTGGTGGATTCCCGGGGGAAAGAAGAAGAACTGGATTCTCTGAAGGGAATGAAAATTCTCGCTCTTTCCGGGATCGCTAACCCTGACTCCTTCTCCGCCCTGTTGAGGAAGTGCGGGACGGAGATCGTGAGCGAAGCGATCTTTCCGGATCACCATGGCTACCGACCCGAAGATCTGTCTTCCATAAAAGAGAAGAGCGAAGGAGTCGATTGGATTGTCACGACGGAGAAGGATATGTTAAAATTGCAACGATTGGGCGCTGACGATCTTCCGATCCGAGCCCTTCGTATCGAAATGAAGATATGGGAAGAGGAAGCGTTCTTTAAGAGGATCATCTCGTTATTTTGAGAAGAAGAGGGGAGGAGAAGTTGAAAGCG
>Ga0335084_10004398_pt1 | contig 13862 bp, 12 predicted proteins | sample Lox_Sample_44_FD_206721 | JGI IMG/M metagenome (GOLD analysis project Ga0335084, IMG submission 206721) | Soil microbial communities from Loxahatchee National Wildlife Refuge, Florida, United States - Lox_Sample_4.4 | ecosystem: Environmental > Terrestrial > Soil > Wetlands | place: USA... | reverse complement strand
GGGACTGGTCCAGCGATCTCAGCGCGCTTACTGCCGGAGCATCTCTGCCGGTCCACAGCCGGAATTTCCACTAACGCAAGAAATCCCTGAGAGTTCCGGCGCCCTCCCGACACCTCTTCCCCATGACCCACGACACATGAATCCTACCTGCGGCATCTAATAGAATTGCCAGTCGAGGCCGATGGAGTTCTTATATGCGTCCCACTGTCGCCGGACTTTTCTATCTCCGTCTCAACGCCGAAAACGCCCTTCGCGAGTTAGAGCGGGCTGGTTTCTCACGCGGCGAGATCAGTCTGGTCGGTGCGGGCGATCCCGGGGACGAGACGCAGGTGGCGCAAAGGCTGATCGAATTGCAGGTGCCCCAAGATCAGGCCCGCGAATACTCACATATGCCCGGTACCGCGGTGCTCGTAGTGCAGACAACCGACCCCGAATCGGCCAGGCGCGCGCTCGCCGTGTTGAAGGGGACAACAGCCCTGAACAGCCTGCTTCGTGCCGTGACCGGCAGCAATGGTGAACTGGAAGAGTCCGGCATTCAGGCGGCGCACTTGCGCCCCTCGGCGGCTTTGCCTGTCCCGGATCCGTGCATTTTCGATGCCGATGATCCGGCCGAGAGTGGTATCGCCGTTACCGAATATGAATCCGAGTGGCGTCGCAGCTTTGAGGTGTCGTTCCGGGACTCAGGTTACCGGTACGAACAGCTTTGGCCCGCCTATCGGTACGGCGCCGAAGTCGCCGTCAGTCCGCGCTTTGCCGAGCACGCCTGGAAAGACGTCGAGCGGACCGTTCAGCACGACTGGGAACAGCGCAACCCGAACACCTGGGAGCAGGCACACAAAGCAATCCGCTACGCCTGGCACAGCGTGCGCGCCCGCGGCCGGAGGGCGGAGGCCGGCTGAAATCAGGTCTGTCGAGGTCCGGTGCGAACTCGCACGGCGCATCACGGCCCGGGCTCAGGAGATACCGGGCCGCGACGCGCAGGCTGGCCTTACTTCGAACCGAAACTGAATACAACACCGGCCGAGTAGCGCAGGCCGTTCTGCAGGTAATTGGCGTTTGCGGTGGAACTGGGAATCTGCGTCATCAGATAGTCCACCTGAAACGGTTTCACCGTGAAATGCGCGGTCACGGGAACGTCAACACCGCCGCCGATGGCCGCCGCAAAGGCATTGCCGGTCATCCCCAGCGATGGGGTACTGAGGCCCGGGTCGTAAGCGTTCGAAAACCTCGCGCCGCCGACCAGCGTCTGAATGTACGGCGTGAACCGCTTCGCGCGCCAGTTGATGCGCGGGCCGAACAGATAGGTGAATGTCGTGTTATCGAGCGCGATGCCGTTCGCGTTCGCGGTGTGGAACGCGCCCAGATCGGCCACCAAACTGAAGGTCTTGTTGATGTTGTACGAGAGATATCCGGACCCGCCGTTCCCATTGAAGGTCCCAATCGAGCCACCGGGATTCTGATGCGTGAACGTGTAATTGAAACCGGCCTCGGCCGCCGGATACTCGGCGCTGCTTTGCGCGTTCGCGAGCGTGCCACTTGACATCAGTGCGCCGAGCGCGAACACACCAATCCTCACAACATGCTTCATCATGTATCTTCTCCTGCGAATTCTTTGCCCCTGAACGGGCGATTTCTGAACTATTTGATGTTGAACTCGCGAAGGTCGCGTACACGCTTCTTGTCAGGATGCGTAATGGCGGGCGTTACGGATTCGCATCAGTGTGCTCCTTTGCGCACACCCGTCGTCACCGTTACTCGTCGAGCTTGAGGACCTTGCGGAAACGCGCGATCTCGCCGGGGGTCAGGGAGCGGTATTCACCCGGCTTGATTGGTCCGAGGTCGAGAAATCCGATCTTCACTCGCCGCAGCTTCTCGACGAACAGACCGAAGTGTTTGAACATCAAACGGATCTGATTTTGCCGGCCTTCGGTGAGCTTCACTTCGTACCACGGATTGGTGGCGCGGCGAATCAGCTTCAATCCCGCCGGCGCGGTACGGCGGCCGTCCAGCAGGATTCCTTCGCGAAACTGCGTTTCCTGTTCTTCGTTCAGCGTTCCGTTCGCCTTCACTACGTAGGTCTTCACCACGTGACTCTTCGCCGCGGTGATGCGGTTGGCGAACTCGCCGTCGTTGGTGAGCAACAGCAGGCCTTCGCTGTGGTAATCGAGACGGCCCACCGGGTAGACGCGTTCCTTCACGCCGCGCAGCAGATCGATCACCGTCGACCGGCCTTCGGGATCGCTTAACGTGGTGACGTAACCCGTGGGCTTGTTGAGCACCAGATAGACGGGACGATTCGAGAAACGCAGCAGCTTGCCGCCGACCTTGATGTGGTCGCGGTCGGGATCGGCCTTACTGCCCAGCTCTGTGATCACACGCCCGTTGACCGTGACGCGGCCCTCCAGCATGAGCTGCTCTGCTTTGCGGCGGCTGGCCACTCCGGCATGCGCCAGCAGCTTCTGCAGCCTCTGTTCGGCCATGTCCGGCTCAGCTTTCTTCCGCGGGCGGCGGTTCGGCGGGAGTGGCTTCCTCAGCAACCGCGACGGTCGCCGTTTCCTCCGCGCTCGATTCATCGACGGCAGGCATTTCCGCTTCGGCCGCCACCGGCTCCTCGTCGCTGAGCGCCAGCTTGCCGAGTTCCTCGAACTCCTTCAGCGTGGGCAGCTCGCCCAGGTCGCTCAGCCCGAACTGAATCAGGAAGTCGCGCGTGGTCTTGTAGAGGATCGGCTTGCCGACGACGTTCTTCCGTCCGGCGACCGCGATCAGCTTGCGGTCGAGCAGCGTCTTCAGCACGCCCGCGCCCTGCACGCCGCGAATCTCCATGATCTCCGGCGCGGTGATCGGCTGCTTGTACGCCACAACAGCCAGCGTCTCCAGCGCCGCCAGAGACAGCTTCAGCGGCGGCTTCAGGTTGCGCACGAACGCGCGTACGGCCTCGTGGTGTTCCGGGCGCGTGCCCATCTTGTAGCCGCCCGCTACTTCACGGATCGAGAGGCCGCGCTCGGGCCGGTTGTAGTCCTCCATCAGATCGTCGAGGATGCTCTGCACTTTGTCGATCGGATGATTCAGCGCCGCGGCAATCTGCTGCAGTGTGAGCGGCTCGTCGGTGATGTACACCACCGCCTCGATCACCGCTCGCAGGCGCGCGCGCTCCATATCCGGCCCGGCCGGGGCTTCTTCGACAATGAGTAACTGTTCGGCGACCACTTCCTCCGGCGCGTCCACAGTCTCGGTTGCCTCCGCGGGCTCGCTGGCCTCGGCGGAGGTGTTGTTCACTTCGATGTCTTCCATTTCCCTCAGTTGTATTCCTGTTCGATGGCCGCCAGCGCTTCGTCGGAGCCCAGCGCTTCATCGAATCCGTCGGTGCGCTCGAGGCCGATATCGCCAAACGCATCCTGTTGCGTCAGCGCCACCGCCTGGCGTTTCACCAGCTCCAGAATCGCCAGAAACAGGCAGATCATGGCGCGCGTGCTGCGCTGCTCTTCGAACATCTCGGTAGCTGAAAGCGACTTCCCCGCCCCCAGCCGCTTCAGTCTGGCTCCCAGATAGCGGATCATATCCGGCACCGAGATCGCTTCTTTTCCAACCTCGTAAGTGGGCTTGTTGCGGTTGCGCTCCAGCACCTGCTGGAAGGTCTTCACCAGATCGAACAGCGACACCGCAAGGTCCGGCGCCTCATCCTCCGACAGAAACTCCGCGATCTTCGGGTTCGACCAGACCGCTTCCTCCACCAGCCGCTTCTGCTGCAGCATTTCGGCGGCGTTCTTGAAGCGCTCGTGCTCCAGCAGGCGGTCTACAAGCTCCCGCCGCGGGTCGTCTTCCGGCGAAATCTTCTCCAGCTCCGGATCGCGCGGCAGCAGCATGCGCGACTTGATGTGGATCAGCGTCGCCGCCATGTAGACAAACTCCGAGCTGAGCTCGATATCGAGTGCGATGGCGCGCTGCATGTAGTCCAGATACTGAGCCGTAATCGAGGCAATGGGGATGTCGTAAATGTTGATCTGCTGCTTACGGATCAGGTCCAGCAGGAGGTCAAGCGGTCCCTCGTACTGCTCGATATGAATGTCCAACGGAGATGGCACTTCTATTCATTCTGGCACGGTGGGACAGCGCCATGCGCTGTCTTAATGACCCGGCTGCACACGCAGAGACTCGGCCTTGCTGAACCGCGGCCAGTACCAGCCGTAGAAGGCTACAAACAGGAAGCAGAACGTGGGCACGATGAAGCCGCGCGACATGTTGGTCTGGTCGGCGACATAGCCCATCAGCTTCGGCAGAACCGCCCCGCCCATGATGGCCATCACGATATAGGCCGAAGCCCTCTTCGCCCTCACGCCGAGCCCGAAGATACCGAGCGCGAAGATCGTTGGGAACATGATCGACATGAAGAAGTAGATCGCGAAGACGCTCGCCACCGACACCCAGCCAATCTTGAGGAACACCAGCACCGTCGCCGCCGTGTTCGCCGCGCCGTAGATGGCCAGGATCTTGTGCGCTGAGTAGCGTTTGAGCAGCATCGCCCCGGTGAACCGGCCCACCAGGAAGCAGACCAGAGCGGCAGACGCGAGATTCGACGCGCCCTTGTTCGTGAAGGCCACATGGCCCGCGGCGGCCGCCGTGAACCAGTCGTGCGGGATCATCCCTGAGGCCCACGACGCCGGCATCGCCGGCACCTCGGCTGTCATGTAGTTGATGAAGAAGCTGAAGACGCCCGCCTGCGCCGCGACATAGAAGAACTGCGCTGCCACCGCCAGCACAAAATGCGGGTGCGACCAGATGGAGTGCGACACCGGCGCCTCGGCGTCGTCCATGCGATAGTCGTCTTCGGTCTTGATATCCGGCACCCGGGCGAAATAGAAGATCACCGCCAGCGCGATCACTACGCAGGCGATTGCGACATATGGAATGTAGAGCGTCTGGCTGCCCGTGCTGTGCCCGGCGGAGTCGGTCGAATAGAAGAAGACGCTGCCGATCACCGGCCCCAGAATCCAGCCGACCCCGTTGCACGACTGTGCCAGATTAATGCGCGTCGCGGCGTAGTGCTGGTCGCCCAGCACGGTTGTGTAAGGGTTGGCGATGGTCTCCAGAAACGTCAGCCCCGTCGCTATCACGCATACCCCGAGCAAAAATGCGGTGAAGGCCAGATTCGGCGAAACCCGGCCGGTGTGGACCATGTTGCTGATATTCGTCGCTGGAATGAACCACAGCCCGCCGGCCGCAACAATCAGCAATCCCGCGATAATCCCGCCCTTGTAGCCCAGCTTCACGGCCAGCCATCCTGCTGGAATCGACATCAGGAAATAGCCGAGATAATGCGCGAACTGCACCCACGCCGACTGTGCCTTGCTCAGGCCCAGTTCGTCCTGGAAATGCTTGTCCATCACGTCGATGAGGCCGTTGCAGACCCCCCACAACAGAAACAGCGAGCTCACCAGGATGAACGTAAACAGGACGCTGCGTCCGTCGTCCAGAGTAAACATCTTTCGCCTGGGCTGAATGGAAGTGGTGCTCGACAAGGTTCACCTTTCCTGTTGCGCGAGTTGGGTGCCTGCCCGTGCAGTATATCGAATCAGGGTGCCAGGCGACATTTCTGCTGGCGAGTACTAACGGTACCATCGGGCGTTCTGTGGCATTTCACCCAATGCACGCGAGGAGACACACAGAAATGGCGTGGGGCACTACACCCAAACGCTTCTGCTTGTAGACATTCACCACAACTATAACAAAGCAAAAGACTCCCAAATTGGCTCACAAAATGCTCTTCAGGTGGCATCTTGACAGTGGGGCGCCCAGACGTGAGTTCGAGAGAAAACGGGGCCGACGCAGCACTGTTGAGGTAACACGCACAAGTAAACAGGAGTAGCATCGAATGGCCCGAGCACTAACCCTCGACCCAACCAGAACCGGACGCGACGCCGATACACTCAAGTCGAATCTCCGGAAACTGGTGATCGGACAGGATGAGGCGATCGAACAGATTGTCAACGTCTATCAGACACATCTGGCCGGCATGAATCCTCCGGGACGTCCCGTCGGCAGCTTTCTGTTCCTTGGGCCAACCGGCTCCGGCAAAACGCGCATTGTGGAAGCTACAGCGGAAGCGCTCGTTCGCAATCCCCGCGCGGTAATCAAAATCGATTGCGGCGAGTTCCAGCACAGCCATGAAATCGCCAAGCTCATTGGCTCCCCTCCCGGCTATCTGGGCCATCGCGAAACCCACGCTCTGCTAAGCCAGGAAGCTCTGAACGAGCACCACACCGATCATGTGAAGCTCAGCTTCGTCCTCTTCGATGAAGTCGAGAAGGCCAGCGACGCCTTGTGGAATCTGCTGCTGGGCATCCTCGACAAGGCGACCCTGACACTCGGCGACAACCGCCGCGTGGATTTCTCGAACTGCATGGTGTTCCTCACCGGCAACCTGGGCGCGAAGGAAATGACCGCTCTCATGAGTCCTCGCCTGGGTTTCGGCGCGTCGGTGGCTGCAAAGGCCATTGCCAACGGCACTTCCGGCGACACCAGCCTCGATGGCAAACTGAAACGCACGGTTACCGAGGCCGCGCGGCGCAAATTCACGCCTGAGTTCATCAACCGGCTGGACAAGATTGTGACTTTCCGTCCGCTTGGGCCAGAAGAGCTCGAAAAGATCGTGGACATCGAGCTGAACCTGGTGCAGCAGCGCGTGTTGCGCGGCAGCGCGGAGAAGGCGTTCATCTTTAAAGTCTCCGACAACGGCAGGAAACACCTGCTCAGCGAAGGAACGGACATGAAGTATGGAGCACGCCACCTGAAACGCGCTATCGAACGACTGATCGTTCAGCCGATGTCCAATCTGATCGCCACCGATCAGGTCCGCGGCGGTGACTCGCTGTCAGTTGACTGGGAAGAAGGTGCCGTTTCCATGACCTTTCAGCGCGACGCCGAGGGCTTGTCGCACCGCTACATGACCGAGATTACGGGCAACACATGGATTCCACCAATCGTGACAGCCGCCAGTGTGACCACGTACAACCCGCCTGAGCCGCGGTCTGCACGCACGCGCAAGGTCTGAGTTCTGGATGCGGTTGAAGATGCGCCGGCAAGACCCCTGAGCAGGCCGGCGATTTTTGGGGGCGGACGACCAGTCCGCCCCTCTTCTTTTATTGGATGCTCACGTTGACCGCATTCGCCGCGACACCGTCCACCAACACCAATATCTCTGCCGCGCCCTTGCCGGCGAGTGCACGCGGCAATGGCCCAATATTGATCTGGTCTTCGCCGGCGTAGCCGCTGACCCCGGCGTAGGTCACCGGGACGGAGAGTCCGCCTATGGTCGCGGTCACAACTTTCCCGCCCCGGCTGCCGGTACCGAAGAGTTCCAGGAAAACCTGATCGGTCTGCGGCCCGAGGTCGATGGGATGCGCCACGACACGCGATCCATCGAGCTGGAAGACGTTCTCGACCGCTGACGATCCATCGCCGTGAACGCGAACCACGTCGGCGGCGGCAAGGCCGGCCAGGTTGACGGTGAAGAGCGCCGGTCCGACCGCGGAAATTGTCACCACGCCCGTGGACGTGCTCGACCCGGCTCCGATCGTCACTGTTGCCTTGCCGGCAGCCGTTCCATCGGGAACGATATAGTTCACCTGCCGTGGCGAGGCGTATGTCAGTTGCGCGCGGCGCGGGCGGCCCGTCGAATCGCGTACGCTCACGTTGGCGCCGTTCAGCACAGTGGGTAGAGGCAGCGTGGTCGCCGGTCCCGTGCCCGTCGCCAGGTTGTCGCCGAAAGCGGCCACGATCGAATCCGGGGCAAATGGCGCGAAACTGTAGCTGGCCGCGTTCTGATTGCGGAGCGGGAATTGCCCTGTGGAGCTGTTGCGGAAGATCACGGCCTGGGTGTTTTGCGGCGGCGTGCGGTCGGCATGCGCGGCGCCGAGCAGGTTGCCAAACGCGATCACGGAACCGTAATCCACCTGCGCAAGGTCGGCACGGTTGTCGCCATCGAAATCCGCAGCGACAATCGATGGCGAGCTCACACCAGTGAGCAGCACCACGGGCGTCTGGAATGTGCCGTCGCCGTTTCCGGGCAGCACGCCGATGGTCGTTTGGCAGCAGCCAATCACAGGGACTATCATGCTCGGATTACCAGTGCCGAACGGATCGCCGAGAGCGGGCAGGCCGAGCGTGCCGCCGAGCACCGTTTCGGTGTTGTTGTAAGTAGAGGTGAAGGTGCCGTCGCCCTTGCCGATGTACACGGCCAATCCCTGCGTGAAGCTGGACACCACGAGATCGGGGACGCCGTCGCTGTTGACGTCGCCGACAAGCACGGGGCCGGGCGCAAATCCGGGCTGATACGTCGCGCCGGCGGCGAAGGTCCCATCGCCGTTGCCGAGCAGGATCGCGACGGGTCCGGCCGTTGGAAGGGTTCCCGTGAGCAGGTTCAGTGTGAGCGCCGCGGGTTCGGAGACAACGAGGTCGAGCCTGCCGTCGCGATTGAAATCGCCGGAGCTGAGCGATGAGCCTGTGACGGCAGCGATCTTCACCGCAGTCCCAAAGGTGCCATCGCCATTGCCAGGAAGGAAGTACGGGTTGCCCGCTATTGTCGCTGCAAGGGGATCGTACGAAAGTGCGACCACGTCGGCAATACCGTCCCCATTGAAGTCGCCCGCGGCAACGCGCAGATAATCGCCGTAGACGATTGGCGTGATTGACGCGTGGCTCACCACCGCCGCTCCAAACGTGCCATCGCCCTTTCCGGGGAAAACCACCAGCTCGTTGCTTAGCCCGCAGACCAGCAGTAAATCCTGGGTTCCGTCGCGCATAAAATCGCCCGCAGCGACGAAGTACGGCGCGCAGCTGGAAGGCGCGGCGTAGTTGACAGCAGTCTTGAACGTGCCATCGGCGTTTGTGATGAGCACGCTCACACCGCCATGCGTTGGACCGGAGCTGTTGCCGCCGAGATTGAGCACGGCGAGATCGGCCACGCCGTCGCCGTTGAAGTCGGCCGCGATCATGCTGATGGGAACCGTGCCGCTGGCGTCGAGCGCGTAACGGACGCCGGTCTGAAAATTGAGTTGCTGCGCCGTTACAGTGAAGGCCAGCAGGGGAAAGACGAGCAGTCGCACATCAGCATAGACGCGGCTGGCGGTGGTTTTGGCGATTGACTCGATACACGGCCGGTGATCTAATCGTGTTGCCTGAATGGCGCCCCCGCGGGTCAGTGCCAGCCGAACCCGCATCTCCGTGAGGAGGTTGCCATGACCCAGCCCAACGAATCCGCAGCCACCCGGAACGCCGACGACGAGTTAGCGCGGCAAATCATTGAAGCCTCCACCAGCGTCACTTCCCTGGCTTTCGCCGGGTACGGACTGGCGGCCATCTTTCTGGCGAGCTGGATTCCAGCGATCTACACGATGGCACGCTGGGCGTGTCTGGCGCTGCTGGTCATCGTGCCGGCCGCCTGCCTGTTGTGGTACAGGCGCTGCCGTCACATCGAGAAAAGCGACCCGCTGACGGCCACAACGGACCCGGGCTGGCCGGACTATGCCAGCGCCAAACGGACCGCCGCGCGGACGCTCATCATTTGGGGCATTGTGCTGATCGCCTGGGCGGCCCAACCTCTGGCGCGCGGTTGGATCGCAATTCAGACGCTGCCGAGCAAACCCGACACGCTGGTGGCGCTTCGCGATCGCGGCGGAGAGTACTGGGTGATTGTGGCCGACAGCGTCGAGAGGAAAAGCCTGGGCGGGATTACCGTGCGGGCCGGAGCGCTGGTGGCGCACGCGCACGGCAATGCCTCGGCGAAGGAGGTAGTGGACGAGACGATTGAGCGATGGAACTCCCTGCTGGCGCGGTCGCCGGGGTACGCCGGCGCGTTCGGACTGGTTGGCCAGAGCTGGCAATCGCGCCAGACGGCGGAGGGCGGCCGGGTCATCGAGGTGATCGGCGATGTGTCTTTCACGCGCGAACCGGTCCTGATCGACGTCGCCGAGGTCGTGCTGACGCGGGAACGGTAAGGGCTACTTCGCCACGTAGCCCTGCACGTAGATCGCGCGGAAGCCGGTGTGCGCGGTCTCGGTGCCGGTCACTTCCACAATCTTCGCGAAGTTCTCGATGGCGGCCTTGCGGAAACCCTCCGTCTGGCCGTCGCGTCGCGGATCGTGCTCCTCGGCCATCAGCATGTAGATGTCGCCGTCTTTGGTCAGCAGGCCGATCGGCTGACCGCTTTGCAGGCATTTCACGCCGCAGGGCTTGTGTTTCTCGCCGTGTTTGCCGAGTTGCAGGTAGCAGGAAAGGTCGATGATCTCGCCGGCCACCGTCAGCACCTTGCCATCCAGCGGCTTCTTCGCAACGCCGGCATTAACAGTGGTTTCGGTCCATTCGGCGCCAGGTTTGGCGCCGAGCGAGACGGCGGGTTTCTCGTAGGTGCCTGCGTCTGGAGCCACGGTCATCTCCGGGTGCAGGGTCTTCGATTCCTGAGCGAACAGAGTGAGCGCGGCGACCGCAGCGCCGCAGAACAGAGCTCGGGTGGTGAAGTTCATGAGGATAGGGTCGCACAGTGAGTCTCCCGGGACGGAGGTTCTCCAGCCTTGATCCGCGCCGGCGGGCCTGCCGCGGCGGAATTCCGCCGGAGGGGAGCCGAAACGGGCTGGCGCGGCGCGCTCGGGGATTTCACTGAGGTCGCCCATGCGTGATAACACCGCGTAGAACTCGTTCCGGCCGGGTCGATATGACAATTACCGGTGGTACACGCGACAAAGCCACCGGTGCGTCTTCCCCGGAGGCCAGGGTGACTACATATCGGAACAGCCGGCTCATTCTTCTTTTCCTTTCTTTGTTTGCCGCGTCGGGTGCCGCGAGCACAAACCAATGGCCCAGCAATCAGGTTTCCGGAACCGCCACATTTCGCGGCGCGCCGCTCGCCGCGGTTACCATAACCGCCTGGAACACCAACACGAATTCCATCATCCAGGTGACGACAACGGACGCGAATGGCAGATACCGTCTGGCATTGCCGGCCTGGATCAATACGGATGGAACCGCGAGCGCGGATTACCACATATGGGCTATCAAGCCGGGGTATGCATTCTATCCGTCGGTCGGTGCGGGAGCGGAGGTGACCCGGGCCGATCATACGGGCGATTTCGTGGGCAACGGAGTCACCGACATCGCGATCTACTTCACGGTCATCCACTATGTTTCTTTGCCCGATCCGCATGATCGCGAGGCAGCAGGGCCGCCGCTGGCGGATGCCGACTTCGTCGCTTACGACGGCAGCAATCCCCTGGTTCGTGTGGTGGCGGACTCGTGGACGCCGGGTCATGCAGGCTGGAGGAAGACGGAACACATCGCACAGAACCGCTTTACCGACAATCAGGATGGTACTGCGACGGACAGCGTAACGGGACTGATCTGGCTCAGGGACGCGGGCTGTTTTGGTGCAGCGAGCTGGGCGGCAGCACTGACGAAGGTGAATATGCTCGCCAGCGGAGCGTGCGGGCTGTCCGACGGGTCCGTGGCCGGTGCCTGGCGGCTCCCCAACATCATCGAATTGGAGAGCGTGGTGGACGTGACCGCGAGCGATCCGGCGCTCACGCGGGGCCATCCGTTCAGTAACGTGTCGAATGGGATCTATTGGTCGTCAACCAGCTACTTTATGGGCCAGGGCGGCTCTCCTACCGCGTGGACGATACGCCTCGCCGACGGACGTTACGTGAATGACTGGATCGCCAACGACAAGGCGACGGCACAAAACGAAGTGTGGGCAGTAAAGGGGCAGGCGGCGCGGCTGCCCTGGACGGGACAATACGTCACGTTCGCCCCCGGGGACGATGGAAGCGTGCGGAGCGGTGTGCCGCCTACGTTCCCCCGCTGGGTTGACAAAGGTGATGGAACAGTAGCGGACACGGTCACCGGTCTGGTGTGGCTGAAGCAGGCCGATTGCATTTACGGGAGCTGGACCGAGGCCATGAACGCTGTCGGTTCGCTGGCCGGCGGCCAGTGCGGACTTTCCGATGGTTCGGGCGCGGGCGCCTGGCGGATGCCCAGCCGGAGCGAAATGCTGAGCCTGTCCGACAGGATGGAAAACAACCACGCGGACTTCTTCGACCACACCTACTACTATCGCGACGGCACGCTGTTCCAGACGGCGATCTTCAGGAATTTCGCGGTGGCGCAGTATTACTGGACTGCCACCTCGGACGAAGCGAACAAAAGAGAAGCGTGGACGGTGTACAGTTGCGACTTCGGCGTGTACGATACGCCAAAGGAAAATGTCGGGTACACGCTGGCGGTTCGCTCGGCGGCAACAACCCGATGATCTTCGGGTGGCACCAGCTGTCCGCGCCGTTCATTTCCGGAAATTCGACTCGTCCTTGAACGCTTCCAGCGAGTTGTAGACGATGGGGCAGTAGGTGGCGCGGTCGGGCATCTCCCACATGCGGCTGAGGAACGACCCGTTGCCGTGGACGAGATGCGGAAAATCCTGGCAGGTGCCGGGGCGCGCCTCGTAAACCGTGCAGTCGTTGCCGCTGAGGAACACGCAACCGTTTTCGTCGCGGCGCAGGATGCGGCCCTCGTCGTCGGTTTCGGTCGTGTAATCGCGCAGGAAGTTGCCTGGCTTCAGGCCGAGGAATTTCGCCAGTCGCTCCACGTCACGTTCGTTGATGCGCGTGGTGGCGACACGGCAGCAGTTGGCACAGGCGCGGCAGTCGATTGCGTCCGCCACTTCCTCGGCAATCCGTTTGAAACGCCGCTCGACGAAATTGTGCCGCTTCAGCCAGGCGCGGAACTTGCCGTTCTCCTCGCGGTTCTTCTCGCCCAGACGGCGGATCTGGACAAGGTCGGTGATCATATCTACAGGGTAGCGGTACCGGCGAAAGTAGAATGGATTTATGTCAACCGTCGAAACTCCAACGGAGTTCTATCGCATCCAGAAGCTGCCGCCCTACGTGTTCGCCGTCATCAATGAGATGAAGGCAAAGGCACGCGCGGCAGGCCAGGATGTGGTGGACCTTGGGATGGGGAATCCCGACGGTGCCACGCCACGCGTCGTCGTGAGCAAGATGGTGGAAGCGGCGCGCAATCCGCGCAACCACCGCTATTCGATGTCGCGCGGCATTCCACGCCTGCGCGATGAAATCGTCAAGCGCTACAAAGAGAAGTACGATGTGGACCTCGATCCAGAGTCGGAAGCGATTGCCACTATCGGCGCCAAGGACGCGCTGGCGCACCTGTTGTTCGCGGTGATCGGGCCGGGCGACGTGGTTGCCTCGCCGAACCCCGCGTATCCGATTCATCAATACGGCGTGATCATGGCCGAGGGGCACGCGTGCACGATTCCAATGCCCGATCCGGCCAGTTTCCTCAACTCGCTTGAAGATCTCTACAAGAGCCCGCGGAAGCCGAAGATGATTCTCATCTCGTTTCCACACAATCCGACGACGCAGTGCGTGGACATCGATTTCTTCCGCGAGCTGGTGCCCATGGCGGCGAAGCATGGCACGATCATTGTGCACGATTTCGCATACGCCGACCTCGGCTTCGACGGCTACAAACCGCCGAGTCTGCTGCAGGTGGAGGGCGCGAGGGAGATCGGCGTGGAGATCTTCTCGCTCTCGAAGAGCTTCAACATGGCCGGGTGGCGCGTGGGCTTCTGCGTGGGAAACAAGCGGCTGATCGGCGCGCTGGCACGCATCAAGAGCTATCTGGATTACGGGATTTTCCAGCCGATTCAGATCGCTTCGATCATCGCCCTGCGCGAGTGCGGCGAGGACACCGAGCGGATTCGCGCGACGTATCAGCGGAGGCGCGACGTGCTCATCCAGGGCCTTGACCGCGCTGGCTGGCATGTGGAACCGCCCCGCGGCACCATGTTCGTCTGGGCG
>Ga0335084_10004396_pt1 | contig 13863 bp, 14 predicted proteins | sample Lox_Sample_44_FD_206721 | JGI IMG/M metagenome (GOLD analysis project Ga0335084, IMG submission 206721) | Soil microbial communities from Loxahatchee National Wildlife Refuge, Florida, United States - Lox_Sample_4.4 | ecosystem: Environmental > Terrestrial > Soil > Wetlands | place: USA... | reverse complement strand
CTGCGCCCACCCACTATGGTCATCCATGATTCGGCACTCCCCTTGGCAGTAATGAATTAAATGTCTTCATCATCAGGTGAGGGCTTTTTTCTGTTCCAGTTTACTAGTTGCCCCTTCCTGTAATTATATGAGCGGAGAAAGTACTCCTTGATGCCTTTCTTTTTCAGCACGCGATAGTGCGTTTTGAAGTGATCAGTAAAAAGCACCTTGAAGTGTGATTTGGAAAGCTCATCTTCTTTCATTATTATTTCGGTTGTTATCATGTTCACTGCGCTGGCCTCTTCGGAAAATGAACTCGCGTAAGTTGCTATGATCTTCGAGGTCTTTGACAGGAGCACCCAGTCGACAAGGGCATCCTGCATCCCTTTTGTTGTATTCCTGCTGGGTTCATCCTTTTCATACACTATGATGACACCCGGGAATAGTCGCCTGATGAGCTTTTCTTCTTTCTTGTCGTCGGTAGCAAGAAAGAATTTTGTTTCCGGATTCGTATGCAGAACATTCTCCATCGCCTCAACGAACATCCTGGTAGGGCAGACCAGTCTGTGGTCTTTCTTTAAAAAGGTGAGGTGATCGTTCCTGCGAATGTGGACACCTATGACATCACAGCCATCAAAATACCTCCGCTGCATATCAGTGATGGTGTTCTGTACGGTAGCTACAGGACGCAGATTTTTGTAAAATGAAGACTTGGCATCCGTATACGCCGCGCGTGTCACTTCTTCTGGTCGGAAATTACGGCAGCTGTGCACTGCAATCTGGTCAGGCTCATTGCACACGGTGAGCACTGGTATCTCCCGGTGTAACGACATTGGTATTACGCTGTCATCGTAGAGGCTGATCCCCACATGGAAGTTCGATAAAGGCAACAGACAACTCTCAAATTGATTTTGAAATAACTCTTGCCATTCAATATTGCATTCTTTGGAGGGAATCCAGTTTACAAACAGTTTTCGTCTTGTGCATTCAGCCAAAATCCTTGCGGATGCCAAGGCCCGTAATCTGTTCGCTAACCCATTCTTTGGGTATACAATGAGGGACTTCATCGTTTGATTTCTCTCTCACGCTTCACAATAAACCTGATACCTGACATACCCGCATTCCCGGTCTATTTCAATGATCTGTCCTCCTGCGGGTGAACCTTCCCAAATGAGCATGCATGAGTTTCTCAGCAGTCGCTCGAAAGCTCGCCAGCAGATTCACCAAGTCAAACCGAATTAACGAAGAGAGAATTACCAGGAAATAAATTAGTTTCTGCTTGAGTGATGCATCTCCTTCCAGGAATTTCTTGAATGCCAGCCTTCCTTCCCTGAAAGAGCCACAGCTCAGGGCGGTTACGGCGATGGTGTAATAGTGCGCATGAGGATTCACTTTCGCCCAGCATGCCTCGAGAAAGGCCGTGTCATAAAGAAGACCGAGGTCAGAAAGTTTTTGTTTATTTACCAGAACAAAGTCTCTCAGAAAATCGATCCCCGCATTCATTATGACTTCAGGATTGCTTTCATATACCCATGATGACAGATGCGTTCTGCGATATCCGAGACAGAGGGGATTACCCACAAATCTGCCTTCCAAAGAAAGCCTTGTCCAAGTCGTAAAGTCATGTGCGACCTCTCGTGCGTCGATGAATCCTCCAATGTTCAATAATGCTTTCTTGTTCAGCATCACGGTTGAATTTATTATAAAGCAATCTCTCTTTAGTAAAAAGCGCTTCAAGGAAGACCCTATGGGAGTATTGTTCGCTATATGGCGATCCGCGGGGAGGGTTGTGTACTGTATTTTCTTACCGTGGTCGTTCACAATAATGCTTTCTCCGTAACTAAGTACAATGTCAGGCGAATCGAAATCCTTAACCTGCACTTCGAGTTTATATTCAGGCCAATAGTCGTCGCCATCAAGCATAGCGATAAGATCGCCGCTACACAGAGCCAACGCCTTGTTGCGGGTTCTTGTAAGATGATATCTGCCGGCATGTTCCTGAAAGAAATATTTTATCCTGTTGTCTTTTATGCTGTTTATCATATCCCCGGTGCCGTCCGTTGAGCCGTCATCCACTATCACCCACTCCCAGTTTTGGTATGTTTGATTCAGAACAGTAGCGATAGTTTGCTCTATATAAGAGCTCTGGTTGTATACAGGGGTCAAAATGCTGATGAGTGGCCTGGTTATCATTACAATATCCCATGAGAGGGCATTATGAATTCACATAAATCATTGTGATCAGCATGCCAAAACGTTTTCTTAAATAACATCAGTTTTGAAAAAGTTACCTGGTAACTTTCATTTTCAATTTATGAATTTATTGTAACACATTACGTTCTTGTTTCAGGGAAAAGGCTGACGGGAGGGCACGTATCAGTGAGCACAAACACTGCCTTCAAATGCAGAGACATGCCCTTAGGGACACGTGTAGTCCACAGAAATGGTCATGTTCCTTTAAAAAAGTGAGTAAGGATGTTAGTATATGTCGGTCATGAATCTTCAAGGGGCAAAAACCTGCTTGTCGACTACGAGGAGAGTTCTCCAATGGTGAAGTTCGATATTATTGCAGACTGGACGCTCAATAAGTACTGCAATTTCTCTTGTCCTTATTGTTATGTACCAATGGAGGAGAGAAGACAGGTGAGTTATAAGGGGAATGATGCGCAGAGGATTGTCAGTTCATTTAACAATTCCGGGAAAATCTGGCTCATTCATATGTCTGGCGGAGAACCGTTCTTCCATCGGGATTTCATCGATTTATGCAAGGGTTTAACGGAAAGACATTACATTAGTATAAATACGAACCTGTCAAGTCAGGTCGTGCACTCATTTTGCGAAGACATTGATCCTGCAAGAGTTTCCTTTGTGCACTGTTCCCTCCACATTACAGAAAGAGACAATCAGACGGTCCTTTCTGATTTTATCGAGAAAGTGAATGCCCTTGAACGCTCAGGGTTCACGGTCTACGTAACACAGGTGATGTGGCCTCCGATAGTAACTGAATTTAAACAACTATTTGAGTTTTTCCAGACAAAAGGGATCCTCATAAGGCCCAAGGTTTTTAGGGGCGACTACAAGGGGAAAGACTATCCTGAGCATTATACCAGAGAAGAAAAAGACACAATGTTGACTTTCATGAAATTAAGTGATGATGCAGAGAGACAATCAGATAAAACAAAAGGACACATTAACCCGGACTTGGATAGGCTCTGGCTAGACGGATATGTGTCCTTTAAGGGTATGCCATGTTCCGCCGGCTCAAAATTCGTAAAGATTGATTTTGACGGAACCATCAGAAGATGTCAAAGTGATCCGATAAAACTCGGTAATATTTACCAGGGTGAGTTTAAGCTATTTGAAAATGCACATCTCTGTAAGGCAAAAATTTGTCGTTGCCCGTATTACGGCTTTCTCTTTGCATCAGGCAAACACAAAATAGTGAAAAGCAGGCTTCCCCTCTTTATGCAAAAGATGTTCAAAAGGAAGAGGGTTTTACCTCTCACTGGATTTTGACAGGCGCTGTTGATTAACGGTCGTGATACTTCTTGGCAGAGCAGAATTGAAAAGCGCAGCGATGACGCACGTGAGTCCCTCCCTGTTCTCAGTGAATAGTGCCGGCGTGGTGGTGCTGATAAAGTCTGCACTCAACGTCATCCGATAAATATCTTTAGTGATGAGAGAAGTTATCTTTTTGTAGTACACACCAGGTGGTATTATCGGATATATATCTTCATCCCTTCGCTCAGTGCTCCATCTAACCCGATCTCGTTTCCCCATTCATCGTAGGCCTTCTTCGAAATCTCGATCTCCTTGAGAACCCCTGCGTTTATAAGGGCATGTTTGACGGTCATCCCGGGCAGGATATCTACAGGTTTATCATTCACATGGATTTTCATGTTAAGGTATCTCCTTTATTCTGCCTTCAGTTCTTGGAGCGATGGTTTTCTTTTCTTTAATATACTGAATCACTACATCCTTGAGCCACCTGCCGGAATCACTATAGACGAGTCTATCACCCTTCATCATGCCTCCGATCACAGCAAAATCCTTTGACGCCTTTATCGCGTCGCCGAATGCCTTATATCCATCGCCTCCCGCTGCGAGGAAGTCATTGGTAGCCACGCTATATTCCTTATCAGGGTCCAGGGGCTTGCCCGATATAATCACCTCGTTGACCCGTGAGTCCGGATTCGCAGAGGGTGAATAGGTGAACATGAGACCTGAGACTTGCGGGAACCTGCCTTCCTCTCTCTCTATTGCTGAAACTCCATGTTCGAGGGCTTCCTTAATCTCTCTGCCGGTGAGTCTGATGGCAACAATATAGTCATTAAAGGGAAGGACAGAATAGACATCCTTTACCTTTATCTCGCCCTTCTTGATGCTCGTCCTTATGTCGCCACCGTTAACAATTGCCATATCAGCCCCTGATGCCTGCCTCATTATATCTGCAATGAGATCGCCGAGGTTCGTCTCGGCCTTCCTCACATTTTCACCATCCAGATCCACCTCTGTCTCACCTACACGCCCGCTCAGGACTGCATCAACTTTTTTCTTGTACTTTTGTACCACTGCGAGGACATCCCTGTCCTCCTTCCCGATCTCCGGTCTTATCTCTTCCAGATGGCCTTCAACCTTTACGATTTTCCTGTTGTCCAGAGTGAGGTCGAGTACCCCGAGGACCTTTCCGTGTTCCCATGCCTGCACTATAATGGTCTTGCCCACGATCGAAGGCTTGTCTACCCTGGTATGGGAATGTCCACCTACGATCACATCTATTCCCTTCACCTGCTCTGCGAGGGCCCTGTCAGCCTGATACCCGATATGAGAGAGGATAAGGATTAGATCCACCTTGTTTTCTAACTCTCTGAGGTAATTGATTACTGTGTCCGCGGGCGGGAGAAATTTCAGGCCATATATATTCCTTGGGTGGGTTGATACCGGGGTGTCCTCTGTGGTTACGCCGAGAATGGCTATCTTTATCCCGCTAAGCTCTTTTATCACATACGGTTTGAGCAGTCCCGTCCCTACTACATTTCCACCGAGGACAGGAAAGGCCGCTTCGGAAATCCTTTTCTTTAGTATCTCCTGACCAAAATCGAATTCATGGTTTCCAACCACCATGGCGTCAAAATGCATGGCGTTCATCAGTTCAATAACCGACTCACCCTGAAAGAGGTTTGCCCAGGCATTACCCTGCATCATATCTCCTGCAGAAAGCAGCAGGGATGGCTTCTCCTTTCGCAATACATTGACTTTAGCGGCGAGGTAGGGGATGCCGCCAAGCATCTCCTTAGAGCCCAGGGGCTTGTAGGATTCAGCGAAGCCATGGAAATCGTTGAGATAGAGGATCCTGATCTCCCTTTCTTCGGCAGACGCAAGATGGAGGGAAAGCAACAGGAGCAAAAGAGTGGGTATGATTGACCCGGATCGAATGCGCAGCGTATTCATGGCTTAGTGCAAAAAGGGGATCCTGAAGAGCAGAAGGAAACCGTTAAGAGACATTATAGCCCCAAGTGCAGCAACGACAACGGCGAAATAAAAGACCTGGCGTGAAAGGGCGAGGATAGAGATCGATGCCATGACAATGGCAATCTGCAGGAGGACCTCTGCATAGTCGAAGTAAGGGTCCTTGCTCCGGTTAATGTCCCGCTCATGCTCCAGCTTTTTTGCTTCCTGCTCTATCTCCTTTTTCTCCTCGCGGTAGCGCGCCTCTTCCTCGTTAAGTTTTTTGAGCATGGATTCATAGTGTGCGCGCACATTGGGTTTCATCATTGTTCCCCGTTCAAGGAGGTCTGCTTCAATGCGAAGTTTCTGGCTCTTGTAGAGGTGTTCACGGACCACCTTTGCCTGGTAAAAGGACCACTGGTCGGATGACTGCTGCTGGGCAAGGAGCATCTCCTTCATGGCATTATTCCCCCCGAGTGAAGAGATGGCAAGCATGACCGCGAAAATCGCGGTGATAAGGGCAACCCGCCTTGTGAAGCTCTTAGCCCTCACTTCCTCAAGCTCTTCGGTATTGGGGAGTTCCACCTCGGCCATGCTTTTGTATTACCTCCTTTCCCCTATTATGATTTTTCATTATTCTACTACAGATGATATTCCTTGTCATCCAGGAAGTTTTTATGGTAATCTTTTCCAAAAATGGAGGGCCCGTATGGTGAGGAATGACCGGTGGATAAGGGATATGGCCCCGAAGGGCATGATCCAGCCTTTTCATGAAAGCCAGGTGAGAGTGGGCGTGATCTCCTCGGGTGTAAGTTCCTACGGGTATGATATGAGGATCTCCGATGAATTCAAAATATTTACGAACATCAATACCACTGTGGTTGACCCCAAAGACTTTGATCCCCGGAGCTTTGTGGATTTCAAAGGCGATGTCTGCATCGTTCCTCCCAATTCCTTTGCCCTAGGCCGCTCTGTGGAGTATTTCAGAATTCCAAGGGATACGCTGGTGATATGCCTTGGGAAATCCACCTATGCACGATGCGGAATCGTGGTGAATGTCACCCCCCTTGAACCTGAATGGGAAGGCCATGTGACGATCGAGATCTCAAATACCACACCCCTGCCTGCGAAGATCTATGCAAATGAAGGTATCGCACAACTTATATTCCTCGCTGCGTCAGAGGTATGCGAGGTCTCGTATGCAGACAAATCAGGGAAGTATCAAGCCCAGAGGGGCATTACCCTCCCGAGGATGTAACGTGCCGGTGAGAGAGAAGATCATACTCGCCCTCGATGTCCCGGACCCGGACTATGCAATCGAGATCGTGGACCGCTTCAAGGATTATGTGGGTGTGTTCAAAGTGGGTCTCGAGCTATTCATATCAGGAGGGTCTGGAGTGGTGAAGGAAATCAACAAGAGGGGGAAAAAGGTCTTCCTCGACCTTAAGTTCCATGACATTTCCCATACGGTCACCAAGGCCGCCTTGGCCGCAACACGGCTGGGGGTATACATGTTTAATCTCCACGCCTCAGGCGGGCTGGACATGATGCGCACATGCAGGGAGGCAGTGGTGGATCTCTGTCTGAAGGAGAACATCCAGAGGCCGAAGATGCTGGGAGTGACTGTTCTGACCGGATTGACCCAGGAGGTCCTGAAGGGTGAACTCGGAATTCAGCACAGTTTGAGGACCCATGTAAAGGAGCTCTCCAGACTCTCCATGCATGCGGGCCTTGATGGCGTGGTGGCATCAGGGCATGAAGTGGCAATGATCAGAAACCATTTCGGGAAGGATTTCCTCATTGTGACCCCGGGGATAAGAACCTCGTGGAGCCCGCCTGATGACCAGCGCCGTACCATGACACCCCGGGAGGCGATAAGAGAAGGGGCTGATTATATCGTCTTAGGAAGGGCTGTGCTTAATCAGCCGGATGCCTTCAAGGCCCTTGAGTTGATTACCACCGAAATCCTTACTGCCTGAGAGGCACACGTGGCACACTGTAAATGCGGTGCATCTCTCACCAAGAAAAAGTTCCTGGATTCCTGCAGAAACGGATACGGACCGGTGCCTTGTCTCTTTGCAGAAATCCCCTATGACTCACCAGAAAACCTTTATTCCCTGTTCTCGGGGAGCGGTTCCTTTGTCTTCGAAAGCGTAAAAGGACCTGAGAGGATCGCCCGGTATTCCTTTATCGGGTTTGATCCGTATCTCAGTATGCATGTAAAAGGGGGAAAAAGCGAGGTACGGTCAGGGATCTCGCACTCAATATCTCACGCACATCCCCTGAATCTGCTGAGCGGGCTTTTGGGAGACTATGCGCAGAAGCCTGTGGATGAACTCCCCCCTTTCCAGGGTGGCGCAGCCGGGCTTCTCAGCTACGACTTTGCCCGTTATCTGGAGAGGCTTCCTGACACCACTATTGATGACCTCCTGATCCCTGATGCGCATTTGTTCTTTGTGGACAGGCTGATCGCCTTTGACCATAAGGAGAAAAAGGCTTGGGCAATTGTGTGTCCTGGCGTGAGGAGAAGGGCGGGCATTGATGCAGGGTTATGGTACGAGGAGGCCGAATCCGTACTTGAGGAGATATGCAGAAGGAGAGAATCTGCGGCGTGGAAAGAGAGTCCCTATACGGTTCACACTGTGAGACCCGGAGCTGAGATCGTTCACGGGATGACAAAGAAAGGGTATATGGATATGGTGAAAAGGGCAAAGGAGTATATTGCTGCCGGTGATATATTCCAGGCAAACCTCTCCCACAGGATATCCGCGCACCTTGGAGAGGCAAGTCCATGGGAGCTTTACAGAATACTCAGGGGAATGAACCCTTCCCCTTTTGCGGGTTTCGTCGACTTTGGTGAGTACTGTATCGTGAGTTCATCCCCTGAGCGATTGGTAAAGGTAAGGGATGGCATAGTGGAAACAAGGCCGATTGCAGGAACGAGACCAAGGGGAAAGGACAGGAGAGAAGACGAAAAGATGAGGGAAGAACTGCTCCTGAATGAGAAGGAGAGGGCAGAGCACATCATGCTCATCGATCTTGAGCGGAACGATTTGGGGAGGGTCTCCACGTACGGGAGTGTGAAGGTGGATGAACTAATGATTACGGAAGACTACTCTCACGTCATCCATATCGTGTCCAACATACGGGGAAGACTCAAGCACAGAAAGACATGTCTGGACGTCATACGGGCGGTTTTTCCCGGAGGTACCATTACAGGGGTTCCCAAGGTGAGGTGCATGGAGATCATAGATGAATTGGAGCCGGTAAGAAGGGGTCCGTATACCGGTTCTCTGGGATATCTGGGGTTTTCCGGGGTTATGGATATGAATATCATCATCAGGTCTTTTGTGGTCAAGAATGGATATGCCTATGTACAGGCCGGGGCAGGTATAGTTGCGGATTCTGACCCTGAGAGGGAGTACCATGAGACTATCAAGAAGGCGGAAGCACTGATCGCCTCACTCGGAAGATGTTGAGTTACCGCGTGATTTAGGAATATAATCAAAACATACACGCAAGGGAGGAAGATTTGATGGTTGTGGGGAAACCGCTCTTTACCGTAGAACAGATACAGCAGAGAGTGAGGGAGTTGGCTGAGAGGATTTCTGAAGAGTATGAAGGGAAGGACCTGCTTGCTGTGGGGATCCTGAGAGGTGCGTTTATGTTCATGTCAGATCTGGTAAGGGCAATCAGGGTTCCGCTTACCGTGGATTTTATCGTTGCGTCAAGTTATCTCAAGACAGATACCACTGGTGAGGTGAAGGTACATTACGAAATAAGGGAGGATGTGACGGACAAGGATGTCCTTTTTGTGGAGGATATCGTTGATACAGGGATTACCCTGAATCAGCTGAGGGAGCGGATACTCGCAAGGCACCCGAGAAGTCTTAGAATATGCTCATTTCTGGATAAAAGAGAACGAAGGAAGGTGGATGTTCCCCTGGACTATGTGGGATTCGAAATACCCAACCAATTTGTGGTCGGGTATGGCCTGGATTACGACAATAAATTCAGGAACCTTCCCTACATCGCGGTCTTCAAAAAGTCGGTCTGATACTGCCGACGCCCAATAGAGGGTATCGTGCCCCGGAAGAAAGTCTATATGAGAAAGGGTTGATATGTTCGAACTTATGATCGAGACCACGTTTTCAGCAGCACATCAGCTGAGGGGGTATAAGGGAAAGTGTGAATATCTGCATGGTCACAACTGGAAAGTGCAGGTGCATGTCTCTGCGGAGAAGCTTAACGAGATCGATATCGCCATGGATTTCCATGAACTGAAGCGCCTCACCCATGAGGTGACCGCGCCCCTTGACCACACATTTCTCAACGATGTCTTTCCCTTCACTGAGAAGAATCCGTCCTCGGAAAATATTGCGAAATGGATCTATGATTCCCTTAAGAAAAAGATCACCGATGACCACATCCAGGTTACTGCGGTGAGTGTATGGGAATCTGATACCGCCTCTGCAACATACTATGAGGACTGACCGCGAGTTCGCCTCCCGGCTTCTCGAAGGGGCAAAGCGGGGAGGGGCAGACCTTGCCGAGGTATATGTTAGATCTTCACGCAGTCTTTCGGTGGAAGTAAGAGAGCAGAAGGTAGATGCCCTGGAATCCTCCACGGATTACGGCTATTCCCTCCGGGTCATTCGGGACAAGAGACTTGGATTTTCCTTTGCAAGGACGAAAGAAGATGCGGATTCAGTCATCGCACGTGCAATAGAGGCATCACGATGGACTGAGCAGGACAAGTGGCTCGATCTTCCCTGGCCTTCAGAGCAACCAATTCTTCGCATCTTTGATGAGGCCGTTGCGTCTATGAATGAAAGGGGGGCCATTGAGAAGGCACTCAGGATAGAGAAGGCTGCTTTGGATGCCGATGAGTGGATCAGGAAGGTGAGGAAGGCATCAGCATCCTTTTCTAAAAAAGACGCACTGATCATGAATTCAAGAGGGCTGGATATGGCGTATTCTGCTACAGCGTGCACTGCTCAGATAACGGTTGTTGCAGAGGATGGGAGTGACAGTCAGATGGGATGGGACTTTGAGGGCAGCAGGTTCCTCAGCGATGTGGTATTTGAAGGGGTGGGAAAAAAGGCGGCAACAAGGGCATCGCTTCTCCTGAGAGCAAAGACTATGAGCAGCGTGAAGTGCCCGGTGATCCTTGATAATTCTGTTGCGACAGAGTTCCTTGGCATCTTTTCATCACTCCTCTCCTCAGACTCTGTGCAAAAAGGTAAATCGCTCCTCGCACACAGACAGGGAGAAGAGGTGGTGAATCCCCTTGTGAGTATTGTGGATGACGGCCTTATGGAGCGTAAGCTCGGGAGCAGGCCTTTTGACGATGAAGGGGTTCCCACCTGCAAGAAGTATTTGATAAAGGAGGGCATATTGCAGGGTTTTTTGTACAATGTGTATACTGCGCGAAAAGACGGAGTGATGTCTACGGGAAATGCGGTAAGGGGCGGTTTCTCCGGCCTGCCGGGTGTGGGGCCGACCAATCTCTACATTCCCCCGTCTCCCGCATCATCAGGTGCGGAAGCTCTTTGCAGGGTCATGGGCAGGGGTTTTTATATAACAGACGCGATGGGGATACATACCGCAAACCCCATATCAGGGGAATTCTCGATCGGTATTTCGGGGCTCTGGATAGAAGGAGGAGGCCTGAAATATCCTGTGAAGGAGGCGGTGATTTCCGGAAACATTCTCGATCTTTTCAAACGAGTACGTTTGGTGGGGAGTGATTTGAGATTTTATGGAAATATGGGCTCTCCAAGCCTCCTCATTGATCCGACAGATATCAGCGCGTGATTGGAGCATAGTTCAATGAAATCATGATGGACCGTATGGTGGGTTGTCCCGCACTTTCAGGACATTCGGCGTAAGGAAGAGCTTGACAGTATAAGGGATTATAAAACATACTTTCCGTGCAAATGGCAGTACGAGGTGAATTGTATCGGCGCATACGTGGTGCGTACATGTTTCTGGAAAGAAGGAGGTGGCCTGGAATGAAGAGAAGCGCAGTGGTTGTTGTTCTTCTGGCCCTTGTGGTTGTGATGAGTAGTACGGGAACAAGTTTCTCTGGACACAAGGAAGAAACGGGTGTGGTGAAGGGTACCGTAACTGAAATTGTGCCGGTGGAGTATGAGATTACTGTTAAGGATGAACATGGGAAAGAGACCAAGACAAGGGTGAAGGATATCGGCGACCTAAAAGTCGGTGACAATGTGACCATTCAAGGCGGCAAGGCGAAAAAGAGTATTAAACCAAAAACAGGAGGGTACTAATACTTTCCCATTTCCTGAACATGATTTACTAGCATGGCGTCAAAGGAGAAGGTGTTGGGGTGGCATAGGTATCGATTGGGATGTTTCCGGCCTGACGTTGTGGCGCTCCATAGGATGTTCGGGACAAGGAAGGTAGATTGGTAATTGTTTAAGAAAAGCGGTTATCTGCTCACCTTTTCCCTTCTTGCCCTCATTACGTTTCCTGTCCTCTATCTCTTTCGTGGCTTTGATGATAACAGACTCACCAGCTGGCAATGGGTATTCAATGGGGTGGATGCATCGATTCTTTTCCTCATCTATGTCGTAGGGATAATTGTCCTTATTGCAAGTTCAGGAATCCCTTTTCCGGAGCGAAGACCCCCCGCATTTCTTTTCCTTTTCTCTTTTATCGTCGCAGCATTCTTTTGGAGAGTACCTGAGGTTATTGTGGATGCTTCACGCTATTTTACCCAGGCGAAATATCTTGAGGTATACGGGATAGAATTCTTCTGTAGGGAATGGGGGAAGGCTATTTTTTCATGGACCGATCTCCCCCTTGTCCCGTTCCTCTTTGGCCTGATGTTCAAATTCCTTGGGGAGAGCAGACTCGCCATCCAAATCTTTACCACGTTGTTGTTTTCAGGAGTTGTTTTGCTTACTGCACTCATCGGAAAAGAACTTTGGGATGAGGAAACAGGTTTTTACGGGGGGATGCTTCTCCTTGGCATTCCGTATCTTTTTGTCCAGGTACCGCTTATGCTTGTGGATGTGCCCACCATGTTCTTCTTCACACTGGCGGTATTTACGTTTCTCAGAGCATTATCAGGTAATGGCCGGGCAGCGATCCTGACGTCGTCATTGAGCCTTTTCCTCGCCTTCTTTTCAAAGTATTCTGCATTGCCGATGCTCTCTGTGTTGGTTATTATCATGCTCGTGCGTATAAGACAACAAGGGCACGCGGGTGTTGATCACGTACTCCTGAGGAGTATGGTGATATTTTCAGCAGCAGCGCTCTTAATCGGTGTAGTTGTCTTTTCCGAATTCGATGCATTTTCGGATCAGGTCAAGCTCTTGATGAGCTATCAAAGACCAGGGCTTGGCAGATGGGCAGAGAGTTTCATTTCCACCTTTCTCTTCCAGATACACCCCTTTATCACCCTGCTCGCTCTCTTTTCGCTTTGGGTGGCGTTTCGGAGGAGAGATTCCAGGTACCTGATTATCTGCTTGTTGCCGGTCCTTTTGATTCTTTTTCAGATAAGAAGAATCCGCTACACTATCCCCCTGTTTCCTATGATCGCGCTCATGGCCTCATACGGATTACAGCGGATCGAAAACAGCGAGCTGAAAAGATTTATAACCTCTTGTGTCGTCATATCATCTGTCGCGGTTGCGTTATTTGCCTATCTTCCCTTTACACAGAAGATGAGTGCGGCAAACCTGAAGAAGGCTGGGGAGTTCTTAAACACACTGGACGAAAATGCGGTGGAGGTTTTCACTCTAATGCCCAGGGAACCTGTGCTGAATCCTGCTGTAGAAGTTTCTCTCCTTGACCTCTATACAAGGAAAACGATTATTTACCATGGGGAGCGGAGTGCGCCGCCGGTGGCAGACGTAAATTCGTCTCCTCTCCGATTCACATGGGAATACAGGAATCCGTCGTATTATGCGGTAAAAGACAAACCCCGCGATGATGAGATGGCCACGGTTGTAATATCGGGAGAGGGGGAAGAGCACCTGCCTTATGCCTTGGGACAAAGGCTGAAGAACTACCATTTGGTGAGGAGATTCAATGTGGACGAGGGAGTATTTGAGCATAAGACCTTTGTGAGTGTGTATCGTCGGGATTCCTCTCTTTAGGAGAAGAGGCATTAAGTCTGAAGGTACGCAGTCAATAAACATGATAACATCGAAATAATAATACTCTACACATATGGATGAATTAAATTTTTTTATTTGACGATTTTTGTGTTTGTGTATTAGGTTTATGTGAAGCTGCGTTGTATGATTTCATTGTGCTGTAATAAAATATAACTAATGTGGGGAGAGGGCAGGAACCTTGCAATTCACCGTCATACAAAACTAGAGTCAAACCGTGTCCGTTCATTTATGGACAAGATAAGAGGAGGGGGTAGAGGTGGCTGATCAAGAAAATAATACGAAAGGA
>Ga0335084_10004395_pt1 | contig 13864 bp, 11 predicted proteins | sample Lox_Sample_44_FD_206721 | JGI IMG/M metagenome (GOLD analysis project Ga0335084, IMG submission 206721) | Soil microbial communities from Loxahatchee National Wildlife Refuge, Florida, United States - Lox_Sample_4.4 | ecosystem: Environmental > Terrestrial > Soil > Wetlands | place: USA... | reverse complement strand
GCGGTCCGTGGACCAGGCTCTTGAACAGCAGTCTGCGCATCCGGCGTTCGTCCTAGAGGTCGTGGCCCGAGTACGAGCAGTTGAACGACTTGTTGCAGAGCGGGAAGTCGGCCACGATGTTGCCGTCGATCGCCGCCTCGAGCAATGGCCACTGGAACCACGACGGGTCGCGGACGTGGCAGCGCTCGACCCGCCCGTCGGAGCCGATCCTGACCCACGCGAGGACATCGCCACGGAATCCCTCGACCAGGGCCACGCCCTCGCGCGCACCCACCGCGCGCGCGCCGGCGCCTCGCGTCGAGATCGGTCCGGTCGGAAGCGAGCGCGCGATCGCGTCGATCAGGGCAAGGCTCTGCTCAACCTCGCGGATGCGGATCCAGACGCGTGCATTCACGTCGCCGTCTTCGAGCACCGGCACCTCGAACTGCAGCCGGTCGTACGGCGGATACCCCGGGGTGCGTCGCGCATCGAAGGTGCGTCCCGACGCGCGCCCGACGTAGCCCCCGGCGGCGAACTGCTCCGCGAGCGCCCGCGACAGGAAGCCCGTGCCGACGGTGCGGTCCTGCAGCGACGCGGTGTTGTCGTACAACTCGACGAGCTCGGGAAACTGCCGGCGAACGCCGGCGACGAGCGCGTGCAGCGCGCCCTTCGCCTCTTCCGGCAGGTCGGACCGGACGCCCCCGGGAATCACCCGGTCCATCATCAGCCGGTGACCGAAGGACGCTTCCGCCGTCCGCAGCACCTGCTCGCGAAGCAGGCCGCACTGCGCGTGCATCATGGCGAACGCGGCGTCGTTGCAGACGGCGCCGATGTCGCCGAAGTGATTCGCGAGCCGCTCGAGCTCGGCGCAGAGCGCGCGCAGCCAGACCGCGCGCGGCGGGACCTCCAGCGTGAGCGCCGCTTCCACCGCCCGGGCGAAGGCGAGGGCGCACGCGACCGTGCTGTCGCCGGACACGCGGCCGGCGAGGAGCGCGGCACGCTCGACCGACGCGCCCGCCATCAGCGCCTCGGTGCCCTTGTGCACGTATCCGAGCCGCTCCTCGAGCCGGACGACCGTCTCGCCGTTCGCGGTGAACCGGAAGTGGCCGGGCTCGATGATCCCGGCGTGGACGGGGCCCACCGGGATCTGGTGCAGGCTCTCGCCCTCCGCCGGCAGGAACGGATAGCCGGCAGGCGTGCCGCGAGCGGGCGCGGCCTCGCCGAGCGGATGGCGGAGCGCCCACCGTCCGTGATCGAGCCAGCCGCGCGCGTCGGCGAGGCCTTCGGGCTCGAGCCCGACCAGGTCGCGCACGGCGCGCTCCAGGCGGATGGCCGGCGGGTGCGACCGGCCGATCGAGGGGAAACGGCTCCCCTCGGTAGCGAAACTGAGCACGGCGCATTCGGCGCCCGCGCGCTCGATCACCGCCATGTGCGCGAAGCCGGGCTCGCCCCAGAGACCGAGCAACGACCAGTCGCCCGAATGCAGGCGCTGCGCGGCCTCTTCCCAGCCGGCGCGGCTCACGATTGCGCGCGGCCAGGGCCGATGCTCCGGGACCGTCCGGCCGGCACGAATCGCATCGATGAGCGTGCCCATGGCGGTCAGTTCAATAGTGTCGCGACGTGCTGGAACCACGCCACCAGCGCGGGGGGCAGCCAGATGCCAGCCGCGAAGACGAGCGCGAAGTGCGCGAAGACCGGTACGAACGAGGCCTTCGCCGACTGGGTGCTCCCGTACGCTTCGCCGAACGCGAGGCCGTTCAGCCGGAGGAGCAGCGCGCCGAGCCCCACCAGCAGGCTCAGGCCCAGCACCACCGCGAGCACCGGCTCGCGCGCGAACGTCGAGGTCAGGATCAGGAACTCGCTCATGAAGATCCCCATCGGTGGCAGGCCGACGATCGCGATGACGCCGAGCACGAGCCCCCAGCCGAGCACCGGGTGCGAGACGGTGAGGCCGCGGATCTCGGACATCTGCTGCGTTCCCTTCACCTGCGCGATGTGCCCCACGCAGAAGAAGATCGCCGACTTGGTGAGGCTGTGCAGCGTCATGTGCAGCAGGCCGGCGAAGTTCGCGAGCGGACCGCCCATCCCGAACGCGAAGGTGATGATCCCCATGTGCTCGATCGAAGAGTAGGCGAACATCCGCTTGATGTCGTGGCGGCGGTAGAGCATGAACGATGCGAACACGACCGACAGCAGTCCGAGCGACACCATCAGCGGCCCGGGCGCGAGCGCCCCCGGATTGGCCGACATGATGGTCTTGAAGCGCAGCACTGCGAACAGCGCCACGTTGAGCAGCAGCCCCGACAGCACCGCAGAGATCGGCGTCGGGCCTTCGGCGTGCGCATCGGGCAGCCAGGCGTGCAGCGGCGCGAGGCCGACCTTGGTGCCGTAGCCGAGCAGCAGGAACACGAACGCGAGGTTGAGCAGCGCCGGATCGAACTCGGGTGCGCGCTCCACGAGCACGTTCCACGCCATCGCGTCCAGCCCCTCGCCGACCACCGAGCGTGCCGCGAGATACACCAGGATCGTGCCGAAGAGCGCGAGCGCGATGCCGACGCTGCCGAGCAGGAAGTACTTCCAGGCCGCCTCGAGCGCCGCCGGCGTGCGGTAGATCCCCACCATCAGCACCGTGGTCAGCGTCGCGAGCTCGACCGCGACCCACATCAGCCCCACGTTGTTCGAGAGCAGTGCGAGATTCATCGCGAACATCAGCGTCTGGTACATCGCGTGGTAGAAGCGCAGATACGCCGGCGTGAGCCGCCCCACCTCCAGCTCGTGGGCGATGTAGCTGCCGCTGAACACGCTGGTGGTGAAGCCTACGAACGTGCTGAGCACGATGAACACGATGTTCAGGTCGTCCACGATCAGGAATGGCCCCGGCGCCGGGCGCTCCACGAGGAGCCCGACCGCGGCGGCGAGCGTCAGCACCGTGCCGAGGATGTTCAGCCGCGCGGTCGTCCGATCGTCCGGCAGGATGGCGAGCAGCACGGCGCTCACGGCGGGGATGCCGAGGATGGCGCCGACGAGAAGCGCGCCCGGCTCGGTCATTGGACTAGCCTCGCGCCAAACGGCGCTCGGGGTTCGCCTAAGACGGGGGAGGGGCCCTGTCTTCCCTCTCGGGTGCGGCCCTGCGTGCTCACGGCCGCTCCCCCCGGGACTGGTCGAGCGCGTGCATGTCGACGGTGTCGAACCGCTCGCGGATGCGGAAGAGAAAGATGCCGATCACGATCAGCGCGACGAGGATCGAGAACGCGACGCTGATCTCGACCACCAGCGGCATTCCCTTGGCGCCGGTGGCCGCGAGGATGAGGCCGTTCTCGATCGACATGAAGCCGATCACCTGGCTCACCGCGTTGCGGCGCGACACCATCATCAGCAGGCCGAGCAGGATCACCGACAGCGCGAAGGCGAGGTCCTCCCGGGCGAGCGTCCCCGCCTCGGCCGTGATCGGCAACATGACCATGACCGAGAGCGCGACCAGGCCGATGCCGGCGAGCATCGTCTGGCCGATGCCGACCACCGGCTCGATCGTCCGGTGGATCCCGAGCCGCACGATGATGCGATGGAGCGCCACCGGGATGATGAACGCCTTGACGACGAGCGCGATCGCGGCGGTGATGTACAGGTGCGGCGCCTCCTGGATGTACGCCTGCCACGCCACCGACAGCGAGACCACCAGCGCGTGCAGCGCGAAGATGTTGAGCAGGCCGAACATGCGGTCCTGATAGAGCAGCATGAAGCTGACGAGCACCAGCCCCCCGGCGAAGAGGTGGGCGATGTCCAGTGCGAGGCGGTCCATCAGTGCGCGAGCGTGACGAAGAGCAGCAGCGCTGCGAGGAAGCCGAGCATCAACGCCGCGCCGAGGAAGTCGGGAACGCGGAACACGCGCATCTTCGCGATCGCGGTCTCGAACAGGGCGAGCAGGAAGCCGCCGACCGCGAGCTTGGCGAGATACGCCGCGACCCCGGCGAGGTACGCCACCGGCCCGGCACCGGACACCGCGACGCCCCAGGGCGCGAACACGCAGGCGATCACCGACACGTACAGCAAGAGCTTCAGAAACGACGCCGCCTCGATCAGCGCCAGATGGCGGCCGGAGTACTCGAGGATCATGGCCTCGTGCACCATCGTCAGCTCGAGATGGGTCGCCGGGTTGTCGACCGGAATCCGCGCGTTCTCGGCGATCGCCACCATGATGATGCCGAAGAGCGAAAGCGCGAGCGACACTCGCAGCCCGACCCCCGGGCCCTGCATGAACGCCGCGATCGAGGAGAGCTGGGTGGAGCCGGCGAGGAGCGAAAGCGTGAAGACGACCATCAGCATCGCCGGCTCGGCGAGCGAAGCGATCATCATCTCGCGGCTCGAGCCGATCCCGCCGAAGCTCGTGCCGACGTCGAGCCCCGCCAGCGCGAGCATGAAGCGGGCGCTGCCGAGCAGCGCGACGATGGCGATCATGTCGGCGGCGTAGCTGACCACCAGGCCCGACGCGAAAGTGGGCACGAGGCCGGCGGCAACCCACGTCGTGGCGAACACGATGTAGGGGGTGACGCGGAATACCCATGAGGCGTTGTGCGCAAGCACGACCTCCTTGCGGATCAGCCGCGCGAGGTCGCGATAGGGCTGGAGCAGGGGCGGGCCCTGCCGGCGGAGCAGGCGCGCCTTGACCTTGCGCACGTAGCCGGTGAGCAGCGGCGCGGCCACCAGCACGAGCGTGATCTCGCCGAACTGGACGAGCGCGTCGAGGATCAGTTCCATACCGCGAGGATCATGAGGAGCACGACGAGCGCGCCGAACACCAGGGTCAGGTACGCGCGGATCGTCAGGAACTGCACTTTGTTCAGGCGCTCGGCGATGAACCTCACCAGGCGCGCGGTCGGTTCGTAGAGGGCATCCCAGAGGACGTCGTGCAGCGCGACGTGGAGCCGCGCGGCCCGGGCGTCTCCGGGCGGCGGCATGTCCACCTCCTCGCGCGCGCGGAGCACCACGGTGCCGAACACCCGCCGGATGGGTTGCGTGAAGCTGCCGGCGGTGTACTGCGTAACCGGAGTCGCGTCCGGAAACCCGCAATCCCACGGTGCGGACCGGCGCGTTGCGGCCGACGCCCATCGGTGGATCACGTAGGTCGCGAACCACGCCGAGAACGCGATGAAGCCGAACAGCAGCAGGCCGTTGTAGGAGCTGCGGCTCTCGGCGATCGGCACGATCGTCAGCCAGCTGAGGCTCTCCTGCGGTGGCATGCGCGCGCCCACCAGCGCCTGCGTGACCGGCGCCAGCGCGTCGAGGAAATAGCCCGGGAGGATCCCCGCAAGGAGGCACAGCGCCACGAACACGTACATCGCGGTGAGCGAGAGCCGATCGGTCTCCGTCGCGTCCTGCGCGACCTGCGTGCGCGGCCGTCCCAGGAAGGTCACGCCGAACGCCTTGACGAAGCAGGCCGCCGCGAGCGCGGCCGACAGCGCGAGCATCGCGCCGATCGCGGGCACGAGGAACTTGAGCAGCCACTGCGGCAGCGCCGGGCTGAGGAGGATCGCCTGGAAGGTCAGCCACTCCGAGACGAACCCGTTGAACGGCGGGAGCGCGGAGATCGCGGCCGAGCCCACCAGGAAGCAGAAGGCGGTGCGCGGCATGCGGTGGATGAGGCCGCCGAGGTGCTCCATGTCGCGCTCGCCGGTCGCGGTGAGCACCGCCCCCGCGCCGAAGAAGAGCAGGCTCTTGAACACCGAATGGTTGAAGACGTGGAAGAGCGCCGCGGTCAGCGCGAGCGCCGCGGCGGCCGGCATCTCGGCGGCCTGGAAGGCGAGCGCGAGGCCGAGGCCGATGAAGATGATCCCGATGTTCTCGACCGTGTGGTAGGCGAGCAGGCGCTTGAGATCGTGCTGCATGAGCGCGTAGAGCACACCCAGCACTGCCGTCACCGCGCCCAGCGCCGGCACCAGCGCTCCCCACCACCAGCCGGGCGGCCCCAGGAGGTCGAAGACGATGCGCATGAAGCCGTAGACCGCCACCTTGGTCATGACGCCGCTCATGAGGGCGGAGACGTGGCTCGGTGCGGCCGGGTGGGCGAGCGGCAGCCACACGTGCAGCGGCACGAGGCCTGCCTTGGACCCGGCGCCGATCAGCGCGAGCGAGAGCACGACGGCGGACACGGGTGCCGAGGGCGTCGCCGCCCGGATCGCGTCGAACGCGTAGCCACCGGTCGTGCCCGCCAGGAGACCGAAAGCAAGCAGCAGCGCGAGGGTGCCCAGGCTCGCCATCAGCAGGTAGATGTAGCCTGCCGCCGCGTTGCCGGGCCGGCGATGGTGCGCCATCACGAGCGCCCACGAGGAGAGCGACATGAACTCCCACGTGAACAGGAACGTGAAGGCGTCGTCGGCGACGACGACGAGGTTCATGCCCGCGAGGAAAGCGGGGAAGAACGGCAGCACGCGCGCGGGCGCTTCCTCGTGCCGGCCGTACCCGAGGCCGTACAGGCTCGCCGTGGCGCCGCCGAGGTTGACCACCAACAGGAAGAACGCCGCCAGCGGGTCGAGACTGAAATGGGCACCCAGCCACGGCAGGCCGACCGGCAGCGAGAGGGCCTCCGGAGCGCCGCGGGCGAGGAGGGACCACGCTGCGGCGCCGAGTGCGACCGCGGTCGCGGCAAGAGCGACCCCGTAGACGATCGGGGTTGCCATCCGACGGCGCGCGAGCACGACCGCCGCCACGCTCGCGCCGAGCAGGGCTGCGGTGCACCACAACAGCCCTTCCAGTGCCATCGCGCGCTCCCCCGTTCCCCGCTAGCTCACGCCGGACGGGAGCGTCCCGGCCGGGGCCCGGCCTGCTCGCGCAGCCGCACCCCGCGCCCGCCGCGCTCGCTGACCGCGCCCTCGTTGATCAGCTCGACGCCCGCGAGCTCGAGCGCGGCGATCAGCTTCATGAGCGACTCGACGTTGCCGCGAATCACGCCGTCGCTCGCCTCCATCCGCTGGATCGTTGGCAGCGAGAGCGTGGACGCCTTCGCGAGCGCCCGCTGATCCATGCCCACGAGCGCGCGGGCGGCCCGGAGCTGCTGGGCGGTGATCATGCGCTAAGCCTGAGAAATCAATGACAGCGTTTGATTACTGACGCTTGAAACATGCTACACCCACGTCCGCGACAGTGCCGGATCGCGCCTGTCGGCGCGCGGCCGGCCCACCGATCCGCTAGCCGCGCGCCCGGCCGGTGATCGCGCTGAGGATGCCCTGCATCAGCGCCGTGGGCGTCGGCGGACAGCCGGGCACGGCGACATCGACCGGGACCACGTTAGAGACCCGGCCACAGCTCGCGTAGCTCTCGCCGAAGACGCCGCCCGAGCAGCCGCAGTCGCCGACCGCGACGACGAGCTTCGGGTCGGGGACCGCGTCGTAGGTGCGCCGGAGCGCCGTTTCCATGTTGCGCGAGACCGGGCCGGTCACGAGCAGCAGGTCGGCGTGGCGCGGGCTCGCGACGAACCGGATGCCGAGCCCCTCGAGGTTGTAGTGCGGCGTCGTCAGCATGTGGATCTCGAGCTCGCAGCCGTTGCACGAGCCGGCGTCGACGTGCCGGATCGCGAGCGAGCCGGTGAAGAGGGCGAGCACCTCGCTCTTCAGCCGCTGCTCGACGAGCCGGAGCGTGGGGTCGGGCCGGGGCGGAGGCTCGGTCACGATGCCGGTTACCGCGATCTGCCGGAGGAGCTTGAGCATGGCTTAGAGGTCGTGGCCGCTGTAGGAGAGGTTGAACGACTTGTTGATGAGCGGGAAGTCAGGGACGATGTTGCCGATCACTGCATGCTCGAGCGCCGGCCAGTTCTGCCACGACGGGTCGTGCGCGTGGCAGCGGCGGATCATGCCGTCGTCGGACTCGAGCGCGATCACGACCTCGCCGCGCCAGCCCTCCACGCGGCCGAGGCCCCGCCCGCGGCCGCCGACGGTGTTGAACGGCGTCGCGATCTCGCCGAGCGGCATGCCCTCGACGATCGCCTGCAGGAGCCGCAGCGATTCGAAGAGCTCGTCGAATCGCACCGCGACCCGTGCGGCCACGTCGCCGGCACTGTGCGTCTTCATCGCCACGTCGAGGCGATCGTACGGCTCGAAGCCGGGGGCGAGGCGCGCGTCGAGCGGGAGGCCGCTCGCGCGGGCCGCCAGGCCGACGACGCCGAGCTGCCGCGCGAGCTCAGGGGCGAGGTGGCCGCAGGTGAGGAACCGGTCCTGCAGCCCGGCGTGGTCGTCGTATACGTCGCGGAGCCGTCCGACCTCGAGCGCGATCGCGGCGCACTGCGCCGCGACCTCGTCGCAGCCGTGGCGCCCGATATTGCGCTCGACTCCACCCGGGATCACGAAGTCCATCAGGTAGCGATGGCCGAAGAGCGTCCCGTTGAGCCGCAGCCACTCCTCCTTGAGCCGCATGAACTGCGCGAGCCCGAACGCGAGCCCGCCGTCGTTGCCGAGGTAGCCGAGGTCGCCGAGGTGGTTCGCGACGCGCTCGCGCTCGAGCGCGAGCGCCCGCAGCCACAGCGCCCGCGCCGGCGGCGCGAAGCCGGCGAGCCCCTCGACCGCCATCGCATAGGCCCAGGCGTTGGCGACCGTGCTGTCGCCGGAGATGCGCCCGGCGAGCGTCGCGCCGCCGACGAGATCGCGGCGCTCGAACAGCTTGTCGACCGCCTTGTGCGTGTAGCCGAGCCGCTCCTCGAGCCGCAGCACCTTCTCGCCGACGATCGAGAACCGGAAGTGCCCGGGCTCGATCGTGCCGGCGTGCACCGGCCCCACCGGGATCTCGTGCACGCCCTCGCCGGCGACCGGCACGAAGCGGTACTGCTCGACGTCGTTCCCGTACCAGCTCTCGAGGCCGAAGTTGCGCCGCAGCGGGTAGATGTCCGCGGGCCACGCCGCGTGGCGCAGCCACGGGCGCTGGTCGGCCGCGGTCGAGCGGATGCCGACGAGATCGTAGGCCGCGCGCTGCATCCGGTTCGCGCCGGCGAACACGTCGGTGAGATCGGGATACTCGGGCCGCTCGGGCGGAAGCGGCACGGCGAGCCAGAGGGTCGCATCGTCCACGACGAGCGCGAGATGGAGCGCAAACCCCTCGCCGCGATCGCGCTCGTCCGCGCCCCACAGCGCGGCGAGCCGCCCGCCCTTGGCGGCGACGCCGACCGCGATCTCGCGCAGCCGCTCGACCCCCGCGCGTGCGTGCCACGCCGGCAGCGCGGCGCGGAGCGGCGTCGCCTCGAGGCGCAGCGATTCGAATGCGCTCGGCGGGCTCATTGGACTACCCTCGCGCTCCGCGCTCGGGATTCGCCCTTGGGTCGGCCCTGCGGGCTCATGGTTCGCGGGCTTCCCCTCATCCGATCAGCCGCGCGGCCTCGCGGTACCAGTCGGCGAGGTACGGCGGCATGTAGAGCCCGAGCGTGAGCACGATCGCATAGTGCGCGAACACCGGCAGGAGCGCCGGCTGGTGTGGCAGCCGGCCCGGCGGGAACTTCTCGCTCGTATCGCCGAACACCATCGGCTGGACCTTGCTGAGCACCGCGGCGAACGCGACGCCGAGGGCGAGCAGGAGGAACGGCGTCGCCCAGGGCTCCTGGCGCATCGCGCTGGTCAGAATCAGGAACTCGCTCGCGAACACGCCGAACGGCGGCACCCCGAGGATCGCCACGGTGCCGATGATCAGCCCCCAGCCGATCGTCGGCCGCGCCCGCATGAGGCCGCGGATGTCCTCCATGACCTGGGTGCCGGTCTTCTGCGTCGCGTGGCCGACGGCGAAGAAGATCGCGCTCTTGGTGAGCGAGTGCACCGTCATGTGCAGGAGCCCGGCGAAGCTCGCCACCGGCCCGGCCATCCCGAACGCGAACGTGACGAGCCCCATGTGCTCGATCGACGAGTAGGCGAAGAGCCGCTTGACGTCGCGCTGGCGGGAGAGGAAGAACGCCGCCACCACGACCGACGCGATGCCGAAGCCCATCATGAGCCGCCCCGCGAACGGCGTGCCGAGGGCGCCGTCGGCAAGCACCTTGCAGCGCACGAGCGCGTAGAGCGCGACGTTGAGGAGCAGCCCGGAGAGCACGGCCGACACCGGCGTGGGACCTTCGGCGTGCGCGTCCGGCAGCCAGTTGTGGAGCGGCACCAGCCCGACCTTCGTCCCGTAGCCGACGAGCAGGAACACGAATGCGATCGACAGCACCGTCGGCTCGAGCTGCGAGCGCACGCCGGCGAGGTGCGTCCAGAGCAGCGCGTCGATGCCGCTGCCGATCAGCTTCTGCGAGGCCATGTAGAGCAGGATCGTGCCGAACAGGGCCTGCGCGATCCCGACGCCGCACAGGATGAAGTACTTCCACGCCGCCTCGAGGCTCGCCGGCGACCGGTAGAGGCTGACGAGCAGCACCGTCGTGAGCGTGGCCGCCTCGAGCGCGACCCACAAGATGCCCATGTTGTTCGTGAGCAGCGTCAGCAGCATCGTGAACACGAACAGCTGGTACATGCTGTGGTAGAGGCGCAGCCGCGCGGCGCTCAGCCGGCCGTGGTCCTCCTCGATCCGCATGTACGGCCGGGAAAACATCGACGTCGTCATCGCGACGAAGGCGGTCAGCGCGACCAGGAACACGTTCAGCGGGTCGACGAAGAACTGCTCCTCGAACGCGAGGATCGGCCCCGTGCGCACGACGCGCCCGGTCAGCGCGCCGGCCGCGACGAAGGTGGCGATCGAGAGCGCGACGTTCAGCTCCGCCGCCCAGCGCCGGTGGCCGGCGGCTGCGAGCGCGGCACCGCCGGCGAGCGGGATCCCGAGGACGGCGACGATCTCCCAGTTCATCCCGGGGCCTCAGGCGCCACGGCGGTCATTCCTCCCTCAGCTTTTCCAGGTGCCGGATGTCGAGCGAGTCGAACCGTTCCCGGATCTGGAAGAAGAACACCCCGAGGATGACCACGCCGACGAGCACGTCGAGCGCGATCCCCAGCTCGACCACCATCGGCATGCCGTAGGTCGCGGCGGTGGCGGCGAAGAACAGGCTGTTCTCCATCGCGAGGAAGCCGATCACCTGCGGCACCGCCTTCGAGCGGGTGATCATCATCAGGAACGCGAGCAGCACTGCCGCGAGCGCGATGCCGAGCGTGCCCCGCGTCACCGTGCCGGCGAGCTCCGACACCGGCTGCGCGAGGTTGAAGGCGAAGATCACGAGCACCAGGCCGACGAGCATCGTCGTCGGGATGTTGATCAGCGTCTCGACGTCCCACTTCACGTTGAGCCTGCGGATCAGCCGGTGCAGGATCCACGGCAGCAGCAGGACCTTGAGCAGGAACGTCAGGCCGGCCGACCAGTAGAGGTGCGTCTGCCCGGTCGCCCAGGCGACGAAGGCCGTCGAGAGGCACAGCACCAACCCCTGCGCGGCGAAGAGGTCGATCAGCGAGAGGATCCGGCGCTGCGCGAGCATCGCGAACGACACGAGCAGCAGCACCGCCGCGAAGACGTTGATGATCTGGCCGATGAGAGCCGGCGTCAGGAGCGCCGTCACGACGTCTCCAGGAAGGCGTGCAGCAGCAGCGCGAGCACGGCGAGGATGAACGCGGTGCCGAGGAACTCCGGCGCGCGGAAGATCCGCATCTTCGCCGAGAGCGTCTCGATCAGCGCGAGGAGGAAACCGCCGATGCCGAGCTTGAGCACCAGCGCCGGCAGCGCGAGCAGGAGCCCGGTCGCGTCGCCGCCCTGGGCGATCCCGAACGGAAAGAAGAGCGCGATGCCGATGCAGGAGTAGACGAAGAGCTTCAGGCTCGCCGCCCACTCCACGAGCGCGAGATGCCGGCCCGAGTACTCGAGGATCATCGCCTCGTGGATCATCGTCAGCTCGAGGTGCGTCGACGGGTTGTCGACCGGGATGCGCGCGTTCTCGGCGAGCGACACCATGGTGAAGGCGACGCCGGCGAAAGCGAGGCTCGGGTAGATCGCGAGCTCGCGTTGCGAGAGCGTCTCGACCGTGGTCGCGAGCGAGGTCGTGTGGCTGATCAGCGAGGCGGTGAAGAGCACCATCAGCAGCGCGGGCTCGGCGAGGAAGCCGACCATCATCTCGCGCCGCGCGCCGAGCGAGCCGAACGCGGTGCCGACGTCCATGGCCGCGAGCGCGAGCGCGACCCGCGCGAGCGCGAGGATGCCGACCAGAGCGATCGCGTCGGCGGCGGGCGCGTAGGGGAGGTCGGTGCCGAGCGTCGGCACGATCGCGGCCGCCATCGCCATCGCGCCGAACAGCACGTATGGCACGACGCGGAAGAGGGGCGAGGCGCCGTGCGCGACGATCGCGTCCTTCGCGAACAGCCGGCGAAGCATCAGGTACGGCCGCAGCACGCCCGGGCCGCTCTTGTTCTGCAGCCAGGCGCGGCACTGGTTTACCCACCCGAGGAGGAGCGGCGCGAGCAGGATCGCGAGCACGAGCTCGGTGAGCTGGGCGACGGCGCCGGACCACGAAATCACGTGTGCCTCATCGGACCAGGAACAGCAGCACCAGCAGCGTGGCGAAGCTGTACATGAGATAGACGGAAATGCGGCCGCGCTGAAGCACGGTCACGAAGCCGGTCGCGCGCTCCACCACGCGCGCGACCGGGAGGTAGATCCAGCGCCACAGCGGATCCTCGATCGTCACGCGGTAGCGCGGCGCGGCGTCGACGGGCCTCGGCACCTCGCGCTCGACGACCCGGAAGAACGGCTCGAAGACCACCCGCACCGGCTGGCCGAAGCCCTCGGCGGTGTCCTGCATCCGGGCGTTGAGCAGCGGGAACCCGCAGTCCCAGGGCGGCGAGCGCCGCATCCGGCCGTGATAGAAGCGGCGGACCGCCAGCCAGGTGGCGAGCGTCACCACAACGAGGCCGACCACGAACAGGAGCGGCGAGTAGCTCGCGCGCTGGGGATCGATCGGCGCGAGGAAGATCCAGTGGCTCCGTGCGGTCGCTTCGGACAGCGTCTTGCCGACGAGCGGGCCGGTGACGAAGTCGATCAGCCGGATGACCTGGACCGGGAGGATGCCGAGCGCGACACAGCCTGCGGCGAGCCACACGAGGCCGATCCGCTCCGCTATCCCCGCGTCGTGCGCCTCGGCGAGCTTCTCCTCGCGCGGCTGGCCGAGGAACACCACGCCGTAGAACTTCACCATCACGTAGGCCGACAGCGCGGCGGCCAGCGCGATCGCGGCCGCGGCGAGCGGGACCAGCATGTTCAGATAGCCGTCGGGGAGCCCGGGGGTGAAGAGGAATGCCTGCAGCAGCAGCCATTCGGAGACGAAGCCGTTGAGCGGCGGGAGGCCGGCGGTTGCGAGCGCGCCGACGAGGGCGAGCCAGGCGACCCACGGCATCCTGTGGATGAGGCCGCCGAGCTTGCCGAGCGCGCGGCTGCGGGTCGCGTGCAGCACCGAGCCGGTCGCGAGGAAGAGCAGGCTCTTGAAGTAGGCGTGGTTCAGGCAGTGGTAGAGCGTGGCGGTCAGCGCGAGCGCCGCCAGCGCGCTCATCCCGTAGGCGGCGAAAGTGACGGTGAGGCCGAACCCGACGACGATGAAGCCGATGTTCTCGATCGACGAGTAGGCGAGCAGGCGCTTCATGTCGCTCTGCACCGCGCTGAACACGACGCCGAAGATCGCGGTCGCGAGCCCGATCGCGAGCGCTGCGACGCCCCACCACCAGATCTGGGTGTGGAGGAGATCGAAGGTGACGCGCAGCATCCCGTAGATCGCGGTCTTGAGCATCACCGCGCTCATCAGCGCGGACACGGGCGACGGCGCGGCCGGATGGGCCTCGGGGAGCCAGACGTGCAGTGGCAGGATGCCGGCCTTCGCGCCGAAGCCGACGAGCGCGAGCAGGAACGCGACGGTCGCCCAGAGGGGCCCGAGCTGCACGGCGCGCATCGCGCCGAAGGTGTA
>Ga0335084_10004394_pt1 | contig 13864 bp, 13 predicted proteins | sample Lox_Sample_44_FD_206721 | JGI IMG/M metagenome (GOLD analysis project Ga0335084, IMG submission 206721) | Soil microbial communities from Loxahatchee National Wildlife Refuge, Florida, United States - Lox_Sample_4.4 | ecosystem: Environmental > Terrestrial > Soil > Wetlands | place: USA... | reverse complement strand
GCGCATCGCTGGTGTACTGAACCTGATCGACCACCGTGCCGCCGCGGCGCGCAAACTCGTCGGCGAAAGCCTGCGCGAGCCGGCGCGACAGCGCAGTCTCGGCTGCGATGATGAGCGCGCGCCGTCCCTTCTCGCGTGCGAGCTGTGCGATCTGCTTGGCTTCGTTTTCCACCTGGAGACCGAACACGAACATGTTCTGCGGCAGCACCGCGTCCGCGTCCGGCGCACTGAGCGCGAGCGTTGGCACGTTCACGAGCTGTGTGGCGGCCAGCGAAGTGACTGCACTGCGTGTGAGCGGGCCGATGACGAGTTGCGCGCCGCTGCGCACCGCGTTTTCGTAGGCCTCCACCACATCGAATGACTCATCGCTGGTTGCGTAGACGACCAGCGGCAGCGTGGTGCCGCGGTGCACTTTGGCGGCTTCGAGCACACCCAGGCGCACCGCGTCGGCCTGGCGGCCCACGGCCGTTGACTTGAGCGGCAGCAACACCGCGATGTGTGGACCGGCTTTGGTGGCGGCCGGAACATCGGCTTGCTGCGCGCACGCGTCACGATTGGCGAGCGCGCAAGCGCCCAAGTATAGTAACGTCAGGATGCGCAGCCACAAAACCGATTGCCGTTGCATGAGTGACCAACAGACGCGATTCGACCCGGCATTATATGTCGTGGCCACCCCGCTGGGGAATTTGCGGGACATCACGCTGCGCGCGCTCGATGTTCTGCGCAGCGTCGATGTGGTGGCCGCGGAAGATACCCGGCTCACCCGCCGCCTGTTGTCGCATTATCAGATTCACACCAGGATGATCGCCCTGCACGAGCACAATGAGAGCGCGGCGGCCGGCGCGGTTGCCGATCGGTTGGCGCGTGGCGAGGCGGTGGCATACGTGACCGACGCTGGAACGCCCGGGATCAGCGATCCGGGTGTCGTGCTCGTGCGCCGCATACGCGAAGCAGGGTGGCCGGTAGTGCCGGTGCCTGGCCCGAGCGCACTGACCGCTGCATTGTCGGCCGCCGGCGTCGATGCCGCGCAGTTCGTGTTCTATGGCTTTGCGCCGGCGAAGGCCAGCGCGCGGCAAAAGACCTTCGCGGCGGCGGCCCAGTTCCCGTATGCAGCGGTCTTCTACGAGGCGCCCCATCGTTTGCTGGAAACGCTTGCCGATATGGCCACCGCGTTCGGTCCGACACGCGAGATCACGATCGCCCGCGAGCTCACCAAGATGTTCGAAAGCTGGCATCGCTGCGCGCTCGGCGACGCTGCAGCCTGGGTTGCACAGGATCCGGCACGCAGCAAGGGCGAGCTCGTGTTGATCGTGAGCGGTGTCGCTCAGCGTGCCGACGCGCAAGCTGAGGCGCACGCTCAGCGGACGCTCGCTCTGTTGCTAGCGGAGCTGCCGTTGAGCCGCGCCGTGGCGCTTGCGGCGCAGATCACCGGGGCCAGCAGGAACGCCTTGTATCAGTACGCCCTCGAGCTCAAGCCCGCTTCTTAAGAGAGCCCATGGATCGTCTGGATATCATCCGCCCCGACGACTGGCACCTGCACCTGCGCGACGGGAGCGAATTGCAGGCGGTGCTCGGTGACACGGTCGAGCGTTTTGCACGGGCCATCGTCATGCCGAATCTGAGGCCGCCGGTAATCGACACCGCAATGGCGCTCGCATATCGCGGGCGGATTTTGGCTGCATTGCCAGCCGGTGCGCGCTTTCAACCGTTGATGACGTTGTACTTGACCGACAACACCGTGCCCGAAGAGATTGCGCGCGCGCAAGACAGCGGCGCGGTGTTCGCCGTCAAGTACTATCCGGCGGGTGCTACCACGAACTCCGATTCCGGTGTCACCGATATCGCCAGATGTCTGCGCGTGCTCGAGACGATGGCCGCGGCCGGTATGCCGCTGCTCGTGCACGGTGAGGTGACCGATGCGCAAGTCGATGTGTTCGACCGCGAGCGGGTTTTCATCGAGCGCACACTGGCACCGCTGGTGCGGCGCTTGCCGACGCTCAAGGTGGTGATGGAGCACGTCACGACGCGAGAGGCCGTTGAGTTCGTGATGCAAGCAGGGCCGAACGTTGCGGCAACAATCACCGCGCATCATCTGCTGCTCAATCGCAATGCGCTGTTCCAGGGTGGCATCCGCCCGCATCACTACTGTCTGCCGGTGCTCAAGCGTGAAGCGCATCGCCAGGCCTTGCTCGCGGCGGCCACCTCGGGCAATCCGAAGTTTTTTCTGGGAACAGACAGCGCACCCCACGCGCGGCACACCAAGGAGACCGATTGCGGCTGCGCTGGTTTGTACACCGCGCACACCGCAATCGAGCTCTACGCCGAAGCATTCGAGGCGGCAGGTGCGCTCGAGCGGCTGGAAGGCTTCGCCAGCCGGTTCGGCGCCGATTTCTATGGACTGCCGCGCAACGCAGAGCGCCTGCGTTTGCGCAAGCGTGAGTACCGGGTGCCGCAGCAACTGCCGTTCGGCGCGCACTGGCTGGTGCCGATGCGCGCTGGCGGCGCCGTGCAATGGACCATCGACGGCGATTGAGCGATCTGCGGATGGCGTTGTTGGTGCAGTCAATGGGGGGTTTGGCATGGCAGCCAGCCTGATCGGCGTCATATCCGATACGCATGGCCTGTTGCGCAGCGAGGCGCTCGCGGCTCTGCGCGGTTGCGAGCTGCTTCTGCATGCCGGCGACATCGGCGGCGAGCACGTGCTGCAGGCCCTCGGTGAGCTCGCTCCGACCGTCAGCGTTCGCGGCAACAACGATACGCAATCCTGGTCGCGGACGCTGCCTGAAGTCGCGGACGTCGAAGTGCTCGGCGTGCGCATTCACCTGCTGCACGACCTTACGCAACTATCACTGCATCCCGAGCGCGAAAGTGTGCGCGTGGTGGTCTGCGGGCATTCGCACCGACCGCGCGTCGAGGAGCGCAATGGCGTGCTTTACTTCAACCCCGGCAGTGCGGGACCGCGGCGCTTCAGACTTCCAGTGACAATCGGATTTTTGGAGATCGCAAACAGCGGAGTGAGCGGGCGCATTGTCGATCTTATGCCGGCGGCGCAAAAGGCCGGCCCTGTCTAGGCAGAGCCGGGATCGCCCGTCATGCGAGGGACGCGATGAGCGCCGGAGCTACGGCGCATAGCAGGGCAGCGAGCGCTGCCCGGAGGGAAGGGACCTGATCAGGGGAAGGCGGGGATCGTCGGTTCTGTTCCTCCCGAGACGGCCTCGGGGTGCCGCCTGGTAACGAGCTCGGTGATCCGGTCGCACTCATGGAGCCACACATCCACCATGAGCAGCAGGTGTCCCTGATCGATCCACGACTGGAATTGCTTGAGCTTGGAATTGGGTACGGATGCCCCTGCCAGACTCGCTGCCCACACGCCGAACAGTGCACCCAGCAGCGCCGCAACGAGTACCGCGACTAACTGCATACTGAGCCCCGTTGGCGGGAATGCGACCAGCAGCATGCCGCCGACGGCGCCGGCGATTGCCCCCAGGACCGCCCCCACCTGGGCGCCATGGACTACATCGGTCTTCTGCAGCACGCTGGCCTCGGGCAGATCCTGGAGCTCTGTGCCGCGACGTGCAAGCACATGAATGCGCCGCGCCTCGATGCGCGCGAGCAGCAGATCGTCGACCGTGCCGCGTGCGCTCGGCAGATCGGGCAGTAGGAAATAGAGTCTGCGCCTCATTTTGAATTACCTCTCGGAAGCAAAAGGCCTCGGAGCGGATGCGCGCCGGGTCACTTCGTCTCACTTCAGCAATAGGCCAGCGCAAACCGGAAGTCAAGCGAAAGGCAACTGCAATGCTGCAAATCTATTCACAGCGGCGCCGGCCCATGGACAGCGCGCGCATACGGGTCCTAAGACGAGTAGGATAGACGTGTGAAGCTGGCCAGGCAGTCGCTGCATCAGCTGGTCCGATGCAGAGGAAAGTCCGGGCTCCGCAGAGCAGGATGCCGGCTAACGGCCGGGCGCCGCGAGGCGACGGAAAGTGGAACAGAGAGTACACCGCCGATGGCCCGCAACGCGGCGATGCAAAGGGTAACTTGTGCATCTGCTGCGTGCGAGGCTCAGGCAAGGGTGAAATGGTGCGCGCTACCGCAAGGTGCGCGGCGGCATGCCGCAGGGCGTGCGGCGGGTAAGAGCCCACCGCGTTTCTGGCGACAGGAACGGCACGCCAAACCCCATCCGGAGCAAGGCCAAATAGGGGAGCGAGAGCGTGGCTCGCGCTGCTCCCGGGTAGGCTGCTGGAGCCATCGGGTAACCGATGGTCGAGAGGAATGACTGCCCAAGGTTAACCCCTGGACAGAACCCGGCTTACAGGCCAGCTTCACTTTTGATCGCCCGGCATCGTCAGCCAGCACGCGTCGCCTCTCTACGACAGCTATTCCCTGCCTTTCCCTCGAAATAACTTGCAGTGACCAGCATACCGCATTGTTTACGCGGGTGATTTTATCACCTCTCGGTCACCGCTTCAAGTCCTCAGTATAAGTCATTGTCCAGAATGCAAAATCTCTCGTTTGTCACTTGACCGTGCTGGGTCTTTTAACTATAGTGCAGTCCAAGTGGGGGAAAGTGGGTTGTTGTGGGAGATTATGAAGATTCAGGAGCATAAGTGTTCCGTGGTGTTACATCCCTGACGCTCGATAGTAAGGGCCGACTCGCCGTCCCCGCGAAGTTCCGCGAGGTTCTGCAGCTTCGTGCTGGGGGTAAGCTGGTGCTCACCGCCGATTCGGCGCTGTGCCTGCTGGTCTATCCAGCCCCGGACTGGGAGCCCATTCAGCAGAAGCTGATGAGCCTCTCCAGCTTTCACCCGCGCACCCGCGATCTGCAGCGGCTGCTGGTCGGCAATGCTTCGGATGTCGAGATCGATGGTTCGGGCCGCATCCTGGTTCCCGGGCCGCTGCGCAAGTTCGCCGGCCTGGAGAAGGACGTGGCCCTCGTGGGTCAGGGCGCACGCTTCGAGCTGTGGGACGAAGCGAAGTGGGATGCGCAGATGGATAAGTCGATTGCGTTGAACGAAGAGGGCATTCCGTCCGAGTTGGAGGATTTCTCGCTCTGAGCGCGCATCGGCCGGTTCTGCTGCAGGAAGCAGTTGACGCGCTCGCGGTCAAAGCAGAAGGAGTGTACGTGGATTGCACGTTTGGAAGAGGCGGGCACAGCAGGGCGATCCTGGCGCGCTTGGGCGCACGGGGGCGCCTGGTCGCGCTCGACCGCGATCCGGTCGCGGTCGGTGAGGGCGCGGACATCGCCGACACCCGCTTCACGATCGCTCACGCGAGCTTCACGCAACTCATCCAGGTACTGTCGGCTCAGACCATCGATCGCGTGGACGGCATCCTCATGGATCTTGGCGTGTCCTCGCCGCAACTCGAGGACGCTGCTCGCGGTTTCAGTTTCAAATTGAACGGTCCGCTCGACATGCGGATGGATGTCACGCGCGGAATGACCGCAGCACAGTGGCTGGCAAGCGCCTCTGAAAACCAAATCGGGGAGGTGATCAGAACTTATGGCGAAGAACGGTTTGCTCAGCCGATTGCAAGAGCGATTGTTGCGGCTCGATCGCGGGCAGCTATCGGCACCACCCGCGAGCTTGCCCAGATCGTGGCGCAGGCCGTCCGCACGCGTGAGCCAGGCCAAGACCCGGCGACGCGGACATTCCAGGCTATACGGATTTTCATCAATCAAGAGCTTGAGGAATTATCGCTAGCGCTCGCGCAATGCCTGGATGCGCTCACTGCCGGCGGTCGGCTGGCAGTGATCAGCTTTCATTCGCTGGAAGACCGGATCGTGAAGCGATTCATGCGCAGCCATTCGCAGCCCGCGCCCGTGCCGCGCGGGCTCGCGGTGAGAGAAGTGGACCGTGCTCCGCCGAAGCTGCGGTTGATCGGTAAGGCGCAGCGAGCGAGCGCAGCCGAAATCGCCGCGAACCCGCGCGCACGCAGCGCCGTGCTGCGGGTAGCCGAGCGGCTGGCGGCAACGCCGGCTGCGGGATAGGAAAGTGGGTGTTACGCATCAACGTCGCGTTGGCTGTTGTGTGTCTTGCGTGCGCGCTCGCGCTGGTGACTTCCCAGCATCGCGCACGGCGTCTATTCACACAGTTGACCAAGGAGCAAGAGACGACCAAGCAGATTGACGTGGAGTGGGGGCAGCTGCAGCTCGAGCAGAGCACCTGGGCGATGCACGCGCGCATCGAACGTATCGCCAGCGGCTATCTGCAGATGCGCGTACCGCCTGCTTCGCGTGTGCGCCTGCTCGGGCAGGGCGGCGCCGCCATCAACCGGCCGCTCCCCCAGCCCGACGCGCCGAGGAAGCAACGATGAAGGCGCCGGTGCATGACGCGCTGAAGCTGCGCCTGCCCGCTCGCCGCGCGCGCGTGCTGATCGGTATCGTGCTGGCCTGGTTTGGCGTGCTGACGGCACGCGCCATGTATCTGCAGGTCTGGCAAAACGATTTTCTGCAGCAGGAAGGGGCCTCGCGCTTCACCCGCATCATCGAGCTGCCGGCGCACCGCGGCATGATCACCGATCGCTACGGCGAGCCGCTCGCCATCAGCACGCCGGTGGAATCGGTCTGGGCGAGCCCGGCGGATGTGCGCATGACAGCGTCGCAGCGTCGCCAGCTCGCCAGACTGCTTGGACTCGAAGAGTGGGAGCTCAGGCGCAAGCTCGAGGACAGCGGGCGCGAGTTCGTCTACCTCAAGCGCCACCTGCCGCCTGAGATCGCGGCGAGCGTCGTGCAGCTGGGCCTCCCCGGCATCTCGCTCAAGCGCGAGTATCGTCGTTACTACCCGGACGGCGAAGTCGCCGCGCAATTGATCGGCATCACCGATGTCGACGATCGCGGTCAGGAGGGCATCGAGCTCGCCTATCAGGACTGGCTGTCCGGAAAGCCGGGTAGCCGCCGGGTGATCAAGGACCGGCTGGGGCGGGTGGTCGAAGACGCGGAGCCGCTGAGAGCGCCGATCGAAGGTCGAGATCTGTCTTTGTCGATCGATCGCAAGCTGCAGTATCTCGCCTATCGCGAGCTCAAGGCTTCGGTGCTGCGCGAGCACGCGCGCGCGGGCGAGATCGTAGTGCTCGACGTGAAGAGCGGCGAGGTGCTCGCACTGGCCAACCTGCCGGCATTCAACCCCAACAATCGCGCCACGCTCGACGTGCGCCGCAGCCGCAATCGCGTGATTACGGATGCATTCGAGCCCGGCTCCACGCTGAAACCCTTCACGGTCGCGGCCGCGCTCGATGCGGGCGTGATCCGACCCAACACCGTGCTGCAGACTTCACCGGGGTATCTCGTGGTGGGCGACGCCACGATTCACGATGCCCATCCCGAAGGCATGTTGACGATTGCGCAGGTGCTGCAGAAATCGTCTAACGTCGGCGCAGCCAAGGTCGCGCTCGCGCTGCCGCGCGAGGCGTTGTGGAAGGTCTTCTCGGCGGCCGGCTTCGGCAGCATTTCGCAGCTCGGCTTCCCGGGCGAAGTCGCCGGACGGCTGCGCTCCTTTCAGCACTGGCGCCCGATCGAGCAGGCCACCATGTCCTATGGCCATGGCATATCCGTGAGCCTGCTGCAGCTCGCGCGCGCTTACACCGTGTTCGCCACGGAAGGCACGCTCCAGCCGCTGACACTGTTCCGTCGCGATGAGACCGTAACCGGTCAGCGCGTGCTCTCGGCGACGACCGCGCTGGCCGTGCGCAGCATGCTGGAGACGGTGGTGCAGCCTGGCGGGACGGCGCCGCGGGCCTACGTGATGGGCTATCGCGTCGCCGGCAAGACCGGCACGGCACACAAACTCGAGGGACATACGTATGCCGCCGATCGCTATGTGTCCACGTTCGTCGGCATCGCGCCTGCATCCGACCCGCGGCTGGTGATCGCCGTGATGCTGGATGAACCGTCCAACGGCCAGTATTACGGCGGCGTCGTTTCGGCGCCGGTCTTCAGCCGCGTCATGTCCGAGGCGCTGCGCATGCTGGCGGTGCCGCCGGATGCGCCGTTGATGGAAATTGCGCCGAGCGATACCGCGCCCGAAGTGCGCGAAGAGGTGTGAGCATGGCGCGCGCACAGTCCTTCGATCTCGCTCAGCTCCAGCGGCTCGGCATCTCGATTACGCGCCTCACGAGCGACACCCGTCGCATTCAGCCTGGGGATGTATTCGTTGCCATGCCGGGAGGTCGTATCGATGCGCGCACCCTCATTCCGCAGGCGATTCAAGCCGGCGTGCTCGCCGTCATCTGGGAAGCCGACGGCTTTACCTGGGACCCGGCGTGGCGCGTGCCCAATCTTTCCGTTCACAGGCTGCGCGAGCATGTCGGTGCGATCGCCGCGCATGTGTATGGACACCCGTCGGAGCAGCTCTGGGTCGCCGGCGTCACCGGCACCAATGGCAAGACGTCCTGCTCGCACTGGATCGCGCAGTCGCTTGCGCAGCTCGGCAAGCGCGCAGCGGTGATCGGAACGCTGGGCAATGGCTTTCCTGGGGCATTGTCCGAACCCTCGCATACCACACCCGACGCAGTGAGCCTGCAGCAGCAGATCGCCGGTCTCGTTGCCCAGGGCGCATCTCATCTCGCGATGGAAGTCTCCTCCCACGGCCTCGACCAGGGCCGGGTGAACGGCGCGGCCTTCAAGGCCGCGCTGTTCACCAATCTTTCTCGCGATCATCTCGACTACCACGGCAGCATGGACCACTACGGTCGTGTGAAGGCGCGGCTGTTTCACTGGCCGGGATTGCGGCATGCCGTGATCAATCTCGATGACGATTTCGGCGCGCGCCTCGCGGCGTCGCTCGATCGCTCGCAAGTCGAAGTGCTCGGCTACGGGCTGGGCAAGGGCGAGATCTCCGGGCATCGGCTGGATCTGTCCAAACGCGGCCTCACGCTGGAAATCGAAACCCCCTGGGGTGCCGGAGTGATTCGCAGCCGTATGCTGGGGGGCTTCAACGCCGCGAATCTGCTGGGCGTGCTCGGCACACTGCTCGCAGCCGAAGTGACCCTGGAAGACGCCACACGCGCGCTCGAACATGTGGAACCCGTCGCAGGCCGCCTGCAGATGGTGAGACGGCCGCGATCTCCGCTGGTGGTGATCGATTATGCACACACGCCCGATGCGCTGGAAAAGGTCCTCGAGACGTTGCGCGACGTGCTGGGCGCAGACGGCCGATTGATCTGTGTGTTCGGCTGCGGTGGCGAGCGCGATCCGGGCAAGCGTCCGCTCATGGGCGAGATCGCGACCCGACTGGCCGATTTGGCGGTCGTCACCAGCGACAATCCGCGCAGCGAAGATCCGCGCGCGATCATCGATCAAGTTGTCGCCGGCGCGCATCCCAACTACTGGACCGAGCCGGATCGCGCAAGCGCAATCTACCGCGCGATCCGCGAAGCGCGCGAGCAGGATCTGGTCTTGCTCGCCGGCAAGGGTCATGAACCGTATCAGGAAATCGCAGGACAACGTCTTCCGTTCAGCGATGCCGAGGTGGCTGCGGTGGCTATGGAAGGACGCGCTTGATCATGCTCGATCTTGAGACGGCGGCGAATGCATTGGGTGCAAATCGGAGCGGTGAAAACACCGTGTTTACCGGTGTGTCCACCGATACTCGCAGTCTAAGACGCGGGGATCTCTTCGTCGCGCTGCGCGGCGAGCGCTTCGACGGACACACGTTCGTCGAGTTCGCGTTCGCGGCGGGAGCCGCTGCAGCGATGGTCGATGGGCGCGCGCACCTGACCCGCCCCGATTGGCCGCTTCTGATCGTAGCCGACACACGGCTTGCGCTCGGGCGCCTGGCGGCCGGGTGGCGCGAGCGCTTCAGCATTCCTGTGGTCGCGGTCACCGGAAGCAACGGCAAGACCACGGTGAAGGAAATGCTCGCCGCCGTGCTGCGCGAGGCCGCCGGAGAAGTAGGCGTGCTCGCCACTTCGGGCAATCTCAACAACGACATCGGCATGCCGCTCACGCTGCTCCGCCTGCGGCCCGAGCATCGGTACGCGGTGATCGAGATGGGGATGAACCATCTGGGCGAAATCCGCTACCTCACGCAACTCGCCCGGCCCGACATCGCGCTCGTGAACAACGCCGGTACCGCACACATCGGTGAACTCGGTTCGCGGGAAGCGATCGCGCGCGCCAAAGGTGAGATCTACGAGGGCCTGCGTCCGGGCGGTGTCGCGCTGGTGAATGCCGACGATGACTTCGCCGAACTGTGGCGCGAGATGAACGCCGGCCGTCGCGTGGTCGACTTCGGAATCGAGCAACCGGCCGCGATCAGCGCGCAATATGAGATGAGTGGCGACGCGACGTTGATGACGGTGCGCACGCCGCAGACCCAATATCTGGTCCGTCTGAGCGTGCCCGGTGTGCATAACGTGCGAAACGCTCTGGCCGCTGCGGCCCTGGCCCATGTGCTCGGCCTCCGGCCGGCCTATGTGGCCGCCGGGCTGTCCAACTATGCGGGAACTGCCGGTCGGCTGCAGCGCAAGCGCTCGTGCTCGGGCGCGATCTTCATCGACGATACGTACAACGCCAATCCGGATTCGGTCACCGCCGCAATCGATGTGCTGATGCTCGCGCCGGGCAAGCGCCTGCTGGTGCTGGGAGACATGGGAGAGCTCGGCGCGGCCGGCGAACAGCTGCACGTCGAAGTCGGCGCGCATGCGCGGCGCGCCGGTGTCGATCAGCTGTTCACCCTGGGCACGCTGTCGCAGGCGGCGGCGCGCAGCTTCGGTCCCCGGGCGCGGGCTTTCGAGGATCTCGATGCGCTGTGTGCAGCGCTGGATCAGGCGCTGACGGCGGATACCACCGTGCTGGTGAAAGGCTCGCGCTTCATGCGCATGGAGCGGGTCGTGCAACGCTTCATCAACGGCGAGCCGCACGCGCACGGGAGCCATTGACATGCTGCTCCTGCTGACCCAGTTGCTCGCGCAGGAAGTGCGCACGTTCAACGTGTTCAGCTACATCACGCTGCGCGCGGTGCTGGGTACGCTCACCTCGCTCGCGATCACATTCGTCATCGGCCCGCCGATGATCCGCAAGCTCACCGCGTACAAGATCGGGCAGGCCGTGCGCGACGACGGTCCGCAGACCCATCTCACCAAAGCCGGCACGCCGACCATGGGTGGCGCGTTGATCCTGGTGTCGATCACGATTGCGACGCTGCTGTGGGGCGACCTGACCAACCGCTTCGTCTGGGTGGTGATCGCCGTCACGCTCGGATTCGGTACTATCGGCTGGATCGACGATTATCGCAAGGTCGTACACCGCAATCCGAAGGGTTTGTCGGCGCGCACCAAGTTCATGTGGCAATCCCTGCTCGGGTTCGCGGCCGCGGGCTTTCTCGCCTACAGCGGCACGCCGGCGCAGACCGAGTTCATCGTGCCGTTTTTCAAGCAGGTGTCCTATCCATTGGGCGCGGTCGGCTTTGTGATCCTCACCTACCTGGTGATCGTGGGCGGCAGCAACGCCGTAAATCTGACCGACGGCCTCGACGGTCTGGCGATCATGCCGACAGTGATGGTGAGTAGCGCGCTCGGTGTGTTCGCATACGTCGCCGGCAATGCCGTGTTCTCGCGCTATCTGGGTTTCCCGCACATTCCCGGCGCGGGCGAACTCACCGTGTTCTGCGGCGCGCTCGCCGGGGCGGGGCTCGGTTTCCTTTGGTTCAACGCTTATCCCGCGGAAGTGTTCATGGGCGATGTCGGCGCGCTCGCTCTGGGAGCGGCGCTGGGATCGATTGCCGTGATCGTGCGCCAGGAGATTGTGTTCTTCGTGATGGGCGGCGTGTTCGTGGTGGAGACGCTGTCGGTGATGCTGCAGGTGGCTTCATTCAAGCTCACCGGCCGGCGGATCTTTCGCATGGCGCCGCTGCACCATCACTACGAACTGAAGGGCTGGAAGGAAAACCAAGTTGTCGTCCGATTTTGGATCATCACCATGATTCTGGTCTTGTTCGGCCTTTCGACATTGAAGCTGCGCTAAACATGAAAGCCGACAACTTGGTTTCGGTGGAGGCTAACTTGCGCAGCAAGTTAAGTGCGCGCGGCACGCGTAAGCACGGCCGGAGCCAAAACCAAGTTGTGGTCCGATTCTGGATTATCACGATGATCCTGGTGCTGTTTGGACTCTCGACATTGAAGCTGCGCTGAGCATGACGGGCAGATGGAACTGGCTGGAAGGAACGTACTAGTGGTCGGACTGGGACTGAGCGGGCTATCGATGGCGCGCTGGTTGAGCAGTCGCGGGGCGCTTGTGCGCGTGGTCGACACGCGCGATGCGCCACCGCGTGCGCCGCAACTGGCCGCGGAGCTGCCGTATGTCCCGCTTGCCACCGGCGCATTTCGTCGTGAGAGCTTCGATGGCATCGACTTGATGGCGTTGAGTCCCGGCGTTGCACTGTCCGAGCCGATGATCGCACAGGCAAAAAGCCGCGGTGTTCCGGCGGTGGGCGATATCGAATTGTTCGCACAGGCGCGGCCCGCGCGCAGCCAGGTGCTGGCAATCACCGGCTCGAACGGCAAGAGCACCGTCACCGAGATGACTGGTGCGCTGTGCCGCGCCGCCGGCCTGCACACCATCGTCGCCGGCAATATCGGACTGCCGGTGCTCGATGCGCTGCTCGAGATCGAAGCCTCGCGCACCGAACCCGATGTGTTCGTGCTGGAGCTCTCGAGTTTCCAGCTGGAAACCACCGACTCGCTCGCGGCGGACGCGGCTGCATGCTTGAACGTGAGCGAAGACCATGTTGATCGCTATCCCGACATGGAGGCATACGCTCTGGCGAAAGCACGCATCTTTGCTGGCGATGGCGTGCAGGTGCTCAATCGAGAGGACGCGTTCTGCCGTGCCATGGCCAGGCCCGGGCGCCAGGTATTCACCTTCGGGCTCGGGGAGCCTTGCGGCGATCGCGAATGGGGGTTGCGTGAGTTCGGCGGCACAACGTGGCTGTCGCGTGGTGAGCACCCCTTGCTGCCGCTCATGCAGTTGCGCCTGACCGGATTGCACAACGCCGCTAACGCACTGGCGGCGCTGGCGCTCGCGCATGCCCTCGATCTACCGGATGCGCCAGTGCTGCAGGCGTTGACGCAGTTCGAAGGACTGCCCCATCGCGTGCAGAAAGTCGCTGAGATCGATGGAGTCGCCTTCTACGACGATTCCAAAGGCACCAACGTCGGCGCTACCGTGGCCGCGCTGAACGGTATGCAACAGAGGGTCGTGCTGATCGCGGGCGGCGATGGCAAGGGTCAGGATTTCTCACCGCTCAAGGCGGCCGTTGCCGCTCGAGCCCGCGCTGTGGTGCTGATCGGACGCGATGGCGAAAAGATCGCACAGGCAATTGCGGGCAGCGGCGTTCCGCTACAACGTGCCGACAGTATGGAGCAGGCCGTGGAAATGAGCTTCGCGCTCGCGAACAAGGGCGATGTCGTGATGCTGTCTCCAGCGTGTGCGAGCTTCGACATGTTTCGCAATTACGAGCATCGCGCGCAAGTCTTCGTGGCTGCGGTGAAGCGGCTGGAGCAATCGCGATGAATCTCACGCTGAGCGCCCCGGCGAAGACGGTCTGGCGTGACTACGACGAGGCGCTGCTGTGGGTCGGGATCGCCCTGCTCGCAACCGGCCTGGTGATGGTGTACTCGGCGTCCATTGCGATCGCGGAAGGAGGTCGCTATGGTGTTAGCCAGCCCGCTTATTTTCTGGTCCGCCAGCTGGTATTCGTCATGATCGGCAGCGTAGCGGCAATCATGGCGTTTCAGGTGCCCATGCGGCTGTGGCAACAGGCGGCGCCCTATCTGTTTCTGTTCGGTACCGTGCTACTGGTGCTCGTGCTGATTCCGGGTATCGGACGCGACGTCAACGGCAGTCGCCGCTGGCTGCCGTTGATCG
>Ga0335084_10004393_pt1 | contig 13865 bp, 9 predicted proteins | sample Lox_Sample_44_FD_206721 | JGI IMG/M metagenome (GOLD analysis project Ga0335084, IMG submission 206721) | Soil microbial communities from Loxahatchee National Wildlife Refuge, Florida, United States - Lox_Sample_4.4 | ecosystem: Environmental > Terrestrial > Soil > Wetlands | place: USA: Florida... | reverse complement strand
GACTACTGGTCACATCGCCGATCCGGTGCAGCGCGCCCGCGGGGTCGCCATGATGAAGAAGGCGATGACGCTGAGTCCCATGTATCCGACCTGGTACCACTTCCCAGTCGCATGGAGCTATTGGATTAGCGGCGAGTACGACATGGCGCTGGCCGAAGCCAAGAAGATCGACCAGCCGGGGTATTTCTGGACCCACCTTCTTCTGGCGACGGTCTACGGCGCGATGGACCGGAAAGAAGATGCGCGCCCGGCGGTGGCGAAACTCCTCGAGCTCTACCCCAACTTTGCTCGCAACGTCCGGACTGAGTTCCGCAAGTGGAGTTTTCCGGATTCCGCAATCGACCGCGCTATCCGCGACCTCCGCCGGGCCGGATTAGACATCCCTCCGGGGACGTAACTGTGTCTTCCCATCGTAAGCTCGCTGCCATCCTCAGCGCGGATGTCGTCGGCTATTCGCGGCTGATGTCCGACGATGAGCGCGCCACCGTGGATACGCTACATGCATACCGTCAGCTCATCCACGAGCGAGCCGAGCAACACGAACTCCGCGTGGTGGACTCACCGGGCGATGCACTTCTGGCCGAATTCCAGAGCGCAGTCGAGGCTATGGACTGCGCGCAGGAAATCCAGCATGAGCTGGCAAAACGCAACGCGCAACTGGCCGAGCACCGCCGCATGCAGTTGCGCATTGGCATCAACCTGGGCGATGTGATCGAGGAGGACGGCGCTCTATGGCGACGGCGTGAACATCGCCGCGCGCCTCGAGGCCCTGGCGGACCCAGGCGGGATCTGTATCTCGGGTACCGTCTTCGACCACGTCGAAGGCAAGCTGCCTCTGCAGTTCCAGTTCATGGGCGAGCAGCAGGTCAAAAACATCCCCAAGCCGGTGCGCGTCTACCGGGTCGCTGGCGAGGGACGGCGAGCTGCTTCGACGGCACTGAGCCCGACGCCTGCTTCGCGCCGTGCGGTGATCGTCCTGGTGACAGTGATCGTGGTCCTCGCCGCTGCTGCGGGAGGCTGGTATGCGACACACTCGCGAACCATCGCTGACCCAGTGCTCGCTCTTCCGACCGGCCCCTCCATCGCGGTGCTGCCTTTCGCGAATCTCAGCGGCGATGCCAAGCAGGACTACTTCGCCGACGGTATCACGGAGCAGATCATCACCGAGCTCACTCGATTCCGGAACCTGTTCGTCATCGCACGCAACTCGACCTTCCAGTACAGGGTAAAGCAGTCGATGTGCGGCAGGTAGGAAAAGAGCTCGGCGCGCGCTACGTCGTGGAAGGCAGCGTGCAGCGCAGCGGCGACACCGTGCGTGTAACGGTCCAGTTACTGGATGCGCGCACTGGTGCCCATCTCTGGGCCGAGACCTACGAGCGCGACTTGAAGCAGGCCAAGGTCTTCGGGGTGCAGGACGACATCACCGAACGCGTGGTGGGTGCCATCGGCGACGCCTACGGGGCGATCTCACGTGCCACTTTCGAGGAGTCCAAAGGGAAAGGCACGACCAGCCTCGATGCTTACGAGTGCGTGCTCCGCTACTACGCCTTCCAGCAAATAACCAATGCTGAGGAGCACCTGCGCGTGCGCGAGTGCCTCGAACGAGCGGTCAAATTGGCTCCGTCGTACGCGGAAGCGTGGGCGGCTCTGGCGGACTGTTACGTCCAAGAGCACAATCAGGGCTTCAATCCCCGCCCTGATCCGCTCGGGCGCGCGTTGCAGGCCGCGCAACACGCCGTCGAGCTCGACCCCGCCAGTGCGCGTGCTCACTCGGTGCTCGGCGGGGTCTATTTTTTCCTGCACGACCTCGATGCGTTCGCTTCCCAGGCCGAGCGAGCTGTGGCGCTCAATCCCAACAATGCGGACGTGTTGGCCTTTTACGGGCTTTACTGGACTTACGGTCACTTCACCGATCGAGCGCAGCGGGCGCGCGGCGTTGCCATGATGAAGAAGGCAATGACGCTAAATCCCATGCACCCAAGCTTCTACCACTTCCCGATCGGATGGCACTACTGGATGAGCGGCGAATACGACACGGCGCTAGAGGAGGCCAAGAAGATCGATCTACCGGGCTATTACTACACTCACGTCCTTCTCGCGACGGTCTATGGCGCGATGCATCGAAAGGAAGAAGGGCGCGCTGAAGTGACGAAGATCCTCGAGCTGTATCCCGACTTTCCACGCAACATTCGCGCCGAGCTGCGCAAGTGGAACTATCCGGACTCGGCGACCGATCGCGAGATCCGGGATTTGCGGCGGGCTGGCATGGAGATCCCCGCTGGAACGTAACCGGGCGATCGGAAGCATGTGATGCTTTCACGCTGGAAGACTATCGTCCCTAAGAAGATGTCTTGGCGGTCGTTGCCGTGCAGGATGACATGATAGAGCCCGCCGGGGAGGTGCAGGCGTGGCTTGTGGGATATGACGGAAGGTTGTGCCATCTATCAATAAATCACAAAATGTCAAACCTGACCCGGATTCCACGCCCGTTGGGCAGAATCACCCATGGATGCGGGGCGCCATCCAGCTTATCATTGCGTCTTACTTCTCGTCTTACTCCAGTTTATCGCTAGGGCAAGCGTCAAGCTATCGACCAAAGGTCAGATCGTGATCCCCAAGGAGATCCGCGAGGCCAAGGAGTGGTCACCAGGTACTGAGTTCGAGGTGATTCTCACTGAGGCAGGTGTCCTTCTCTCTCCATTGCCACCGCTCCCACCGACCAGGGTGCGAGATGGTCTTGGCCTTCTGGCAAAGAAAGGCCGCCGGCGTCTCACGCGAGAAGAAACCGAGAGGCGCATCGGTGAGCTGATCCTTCGCGAGGATGGTGGTGGCCGCCGATGATCGCCGTCGATACCAATGTGCTCGCGCGCTACCTCCCACGCTGGCCGCCATGAGTCACCGGAATTCGAAACGGTGCCCGCCGACTTTTTGCGGTCATTGGTGCACCCTTCCCAAGATCTTCGCGACGATACTCAGGGCGAAGCTCATCTTTCTTGGAACGATTAGCCTTCTTCATTAGATCTTCCTTTCACGCCGTGTGGAGAAGCGTCAGCTGAGCGCCTAACGGCGACTCGCGCGACAAAGCACAAGTAGACGTCGACTCACCGAATCACTTCATCGGCACGCAACAGAATTGATTCGGGGATCGTGATGCCGAGATTCTTCGCCGTTTTAAGGTTGATCACGAACTCGTAACGGGATGGCTGCTCCATCGGTAGATCCGCTGGCTGGGCACCTTTCAAGATCTTGTCTGCGTAGACGGCACCAGCGTCTAACAAACTCCTTAAGTTAACACCATACGACATCAAACCCCCCGCCTCGGCGAACACGCGGTAGGGATGAAATGCTGGAAGCTGATTTTTGATTGCGAATTCGGCGAGCCTTTTCGCTCCTGCGAGCATGACCGGGTCTTGCATGACGATCAAACCACTAGGACGCTTGGCGTAGAGTAGCTGTAATGCACCATCCAAGTCGCTCTGACTGGTGACCTCCACCAAGAACGGCGTGAGTCTCAACAAGCGTGCGGCGGCTTCCGTGGTCTTTGCCTGAAGTTCCGCGGCCGAGTTGCGAGGATTCCACAAGATCGCAACGCTGGTAAGCCCTGGAACGGCCTCTTTAAGCAACTGGAGCCTCTTCGCGGCCATATCTACCAAGGGGACGTAGACTCCTGTCACATTACCGCCGGGCTGCGCAAGGCTCCTCACGAGCCCCGCTCCGATCGGGTCAGCCGACAAGGTAACGATGGGAATCGTGCTGGTGACCTGCTTTGCCGCTACCGCCGCTGGCGTGCTTCCTGTGAGGATGATGTCGACCTTGCTTTGCACCAGCTCGGTCGCGAGCTTGGGGAGGAGATCAAACTTTTCGGCAGCTGCGCGGACCTCGAAAATCGCATTCTTTCCTTCGATATACCCCCGTTCACGCAATGTCTGCTGCCAATAACCTCGCAGGTCTTCTACGCGGAGCTCCGTGAGGATTCCTATGCGATACACCTTTGTGTCGGATTGAGCTCGGGCGGCGCCTGGCACGACGATCAAAGCAGCAGTGAGGATGACGATGGTAAGGTTGCTCATATGCTCCCCAGGGTTAAATCGCGTGTTCAGTCGGTACCAAGCATCGTTCTCCGCAGGCGCCCGCCGATCAAGGCACTCATCCGATTGCGGGGTGTCTTCATGAAATATCAGGGCTAGACCGTTTACGCCGGCCGCCGATCCGCCCACGGCTGCGCCGCCTCGAGTTGCGCCGCCAGGCGAAACAGCGTCGCCTCGTCGCCGAAGGGCGCGACGAATTGCACGCCCACCGGGAGCCCCACTGCCGACCAATGCAGCGGCACCGACATGGCCGGGTTGCCAGTGGTATTGAATGGCGCGGTGAAGGCGATGTCGCCGAAGAGTTCCTTATGAAAGGCCTCGGTATCCGTTCTCATCAGACTGAGCACGCCAAGCTTGTGCGGGGGGGTGCACATGGTGGGCGTGAGCAGGATGTCGTAGCTGGTGAAGAAGCGGCCGACAACGCGACCTGTGCGGTGGAGCACGTCGATCGCCCCCGCATAGTCGCTCCCGGAGAATTTACGTGCGTACTCTGCGTACCCCCAGGTGATCGTCTCGACATCCTCCAATGTCACTTCGCGGCCAAGAACCGCCGCCGAACGCTGAAGCACAGCGCGAACTTGCGACGTGACGATGATCCCAACGGCCTTGCCACGCGCCGCTTCGTCGATCGCGGGCGAGGCCTCCTCGACGTGGTGGCCAAGACTCTCGCAGAGCTTCGCCGCACCCGCGACTGCGGCCACGCATTCTGGATCGACCTCGTGGCCGTTCCAAGCCTTCGTCGTGAAAGCAATCCTGAGCCGCCTGGGATCGGCCCTGGCCTCGATCAAATAAGGGCGGCTCTGAGGCGGGGCCCAATAGGGGTCTCCAACATCCGGGCCGCAGACCGCATCGAGCAATGCCGCGCTGTCGCGCACTGAGCGAGTGATCGCGTGCGCGCTGGCCAGCCCGCTCCACCGCTCGCCAAAATCAGGGCCGAAGGGGATGCGCCCGCGCGTGGGCTTCAAGCCGAACAACCCGCAGCAGCTGGCGGGGATACGGATCGATCCGCCGCCGTCAGTGGCGTGCGCCATGGGCAGCATGCCCGCCGCGACCGCCGCGGCCGAACCTCCGCTCGAGCCGCCTGCGCTGTACTCAGGGTTCCAGGGATTGTGGGTCGCACCGAAGAGGCGGGACTCAGACGAGGTGGACAAGCCGAACTCGCAACTATGGGTCTTGCCGAAGATGACGAGGCCGGCGCGCTTCAAGCGCACGGCCAACTCGGAGTCATGGTCGGCAACGAAGTTACGAAAGATACTGGAGCCGAAGGTGGTGACAGTGCCGGCGTACAAGGGGCCGAGATCCTTGATGAGGTAGGGCACGCCGGTGAACGGACCCGATGGCAATCCGACGGCGATCGCCGCCATCGACTCATCGTACATACGGTTGATCACCGCGTTTGTCGCGGGGTTGCGCTGCTCGACCCGTTCCATCGCCGCAGCAAGCAGCTCCGCGGCGCTGACCTGACGGGCCTTCACCAGCGCGGCGAGGCTCAGACCGTCATAGCGTTCATAGTCCGGCAACGTAGCCTTGTCCGCCGCTGACGCCCGTGCCGAGTCGGGTCCGAGGCTGATGACCTCGCCTGCGGCCACTGCGGCCGCTGTCCCGCCGGCACTGCGCAGGAATGCCCTGCGGCTCAATCCGTTTTGGTCCATGGTAGCTCCTCATTTGTTTAAATACATCTTTGGATAGTCAGCGCAGAAGATTCCAACAGCTGGTGCATGCGCGTTGACTTAACCCGAAGTTCTTAACCATTCCTCCCCCTTCAAGGTGGAGTGTCAGGAGGGAGATGGGGAACGAGTGTGGACGTCAATCAGGCCCCATCCCCACCCCAGCCCTCCCCTTGAAGGGGAGGGAGTGTGCGTTTACAAGTCGGCGCGACCGTGTTTGCACACACACTATCGCAGCTCCGCCAGCAGCGCCGCAGCCTCGAGATGATCTTTGGTGGTGCGGCCCTCGGTGAACCAGTCATACACGGGCTGCAGGAGCTCGAGCGCAGCCTTTCGTTTGCCCTGAGATGCCCACAGGCGCGCCAGGGCGAGCGCTGCCTGCAACTCGAGAGATTTCGCTTCCTGCCGGCGCGCAAGCTCGATGGATTCCAGGTAAAACGTCTCCGCTTCGACGTCGGCACCATTGGAACGCGCGAGCCGCGCGTCTCCGAGTAGTCGGAGGAATTTCACTTCCAACCATCCTTCCGCATGCTGCCGCGTCACCCGCAGACCTTCCTGGCTCGCCTCCAGAGCGCCGGGCATGTTGCCCAGATGGAAGTGAGCCTGAGCGAGAAATGCCTGAAACCAATGAGCCGGCTCCAGGGTACCGGTCGCTCGCATTGTGTCGATCGCGCCCTGCAGTTGCGCGAGCTCTCGGTTTCTTCCTTTGCCTTGTTGAATGATCGAGAGCGCGCGAAGGGCCGCGCCGATCGTACTCATGAAAGGAAACCCTTGATCCACCGCAAGCGAGATGAGTGCATCGGCGTACTTCTCGCTGGCCTCCGGTTCACGGCGAAGCTCGTGCACCATGCTGGCCGCCTGAGGCGCGAAGCACCGAGTGAAGGGATGCGAGCTTCGCCGTGCAACGGCTTCGACCTCAGCGCAGCAGGTCAGGGCCTGATCGGGATACCCAAGTGCCCAAAGGGTCAGAGCTAGCCAATTAAGCGTTCCCGCTTTCGGGTCCAGGCCGTACATGAGTGTGCGTTCACCGTGTGCCGCCACGCTATACGAGGCTAAGGATTTCTCGAAGTCGACGCGGGCAGATGCGAAATGGCCCAGCCGGTAAGCACTGCCCCCGCGGAGCGCACGGGCCGCCACCAGCATATCGGAAGAGCCAGATTGCTCCGCGAGGACCATGCAGCGCTCGGCAAATTCGTGGGCCGAACGTGGCTCTGCGCGAAGGAGGTTGAACACATAGAGTCCCCGCAGGGCGCTGAACAGCGGCGGCCCGATTTCGCCGACCTGCTCGCAGAGCGCCTGCGCACGCGTGAACGCGAGCAAGGACTCCGGCGCGGTGTAACCCTTGGTCGGAATGAGCGCGAAACCCAGCCCGATCTGCAGGCCAAGCTCCAGGGCCGCAACATCGGGTGCATCGGGTAGGGTCCCGGCTAGCTCGATGCCACGCTGCCGGTAGGCGATCCCCTCGGCGTAAGCGAGTCGCTCTCCAGCGCGTTCCCCTGCCAGATGCCAGTAGCCGATCGCTTGTTTCGTGAGTCCGGCCTGCGTGAGGTGACGGGCGAGTAACTCCGGCTCGTTCGCCACTTGGTCGGAGAAATCCTTCTCCAAGACCTGCGCGATTTGGGCATGCAGCTGAGCGCGTTTGCTCTTCAGCAACGAATCGTAGGCAGCATCCTGCACCAGTGCATGCTTGAAGATATAAATGGCATCCGGGGGCGTGCCGCGTCTGAACACTAGGCCGGTCGTTGTGAGTTGCTCGAGCGCCTCATCGAGCCTCGTCGCCTTGAGCGGCGAGAGCGCAGCCAGCAGCTCATAGGAGAACTCGCGTCCGATGCAGGCGCCGATCTGGGCGATCTCCCGGATCGGCGCGAGTCGGTCCAGCCGCGCCAGCAGCGAATCGCGCAAGGTGGTGGGAATCGCCAATGCAGGCAGCGGAGCATCGAGCAGATAACGGTCGTGCGTCTCGCGCAGCAGTTTAGACTCGAGCACCGATTTGGTCAGTTCCTCGATGAACAGCGGCACCCCGTCGGTGTGCGACAGGATCTGCTCGAGTACCTCTGGCGGCAGCACCTTGCCACCGCTAACCTTGGCCACCAGTTCGCTGACTTGACGTCGGCCCAGGCGGTTCAGCGTGAGGCTCATCACGTGGGGCTGTCCCACCCAGGGCGCGGTGTACTCGGGCCGGTAGGTGATCACCAGCAAGACGCGCTGTTGCGCAATGCGCGAGATAGTCAGCTCGAACAGCTCCTGGCTGGTGGGATCGACCCAGTGCGCATCCTCCAACAGCATGAGCACCGGCCGCTCGGCCGCCAGCGCTTCGATCTGCGCGTCCAGCGCCTCTAGCGTTTTCTCCTTCTGCTTCTGGGGGGACAGGTTCAGCGGCGGATAGCGATCTACGGGCAAGGACAGCAGCGCGGCAAACAGAGGTGAAACAGATCTGAAGTCCTCCACCGCTTCGCCCAACAACGCCTCCATCTTGTCGAGCTTCTGCTCAGGCGTGTCTTCGCGTGCGAAGCCCGCGGCGCGCTCGAACTGCTCGATCACCGGATGCAGCGCGCTGTGCGTGTGAAACGGCGAGCATTGGAAGCGAAACCTGGTATGGGACTCAGCGGCGATACGCTCACGCAGGACCTGGGTGATCCGGCTCTTGCCGATACCCGGCTCACCGGACAGAAGCACGACCTGACCCTCGCCAGTCTTGGCCTGCTTCCAGCGGCGCAGCAACAGTTCCACTTCTTCCTCGCGCCCCACCAGCGGTGTCAGTGCCGCCTCCCCGTGCGCGGCATCGAAGCGGCTGTCGCTGGCGCGCGCACCCACCACTTTGAATAACTGCACTGGCTCGGACACACCCTTGAGTGCCTGCGTACCCAGATCGGTGTAGTCGAACAGGCCTTCGGCCAGCATTCGCGTGCGCTCGCTCACCACTACACTGCCGGGCTCGGCCAGCGCTTGCAGCCGCGCGGCGATATTCGGTGTTTCGCCCACCGCCGCCTTGGGGATCGAGGCATCCCCTTCTCCGGTCTCGCCGACGACCACCAAGCCGGTATGAATCCCCACCCGGGCGCGCAGCGGCGTCGATGAGGTTAGCTTGCAGACCGCTTCAGTGACTTCCAACCCGGCGCGTACGGCACGCACTGCATCGTCCTCATGCGCCTGAGGCCAACCGAAGTAGACCATGAGCCCATCGCCCAGGTACTGCGCCACATGGCCGTCGTAGCGAGCGATAACTTCGCCGCACGCATGCTGATAGGCCTGCATCAGATCGCGCAACTCCTCAGGGTCGAGACGCTCGGCCAGCGCGGTGGAGCCGACCAGATCGCAGAACATGACAGTGAGCTGGCGCCTCTCGGCTTCGCGCGGTACTAACGAGCTCTCAGGAGGCGCCAGTGCACTGGTTCCCGGCCGCTGTGTAAGAGCCGCAATGGCAACCATCAGCCTGCGCCGTGCACCGACCGGCAGAGCCAGCCTGTCAACGTCCGTCTCGGTGAGGTGCGGCAGGACGTCGAAACCGATATCGTTGTCGGCGAACACTCGGGTGTACTTGGCGAGGCCATTACGCTCGAGCCAATCGTCGATCGACATCATGGGTGGTGTATTTCGGAGCGGTGGTTGAGATAGGACCACCAGCGGCTTAACCGCGGCGGGCCCTGCTTAGCAACTGGCTTAGACTCGACGCTTGCCGCAGCTTGGCGACGAAGTGAAAATGCTGGTCCAGCGTGATGAGCGGGACAGAAGCCTGCAGTGCGGCCGCCGCCACCCAGATGTCGTTGGTTGGGATAGGGTGCCCGTCGTGGCGAAGCTGCTGGAAGACGAGCGCATAGGCATCCGCAGTGTGTCGATCTGGTAGGGCCAGCGACACTCTAGGCGAAGCCAAGAACGTTGTCAGATCCTTGCGATTTCGCTCGGCCTTCCTGCCGCCGGCAAACCCGGCCAGCAATTCCGCAAGAACTACCAGCGGCACGATCAGCCGCGGTACGCGGCTGAATACTTCCACCATCTCCGGCAGCCCTCTGCGGAACCCGCTGTACGCGTTGGTATCGATTGCGACCGCGGCGATCATTTTCTGCGCCGCGGCTTGATCCAGAGATCCGCGTCAATGGTCGTCAGCGGTTCGATCGCTTCCTCGAACTCGCGAAGGTCCGCTTCCGACCACGTTCCCGCGAGCGCATCCAGGTCGTGGTATCGCGGAAGCGCGTCGCCCGCGAAGCACTCGGTGAGCGTCTCGGCTACGAGGCGGTTGACACTGACCTTGCGTTGTTTGGCCGCCAGCTTGATGTTCTCGACTACGACCGGATCGACATCGCGGATGAGGATGTCTGGCATGACGTGGACCCTCCAAATGTTACGTCGCGGGAAATGATATCACAGCGATGCAGATGATATCAGTCTTCGCTCCCGGCATCGGACAACCGGCTCGGACACGCCTTTGAGTACCTGCGCACCAGATCGGCGTAGTCGAACAGTCCAGCAGCCAAACCCCGGGTGCGCCCGCTCACCACCACGCTGCCTGGCTCGGCCAACGTTTGCAGCCGCGCGGCGATGTTAAGGGTCTCTCCGACCGCCGCCTTAGGGATCGAGGCATCCCCTTGCCCGGTCTCGCCCACCACCACTAAACCCGTATTAATCCCCACTCGGGCCTGCAGCGGGGTCGATACTGTAAGTTTGGAGACAGCTTCCGACGCATCCGACTAAGTCCGCGATGTCATCGCCGCACTGCTTCAGTACCTGTACCAAAGTCTGCGCGACACTGTATCCGTAGAGGTTGATGCCGTCGCCCGGGTTGCCATCCGGGTAGTAATTCCTCATGAATGAGGCGTAGTCCTTGATCGCCTTGTCGTCCTTCCAGATGGAATCGGTCGGGTCCTTGAGATAAGAGCTCGAGATGAGGTAACCGGCACGTTTCAACGGGTAACCAAGCGGCAGCCCCGCGTCCGCGGGGCGTCTAGAATGTGCGGAGAGTGTCCTCTCGCGAGGCATGAAAAGAAGGACCCCCGATGAGCGCTGCAGCCGATTTCCTGAGGGCACGCGACTTCCTGCTCGCCCACCGGACCGACTACGCGGCCGTGCGCCGCGACTTCCACTGGCCGCAGCTGAGCGAGTTCAACTGGGCGCTCGATCACTTCGACGCCATGGCGGCCGGCAACGACAACGTGGCCCTGTGGATCGTCGAGGAGTCGGGCGAAGAGCACCGCCTCTCGTTTTCAACACTCGCTGCACGGTCGAACCAGGTGGCGAATTGGCTGCGCGCGCAAGGCGTGCAGCGCCACGATCGCGTGCTGCTGATGCTCGGCAATGAGGTCGCGTTGTGGGAGACCATGCTGGCAGCGATCAAGCTCGGCGCAGTCGTGATCCCTGCCACCGGCCTCCTGACGCGCGACGATCTGTGCGATCGCCTTACACGGGGCGCGGTAAGGCACGTCGTCGCGGGATCAGCCAACACCGCGAAGTTCCAAGACCTCGCGGGCGACTACACGCGCATCGCGGTCGGCGTACCTCGCACCGGATGGCGCGACTTTGCCGCAGCGAACGCCTCGCCGTGCACTTTCACACCAAATGCCTCTACCCGCGCGACCGATCCACTGCTTCTGTACTTCACCTCGGGAACCACGTCGGAACCCAAGCTCGTTGTGCACACGCACCAGAGCTATCCGGTCGGTCACCTCTCGACCATGTACTGGATCGGCCTGCGTCCTGGCGACATCCATCTCAACATCTCTTCCCCCGGCTGGGCCAAGCACGCATGGAGCTGTTTCTTCGCTCCGTGGAACGCGGGCGCCTGCGTCTTCATCTACAACTACGCGCGCTTCAACGGGAAGGCGATGCTCTCGGTGCTCGAGCGTTGTCGCGTCACAACGCTCTGCGCGCCGCCGACCGTATGGCGCATGCTCATCCAGGAGGACATCGCGGCCTTCCGCGGGCGCCTCGCCATTCGCGAGCTGATCGGTGCGGGCGAGCCGCTCAACCCCGAAGTCATCGATCGCGTTCAGGCAGCATGGGGCATCACCATCCGCGACGGCTTCGGGCAGACCGAGACGACCGCCGTGATCGGCAACTCGCCCGGTCAGCCGGTGAAGCCGGGCTCGATGGGTCGTCCGCTGCCGGGCTACGATGTGGTCCTGCTCGACGTCGACGGCATGCCCGCGGACGACGGCGAGGTGTCCATCCGGCTCGATCCACGTCCGGTCGGATTGATGGAGGGCTACCTGGGTGACGCGGGGAAGAACGCGGAGGTGATGCACGATGGGTTCTATCGTACCGGCGACGTCGGGCAGCGCGATGCGGACGGCTATATCACCTACGTCGGCCGGGCTGACGACGTGTTCAAGGCCTCCGACTACCGGATCTCGCCGTTCGAGCTCGAGTCGGTCGCGATCGAGCATCCGGCGATCGGCGAGGCGGCGGTCGTCCCGAGTCCGGATCCGCTGCGCCTCGCCGTCCCGAAGTGCTTCGTTAGCCTGCGGCAGGGATACACCGCTTCGCCGGAGCTCGCCGCGGACGTCTTCGCGTTCCTGCGCACGCGTCTCGCGCCGTACAAGCGCATCCGTCGCCTCGAGTTCGCCGAACTGCCGAAGACTTTGTCAGGGAAGATCCGGCGCGCGGAGCTGCGTCAGCTCGAAGTCAGGCGACATGCCGCGAACGAGAAAGGGATTTTCGAATTTGTCGAGGACGAGACAGCGAGCGAGGAACGCTACCGCGCCATCTTCAACGTGTCCCTCGATGCAATCAGCCTGTGGGATACAGACCTCTACATGATCGATGCGAACCCGGCGTACTTCGAGATGTACGGCTATTCGCGCGAGGAGGTGATCGGCCAGCGCTTTCCGTCCGACCTGCCACCTGACTACGCCGTTGCGCAACAGGCGCTCATCCGCCGGACCCTCGTCGGCGAATCGTGCCAGCTCGAGATGGCTGCCATCCGCAGGAACGGCGAGCGCTTCCTGATCGAGGCGCAGACCATCCCGGTTCGCTACCGCGGCGCGACACACGCGATCATCGTCGGGCGCGATATTACCAAGCGAAAGGCCGCCGAGGCGGAGCGCATGCAACTCGAAATGCAGGTACGACAGGCGCAGAAGATGGAGGCGATAGGGCACCTGGCCGCCGGGATCGCGCACGACTTCAACAACATTCTCACGGGAATTTTCGGATACATCGCGCTCGCGGCCGAGCGCCAGGAAACCATTGGCGACGCCAAGCTCGGAGGCTATCTCGAGGATGCGCAAGTGTCGTGTCGCCGCGCGCGAGACGTCATCCAGCAGCTACTCACCTTCAGTCGCGGGCAGCGCGGAGAGCAAGGCGCCATCTCACTCTCCGCGCTCGTGGCGGAAGCGCACGGGCTCGTTCGCTCGACGATGCCCGCGACGCTGGAGCTTCAGGTGACGCTCGACGAAGTCGTCCCGGTGGTGATTGCCGACCGCGTCCAGCTCGAGCAGGTCCTTCTCAATCTTTGCATCAATGCTCGCGACGCGTTGGACGGCACCGGGACCGTCCGCGTCATCGTCCGGGAGACCCGATCCGCGGACCTGGTGTGCTCGAGCTGCCACAGCCGCGTCGCCGGTAACTTCGTCGAGTTGGTCGTATGCGACGACGGGCCCGGCATCCCACCTGCCGCGATGGGGCGGATCTTCGAGCCGTTCTTCTCGACCAAGGACGTGGGCAAAGGCAGCGGAATGGGGTTGGCAGTCGTGCACGGAATCGTGCACGAGCACGGCGGGCACGTCGTGGTGGAGGCGCCGCAGGAGCGGGGTACTACTTTCCGGATACTCTTGCCTCCCGGTGCGGAGGACCGGAGAGCCGAAGCGCGAGCGGAGGCGAGCAGTCCGGCGCCTCGCGCGACGCGACCCGCGCTGCGTGGACGCGTCCTAGTCGTCGACGATGAGCAGTCCGTCGCTGAGTCCTTGGGCGAGTTGCTGCGAACTTGGGGCCTTGAGGTGGACCTGGCTCCCGGCCCTGAAGAGGCGCTCTCGATGCTAGGAAGCGACCCGGGAGCGTACGACCTCGTCATAACGGATCAGACTATGCCGCGGATGAGCGGCCTCCAGCTCGCCGGAAGGATCGCACGCCTGTCGCCGGCGCCTCCCGTCGTGCTCTACAGCGCCTATGCCGACGACGT
>Ga0335084_10004392_pt1 | contig 13866 bp, 13 predicted proteins | sample Lox_Sample_44_FD_206721 | JGI IMG/M metagenome (GOLD analysis project Ga0335084, IMG submission 206721) | Soil microbial communities from Loxahatchee National Wildlife Refuge, Florida, United States - Lox_Sample_4.4 | ecosystem: Environmental > Terrestrial > Soil > Wetlands | place: USA... | reverse complement strand
TTTGGCGATGCGCTGCGCCTCGCCCAAGCGCTGCAGGAGCTGTGCGGTCTCGAGCTCGCGCCGCTTGCGTTCGGTCACATCGGTTTGGATCGCGACGTATTCCGTGATCTCTCCGAGTGCATCGCGAGTGGCCTCGATGCTCAGAGAGACCCAGTACGGCTCGCCAGACTTCTTGTAGTTGAGGATCTCGAAGTCCTTCACCGCCTGCCCGCTTTCGAGCAGGCAGCGCAGGCGCTCTGAGTCCTCTCCGCTGGTTCGAGGTCCGTGGAGAAAGGCGCGCGGGTTCTTGCCGCGGACCTCCTCGAGCGTCCAGCCTGTGACCGTGGTGTACGCCGGGTTCACCCACTCGATCTCACGCTGCCGATTGGTCACGACGACCATGTTGGTGGTATGCAGTGCGACCATCTCCACGCGACGGAAATACTCGTCGGACGACTCGCGGGTCATGTAGTGCTTGGAGTGCAAAGATGCGACCGAGCACAGTAGCCGCGCGGGGATCCGGTGTCTGTCGGGAAACCCCGACAGACGCGGGTCAGCCTACCGACGTAAGGCCGTGGCGGATCGCAAACTTCACGAGACTGGGCAAGTCTTTGAGGCCAAGCTTGCTCAAGATCCGGCCGCGGTAGGTCTCGACTGTCTTCGGCGACAAGCTCAGCATTTCCGCGATCTCGGCGTAGCGGCGTCCCTGGACTAGCAGCTGCAGCACCTGTCGTTCGCGCATGCTCAGCAGGTCGAGCTCGGCGCTCGCAGGTGCCGCCTCTCTGACCGCCACGGGGTCGATACGCTCGCTGATCCACCGCAGCCCGGCGTGCGCCGAGCGGATCGCCTTGACAAGGTCGCGCGAGGCCGAGCGCTTGAGTACGTAGCCGAGCGCCCCCGCCCGCTGAGCTCGCCTGACTTGGTGGGGCTCGGAGTGCATCGTGAGGATCACGACTTGGGTGCCCGGCCAGCGCTTCCGCACGATGGCCGCCGCCTCGATGCCGTCGAGGTCAGGCATCGAGACGTCCATCACCACGACCTCGGGATGCAGCTCGGCGACTGCGCGCAAGGCCTCCTGGCTGCTGGCAGCGCGGCCGACGACCTCGATGTCGGGCTCGCGCCCGATGAGGTGGCACAGGCCCTCGGCGACGAGCTCATGGTCGTCGGCCACCAGTACCTTGATTCGCATTGAAGCGGTGATCAGCAACTCGAACCCCTATTCTTTCAAACCCGCCAACGTCAACGAGATCGTCGTTCCCCTGGCTGGTTCCGAATGCACGGCCAGCGCGGCGCCGATGGCGTCGGCGCGCTCCCGCATGATCTGTAGCCCCCAATGCGCTGCGCCACCGACAGCAGATTGGGAAGCGGGGTCGAATCCAATGCCGTTGTCCCGGATCTCCAGTGAGAGCGAGTCGCCGCTGGTCGACAGCAGGATCCCGACGCGGTTGGCGCAGGCGTGCTTCGCCACGTTCGTCAGGGCCTCCAGCACGATGCGCACGATCTCGAGCTCAACGGCGGGCGCACAGCGCGCTGCCGGGTTGCGCACCTCCACGTCGACGGCGATGCCGGTGCGGCGAGCGAACTGCGTGCCGATCTCGCGCAGCGCGCCGGGCAAGCCGTGCGCGTCCAGCATAGGCGGGCGCAACTGCGTGGTCAGGTCCTCGACCGCGTCGACGGTCGCGTCGACGATCTGCTGCGAATCGCGCAGCCGCGCGCCGAGCCGCTCGCGCGCGGGGGCGTCAAGGTCACGCTCCAAGATGTCGAGGTTCAAATGCAGCGCCGCCAGGTTCTGACCAATTCGATCGTGCAGTTCCTGCGACATCCGGCGCCGTTCGGCGTCGCGCAGTTCGACCAGACGTTGCGAGAGCCGCCCCACTCGCTGCTCGGCGCGGCTCGCGCGGAAGGCGTCGTACGAGTCGATCAGCAGGACGGAGATTTCGAAGATCAGGGCCAGGCCGCCCACCATCATCGCGAGCACGGTACGGTCGACACCCGCGGCGGCATCGAGCGCCCGCGAGTGCGGATCGAACACCACGCCCGCCATCGCGATGTAGTGCGAGCCCGCGATGGCGCTCCCCAGCACTAGCGCGCTGCCCGCCTTGCGCCCCATGGCCGAAATCGGCGTTTCGGCCCGCACGCCGAAGGCGCTCCACAGGGCGAGCAACGACGCGGCCGTGGCGAGCGCCATCGACGCGCCGACGAAGCCCGGTCGGTAGTGAACCGGCGGCTCGATGTGGATCGCCGCCATCGCCGTGTAGTACGTGCCGATGATGGCGGCGCCGAGCGCAAGCGCCCCGGGGGCAAAGCGGCCGAGGTTCCAAGGGCTGTGCAAGAAGACCGAACGAGCGAGCGCGGCGCCGCCCGCAGCGAGCAACACCGACAGCAGCATCAAGCCGACGTCATACCGCACCTCGAACGGCAGCGCGTAGGCGAGCATGCCCACGAAGTGCATAGCCCATATGCCGCTTCCCAGCGCCGTTGCGCCGAGCGCGTGCCAAGCCAGTCTTGCCGCACTCGACCGCGCAGCATCCAGTCGCGAGCTGATGTCGCGCGCGACGAACGATGACACCACGGCGACGACCACGGACAGCGCGACCAGCCAGGGGTTGTAAGTGCCGACCATGCGACGATGCTCTATTACATAGTAGGCTGGCCCTTGCGCCGCCGCTTGAGATGCCTCAACGGAGATGCCTCAACGCCGACGGCAGGTTCGCCTGTGAGACAACGGCAGACGGGACGACGAGTGGGTCATGCCCTGACCGATCTTTCGTTCGGCATTCTCCGCCGCGCGCTGAACCCTCAGAAGGGACGCTCGCAAGAGCTTGATATGGAGCAGCGTGGGTTCGGCGTCGCGCGGCAGGATGCGCCGTGCCGGCGCGGATTCGGTCTCACGCCCTCCCTCCGGCGAGCCTGTAGCCAGAGCGTGCAGCGAGCCGTCTCTTCGTCGACGCGCCGAAGCGCCGTCATAGAGCGCACCGCGCGATGCGCGCGCGCGACGTCCTCCAGCACTTGCACCGCGAATGCGAGCGCCGTGGCTCCGACTTGGCGGGCGGAGCCCTTCACCCGATGAGCGAGGCGGGCCGCTTCGGTAACCTCGGCCGAACGCAGGGCCCGAGCGCTGCGCGGGCCTCAATGATCATCGCCTCGAAGTCGCGCAGGATCTCATCGTGCACCTCGCGGTTGTCCCGGGCATAGCAGTTCAGACGCCGCTGCAGCAAGCCCGAAACAGCCTCGGCACCGATCTGCCGCGGGCTGGAGCGCTTGGATTTGGCCACCATGCCGTCGCGTCGTGGGGCGGCCTACGCAGCTCAGGCGGCGAAGTCTTGCCCCGCCTCGCGCGCCCGGCCCTTGCGCAGCGGCTGCCCTGCGTCGCCGTGCCCGGCGAGGGCGACGACTACGACTATGCGCTCACGCCGATTCCCGGCGAGGCGCTCAGGCTGCTGTACGAGAAGTCCGGCGCGCGGTTGCTGGAGGCCAACGTCCATTCCTTCCTCAGCGCAAAGGGCAAGAACAGCCTCAATGCGGGGATTCAGAACACGGCGTCGAGGCCGATGCCGCGCAGTCGGGTCCCGCCGACGCTCTGCTCCGCTCGGTCTTGAAGCCGAGCCGGCACGGCGACCAATGCGCCGGTGATCGCCGCGGGTCCAGTCCGGCGGAAGGCTCGTCGAGGAAAAGGGCGTCAGGGTCGAGGGGGAGCGCGCGCGCGAGCGCACGCCATCCCTCCCGAATTGAGCGTGCGCGGGACCTCTGCCCGGTGATGGTGATAGTCACCGGGCTCCGTGGGACCAGCATCTTGCCAATCTGTTCAGCATGTCAGGCCACGTTTGAACGGACTGGTACTTATGCTGCGGCAAGCAGTGATACGTAGACTCACAAGAGACTGCACAACCCTCGGCCTTCACCCGATCCTGTCCAGGTCTCGACGACCTCAATGCCCTCCATCGCCATTGCGATGTCGTCATCGAGTTGGCCGATCTCCAACGGTCGACCGCCCTCATCGAACAGTTTGCGCAGGTCGTAGAACGCGACGCGTGCAAGCGACCTGAGCGTGCCTTCGAGCGACACTCCTCGCCCCAAGGGACCGCAGGCTGGAGGACTCGCTGCTGCGAAGCTGCCTCTGGCGAACTTCCGCTCATGGCCAGGTCGAGCCGACCCTGACTCCCGGTGGACCTCCGGAAAGCTGTCGGTGGAAGGCGTTCAGCGCCCAGACTTTCGAGCGCGATCCGGAAGGCCGCTGATGGCCGGGTCGAGCCGACCCTGCCTCCAGATGGACCGCCGGATAGCTGTCGCTGGAAGGCGCTAAGCGCCCAGAATTTTCGAGCGCCATCCGGAGGACCGCTCATGGCCGGGTCCGGGTCTCCACGACCGGCAGCTTTGCGGCGGCCCGAAGTCGACAAGACCAATGGGGGTCGACGGCTACTGACCTACTGACGCAGCCGGTAGCGGCGGCGCATCAAGCCCTGGCGCTGAATACTGCGTCCAGCCACCCACGCTTCAAGTTGAAAACTGTCGCTTTGCTCGGCACAGGAGAGTGGCTCTCCGGACATAGTTCCGGTGTTCGTTCGGGCGGAGATGGTGGTTGACAGCGACTCGCGCGCATGGTGGGGGCGTGCGCGAGGGACAGGATGTCCCGGTTGACCCGGGATCAAAGCTGCGCGCGTCTATGTCAAGGCCCTTCCTACGCCAGTCCCCCACCGCCGGGCAGGCTCGGCCGCGCCTGGGCGAGAACCGCGCTCGGCTATGCCGCGACACACATTCCTTCGAGATGGTCGTGTACGACTTTGGTCGTCGAGCCTGGATTCTGAAAGCGCCATAGCACCACAGCCAGCCCGACACCAGCAAAGGAGAGGGGCTCTGTCACAAAGCCGTGGTGCGAAGGCCGCCGCGCAGTTCGAGCCGCGGCACAGTTCCGCTCGCGGCATCGCGCCGGCCTAGCTGCCCAGAGTGGGCCGGCCGTGCTACGCACAATGGAAAGCGGCCCGCGATTGCGGGCCGCTTCTTGCTAGCGCGGATTGCTAGCAGCCGAGATGCACCAAGTAGTTGGCCAAACCCTCGACCGCCGTCTCGACTGCGACCTGCGCAGCAGACGTGTTGAGGTCCACACCTGCAGCAACAAGCGCCATCAGCAGCCCTTCCATTGCATCGGCGGCGATGTGGCCATACATGCGCGCCTCCTCGCCGTCGTCTTCATCGACAAAGGCGTCGTGAAGGTCGCTCGACAGGTAGGCGTTGCCCTCGCTGTCTCGCTCGATGATGATGCCGTAGGGCAGATGAGTGGTCTGCGTCTTCCTTCGTGACATGAATGGCTCCTAGGCCGTAGTGGTAGGACTTGGTATATGCAAGGGGTTTAGCCTTTTTCAGCGTCACAGCACCGATGCGGCCCCTCCGCGCTGGCGCCCCGGGGATGTCCGTTCCAGGCGTAACGCATCGCACTCGCCGACTGCGCTGTCGTGGTGTCGCGGGAGTGGAACCGCTTCAACATCCAGAACGTGCTTGAGGTGGCCCGGCAACTGGGCTACGTGATCAAGTGAATCGCGTCCACGATCGAGCGGGCAACCCTGAACGGGCGCGCTAACGGTGCTACGCTTGCCGGTCAATTGAGCCGCGACATGTAGCCGAGCCCCGGACCCCGAGCGATTGCAGCCACCGACGCCCTAGGTGCGTCCGCGCTGCGCCAACCAGCTCGAGGTTCAAATGCACATTCGCACGTCTCGTGCGGCGGTCGCCGCCGACACCCATTTCCATCCTCAGAACCGCAGGCCGTCGCAGCGGCCCACCACCACGCTGTGGGCAACACGTCCGCTCGCACTTCGCGCGGGTCGCGCCATCGGTGTCCGCCTCGTTGGCGGATTGGACGTGGAAGTAGCCGTCGTGCCCCGGGGTGAAGATCGTCTACGTTGGCTGCCCGCGAGCGTCGTACTGACCGAAAAGCAGGCAGAGGTCTGGGTCCGGTCGACTCAGTTCAGACGTCCGGCATAGCCAGCGACCAAAGCGAAGGCCCGGCAGGTGCCGGGCCTCGTGCGCGAGGGGGTCGCCTCACCGGCGGTCGAGCTCGCGAACGTAGTCACGGACCTTCGGGCCAGCGTTCTCAATAGCTGTGCTGCCACCGATGCTGTCGACGTCCAAGCCACTGGCGGCGAACTCCCGTATCAGCGTTTCAAGCACGAATGCAGCGAGCTCGCTGTACGAGTCCTGCGCTCGCCAGGGGTCAACCAGCTCGTACATCAGATTGCCGCAAAGCGTGGCCTGGTCGCCTTCGCGAACGATGGTCAGGCCGTAGGGAAGATAGGTGATTCGATTCATTCAGTGGCTCCTCGCCAGGGTTTCGGGACCACGTGTAGCGACTGGCTTTCCGCCGCCCGCGAACCCGCGTCGGAGCCGAGTACGAGCCCCCTGATGCCGCACCATGCGGCGTAACAACAACCCCGCTCTTCCTGCGGAAAGGAGCTATTCAATGGAGACATCGGCCATGGCCGATGTCGAGGGGAAACGCCTCGCGCGTTGTTACGCGGGCGCCCAGAAATAACAACAGCCCCAGCGATCTCGCTAGACGTGGTTTTGGGGGGGAACCACTGTGCTTGACCGCGACAACTACAACCACGTCGACGCGCAGGACTCGTCATCCGCTGCGCAGTCGGGCACATCGGCACTGACGTACGGCACGCTGCTGGCAGGGCTTCGCACCTCCACCGGCGAAGCCGATGCCGCCGACACGGCAGTCTCACGCAATCGGCGGACTGCGCTGCGCCGCTTCATGCGAGCGCTCGACAAGCATGAGAGCGACGCGGTCGGACAAGAATTCGCCGAGGGGTTCGTCGCCGCAGTGAACGCGTACCGCGAGTGGGAAGCCACTCAGGGCACGGCCGGACCAACCGTTCGGTCGCGGTGCTCGCACCTGCGGTATGCCCAGCGGCTTCTGGCCGGCTTCCGGGCCCCGCCGAGCTCGTTCGCGCATGCGCTCGACGAAGCAATCAAGGCCAGCGGCCGCGAGCTGACTTGGCTGGCGCAGAAAAGCAGTATCGGAGCGGTCACGCTAGGCCAGTGGCGCCGCGGGCTCGCGTCACCCGGCAGCCTTCGCAAGCACCTACCGAAGTTGGAGGCATGCCTCGGCCTCAAAGCAGGCGCCCTCTTGAATGCGCTGCCGATCCGCGCAGTCAGGGCGGTCGGATACGGCGTCGAGGGGCGTGCGCGGACCACCGAATTCCGCGAGCGTCTGCGAGTGAGGATGTCAGAGGCGCCATTCAGCCTTTGCGAGGCAACGGAGTCCCTCCGTGCGGAATGGCGCGAGCTGTTGACCTTCAAGACAGCGGACATTCCGCGACTGCATCGCGAGCGTCGCGCGAAATGGAACTCGAAGCCGACGCGCATGTGCAAGCCGATGCAGCCGGCATGGTGCTGCACCTTGGACAACGGGCGTGTGTCCGCCAGTGCACATGCAGCATGGGTTCAGGTCAGGCAGTACCTGGGCTGGCTCCAACTCGACGAGCGTCGGGGCGGAGGAGGACTCTCTCAGGAGCAAACGCAGACGTTGGCTCGGCTCGCGGACGCCAAGCGCGTCATTGCCTTCGTTCGCTGGCGGGCCGAACGCGCCGGTGGCTTGAACATGGGTGCAGTGACCTTCCTGCACCAGGTCAACTCGCTGTTGCACCCGCGGGGTGGTTGGCTGACGCAGGCGCCTTCGCTTGCCAAAGCGGCACCGGACCTTCTGGCCGAAGGCCGGACGTGGGCCGAGCACTGCGCGCAGACCTTTGAGCGCTTGAAGGACTTCACGCGCACCGTCCTTCAATCGGCAAAGCCCACTCGCGACGTCGAGGAGGCGCTGCGACCGCTGCTGGACACGGGCAACCCGGTCGCCGTGTTGTACGACATGCTCACACGGATGGAGCGCGACATGCCTCCGCCCTCGCAGCCGGTGAGGCGTGCAACGCACCAGCGAGACATTGCGCTCGTCACCCTGCTGCTGGCCAACCCGCTGCGCATCGGACAACTGTGCGCGCTGGAGTTCGGCGCTGGTTCGGACCATAACCTCCGCCGACACGACGATGGCTGGCGACTCCATTGTGAAGCCGAGAGGTTCAAGAACGGAACCACGACGATGACCAAGGGGCTGCGCGTGGAACTCGATGCGAGCGTGACGCCTGCACTCGACCGCTACGTCAACGAGGGGCGCCACGTGCTGCTCGCCGGCCGTCGATCCAAGCTGTTCTTCGCCGGCGGATGGCGCTGGGACCCAACGCGCCCATGCGAGAACTTGGAGGACAGATTGCAGCTACTGACAGCGCGATACATCCCCGAGTGCGCTGGATTTCGCGGGCACGGCTGGAGGCATTTGCTCGCGACCGCTTGGCTGACGGAACACCCCGGCGACTACGGAACTGTGGCCGACCTGCTCGGCGACACGGTCAAGACAGTCGCCGAGAAGTACCGCCACATCGAACGTGCGACCTCGGTCAAGCGCTTCGGCGCCTGGGCGCGCGCGAAGCGAAGCAAGTGATTCCGCAACCCTTGACTTGAAAGGACCTACCCATGGCCCGTCTGTTTGACAAGAACGCGAACACCCTGGCGCACGACTATGCAACGCCACCGTATCGGCTCAGTGCGGTCTACATCGCGTACTCGCCAAGCCCCTGCGGCACGCTGTTGAAGGTGGGTGCCACCGAGGTGCAGTCCAAGGACATCGCAGAGCTCTTGCGCGGCGTTCAGCGCCGTGTGCGCATCGCGATTCCGTGCACCGGCCCACGCCGCAAGCCCGCAAGGCCGCCCGTGATGGTCTGGGTGATTCTCGCGGCAACGCCGGTGCTGCGCCACGAACTCGAACAGGCGCTTGTAGACCGCTTCGGTGACAAACGCTACGACCCTGCGCAGCTGCGCCGTCGTGAGTTCTGCCATTCCGAGTCGTTCGACGGGATCATCCAAGTCGTCGACGATTGGCGAATGAAATTTCCGGACGCGCTGAGCGAATCGCTGTTCTCAGAGGATGGTGGGGCTTCGTACATCGCGCCGCGTCGCCTGCTTCCATATTCCGGTGCCACGGAGGGCTTGTGGATCGAGCCTCCGGCCGGCGAGGAAGTCTGGGTTCACCTGCCGCAGCGCCGAATACCTCGATGGACTCGGAAGCGAGCAAAGAAGCCCCTGGTGGAGCGCGGGACGCACTGCATCGAGTCGTTGATGCGCGGTCATCACACACAGCGAATTGCACGCCTCCAGCGGTCTCTTCGGCTGTCGCCTGTTGTCTGGAACCAGGTTGGCAGTGGATACGAGGTCCACCTCTGAGGCGGAGTAGCCCAGCCCGCCCGGTTGGAGGGCAATGAACCGGCAAAAGCGGCTGGGTCTTCGCTCAACCGTCTCGACAAGCGTCCGATCACGCGTCCGCAGAGGTGCAGATATCCGCTCCGCAGCGTGAGCCGCCGGTGGCTACCGGCGGGCGAACTCGCGCTGACCGTCACCCAGCAGTCGTTGGCCCTGGCGACCGCGGGCGGCACGAATGTCGGCTATCTGAGGTTCAGCGGCCGTAGGGCTCGCTCGAGGTAGTTCGCGCCACGCCAGCGACTGCTACTCTCTGGTTCGAACTCACAGTACCGACCCGGAGCCGACATCTGCTGTCCCGATCTCGCCGCCCTGAAGCTGCCGTCGGACACCCTCGCAGTCACCCGTAGGGGGCGCGCGACGCTGGAGGGGTGTGCGTGACCTTCGGCTTCTGCCGGCACAGCCAGCCAAACCGGCGTCGTCGACCCGGACCACGAGTGCGGGCCATCACCCACTCCGGCGCACTGCCTCATGCGGTCTCCTCGAGCAGGCCGTGGGGCAGCTTCACCGGCGGCAGCGCCAGTTGGGCGAGTTTCGCGGCCGCCGCGGGCGGCACACCGAGCCCGCGCAGAACGAGCGTCAGCACCTGGCGCAGGTGCTCGGGCGGCGCGCGGCCGGCATTGACGGTCTGGATCGCTTGGTTCAGCGAAGAAAGGACCAGGTCGCGCGCAGCGGCCAGAGTCGGATAGCTGAGCTGCCTGGCTTCGCGCGCAAGCTCGAGATCGCGCGGCAGGTAGATGTTGACCAGCTTGCCCGTCGCCTCGTTGCGTGACCCCGTGCGCATCACGAAGCCGCCCCAGGTCGGCACGTCGACGCCGAGTTGCATGTACAGCAGGCAGCCGGTGGCCATCCGCTTCAGCGGGTCGGAGATCAGCGACACCACGGCCTCGATGCTACCGACGATCTCGTCGCTCAGCTCGGAGGTCACCGCGTCGAGCAGGTCCTGCGTCGTCTTGAAGTAGTTGTAGAAGGTCCCGCGGGCGACGCCGGCGGCGGCGATGAAGTCGTCGATCACGGGCGCGTCGACGCCGCGCTCCGCGAAGACCGTCATCGCCGCTGCCAGCATCTTCTGCCGCGTTCGCTCGCGCCGTGCCGCGCCGGTACGCGCGCGATGGTCTTCGCTCGCCGCCGCGGCGCCCGCGCTTCGGTCCGCCGGACTTGCTGCGGCCCTGCTTCGTTCGTTAGCCATCAGTGAAAGCCCCTATAAATTGGACTGCAGTGTCAGATTGACAGTTGATGTCAATTTGGATGATACTGTCCAACATGATATCCGACACCGGCACCTTGATGTGGGGACTTTCCCGCCCCGGCATCCGGCCACACACACGACTCGGATCGAGGAGGTGACCATGGCGCTGCTGTATCGATGCCTGATGGAGGTTCGCGCGCTGACCGACCAGGCGGGCCTGCCACCCCAGCTCGACCGGGACGCCTGGCACGGCTGCCGGGTTCCGCACGCTGCCCGCGGCGCGAGCGGACGGTCGCCGGCCGGCCTCGTGCCGTTCGCATCCGCGCCGGCCGGGCGCCGCCCGGCGGCCCGCTGGGCCGCAACCTCGGCGCGACCGCCGGCTGAAAGCCTGCCCCACGCGTTTCGTACCCCGGAGTGAAGAGCCTCATGGAACCGCGTCTCACCGCCGACGTCGCGATCGTCGGCTACGGACCGACCGGCCAGCTGCTCGCGCTGCTGCTCGGCAGGCTCGGCCACCGCGTCGCCGTGCTCGACCGCTGGCCCGATCTGTACCCGCTGCCGCGGGCCGTGCACTTCGACCACGAGATCGCCCGCATCCTGCAGGCCGCCGGCGTGGTCGAAGACGTCCAGCCCGCCGCCGAGCGGATCGACTTCTACGAGTGGCGCAACGCCGCCGACGAGATCCTGCTGCAGCTCGACTGGAGCGGCATGGGGCCGAGCGGCTGGCCGGTGGCCAATTTCGTCGCCCAGCCCGACCTCGAACGCACGCTCGACCGGCACGTCAAGCGCTGCCCGACGGTCACCGTGCTGCAGGGCTGGAACGCGCGCGCGCTGGTGCAAGGCGTCGGCCCCGTGCAGCTGGAGATCGAACGCGGCGACCTCGAATGCGGCCAATGGGTCGGGCGGGGCGAACGGATGACGGTCGAGGCGCGCTGGGTCATCGGCGCCGACGGCGCGAACTCGTTCGTGCGCCAGGCCGCCGGCATCGCGATGCAGGGCCTGCCGTTCGCGTTCGACTGGTTAGTGGTCGACGTCAAGCCGCGCGAGGCGCGCGACTGGAACCCGAAGTGCTGGCAGCTGTGCGACCCGCGTCGCCCGACGACGCTGGTGCCCGGCGGCCCCGGCCGCCGGCGCTGGGAGTTCATGCTGCTGCCCGGCGAGAGCGCGGCCGAGATGAACCGCGCCGAGGTCGCCTGGAAGCTGCTCGCGCCGTGGGGGCTGACGCCAGCGAACGCCGAACTCGAGCGGCATGCCTGCTACACCTTCCGCGCCCGCTGGGCCGAGGCCTGGCGGCACGACCGCGTGTTCCTCGCCGGCGACGCCGCGCACCTGATGCCGCCGTTCGCCGGGCAAGGCATGTGCAGTGGGCTGCGCGACAGCTTCGCGCTCGCGTGGCGGCTCGACGGCGTGCTGTGCGGTCGCCTGTCCGAGCGCTTGTTCGACAGCTACGGGCCGGAACGCAGCGCGCACGTGCAGGACATCATCGGCCACTCGGTCGAGCTCGGCGAGGTCGTGTGCATCGCCGATCCGGACGCGGCCGCGCGCCGCGACCGCGAGATGGTCGCGGCGCGTTCTCAGCCGGGCAGCGCGACGTCGCCGCCACGTTCGCCGCGTCTCGGCCCCGGTCTGTGGCGCGACAGGGCACCCGGCGCCGGGCAGATCGGGCACCAGGGCGAAGTGGTGTACGCCGGCCGGAGCGGCCGCTTCGACGACGTCGTCGGCCGTGGTCATGCGGTCATCGCCCGCAACGGTGCGACGCTGGGCTCGATCTCCGCCGCGAACCGCGCCGCGCTCCAGGCCCAGGGCGCCGTCGTCGTCCACCTCGGCGCCGGCGGCGTCGCCGACGTGAACGGCACGTACGACGAATGGCTGTGCCGCCTCGGCTGCGAAGCCGTGCTCGTGCGGCCCGACTTCTACGTCTACGGCGGCGCGCGCGACGCCGACGACCTGAACCGCCTGCTCGACCACTGGCGCGACGGGGTCGAACCGAACCACAGCGCGCCGCAGCGCCAGAGGGGTTACGCATGACCGTCAACCGCCGCCACGACCGCCTGGGCGTGCACTCGATCGGCGAGTTCGCACTGGTCGTCCCGTCGCTCGCCGAGGCCGAACGCTTCTACCGCGCGTTCGGCCTGCGCGTGACCGCCGAAGGCAACGGCCTCGCGCTGCGCGCCGCCGCCGGCGACCAGGTCTGGGGCCGGCTGCGCGAAGGGCCGCACAAGCGCCTCGAGCGCCTGACCTTCCATTGCTTCGACGACGAGGCGCCCGCGCTGTACGCGCACATCTGCGATCAGGATGTCGAGCGCGTGGCGCCGCTGCGCGGCGACGACGACGCCGGGCTGTGGTTCTGCGACCCCGACGGGCTCGTGATCCAGGTCCGGCCAGGGCCGAAGACGACGATCGACGTCGCGGGGCACCTCAGCCCGGCGCTGCCGGTCGACGGCACGCGCTGCGCGCCGTACAGCAGCCGGGCGCAGGGCCTTCCGCCGCAGCGGCTGTCGCACGTCGCGCGGATGACGGCGCGGGTGCCGGCGCTGCTCGACTTCTACACCCGCGTGCTCGGCCTGCGCCTGTCGGACCGCAGCGGCGACGCTGTCGCGTTCCTGCACGCGCCGCACGGCAGCGACCACCACCTCGTCGCCTTCGTCCAGGGCAGCGGGCCGGCGCTGCACCACCTGAGCTGGGACGTGCCGACCGTCGAGGACGTCGGCCTCGGCATGGTCCGGATGCAGAAGGCGGGCTACACCACCGGCTGGGGTGTCGGCCGCCACGTGCTCGGCTCGAACTACTTCTACTACGCACGCGACCCGTGGGGCAGCTGGTGCGAGTTCTCGTCGACGATGGACTACATCTCCGCGCACATCGACTGGGAGCCGCTGGACCATCCCGGCGAGGACTCCGTCTACCTGTGGGGCCCGCCGGTCGAGCCGCTGCTGTTCGCCAACTCCGAAGAGGAAATCCCGACATGAGACTCGTCACCTTCACCTGCGGCGGCCGCCGCTCGATCGGCAAGATCGCCGGCGACCGCATCGTCGACCTGCCGGCCACCGACCCGGCGCTGCCGAGCACGATGCGCGAACTGCTGGCGGCCGGCCCGGCGGCGCTGGATCGCGCGCGCGCGATCGAACCCAGCCGCGCGGTCACGGTCGCGCTGGCCGAAGCGAAGCTCGACGCGCCGGTGCCCGACCCGTCGAAGTTCCTCGCCATCGGCATGAACTACCGCAAGCACGCCGAGGAGGCGCGCGCGCTCGGCGTGCCGGTGCCCGACGCCCAGGTGTGGTTCAACAAGCAGGTCTCGTGCGTCAGCGGCCCGTACGACCCGGTGCACATGCCGCGCGTGTCCGACAAGCTCGACTACGAGGCCGAGCTGGGCGTCGTCATCGGCCGCCGCT
>Ga0335084_10004391_pt1 | contig 13867 bp, 17 predicted proteins | sample Lox_Sample_44_FD_206721 | JGI IMG/M metagenome (GOLD analysis project Ga0335084, IMG submission 206721) | Soil microbial communities from Loxahatchee National Wildlife Refuge, Florida, United States - Lox_Sample_4.4 | ecosystem: Environmental > Terrestrial > Soil > Wetlands | place: USA... | reverse complement strand
GACCGATCTCCGGTTGTGGCTGCGCGCGGAATGCCGGGCGATCGACGCGGGGCTCGCGCGGCTGCAGGGCGCGCTGCGCCAGGTGGCGACCCGCCACCTGGACACGATCCTACCCGGCTACACGCACCTGCAACGCGCGCAACCGGTCCTGCTCGCGCACCACCTGCTCGCCTACCACGAGATGCTCGCGCGCGACCGGGGCCGATTCCGCGACGCCCGTGTGCGTGCCGACGAGCTCCCGCTCGGCGCGGGCGCGCTCGCCGGTGCCGGCTTTCCGATCGACCGCGCCTACGTCGCGCGGCTGCTGGGGTTCCGGCGCGTGACTGCCAACAGCCTCGACGCCGTCGGCGACCGCGACGGCGTCGCCGAATTCCTGGCGGCCGCCGCGATCACGGCCGTCCACCTCTCGCGCCTGGCCGAGGAGCTCGTGCTGTGGTCGAGCGACGAGTTCGGCTTCGTGCGACTGCCCGACGCCTTCGCGACCGGCAGCTCCATGATGCCGCAGAAGAAGAACCCGGACGTGGCGGAGCTGGTGCGCGGCAAGACGGGCCGCGTGGTGGGCGCACTCGTGGCGCTGCTGATGACGCTGAAGGGCCTGCCGCTCGCGTACAATCGCGACCTGCAGGAGGACAAGCCCGCCCTCTTCGACGCGGCGGTGACCGTACGGGACGCGCTCGACGTGCTCGCGGCGATGCTCCCGGCCCTGCGCTTCGACACCCAGCGCATGGCGGGAGCGGCCGACGGCCTCCTGCTCGCGACCGACGTGGCCGACCTCCTGGTCGAGCGCCGGGGTATGCCGTTTCGCCAGGCGCACGAGGTCGTGGGGGTGCTCGTCCGCCATTGCGTCGCCACCGGCGCCGACCTCCGCACGATCGACGCCGCCACGCTGCACCGCTTCTCCAAGGAGCTGACGCCCGACCTCGTGCGCGGGCTCACGCCGTCGCGGTCGGTCGCGCGGCGCGACCTCGTCGGCGGCACGGCGCCGCGCCAGGTGCGCCGGCAGCTCGCCCGCGCCGCGCGCGAGGACGTGCGATGATCCGCGTCGCGCTCGCTGCGGGCGCCCTCGCGCTCGCCGCCGCCTGCGGCGCCAAGGGTCGGACGTATCCACCCGAGCTCGTGCAGCCGAAGCCGCCGACCGATCTGGTCGGGAAGTCGACCGTCGACGGCCTGCGGCTCATGTGGAAGCGTCCTACGTCGTATTCCGGCGGCCAGCGCATGCGGGACCTGGGCGGCTTCGACGTCGAGCGCGCGACGGGCGCCGACGGGATCGACTTCACCAAAGTCGGCACTGTCGAGCTGAACGACCAGACCCGCTTCCGTCAGGAGCGGACCATCGAGTGGGTCGACACGTCGGCGCAGATCGGCACGACCTACCGCTATCGCGTCGTCGCCTACACGCTCGACGGCTACCGCAGCGCGCCCGCAGGACCGCTCACGATTGCGCGCGGTCCGCCGCCGGCCCCGGCTCCGCCCGCAGCGAGCCCCTGAGACCGTCGGCGAGCGCCTCCATGCCGTCCGTCGCCGCCACGAAGAGGACGGCGAAGGCGAGGTGGATCCACATGACGGCGGGGACGAAGCCCACGCCGAAGAGGGCGAGCCCCGCGACCCCGAGCGGGATGCCCAGGAGCCAGACGAGGAAGATCCGGCCGGCGATGCCCTCGGTCCGCCGCCAGCTCTCGCGCACCGCGGTCGGGGCGTCCATCGCCTCGTCGACGACCAAGAAGCCGACGAAGGCGAGGCGCGTGGCGATGAAGAGACCCGGCACGACGAGGAGCACCAGGCCCATGCCGACCAGCGTCACGAACAGCACGTGGGCGAAGATCGTCTGGACGTAGCAGGAGCGGAACGCCTCGAAGAGATGCGCCGGCCGGATGGCCTCACCGCGCGCCGCGCGCAGGTAGACGTAGAGGGCGCCGAACGTGAGCGGAACGGTCACGAGGGTATGGTAGGCGAACGCGAGCGGGACGGCGCCGATCTTGTGGAGGATGCCGCCGGGCGCCGCGATCACCGTCCACAGGAGCGCGGCGAGCAGCAGCTCGGGAAAACGCGACCACAGCGGGCTCCACGCGTACCCGTAGGCTTCCGTGGCCGTCGGTACCTCGGGATCGTACATGGGCGTCTCCTTCCTACTGGGTTGCGACCCGGATCGATCCACCGGACGTGCGCAGGCGAAGCGCCGCGCCGCCGCCGCCGAGGCGCCCGGCGACCCGCTGGCCTCCGCTCGGTCCGTCGAAGGCGAGGTCGCGCGCGACCTCGATCGTGCCTCCCGACGTCTCCGCGTCGAGATCGGCGCCCGCGCCGCGCGGAACGCGCACGACGATGCTGCCGCCGCTGGTCTCGACGTCGCCGGCCGGCGCGCCGGCGAACCCGACGGCGATGGCGCCGCCACTGGTCCGGGCCTCCACCCTGGCGGCCGCGTCGCGCACGTCGATGCTCCCGCCGCTGGTGGCGATCTCGACCGTCCCCGTGACGCGCGAGACGCCGACGGCGCCGCCGCTGGTCACCGCCCGCACGTCGCCGTCGACGTCGGCGACGTCGATCGCGCCGCCGGCGCTCGCCGCGACGACGTGTCCATCGACGCCCCGGACGCGGACCTCGCCGCTGCGGGCCGCGATCGTCACGTCACCGTGTACCTCCCCGACGTCGATCCGCCAGCCGCGCGTGCTGGCCTCGACCGCGTAGCGATCCGGCACCCGGACCTCGACGTCCACGTGCGCGTGCCGAAACGGCCAGAGCGCGTACACGAGGACGCGCGCCGCCGCGTCGCCGGCCGACGTCGGCTCCGCAGTCAGGCGAACGCCCTCGCCTTCGGGGACGAGGTCGAACGCCACGTCCCACGGCCAGCCGCTGGCGCTCGCCTGGACGCGCACGGTGTCCGCGTGGTGCGACGTGACGGCGATCGTCCCGCGCCAGTCGAGGTCGAGGTGGAGGGTGCCACCCGGGGCCGCGCCCACGGTTTTTTCGAAGTCGCTCGCGTGCGCCGGCCGCGACAGGAAGAGCACGCCAAGGACGATCGGGATGACCGCTCCGTTCATCGACACGCCCGCTCGCTTCGTACAGCAAGGGTCGTACCGGGAGAAAGAGGTGCGGAAGAGCGGGCGTGCGTGCAGTCCGCACACTGCCACGACGTGGGGCCGGCGCATGCCCGCACATGCGGCACGCCTTCCCCGGCCTCGGCCCGCGGGATATAAAGCCTCCCCCCGCCATGGCGACGCTGGAATTCACCAAGCTGCACGGCACCGCGAACGACTTCGTGTTCGTGGACGCGCGCCAGGGCTTCCCCGGCGACCCGGCGGCGCTCGCCACCCGCCTGTGCGACCGCCATCACGGCATCGGGGCCGACGGCCTCATCCTGGTCCTGCCGTCCGAGCGGGCCGACGCCCGCATGCGGATCATCAACGCCGACGGCAGCGTCGCGGAAATGTGCGGCAACGGTATTCGCGGCTTCGCGAAGTTCGTGCTCGACCGCGGCCTGGTCCGCGCGAACCCGCTCCGGGTCGAGACCGACGCCGGGGTGAAGACCCTGCGGGCCGAGCTCGAGCGCGGCCGCGTGCGCCGCGTCGCGGTCGACATGGGGACGCCCGAGTGGTCGGGCCACGCGATCCCGGTCGACGCCGACGGCGAGGTCGTCGAGCACCCGCTGGAGATCGCCGGGCGCACCTGGCGGGTCACCTGCCTGTCGATGGGCAATCCGCACTGCGTCGTCTTCCTGGACGACGTGCAGGCGCTGCCGCTCGCCGAGATCGGACCCCAATTCGAGCGCCATCCGTTCTTCCCGAAGCGCGTCAACTCCGAGTTCATCCGTGTGATCGACCGCGGGCGGCTCGAGATGCGCGTGTGGGAGCGTGGCGCCGGCGAGACCATGGCGTGCGGCACGGGCGCCTGTGCGGCGGCGGTGGCGGCCGCGCGGACCGGACGGGCCGAGCGGAGGAGCATCGTCGCGCTCCCCGGTGGCGAGCTCGAGATCGAATGGCGCGACGACGACCACATCGTCATGACCGGCGATGCCGTCGAGGTCTTCGAAGGTCGAATCGAGGTGTGACGATGTTCCCCGGCTGCATGACGGCATTGGTGACCCCCTTCCGCAGCGGGGCGGTCGACCTGGTGGCCCTCGCCGATCTGGTCGAAGCGCAGATCGCCGGCGGCGTGAACGGCCTCGTGCCCTGCGGCTCGACCGGCGAGTCGGCGACGATGTCGCACGAGGAGCACCTCACCGTCGTGCGCGAGGTCGTGCGCGTGGCGCGGGGGCGCGTCCCGGTCGTCGCCGGCACCGGGTCGAACGCGACCGCGGAGGCCATTCGGCTCACGCGCGGCGCCGAGGAAGTCGGCGCCGACGCGGCGCTCTTGATCTCGCCCTACTACAACAAGCCGACCCAGGACGGCATCGTCCAGCACTACGCCGCCATCGCCGAGGCGACGCGCCTGCCGCTCATCGCCTACAACATCCAGGGCCGCACGGCCTCCAACATCACCCCGGAGACGATGGCGCGGCTCGCGCGCATCCCGCGCCTCATCGGCGTGAAGGAGGCGAGCGGATCGCTCCCGCAGGTGCTCGAGATCCTCGAAGCGTGCGGGCCCGAGTTCGCGGTGTGGGCGGGCGACGACGTGATCACGCTGCCGCTCATGGCCGCGGGCGCCATCGGCGTCATCTCGGTTGCGTCGAACGTCGCGCCGGCTCGCATGGTCGAGCTGACGCAGGCGATGCGCGCCGGCGATCTCGCGAAGGCACGCCGGGTCCACCTGAGCCTGATGCCGCTCTTCCGCCACCTGACGCTCGAGGTGAATCCGATTCCCGTGAAAACCGCCCTCGCGATGATGGGACGCTGCACGGACGAGCTCCGCCTGCCGCTGACACCGCTCGCCGCGAAGAACCGGGCCATTCTCGAGACGACGTTACGGGAGCAGGGTCTTGTCTGATCCGACCGGTCTCGTCGTGTGCGGCGCGGCGGGACGCATGGGGCGTCTGCTGGTGGCGCTCGCGGCGGAGCGGCCTGCGCTGCGCGTCGCCGGCGCGATCGAAGCGGCGGGCCATCCGGCGCTCGGGCAGGATGCCGGGGTGCTCGCCGGGATCGCGCCGCTCGGCGTGGCGCTCGGGAGCGATCTCGGAGCCGTCTGCCGGCGCGAGCACGTGGTCCTCGATTTCACCATCCCCGAGGCGACGCTCGCGCACGCGCGGACGGCGGCGGCCGCCGGCGCCGGGCTCGTCATCGGCACCACGGGTCTCACCGCCGAGCAGGATCGCGAGCTGCGCCGCGTGGCCGGCACGACGCGCGCGGTCATCACCGCGAACTACAGCGTCGGCATCACCGTGCTGACGGAGCTGGTCGCGCAGGCCGCGCGTCTGCTCGCAGACGGCTTCGACGCGGAGATCGTCGAGACCCATCATCACCACAAGCGGGACGCCCCGAGCGGGACCGCGCTCGCCCTCGGCCGCGCGCTCGCCGCCGCGCGCGGGCAGGACTTCGACGCCGTGAAGGTGCTCGCGCGCGAAGGCATGGTGGGCGCACGCCGTCCGGGCGAGATCGGCATCGTGGCGCTGCGCTCGGGCGACGTCGTCGGCGATCACACGGTCGTGTTCGGTGGACTCGGTGAGCGTCTCGAGCTCACGCACCGCGCCCAGAGCCGCGAGAGCCTGGTGCGTGGCGCCTTGCGCGCGGCCGAGTGGGTCGCGTCGCGTCCCGCCGGCGTCTACGCCATGCGTGACGTGCTCGGCCTGTGAGCCGCACGCTCTGCGCCCTCCTGCTACTCGCGGCCGCCGGCTGCTCGGTCCCATCGTCGTCGCCGCCGCCGCTACGGGTCGGCACGAGCGGCGACTATCCGCCGTTCTCGCTCCTCGCCGACGGTCAGTACCAGGGCCTCGACCTCGACGTCGCGCGCGCGTTCGCCGCGGACACCAAGCGGCGGCTCGAGATCGTCGAGTTCCGCTGGCCGGGCCTCGAGATCGACTTGACGGCGGGCGGCTTCGACGTCGCCATGTCGGGCGTCACGATGCGTCCCTGGCGGGCGCTCGTCGGCACGTTCGCGCGTCCGGTCGTGGAAGCCGGCGCAGTCGTGCTCGTACGGCCCGACGTCGCGACGAACGCCGCGCACCTGAACCTCCCCGAGCGCCGGATCGGCGTCAATGCGGGCGGCTACCTCGAACGCGTGGCGCGCCGGCTCTTTCCGCGCGCCAAGATCGAGGCGATCCCGAACAACCTGTGGCTTCCGCAGCTCTTCAACGAGAACAAGATCGACGCCATCGTGAGCGACACGATCGAAGCGCCCGCGTTCCGTGCCCGCGTGTCGGCGGCCCTCGTGCTGGGTCCGCTGACGCGCGATCGCAAGGCCTACCTGGCGCGCGACCCCGCGCTCGCCGCCGATCTCGACGCATGGCTGCGCGCGCGCGAGGCCGACGGCTGGCTCGCGGCCGAGCGTGCGCGGTTCCTCGGCCAGCAATGGGCCGCCCCGCGCACCGCCGCCACCTCCGATCTCGACGCCCTGCTGGCGCAGATCGACCTGCGACTGGCGTTCATGCCCGCCGTCGCCCTCGCCAAGGAGCAACTGGGACTGCCGACGGTGGCGCCGGAGCAGGAGGAACGGGTCCGCGCTCAGGCGCAGGAGCGCGCCCAATTGCTGGAGGTTTCGCCTGCGAAGGTGGACGGGCTCTTCCTCGCGCTGATCCACGCTGCCCACACGATCCAGGACGCGGTGCGGACCCTGCCGCCGGCGGAGCGACCCGCCGTCGAAGCGATGGACCTCGACGAGGCGCGCGCGGCGCTCTCCCGCGTGTCGGACCAGATCGTGGCGCGCGCCGCCGAGCTCGCGCACGACCAGATCCCCGCGCCCCAGCCGTCCGCCGACGCGATCGCGAACGCGCTCGACCCGACGGTCACGCCGGCGCCCGACCGTCTCGCAATCGCGCAGGCCGTCGTCGCGCTCATCGCACCGGAATAGAATTGCACTTTGTAAAAGGACGTATGTTCCGGTAGAAGCGGCGCCGAGCGTCATGCCCCACGCGGGTATGGCAAAAACCAAAGCAAAGTCCTTGGCTTGGAGGACTCTCTCGCGCCAGGAGGCAGCTCGGACCCGAACGTGCCTCATCGTGTCTACATCGGCATCGGCTCGAACCTCGGCGACCGCCGGGCCAACACGATCGAGGCCGTCGAGCGCGTGAGGGGCCTGCCCACCACGAAGGTCGTTCGCTCCTCGTCGCTCTACGAGTCGGAGCCGCACGGCGACGCCAAGACCTGGTTCGTCAACAGCGTCATCGAGCTCGACACGGATCTCACGCCCGACCAGTTGCTCAAGCGCTTGAAGGCAATCGAGGACGCGATGGGCCGCAAGCGCGTCAAGGGCAAGCGCTGGGGATCGCGCATCATCGATCTCGACATCCTGCTCTACGACAAGGACTCGATCGAGAAGCGTACCCTCAAGATTCCGCATCGGGAAATGCACAAGCGGCGGTTCGTGCTGATGCCGCTCGCCGAGCTGGCGCCGCAGGTGGTCCACCCGCAGCTCGGGCAATCGGTCTCCGCGCTGCTCGCCACCGTCAAGGACACGAAGCGCGTGACGCTGCTGCCCCGCGCCGCGCCGGCGACCGCCCCCTCGCCGCGCTAGGAACGGTCCGCAGCGAGCGCAGCCGTGACGCTCTTCGCGCCCGCCTCGACCGCCGCGAGCGGCGCCGCGAGTCCCGCGGCCGGATCGCCGTCGGGCGGTCGTCGCCGCGCCTCGTCCACGCTCTCCACGTAGCGCCGATAGGCCGCCACCAGATCCTCGAAGGCGACGAGGGAGCGCGGCTTCGCCTGTCCGTCGGCGAGGTGCCGCTCGGCATCCGACGCGAACGCCTGTGCCCGCTCGAGCGGATACGTCAGCTCCGGAAACGTCTCGGCGGTGAAGCGGCCGGTCGCCACCAGGTCGCGCACCTTGCGCGCGACCGCGACCAGCACCTCGGTGTGCACACGCATGCGCCCGGAATAGCGGTGCCAGAAGCAACCGCTCGCGACGAGCGTACAGCAGACGACGATCGTGAGGAGCCGGATTGCCTTGACCCCCCGGGGCGCCGCGCCTAGCATGGCGGGCTTGCGCGGCCTATCGTGACTGCTCCCCGTCTTCCCGCGATCTACTTCGAGAAGCTTCTCGAGGACTCCCCCGACATCATCGTCGCCGTCGACCGCCGCGGTATCATCACCTTCTACAACGACGGCGCGCGACAGACGCTGGGCTACACTCCCGCGGACGTGCTCGGTGCGCACGTGACGCGCTTGTATCCGGACCTCGCCGAGGCGCGCAAGGTGATGACGGCGATGCGCGAGGGCCAGAGCGCGGTCCCCGGACGCGTCCGCAACTTCGAGACGTTCTTCCTGACGAAGGGTGGCGAGCGGATCCCGGTCACGATCTCCGGCTCGCTGATCCACGACGACCGTGGCCAGGAGACGGGCTCGATCGGGTTCGCGAAGGACCTGCGCGAGATCCGGCGGCACGACCAGCTCGTCACGCTGGCCGAGGTCGCGGTCGGCCTCGCGCACGAGATCAACAATCCGCTCGAGGTGATCGTCAACAACCTGAACCTGCTCACGACCTACATCGAGCGGGTGAGCAACGACGAGGACTTCATCGTCGAGAGCGAACGCCTGGACTCGACCCATGCGGCGGTGAACCGCATCCACCAGATCGTCGCGACGCTCACGCAGCAGGCCCAGGGCACCGAATACACGACGCGCGAGTACCTGCACGGCACGCAGATGATCGACCTGCGCGCCTGCGCGCCCGGTGTGCGACCCGCGAGCACGCGCGACCTGCGCCGCGATCCCGAGCTCGACGGCATCAAGCTCCTCGTGGTCGACGACGACCTCGGCGTCTGCCAGTCGCTGCGCGACCTCCTGACGCAGGAGGGCTGCGACGTGGTCGTCGCCACCGGGGGGCGCGAGGCGCTCGCGAAGCTCGAGCGCGAACGGGTCGATCTCGTCCTGTCCGACGTGGTCATGCCCGACCTCGACGGCCACGAGGTCTTCCAGCGCGTGCGCGAGCGATGGCCCGACGTCCCCGTCGTACTGATGACTGCGTTCCACTTCGACAAGGACCACATCATCAAGCGCAGCAAGCTCGAGGGGCTCGAGGACGTGCTCTACAAGAAGCCGATCGACCCGCCGAAGCTGCGCGAGATCATCAAGCGGCACGCGCGACGCCGCGCCGACGCCGCGTCGTAGCCGGCCGCGGGGTGGACTCCCCGGGACGCCGACGCTAAGACTCCGCCCCGTGGCAATCCGTATTACCCGTGTCTATACGCGACGCGGCGATCAGGGCGAGACCGATCTCGTGGGCGGCGTGCGCGTGCCGAAGGACCACGCGCGCATCGACGCCTACGGCGCGGTCGACGAGCTGAACGCCGCCATCGGCGTCGCGCGAGCGTTCAACGAGGCGGCCCTGCGCCGCCATCGGGTCTGCCGCGAGCTCGACGGCATCCTGCGCAAGCTGCAGAGCGAGCTGTTCGACGTGGGCGCCGAGCTCGCGACGCCGCCGGCGGCGTGGATGCCCGGCATGTTCAAGGTGGGCGACGCCGAGGTGACGGCGCTCGAGCAGTGCATGGACCGCTGCCAGAAAGACCTGGCGCCGCTCAAGTCGTTCATCTTGCCGGGCGGCGGCCAGACGAGCGCGCTCCTGCACGTCGCCCGCACGGTGTGCCGTCGCGCCGAGCGCGACGTCCTGCGCCTCATGCGCATCGAGGACGTGGGCGACGGCCCGCTGCGCTACCTGAACCGCCTCTCGGACCTGCTCTTCGTGCTCTCGCGCTGGGTGGGCCACCACCTGGGCGAGCGCGAGTACCTCTGGGAGCGGCCGCTCGAGCGCGAGGCCGCGCTGGGCCGGACGCGCGCCGCAGGAGCCCGCAAGGTCGCGGCGAGCGCCGGCGCGAGGAGACGTCGATGAGCGAAGCGCTCTACATGAAGCAGCTCGAGATCGGGCCGATGCAGAACTACGTCTATCTCTTCGGCGATCCGCAGACGCACGAAGCGGCGGTCGTCGACGCCGCATGGGACATCGACGCGATCCTCGAGACCGCACGCGCCGACGGCTACACGATCACGAAGAACCTCGTGACCCACTTCCATCCCGACCACCTCGGCGGCGATCTCATGGGACACCAGATCACCGGGGCGGTCGAGCTTGCCGGCAAGGCGGGCGTCAAGACCTGGATCCACAAGTCCGAGGTGCCGTTCGTCCATCGCGTGTGCGGACTGTCGGACTCCGACATCGTCGCCGTCGAGGCCGGCGACACGACCGACGTCGGCCGCATCCGCACGACCTTCGTGCACACGCCGGGGCACACGCCGGGATCCCAGTGCTTCCTGGTCGGCAACACGTGCATCTCGGGCGACACGCTCTTCATCGGCTCGTGCGGCCGCGTCGACCTGCCCGGATCGAACGCGGAGGACATGTACCGGAGCCTGACGCAGGTCCTGGCCGCGCTCCCCGACCAGACCGTCCTCCTGCCCGGCCACAACTATGCCGACCGCCCGCGCTCGACGATCGGCGACGAGAAGCGCACGAACGCCATGATGCGCTTCAAGAACCTGAAAGACTTCCTCTCGCTCATGAGCCCGCTGCGGGTCTGAGCGCATCCCCTGCAAGGAGTCGTCCCATGCCGAGAGCCTTCGCGATCAGCGCCACCGACATCGCCGCCGAGCACAAGCGCACGGGCGGCGACCACGACAAGTTCGACTTCGCGAACGTTTTGAAGCTCGACACGCTCCAGCTCCGGCCGATGGGGCCGCGCGACGTCCACCTGCGCATCCTCGCGGTCTCGGCCGAGCACAACGTCGACCACGCGGTCCTCGCCGACACGGTCAACATCGCCGAGCTGCGCGGCGGCAAGATCTATCCGGGCAACAGCGCCGTCGGCGAGGTGATCGCCGCCGGGGCCGATGTGACGTCGGTCAAGGTCGGCGACGTCGTCGTCACCCACTGCAACGGCGAGCCCGACGTGTACGGTTTCGCGCTGCGCATCTGGGCCTACGATCAGCCGGACTCGATCGGCTGGTACGGCGAGGAAGCCATGGTCGGCGAGTGGCAGGTGATCAAGGCGCCGCTGCAGTGCGGCCTCAATCTCTGGGAGATCGCCGCGCTGCCGCTGCGGGCGCCGACGGCGTATCACCTGTGGCGCCGTGCGATCGGCATCTACCGCCTGAAGGTGCCCGTCGAGCGGCGCGCGACGGTGAACGTCCTCGGCTTCGGCGGCGGCGTCTCCGAGCTCTTCCTCATGCTCGCCAAGCGCGAGGGGCATCGCGCGTTCTTCTGCTCGGGCAGCCCGGAGCGGCGCGAGTTCCTCGCCAAGATGGGCATCGAGCCGATCGACCAGAAGCAGTACAACCGCTTCAAGTCGCGCGACGACGTGAAGAACTTCAACGGGCAGGTGAAGAAGCTGACCGGCGGCGAGGGCATGCACCTCGTGTGCGACATGCTGCGCGGGCCCGTCTTCGAGGCCGGCATTGCGGCGGCGGCGCGCGAGGGCGTGAACGTCAGCGCCGGCTGGCAGCTCGCGCGCGAGTGCACGTACAACTCCGCGAACCTCTCCGTGCGCCAGATCACGCTCGACCACACGCACTACGAGACCATCGACGGCTGCCGGGCCGCGACCGAGCTCTACGGCACGGTCTTCAAGCCGACGGTGCACAAGGAGATCTACAAGTTCGAGGATCTGCCGCGCTGCATGCACGAGATGTTCCTCAACACGCAGACGGGCATCCCGATCGTCCGCGTCGCGCAGACGATGCCGAAGGCGGTCGAGGGCCTCGTCCGATAGGAGTCGCGTCCATGCTCGAGGAAGAAGACCTCCGCAAGATCGTCCAGGCCGTCCGCGCGATCTTCAACGCCGAGCAGTCGGTGACGGGCGAGATCGGCGAGCGCTGGCACGGCGGACAGCTCGTCATGAAGCCCGGCAAAGCAGGCACGCAGGAGAAGGCGGTGCCGATCGATGGGTTCTTCCGCAAGATCGTCGGCGTGCGCGACAAGCTCCGCGTCCTCGAGCAACGCATCAACACGCACCCGAAGCTCGACGACGCGGATCGCCTGCAGCTCCAGGAGTACATCACGAAGGCGTACGGCAGCCTCACGACCTTCAACGTCCTGTTCGCGGACCCGGCGGACCGCTTCGTCGGCACGGGCGGCAAGGACGACGAGTGACGGCGGTGCGGCGGTGGACGATGCGTATCGGCTCGAGCAGACCCAGATCATCCCGCGCCCGCTGGCCGAGGTCTTCGCGTTCTTCTCGGACGCCTACAACCTGGAGGCGATCACGCCGCCCTTCCTGCGCTTCCGCATCCTGACCCCGAGACCGATCGCGATGGCTCCCGGAACCCTCATCGACTACCAGCTGCAGCTGTTCGGCGTGCCGTTTCGCTGGCGGACGCGCGTGGAGGAGTTCGAGCCCGGCGTCCGCTTCGTCGATGTGCAACTCGAGGGCCCCTACGCGCTCTGGCGCCACACGCACGAGTTCGAGGCGACGGCCGGCGGCACGCGCATGCGCGACCTCGTTCGCTACGCGCTCCCACTGGGGCCCCTCGGCGCCCTCGCCCACGCGCTCTTCGTGCGGCGGACGCTCGGGCGGATCTTCGCGTACCGTCGCACCCGCATCGCGGAGCTCTTCGCATGATCCGGCCGCTCGACGTCGCCACGTCCTTCACCGCCTCCGTCGTGCGCCTCGGCGCGGGGATGGAGGTGGGCACGCTCGGCGCTCGCCCCGTGCGCACCCTCGAGCTCTACGACTTCGAAGGCTGCCCCTTCTGCCGCAAGGTGCGCGAGGCCCTCTCGATCCTCGACCTCGACGCGATGGTGTACCCGTGTCCGAAGAACGGCCCGCGCTTTCGTCCCGTGGTCGTCCGGCGCGGCGGGAAAGCCATGTTCCCGTATCTCGTCGACCCGAACTCGGGCACCGAGATGTACGAGTCGAGCGACATCGTCCGCTACCTGGTCCAGACCTACGGCGACGGCAGCGTGCCGTGGTCGCTGGCCCTCGGCCCCGCGACCGACGCCATGAGCATGCTCGCATCGGCCGCACGCCTCGGCGCCGGCGTCAGCTACCGCCGCGCGCGCGAGCCCAGGGTGCCGCTCGAGCTGTGGAGCTTCGAGGCGTCGCCCTTCTGTCGCATCGCGCGCGAGGCGCTCACGACGCTGGAGCTGCCCTACCTGCTCCACAACGTCGCCAAGGGCAGCGCCAAGCGCGACACGTTCGTGCGCCGCGCCGGCAAGATGCAGGTGCCCTACCTGGTCGACCCGAACACCAGCGTCGCGATGTACGAGTCGGCGGACATCGTGCGATACTTGGAGACGACGTACGCGCTGTAGGTCCGCGCGGGAGCACGCGCCCCCGCGCGGCCCGGAGCGTTAGAGCTTCGAGAGTACCGACTCCGCGCTCGACTCTTTGAGGCCGGATTCGTCGACGAGCACGGACTCGACCTTCCCGTCCTTCACGATCATGGCGTAGCGCTTGGAGCGCTTGCCCATGCCGAAGCCGCTCGCGTCGAGCTCGAGCCCGATCGCTTTGGTGAACTCGCCGTTGCCGTCGGCGACCATGCGCACCTTGTCGCCGGCGCCCTGGGCCTTGCCCCACGCGCCCATGACGAACGCGTCGTTCACCGACAGACAGACGATCTCCTGCACGCCCTTCGCCCGCAGCTCGCCGGCCTTCTCGACGAAGCCCGGCAGGTGCTTCATGGAGCACGTGGGCGTGAACGCCCCCGGCACGGCGAACAGAACCACCCTCTTGCCCTTGGTCAGCTCGGCGATCGACACGTCCTTGGGACCGCCGTCGCCCATCTCCTTCAACTTCACGTCCGGAAGCGAATCGCCAGCCTTGATGGCCATCGTGAGACCTCCTGTGGGGTTGGGAGCGTCT
>Ga0335084_10004390_pt1 | contig 13868 bp, 15 predicted proteins | sample Lox_Sample_44_FD_206721 | JGI IMG/M metagenome (GOLD analysis project Ga0335084, IMG submission 206721) | Soil microbial communities from Loxahatchee National Wildlife Refuge, Florida, United States - Lox_Sample_4.4 | ecosystem: Environmental > Terrestrial > Soil > Wetlands | place: USA... | reverse complement strand
ACGAGGCCGACCGCATGCTCGACATCGGCTTCCTGCCCGATCTGCAGCGCATCCTGTCGTACCTGCCCAAGCAGCGCCAGACGCTGCTGTTCTCGGCCACCTTCTCGCCGGAGATCCGCCGGCTGGCGCAGAGCTACCTGCAGGATCCGGTGACCGTGGAGGTGGCGCAGCGCAATGCCACCGCGTCCACCGTGGAGCAGCACTTCTACAGCGTGGCCGACGACGACAAGCGCCGCGCGGTGCGCCAGATCGTGCGCCAGCGCGAGCTGTCGCAGGCGCTGGTGTTCGTCAACTCCAAGCTCGGCGCGGCCCGGCTGGCGCGCGCGTTCGAGCGCGACGGCCTGAACACCACCGCGCTGCACGGCGACAAGTCGCAGGACGAGCGCCTCAAGGCGCTCGACGCCTTCAAGCGCGGCGACGTGCACCTGCTGGTGGCCACGGACGTGGCCGCGCGCGGCCTCGACATCGTGGATCTTCCGGCGGTCTTCAACTACGACGTGCCGTTCAACGCCGAGGACTACGTGCACCGCATCGGGCGCACCGGCCGCGCCGGCCAGTCCGGCCTGTCGGTCACGCTGGTCACGCGCGACGACACGCGCATGGTCGGTGACATCGAGCGCCTGATCAAGAAGAAGATCGAGATCGAGCCGTTCGACTTCGACGATGAACGCCCGCGTCGTCCGCCGCGACGCGTGCGCGACGACGACGAGCGGCGCCCCGAGGCGCCGCCCGAGCGTTTCGTCGAACGGCGCCAGCCGGCGGCGGTGGCGGCCGATCCGCTGTTCGACCAGCCCTACGAGCCGAGCGGCAGTGGCGCGCCGGCGTGGGAGGCGTCGCAGCCGCCGCCGAGTCCGCGACGCACGGTGTCGGCCAACATCAAGCCACGGCGCAAGGTGGCCTCGCTGCTCGGCGGCGGGCGCGGCTGACGGCGACGGCCGTCGAGCGCGGGCCGCACGGAGCCGCTAAGTCGTCGTCTCGGGCGGCGATGCCGCAGCGACGCCTAATCGGCCTGGAACAGGAACACCGTCGGTAGCGTGTCCGACAGCTCGGGCGGCGCTTGGCGCCATCGACTCACCCGCTGCATGCGACACCAGCCCTCGGGCCAACCGAGTGCACACGCCACGCACAGGCGGCTGGTCGGCGCTAGGTGCTGCAGCAGGGCGCGCAACAGCGCCGCGTTGCGGTAGGGAGCTTCGATCGCGATCTGCGTTTGCGCATGCCGGCGTGACGTGGCTTCGAGCTCGCGAATGCGCGTGGCCCGGGCATCGTCCTTGATCGGCAGATAGCCGACGAACGCGAACTGCTGGCCGTTCAGGCCGCTGGCGGCCAGGGCCAGCATCAGCGCGCTCGCGCCGGGCAACGGCACGACGGCGATGCCCTGCGCGTGGGCCTCGGCCACCAGCGCGGCACCGGGGTCGGCCACCGCCGGCAAACCTGCCTCCGACAGCAGACCGACGTCGTGCCCGCTTCGTGTGGGTTCGAGCAGCGAAGCCCATTCGCCGTTGGCGAGGTTCTCGGCTTTCCCCTTCGGCGGTCGCGGCAGTTGGCGAATCGACAGGGTCTGCAGCGGCGCCGCCAACGGAGCCTCGCTCGCGACCCGCTTGATGAACGCGCGCGCGGTCTTCGCGTCCTCGACGACCCAATGCGTGATTGCGGCGGCGCGCTCGATCACCGCCCGCGGCAGCCCTGCGTCCAGTGGCAGGGGCTGTGGTGAACCGAAGTCGAGCAGGTTGGGCACCAGCACCAGGCTGCCCTGCGGGCGCGGCGCGGTCATGCCAGCGGGTCGAGCCCGGCCGCGCGCAGCATCGCGCTGGTGCGGATCAGCGGCAGGCCGACCAGCGCGGTCGGGTCGTCCGACTCGATCGCATCGGCCAGTGCGATGCCGAGCGTCTCGCACTTGGCGCTGCCGGCGCAGTCGTACGGTTGCTCCAGGCGCAGGTAGCGCTCGATCTCGCCATCGCTCAGCGGGCGAAAGCGCACGGTGACGGTGACGAGCGCCTGCTGCATGAAGGCACTGGTGTCGCGCACCACCGCCACGGCAGTGTGAAAGCGCACCGCCCGCCCGCGCATCGCCCGCAGCTGTTGCGTTGCGCGCTCGTGGTTGCCGGGCTTGCCGAGCGCCGTGCCGTCGAGTTCGGCCACCTGATCCGAGCCGACGACCACCGCTTGCGGCTCGCGCATCGACACGGCGCAGGCCTTGGCCAGCGCCAGCCGTTGCGCCAGCGCGGCCGGCGCCTCGCCGGGCGCCGCGCGCTCGTCCACCTGTGGCGCGACCACCGAGAAAGGCAGCCGCAGCCGCTCGAGCAGTTCGCGCCGATAGCGCGACGTCGACGCCAGGATCAGCCGCGGCATGGTCTCCATTGGCAAATTGTCCCATCGCACGTGGCTTACACTGACCCGGTGGGTACGCGCAGTCCCGACCCGGGCCGGCTCGATGTCGCCGCGCTGGCGGCCGAGGGCGCCAGCCTGAGCGGCCAGTGGCCAGCGGCCCAACTCGAGCGCTGGAGCGCGTTGCAGGCGTCGCCGCCCGGCGTCGCCCTCGAGCCCGTGCGTTGGCAGGCGCGCGGCGAGTTGCGGCGTAAGGTCGGCGAGCCGCCGCAGGTTTGGCTGCACCTGCACGCCACGGCCACCGGTTGGCCGACCTGTCAGCGCTGCCTGCAGCCGTTCAGCGAGGCGGTGATCGTGGACCGGTCGGTGCGCTTCGTCGAGGGCGAGGCGCAGGCCGAGGCAATGGACGCCGACAGCGAAGACGACGTGCTCGCGCTGACCCAGGCGCTGGATCTGCGCACGTTGGTGGAAGACGAGCTGCTGCTGGCGTGGCCGCTGGTGCCACGTCATGCACAGTGCAGCGCGCCGCCGCATCGGGCTGGAGACGCCGCATCGGCGCAGGCCGGGCCATTCGCGGCTCTGGCCGCGCTCAGGCCCCCGACGCCCGGGCATTGACGCCGCCCTGGCCCGGCAGGGCGCGGCCACGCCCGCTGCTACAATCTGCGGCTTTTCCCGGGTGGCGCGGCCGCTGCTGACAGCGTGTCCCACCGCAAGCCGCCGGCAGCGCGAGTGATGGACCGCTGCGCACAGCAACGCACCCGCTGAAACCGGTGCACTGGAGAAACCCATGGCAGTTCAGCAGAACAAGAAGTCGCCTTCCAAACGGGGCATGCACCGTGCGCACAATGCGCTGACCGCCCCGGGCACCGGCATCGAACCGACCACCGGTGAAGTGCACCTGCGGCATCACATCAGCCCCACCGGCTTCTATCGCGGCCGCAAGGTGCTGAAGGGCAAGAGCGAGTCCTGATCCGCCGGCTCCGCCGTCGTGCCGCCGGGCTTCGGTGACGCCCGCTTGCGGCACCCCCTGGCTTGTCCTACCGTTGGCGAGTGAGTCCGCTGCCTCCTCTCGCGCGCGTGCGCATCGCCGTCGATTGCATGGGCGGCGACCACGGGCCGTCGGCCACGCTGCCGGGCTGTCGCGCGTTCCTGTCGTCGCACCCGACGGCCGAGCTGGTGCTGGTGGGCACCGAGGCCGCGCTGGCGGCCGCGGCGGGCTGGGAGCGCTGCACGCGGGTGCAGGCCACCGAGGTGGTGAGCATGGACGATCCGATCGAGGTCGCGATGCGGCGCAAGAAAGACTCGTCGCTGCGCGTCGCGATCAACCAGGTCAAGGCCGGCGACGATGGCCAGGCTGCGGCGCACGCCTGCGTGTCGGCCGGCAACACCGGCGCGCTGATGGCGGTGGCGCGCTACGTGCTCAAGACCGTCGAAGGCATCGACCGGCCGGCGATCGCGGCGCTGCTGCCGAATGAGAAAGGCCGCTTCACCCAGGTGCTCGACCTCGGTGCCAATGTCGACTGCACCGCGGAGCACCTGTTGCAGTTCGCGGTGATGGGCAGCGCGCTCGCATCGGCGTTGCACGGCAACGAGAACCCGAGCGTCGGCCTGCTGAACATCGGCGAGGAGGCCATCAAGGGCAGCGAGACGATCAAGCGCGCCGCTGAGCTGCTGCGCGCAGCGGCCGCGGACGAACACCTCAACTTCCACGGCAACGTCGAGGGCAACGACATCTTCAAGGGCACCACCGACATCGTGGTGTGCGACGGCTTCGTCGGCAACGTGATGCTCAAGACCTCCGAAGGCCTGGCCGCGATGCTGGCCGGCATGATCCGCGAGGAGTTCGGCCGCAACCTCTGGACCAAGCTGACCGCGCTGGTCGCGCTGCCGGTGCTCAACCACTTCAAGGCGCGCGTCGACCACCGCCGCTACAGCGGCGGCGCGCTGTTGGGTCTGAAGGGCCTGGTGTTCAAGGCTCACGGTTCGTCGGACGCGTTCGCGTTCGAGAACGCGCTGGCTCGCGCGTATGATGCGGCCCGCAATCGATTGCTCGAACGCGTGCACGACCGCATCCTCGAAACGCTGCAAGCCATGCCGTCTGCGCTCGACGAGCCGAATCTCTCGCCCGCAGAATGAGCGCCGCACGGCCGTTGCGAAGGCGCTCGCTCCCCGCGAGCCACGAAGGGGCTCCCTCGGAGCCCTCGGGGACGGCCCGTTGGGCCTGGGCGGCCATATGACTGCTCCCATCCGCTACTCGCGCATCACCGGCACCGGCAGCTACCTGCCGCCGCGGCGGGTGACCAACGCCGAGTTGGCGGCCGACCTGGCCACACGCGGCATCGAGACGTCGGACCAGTGGATCGTCGAGCGCACCGGCATCCGGGCGCGCCACTTCGCCGCCGATGGCGTGACCGCGAGCGACCTCGCGCTCGAGGCCTCGCGGCATGCGCTGGAATCGGCCGGACGCAAGGCCGGCGAGATCGATCTCATCATCGTGGCGACCTCGACGCCGGACATGGTGTTCCCGTCGACCGCGACGATCCTGCAGCACAAGCTCGGCGTCGCCGGATGCCCGGCGTTCGATCTGCAGGCGGTGTGCTCGGGCTTCGTCTATGCGCTGACCGTGGCCGACGCGATGATCCGCACCGGTTCGGCAGCGCGCGCGCTGGTGGTCGGCTCCGAGGTGTTCTCGCGCATCCTCGACTTCAACGACCGGACGACCTGCGTGCTGTTCGGCGACGGCGCCGGCGCCGTGGTGCTCGAGGCGAGCGACCAGCCCGGCATCCTGGCCTCCGACCTGCACGCCGACGGCGCGTACCGCGACATCCTGTGCACGCCCGGCACGGTGGCGGGCGGCAGGGTGATCGGCGATCCACTGCTCAAGATGGATGGCCCCGCGGTGTTCAAGCTGGCCGTCAATGTGCTCGAAGCGTCGGCGCGCGCCACGCTCGCGGCCGCGGGTCGCAGCGCGGAAGACGTCGACTGGCTGATTCCGCACCAGGCCAACATCCGCATCATGCAAGGCACGGCGCGCAAGCTGAAGCTGGCGCCCGACAAGCTGGTGGCCACCGTCGAGTCGCACGGCAACACGTCGGCGGCGTCGATTCCGCTGGCGCTCGACGTCGCGTGCAAGGACGGCCGCGTCAAGCGCGGCGACACCGTGATGCTCGAAGGCGTCGGCGGCGGCTTCACCTGGGGCGCGGTGCTGCTCGACTTCTGAACCGGGGCCGCTCGATGAAGCCGTTCGCGTTCGTCTTTCCTGGCCAGGGCGCGCAGAGCGTCGGCATGCTCGACGCGTGGGGCGACCACCCGGCGGTGCGCGAGGTGTTGGCCGAGGGCGCGCAGGCGCTCGGCGAAGACATCGGCCGCCTGATCCGCGAAGGCCCCGCGCAGGCCCTCGAGCTCACCACCAACACGCAGCCGGTGATGCTGGCGGCCGGGATTGCCTGCTACCGCGCGTGGCGGGCCGAGGGCGGGCCGGAGCCGGTCGCCCTCGCGGGCCACTCGCTGGGTGAATACAGCGCGTTGGTGGCCGCCGGCGCGCTCAGCTTGTCCGATGCGCTGCCGCTGGTGCGCTTTCGCGCGCAAGCGATGCAGCAGGCGGTTCCCGTGGGCGCCGGCGCGATGGCGGCGATCCTCGGCCTGGAACCCGCGGTGGTGGTCGAAGGCTGCGAGCGCGCGGCCGCAGAGACCGGCGCAGTCGTGTCGGCGGCCAACTTCAACGACCCGAAGCAGACCGTGATCTCCGGCGCCAAGGCGGCGGTCGACAAGGCGTGCGAGATCCTCAAGGGCATGGGCGCCAAGCGTGCCTTGCCGCTCTCGGTGTCGGCACCGTTCCATTGTGCGCTGATGCGCCCGGCCGCCGACGCGCTGCGCGAGCGGCTGGCGACGATCGCGATCGCGCCGCCTCGCATCGCCGTGGTCAACAACATCGACGTCGCAGCGGTCACCGAGCCGGCAGCGATTCGCGATGCGCTGGTGCGGCAGGCCTACGGGCCGGTGCGTTGGGTCGAGGTGGTGCGGGCGCTGCGCGGCCACGGCCCGACCCATGTGCTGGAGTGCGGCCCCGGCAAGGTGCTGACGGGCATGGTCAAGCGCATCGATGCCGAGGCGGTGGCAGCGAGCGTGTTCGACCCGGCGTCGCTGCGCGACGCGATGGGTTTGCTGGCATGACGGCGCCCGGTCGCTTCGAAGCGGTCAGGCTGTCGCACCGCGCGCGGAGGCTGCCATGAGCGATGCGTCGCCGTTGCAGGTCGCACTGGTCACCGGCGCCTCGCGCGGCATCGGGCGCGCCATCGCGCTCATGCTGGCGGCGCAGGGCTTTCGCGTCATCGGCACCGGCACCACCGAAGCGGGCGCCCAATCCATCAGCGAGGCGCTGCAGGCGCAAGCCGCGCCGGCGGGCAGCCGCGGCGTGGTGCTCGACGTCAACGACGGGTTGGCCGGCGATGCGCTGGTCGAGTCGATCGTCAAGCACGACGGCGGCCTGCACGTGCTGGTCAACAACGCCGGCATCACGCGCGACCAGCTCGCGATGCGCATGAAAGACGACGACTGGGCGGCCGTGATGGAGACCAACCTGCACGCGGTGTTCCGGCTCTGTCGCGCGGTGATGCGGCCGATGATGAAGCAGCGCTTCGGCCGCATCATCAACATCACGTCGGTGGTCGGCGCGGCCGGCAACGCGGGCCAGGCCAACTATGCCGCCGCCAAGGCCGGCGTGGCGGGCCTCACGCGTGCGCTGGCGCGCGAGCTCGGCAGCCGCAGCATCACCGTCAACTGCGTCGCCCCCGGGTTCATCGCCACCGACATGACCGACGGGCTCAGCGACGCGCAGCGCCAGGCGCTGCTGGCGCAGGTGCCGCTGGCGCGCCTGGGCACGCCGCAGGACGTGGCGGCGGCGGTCGCGTTCCTGGCATCGCCGGACGCGGGCTACATCACCGGCACCCAACTGCACGTGAACGGCGGCATGTTCATGGACTGAGCTCGCGCGCGGGCCGCGGCGCCCGGTGCCGCGGGCACGAGGCCGTAGAATCGGCCGCTGTTTCCTTCCTGAAACTCCTGGAGGAGTCATGAGCGATATCGAAGCACGCGTCAAGAAGATCATTGCCGAGCAGCTTGGCGTGCCCGAGTCGGATGTCACCAACGAGAAGGCTTTCGTGGCCGATCTGGGCGCCGATTCGCTTGACACCGTGGAGCTGGTGATGGCCCTCGAAGACGAATTCGGCATCGAGATTCCGGATGAGGAGGCGGAGAAGATCACCACGGTTCAGCTGGCGATCGACTACGCCACCAAGCACCAGAAGGCGTAGGCGCCGCTGCGCCGAAGATGTCGCGCCGTCGCGTCGTCGTCACCGGACTCGGGCTGATCAGCCCGGTCGGCAACTCGGTCGAGCAGGCCTGGTCCAACCTGCTGGCCGGGCGCTCGGGGGTGAGCGCGATCACGCGCTTCGACGCTTCGTCGTTCGCATGTCGCTTCGCGGGGCAGGTCACCGACTTCAAGGTCGAGGACTACATCCCGGCCAAGGAAGCGCGGCACATGGACACCTTCATCCACTACGGCGTGGCGGCGGCCGTGCAGGCGGTGAAGGACGCGGGTCTGCCCACCGGCGACGCGCTCGGCGAGGAGCGCGCCGAGCGCATCGGTTGCGTGGTGAGCTCGGGCATCGGCGGGCTGCCGATGATCGAAGACACGCACGCCGAGCTCACCGCGCGCGGGCCACGACGCATCTCGCCGTTCTTCATTCCCGGCACCATCATCAACATGGTGTCGGGCCACGTGTCGATGCGCTTCGGCTTCAAGGGTCCCAACCTGTCGGTCGTCACCGCGTGCACGACCGGCTTGCACAGCATCGGCGAGGCCGGGCGGCTGATCGAGTATGGCGACGCCGATGTGATGGTCGCCGGCGGCACCGAAGCGGCCGTGTCGCCGTTGGGCGTCGGCGGCTTCGCGGCGATGCGCGCGCTGTCCACGCGCAACGACGATCCGGCGACCGCGTCGCGGCCGTGGGACAAGGATCGCGACGGCTTCGTGCTCGGCGAGGGCGCCGGGGTCGTCGTGCTCGAGGAGTACGAGCACGCCAAGGCGCGTGGCGCCAAGGTCTATGCGGAGCTGCTCGGCTATGGCATGAGCGCCGATGCCGGTCACATCACCGCACCCAATACCGACGGCCCGCGTCGCTCGATGCGCGCCGCCCTGCGCAACGCGGGCGTCGACGCCAACCAGGTGCAGTACCTCAACGCGCACGGCACTTCCACGCCGCTGGGAGACGTCAACGAGACGCTGGCGATCAAGCTCGCGTTCGGCGAGCACGCCAAGAAGATGGTGGTGAGTTCCACCAAGTCGATGACCGGGCACCTGCTCGGCGGTGCCGGTGGCATCGAGACCGTGTTCACCGTGCTGGCGCTGCACCACCAGGTGGTGCCGCCCACGACGAACATCTTCAACCAGGATCCCGAATGCGATCTCGACTATTGCGCCAACGAGGCGCGCGAGATGCGCATCGACGCGGCGGCAAAGAACAACTTCGGCTTCGGCGGCACCAACGGTACCCTGGTGTTGCGCCGCACCTGAAGCGCGGCCCAGCGCAGCCGGCCATGCGCGCTGCGCCGGCGTTCGAGCTGCAGATCACGCCCACACGGGGCGAGCGGCTGGCGCTGGCGCTGCTGGGCAGCCTCTGCGCGTGCGTGGTGACGACCTGGCTGTGGTCGCACGTCGACGCCGCGGTCGGTCCCGCCGGGCGTGGGGCGCTCCCCTGGGTGGGGGCCGGCGTCGGCGGGGCGCTGCTGGGGGGTCTGTGCGGCTGGCTGCTGGCCCCGCGCGAGGCGGCCACGCTGTCCTGCTGCCAACACGGCTGGATGCTGGGCCGACCCGGCGCGCAGCCACTGCCGTGCTCCGTGCGCGTCAGGCTCGACCTTGGCGCTTGGCTGTTGCTGCGCGTGCGGCCAGCCAGTGGCGGACGGGTCAGTTGGCTGGGCGTCGGCCGCGGTCAGGCCGGGGAGGCTTGGCATGCCCTGCGTGCCACCCTGTTCGCGCCCGGCGCCGGCGCCGAGCAGCCAGGTCCCGACGAGGGCGCCCAGGCATGAACCCGCACGATGCCGACCGCGCGCTGGTGCAGCGCGCGCAGCAAGGTGACTCGCGGGCCTTCGAGATGCTCGTGGTCAAGTACCAGCGGCGCATCGAGCGGCTCATCTCGCGCATGGTGCGCGACGCGGATCTGGTGCACGACATCGCCCAGGAGGCGTTCATCCGGGCCTACCGTGCGCTGCCGCAGTTCCGTGGCGAGAGTGCGTTCTACACCTGGCTGTATCGCATCGCGGTCAACACCGCCAAGAAGGCTCTGGTCGAGCTCAAGCGCGACCCGGTTTCCACCGAGTCCGCGCGCGCTCGTTCAGGGGAGGACGACGAAACTTACCGCCCCGACCACGAACTAAGCGACGGCGAAACCCCCGAGGCGCTGCTGGCGAGCAAGGAAATTGCTGCCACCGTGAACGCGGCGATCGATGCCTTGTCGGAGGATCTCCGGCAGGCGATCACGTTGCGCGAAATCGAAGGCCTGAGCTATGAAGAGATTGCCGACGTGATGAATTGCCCGATCGGCACCGTGCGATCACGGATCTTTCGCGCCCGCGAGGCGATCGCATCTAGATTGCGCCCATTGCTGGGCACGCGCGAGGGAGAACGCTGGTAGGCCGCGGCCGACCGGCAGACGACGGCACACTGGAGCGACGATGTCTGACGACTCACCTCATCCCCCTCACGAACCGAACGCCGAACCATGGGCGGCGCTGTCGTCGCTGGCCGACGGCGAAGCCGCGCCCGAGGTGCAGGAGCGCTGTCTGGTGCTCTGGGCCGAGCACGCCGAGGCGCGCGAGCGCTGGCGACACTACCATCTGATCGGCGACGTGCTGCGTTCGCGCGAGCTGGCGAGCGACGAGGCGCACGACGCCGCGTTTCTGTCGGCATTGCGGTCGCGCCTGGCGCGCGAACCGGCGCTGCTGCGCCCGGCGCGCGCGGCACTGGTGCGGCGGCTGCGCGCGTGGACGGCCCCGGTGGCTGCTGCGGCTGGGGTGGCGGCAGTGGCCGGCGTGGTCGTCATGCTGCGAGCCACGCCGACCACCGACGAGGCGGCGCTGGTTGCCGCGCGGCCGTCGGTCCAGCCCGTGATGGTGTCGGCGCCGGCCGGCGCACAGGCGATTCAACCGGTGAACGGGCGCCTGATTCGCGATGCGCGGCTCGACCGCTACTTCGCCGCCCATCGCCAGAGCGCCACGGGTGCCGCGCTTCAGATGCCAGGTGGCATGGTGCGTAGCGTCGACACCATCGTGCTGGAGGATCGGTGATCGCCTTGCGCCGGTCGATCAGCAGTTGGTTGTGGGCGGTGGGCGTCGTGGCAGCATGGCCGACGACGCAGGCGCAGACTGCCGCGTCGGCGGCCGGCGGCGACAGGCCGAGCGACGTCCGCTCGTGGATGGCGCGCGTGCAGCTCGCGGCGACGTCGCTCAACTACCAGGGCACCCTGGTTTCCAACGCGGCCGGCGTGATGTCGAGCTCGCGGGTCGCGCACTACTGCGAAGGCAAGCAGCGCTACGAGCGCATCGATGTGCTCGATGGCGAGACGCGTCAGGTGCTGCGCCACAACGACGTGACGCAGACGATGTGGCCGCGCGCCCGCGTGGCGGTGATCGAACAGCACGCGGCGATGCCCGATTTTCCCGGACTGCCCCCGGTCGATGCCCGTTCCGACGACGCCTACGAACTGCGAGTACTCGGCACCGAGCGCGTGGCCGGCTACGAGGCGCAGGTGCTGATGTTCAAGCCGCGCGACGCCCACCGCTTCGCGCAGCGCCTGTGGGCCGAGCGATCCAGCGGCTTGATGCTGCGCGCCGACATCCTGGGCGCGCGCGGCGAGGTGATCGAGTCGGCATCGTTCTCTGACGTGATGATTGGCGGCAAGCCGAATCCCGAACAGATCCTGCAGGCGATGCGCAAGCTGGATGGCTTTCGCGTCGTGCGGCCGGTGGCGACGCGCACCAGGCTCGAGGCCGAAGGCTGGAGCGTGGCGCACCCGGTGCCGGGCTTCCAACTTGTCGGCTGCATGCGCCGCGAGCTGGGCGCGCTCGAAGAGCCGCCCACCAGCGCCAGCTCCCAGGTGCTGATGGCGGTGTTCTCCGACGGCTTGACCCACGTCTCGGTGTTCGTCGAGCCCTATGACGTGCAGCGCCACAAGCCGGTGGCCACCAGCCTCGGCGCCACCCACACGGTGATGACCCGCTCCGGAGAGTGGTGGATCACCGCCGTGGGTGACGTGCCGATGGCCACGGTGCAGCTGTTCGCCTCGGCGCTGGAGCGGCGCCGCTGACCCGGCGCCCAGGCGCCAGAATCTCCTTGTTTTTCGTCGGGCCGCCCTCATCCGGGCTGCCAGGGTGTGTATGAGGTCTCGCATGCGTTCATTCACCGTCTCTCCGCTTCTCGATCTACGCCGCCGCGTCGTTGCCATGGCCCTGGCGCTGTGCCTGGGTGCCGCCGGTTGGGCTTTCGCCACCGGCGCGCGCGCCCAGGGCCAGCTGCCCGACTTCACCGACCTCGCCGAGAAGTGGAGCCCGTCGGTGGTGAACATCCGCACCCTCGAGCGAGGACGAGCTGGGAGCGGCGGGGACGTCGACCCCAACGTCGAGGAGTTCTTCCGCCGTTTCGGCATTCCGATGCCCGGTCGCCCGGACCAGCGCCGCGGGCCGCGCGGCGGGGACGAGGAGCCGCAGCAGCGCGGCGTCGGTTCGGGCTTCATCCTCACCACCGACGGCTTCGTGATGACCAACGCCCACGTCGTCGACGGCGCCGACGAGGTGGTGGTCACGCTCACCGACAAGCGCGAGTTCAAGGCGCGCATCGTCGGCTTTGACAAGCGCACCGACGTCGCGGTGGTGAAGATCGAAGCCTCCGGGCTGCCAGCGGTGCGCGTCGGGGATGTGAGCAAGCTGAAGGTCGGCGAGTGGGTGGTGGCGATCGGTTCTCCGTTCGGCCTCGAGAACACGGTGACCGCCGGCATCGTCAGCGCCAAGCAGCGCGACACCGGTGACTACCTGCCATTCATCCAGACCGACGTTGCCATCAACCCTGGCAACTCCGGCGGGCCGCTGCTCAACATGCGCGGCGAAGTGGTCGGCATCAACTCGCAGATCTACAGCCGCTCCGGCGGCTTCATGGGCATCTCATTCTCGATTCCGATCGACGAGGCGATGCGGGTGGCCGATCAGCTGCGCGTCAACGGGCGCGTGATCCGCGGGCGCATCGGCGTCACGATCGCGCCGGTGACCAAGGAGGTCGCGGAGTCGATCGGCCTGGGCAAGCCGATGGGTGCGCTGGTGCAGGGCGTCGAGGCCGGCGGCCCGGCCGAGAAGGCCGGCATCGAGGCCGGCGACATCATCGTCAAGGTCGACGGCAAGGCCGTCGAGAAATCGGCCGACCTGCCGCGCATCATCGGCGCCACCAAGCCGGGTAGCCGCTCGTCGTTGCAGGTGTTCCGCCGCGGCGCGACCCGCGATCTGCAGGTCACGGTCGCCGAGTTCGAGGCCGATCGTCCGGCCCGCAGGGCACAGGCCGAACCCGGCGCGAGCAGCCCGCAAGCGAAGAGCGCGCTCGGCCTGACGGTGTCGGAACTGACCGACGCGCAGAAGCGGGAGCTCAAGATCAAGGGCGGCGTGCGCGTCGACGCAGCCGAGGGTGCCGCGGCTCGGGCCGGCCTCAGCGAGGGCGACGTGATCCTGGCGATCGACAACACGGAGGTGGCGGACGTCAAGCAGTTCCTGTCCATCGCTGCCAATGCCGAGAAGTCGCGCGCCGTCAGTGTCATGGTGCGCCGCGGTGAGTTCGTCAACTACCTCGTGATCCGGCCGGGTCGGTAGGGAGGCGGCGCTGGTCCCAGAGCCCCTCGGTCGCAGTAGGAGAATGACCGTCGGCTTTCAGCATTGCGGAAGCACACGGGCGGTGAGTTTGGCGACCGCGAGCGGTCGCAAAGTGGGGAGAGTGAGTTCTAGCTATCGCTTCTGGACGATGATTGGTTGGGCGGCTCGCCAGAATCGCGAGCGCTCGATGCATCTTTCGGCGCGTGGAACGGCGGACTGGGAGTCCTGGCCAATCTTGTGGATAAGCTGTTGATTGATCCAGCTTGTTGGCCCCCCGCAACGAGCCAAAATCAAGCATTGGCGCGGCTCTCCGCGGGGGCCTTTTGGCTACAATGAAAGCCCAACAAGCAGTTGCCATACGTTTTGTTGGAAGGCGCGTCATCTCTTGGACGTGCCTTTTTTTTGTCTTCGGCCGGGCTGCAGCGCAGCCCTTAACTTCGCTGCGCGAAGTTAGCCTTCGACGCAACGGCTTCGCCGTTGTGTCTTCCGAGGCGCCTGCTGTTTGATTGCATGGACCACATCCGGAATTTCTCGATCATTGCCCACATCGACCACGGCAAGAGCACGCTGGCCGATCGGATCATTCAGCGCTGCGGCGGCTTGAGCGATCGGGAGATGGAGGAGCAGGTGCTCGA
>Ga0335084_10004389_pt1 | contig 13868 bp, 9 predicted proteins | sample Lox_Sample_44_FD_206721 | JGI IMG/M metagenome (GOLD analysis project Ga0335084, IMG submission 206721) | Soil microbial communities from Loxahatchee National Wildlife Refuge, Florida, United States - Lox_Sample_4.4 | ecosystem: Environmental > Terrestrial > Soil > Wetlands | place: USA: Florida... | reverse complement strand
ACTACGTGAAATCTCTACAGGGTAAAAAGAACGGCAAGTTGATTCTTGTCACTGCGATCACGCCGACGCCGGCGGGTGAAGGCAAGACCACCACCACCGTCGGTCTGACCGACGCGCTCAATCACATCGGCAAGAAAGCCATGCTGTGCCTGCGCGAGCCAAGCCTTGGCCCTTCTTTCGGCATGAAAGGCGGTGCCGCTGGCGGCGGATATGCCCAGGTCGTGCCGATGGAAGACATCAATTTGCACTTCACCGGCGACTTTCACGCCATTACCTCGGCGCACAATCTGCTGTCGGCGCTCATCGACAATCACATCTATTGGGGCAATGCGCTCGGCATCGATTCACGCCGCGTCGCCTGGCGCCGGGTCATGGATATGAATGATCGTGCGCTGCGCGAGATCGTTTGTTCGCTTGGCGGCGTCGCCAACGGCTACCCGCGCGAGGCTGGCTTCGATATCACTGTCGCATCGGAAGTGATGGCGATTTTCTGCCTGGCCAAGAACCTTGACGATCTTAAAGAACGTCTCGGGAATATTATCATTGCCTATACTCGCGACCGGAAACCGGTGCGGGCGCGTGACCTGAAGGCGCACGGCGCGATGGCTGCGCTGCTCAAGGAAGCAATTGCGCCCAATCTGGTGCAGACGCTCGAGGGCACGCCTGCCTTCATCCATGGCGGCCCATTTGCCAACATCGCGCATGGCTGCAATTCGGTGCTTGCGACGACGACAGCGCTCAAGCTCGCCGACTATGTCGTGACGGAGGCGGGGTTCGGCGCCGATCTCGGCGGTGAAAAGTTTATCGATATCAAGTGCCGCAAGGCCGGCCTGACACCGGATTGCGTGGTGCTGGTCGCCACCATCCGCGCGCTCAAGATGCATGGCGGTGTGAAGAAAGAGGACCTCAAATCCGAAAATTTGAAGGCGCTTGAGGCCGGCATGGCCAATCTCCAACGGCACGTTGAAAACGTGAAAAAATTCGGTCTGCCGGCGGTGGTTTCCATCAACAGATTCTCCGCCGATACCGATGCCGAAATCGCCCTGGTGAAAGAAAAGTGCAAAGCGCTGGGCGTCGAAGCGCTGATGGCCGATCACTGGGCCATGGGAGGAGCGGGCGCCGCCGATGTCGCCAAGGCGGTGGTCAAGGTGATCGACGAAGGCAAGGGCAAGCTCAAGTACCTGTATCCAGACGAGATGCCGCTGTTCGAGAAAATCGAAACTATCGCGCGTGAAATCTATCGCGCCAAAAATGTCACCGCCGATAAATCAGTCAAAGACCAGCTCAAGACCTGGGAAGAAATGGGCTACGCGAAGCTGCCGATCTGCGTCGCCAAGACCCAGTACAGCTTCTCGACGAATCCGGATGCTAAAGGCGCGCCGGCGGATCATACGATCAATGTGCGCGAGGTTCGCCTTTCGGCTGGCGCCGAGTTCGTGGTGGCGATCTGCGGCGAGATCATGACCATGCCCGGTCTGCCCAAGGTGCCGGCGGCCGATTCGATAGATGTCAACGCGCAAGGCCAGATCGTCGGATTATTTTAGGACTAAGCCCCAGTTTGACAGTGAAAAGGCCCGCCAGAAGCGGGCCTTTTCTTCTGAAAGCGCGCAAGTTTCCTAAAATTTTTCGAACTTTTGCGTGGTCCGTGTAGAGCGAGTCTTGGGAACTTTACGGTAGCGTCTGTGCGCATGGAGATCGTCGCAATCCTCGGTTAACCAATATTGCCATGTCAGCTGCTGCATCGTCTCACCAAACTGATGTGCTTGCGGAAAGCCGCTCGCTCCTCGACGAGTTGATCAGTCCGCTCGCTTCCGCCACCGCCAAACACCGCCTCAGAATTATCGACCGGGTCACCGATCTTTTTGCGGCCGGCTCGCGCAGCTATTCCCACGACCAGATCGCGCTATTCGACGACGTGCTGCAGCGGCTTTGCACCGATATCGAGGTTGCGGCGCGGGCAAAGCTCTCACAGCGCCTGGCTGGCTTGGGCAGCGCTCCGCCGAGACTTGTTCGCTCGTTCGCTTTCGACGATGCTATCGAAGTGGCTGAACCGGTGCTCGTGCATTCAGAACAGTTGAATGACGATGATCTGGTCAAGAATGCCACGACCAAGAGTCAGGACCACCTTTTCGCCATCGCGCAACGTTTGAAATTGAGCGAAACCGTCACCGATGTTCTGGTCGAGCGGGGCGACGAGCGGGTTGTTTATAGGGTTGTGAAAAACAAAGGGGCGCGGTTCTCCCTTGCCGGCTACGGCAAACTTACGAATCGTGCTCGTTATGACCGAAAGCTGACACTGGCTCTTGGTGAGCGCAGTGATATTCCACGTCAGTATTTCCTCAAGCTGCTTGAAACCGCGTCATCGACCGTGCGCGCCAAGCTTGAGGCAATAAATCCGCAAGCGGTTGCTGCAATTCGCGACACTGTAGATGACGTTGCGACTGCGATGCAGCGTGAAGTCCGCAAGGGCTCACGCGCCCACGTCGCGGCTGTACGGGAGGCCAAGCGGCGTTTCAACGTGCGCCCGATCACGGAAGCCAGCGTACACGGTCCGGCTCACGCGCAGGATTTTGAGAAAACCGTGGTTGCCCTGTCGAGGCTGGGTGTTTTCTCGGTCGACCTGGTCGAGCGCGCCCTGCTCGACGAAGGTGAGGACATGGTGTTGCTGCTCGCCAAGGCTGCTGGCTGTTCCTGGACGACGGCGCGAGAGTTACTGCTGATGTATGCTGCTAACCGCAGCCTTAAACCGGACGATATGACCAGGGCATTTGAACGGTACAAGAAGCTCAGCCAGGAAACCGCGCGGAATATTGTGGCGTTCTACGAGCGGCGTATGAAGCTACGCGTAAAGGCCAATTCCAAAAACAAGCGCGTGCGTGAAAAAAACACGGCTGAGAATCTTACGGTTGATGACGATATTGTCGTTGTACCGTCACCCTCGCTCGCGCCTATCTAGCCAGTCGGCCTAGTCGAGTTCGATCGGCGCCCAACGGATCGCAGCGCTGAACATGGCAGCGCGCACGCGATTTACGGAATACGGCGCGCCATACAGGCGCAATGTTTCCTTGGTATCGCCCTGTACTATCACAACCTCTGCTAAAGGCTCGCCGCGGTGGGGCCAACCTCTCGCGCATGCGCGTAGCGAGATCGTCGCTCTCGTGCAGGTCAAGAACGGCGTCATGCACGCGCAGTGCGTGAATAACCTGGCGTTGCGATTCACGCACGGTGCCATAGGACAGGCGCAACGATTTCTCTATTTGTTTAGTTGGTCAGCGCCGCGGGACGACATATGTTGTCCCGCGGCATCCAGGTCCCGACTAGAAGATTTTGGCCGCGCTTACCAGCGTGATCCACACGCCCCATGCAAGCGGGATACCGACGAAAAGCCAAAATATCGCGGCTTTCGCATCCAGTCCGCCGAAGCCGATGCCATGCGATCCCGTTGTCGCGGTGCTTATCGCGCTCGCGGCTTGCAACTTTGCGACCTCCTCGGCGCTCATGTACCACTTCGACTGGACCGGCTTGATCAGGTAGTTGCAGATCAAACCGATCACGAGCATGCCAGGATGTATAATGTGTAGTCATACAGGTGGTCGCGCGGCACGCCGGCGGCGAGCTGCGCTTCCCGGATATAGTTGACCACTACCGGGCCGATGATGCCCGCCGTAGACCAGGCGGTGAGCAGCCGCCCGTGAATCGCCCCGACGAACTGGGTGCCGAACATGTCTGCAAGATAAGCCGGTACGGTCGCGAATCCGCCGCCATACATGGACAAGATGATGCAGACCGCACCGACAAAAATGGCTTTCGAGCCAAGGTTGGCCGACCACGGCATCAAGAGGTAGCAGATGATGCCGAGCACGAAGAACGTATAGTAGGTCCTCTTACGCCCGATATGGTCGGACAGCGAGGCCCAGAAGAATCGTCCGCCGATGTTGAACAGCGACAGCAGACCGGCGAATCCGGCGGCGATGCCGGCGATCGCGACTTTCTGATCAGCGCTGAGTGCATTGAAGCCGAGTTCGGGATGGCCGATCAGCTTGCCGGCGAAGATCTCCTGCAACATCGGCGAAGCCATGCCGATCACGCCGATGCCGGCCAACACGTTCAGGCAGAGCACCCACCAGATGAGCCAGAACTGCGGTGTCTTGTGCGCATCCTTAAGGTGCACGTTGTGCTGTGAGATCATCGCATTCGACTTTGCCGGAGGCGTCCAACCGTCCGGCCGCCATCCCGTCGGCGGAATGCGATAGCGGAAAGCGCCGATCATCATGAAGAAAAAGTAGATCGCGCCCATAGCCAAAAAAGTTTGCCAAACGCCCATGTCGGTTGGTGTCTTAAAATGGTTCAGCAGCAAGTTGGCCAAAGGCGCGCCGATCATGGCGCCGCCACCGAAACCCATGATGGCCATGCCGGTGGCCATGCCGCGGCGATCCGGGAACCATTTCACCAGAGTCGACACCGGTGAGATGTAGCCGAGGCCAAGACCGATGCCGCCGATCACGCCGGAACCGAGCCACATCAGCCAAAGTTGATGGACGTAAACGCCGACTGCACCAAGCACAAGACCGCCGCACCAGCAGACGACGGCAACGACGCCGGCTTTGCGCGGCCCTGCACGCTCAAGCCAACCGCCCCAGAGCGCAGCCGATACGCCAAGCACAACAAAGAAAAGCGTGTACATCCAGCCGAGACTTGCAACGCGCCAGTCACATGTGGTCGTAAATAATTCCTGCGCCAGCGACATGGCCGGGCATGCCTTCGATGCGGTCAGGCCGATCGCGCACGACAGCGGCAGCCAGAACACGCTGAAGCCGCGCTGCCCGCGAGTAGATCGTCATGCTGTGCGACTAAAGAACTAGCGGCATCAATCTGACAGCAAGGGCGCAATACGGCGCGCTTCAGCGACGAGCGCGGCGGTTAGCGTCGTCATCGGCTCACGTGCCGGTGCGACGAGACCGATTGTGTGTATCGCTTCCGGATCGGTAATCGGGATCGATCGGAGCACGTCGGTCAGGCCGAGCGATGCGGCGAGTCGCGCCGGCATCACGCTTGCCCATCGCCCTGTGCGCACGTGTGAATATAAAACGATCATTGAATCCGATTCGAGCGAGATGTGCGGGTCAATACCCGTATCGCGCAGCAGCCGTTCGATGATGCGCCGGTTCTGCATGTCCGGAGTGAGCAAACACAACGGCACCTGCGCGGCCTCGGTCCAGGTGACGGTCTGGCGGTCGCCGAGTGGCGCGTCAGCGGCAACCAACAGCCGGTAACGTTCGCGATAAAGCGGAACCGCGGTCACACGACCGAGCGGTTCATTGTCGAGATAAGTGAGGCCGGCATCGATCTCGAGATTTTCCAGGTGCGTGAGGATCTCGATCGATGTGCGCGATAAGATAGTGAATTGCACTTCGGGATGACGTGCGCGAAAGGGCGTGGTCAGAGTTTCCACCATAGCCAGGGCAGTTGGAATTGCCGCCAATCGAAGTTTTCCAGCGAGGCCGTGCTTGAGGGCGTGCACCTCTTGGCGCATGGCGCGGGTGTCGCCAACAATGCGGCGCGCCCAGTCGAGCACGCGCTCTCCTTCGGGAGTGAAGCCCTGGAAACGAGACCCGCGGTTGACCAGCAACACACCGAAAGTGTCTTCGAGCTGCTTTACGCCGGCCGACAACGTTGGCTGGGTGACGCCGCAAGCCTCGGCAGCCCGCCCGAAATGCTTCTCACGAGCCAAAGCAATGAGAAATTCCAGTTTTTCGAGCAATGACAGCCCCGGTCCGTATCAAATGAGCAGGTTCCATGATCCCAAGCAGGAAACCCACTCGCCGACTGGATCGTCCGATTAAGGCAGCATAATCGGAAAATACAAGAACGGCGACATTGTTAATAGAAAACCTCTATCGCCTGATTTGGGGCTGGGGCTTGCGGACACTGATTCAGAAGCGTTTTTCTGGGATTTAGAGCGAAGACAATGAGCATTACAGACCAATCGCCCTCCGCACTAATCACTGGACGCGGCGGCAGGCGCCGCCCGCCGCGCACGCCCAAGGGTCGTCAGGTCGATCCACAAGCGCTGGTCGAGGTGCGCGGGCTACTCACCGATCGGCCGCGGCGGCGGGATCTTTTAATCGAGCATCTGCATCTTATTCAGGATCAGTACGGCTATCTCTCAGCTGCTCATCTCGCTGCGCTGGCCGCCGAGATGAAAATGGCGCTCACCGAAGTTTACGAGGTCGCCACCTTCTACGCGCATTTCGATGTGGTGAAGGAAGGTGAGCTGCCACCGCCGCCGGTCACCGTGCGTGTGTGCGATTCTCTGTCCTGCGCTATGGCCGGTGCGGAAAAATTGACGAAGGAACTTGCGAGCAAACTTGGACGAGAGGTTCGGGTGGTGCACGCGCCGTGCATGGGCGCCTGCGATCGCGCGCCGGTCTGTGCGGTTGGTCACGTTCAGACATTCAAGGCAACACCTGAGACGGTTGCGGCAGAGGTGAAAGCAAAGCCGCACGCGCATGTTTGGAAACCGGGGGTCGATTTCGCTGCCTATCAAAAAGCCGGCGGCTACGCGCTGGTGAAAGCGTGCCTCGGCGACAAGCGCACACGCGAGGAGTTGATCAAAATCGTGGGCGACTCCGGCTTGCGGGGTCTCGGCGGCGCCGGCTTTCCGACGGGGCGTAAATGGTCGCTGGTGCGTGAGGAGCCGCCGCCGCGAATGTTTGCGGTCAATGCGGACGAGGGCGAGCCCGGCACGTTTAAGGACCGTTTCTATCTCGAACGCGATCCGCACCGCTTCATTGAAGGTGTGTTGATCGCCGCCTGGGTCGTCGAGGCGCACGACACTTATATCTACATTCGCGATGAATATCCCGAATTGCGGCTGATGCTCGCCGACGAAATTGCCAAGGTTGAGAAGGCCGGACTTTCTCCCCACACCAGGTTGCATCTCCGGCGTGGTGCTGGCGCCTACATCTGCGGCGAAGAGTCGGCGATGATTGAATCGATCGAAGGCAAACGCGGTTTGCCGCGCCATAGGCCGCCTTACGTTGCACAGGTCGGTCTGTTCGGGCGTCCCACGCTGGAGCAGAACGTGGAGACCATGTACTGGATCCGTGACATCCTCGAGAAGGGCGCCGGGTGGATGACCTCGCAAGGGCGGCGCGACCGCAAGGGCTTCCGCAGTTTTTCAGTGTCGGGCCGCGTGAAGAAACCGGGTGTGGTGCTTGCGCCAGCCGGGGTCACTGCGCGTGAATTGATCGAGGAGTTCTGCGGTGGAATGGCCGAAGGCCATAGGTTCAAAGGTTATCTGCCGGGTGGTGCGTCCGGCGGCATTCTGCCGGCCTCAATGGCAGACGAGCCACTCGACTTCGGGACGCTCGAAAAATACGGCTGTTTCGTTGGCTCCCACGCAGTTGTTGTCCTGTCCGACAAGGACGATATGAAGGCTGTCGCGTTGAACCTGATGCGGTTCTTCGAGGATGAGAGCTGCGGCCAGTGCACGCCGTGCCGGGTAGGCAGTGAGAAAGCAGTCAAGCTGATGGCCAAAGGTCCCTGGGACGTGAAGTTGCTGGAGGAATTATCGACCGCCATGCGTGATGCGTCTATTTGCGGACTTGGCCAGGCGGCGCCGAATCCGCTGTTGTGTGTTTTGAAATATTTTCCTGATGAACTGACCAAGCCGCTGGGGAGTTGGTGATGCGAATCGGAACTGGCGGGTGATGTGATGGCTGCAAACGGCAAAGGCAAAACCGTGAAGTTCATGCTCGACGGCAAAATGGTCGAGGCACTGGACGGCGAAACCATCTGGCAAGTTGCCAAGCGCCAAGGCATCGACATCCCGCACCTTTGTTATTCACCCGAGCCCGGTTACCGCGCCGACGGCAATTGTCGCGCCTGCATGGTGGAGATCGAAGGCGAGCGCGTGCTTGCGGCGAGCTGCATTCGCAAACCGTCCGAAGGCATGAAGGTTAAAGCGGTCTCCGACCGCGCAAAAACCGCGCGGCAAATGGTCTTTGAGATGCTTATTTCCGACCAGCCTGACCGCAAGACAGCTGCGCACGATCCGCAATCGAAATTCTGGGTCTGGGCCGACCGCATGAACATCGGCACCAGCCGCTTCCCGACGCACGGCAAACCGCTGCCTGATCGCAGCCATCCGGCCATGGCGGTCAATCTCGACGCTTGCATTCAGTGCAATCTTTGCGTTCGCGCCTGCCGCGAGGTGCAAGTCAATGACGTCATCGGCATGGCTGGCCGCGGCCATGGTGAAAAAATCGTGTTCGATTTCGACGATCCGATGGGCAGTTCGACTTGTGTTGCCTGTGGCGAATGCGTGCAAGCCTGTCCGACCGGCGCGCTGATGCCGTCGACACTGGTGGACGCCAAAAACGTGCGCACGGAATTTCCCGACCGCGCGGTCAACAGCGTGTGCCCCTATTGCGGCGTCGGCTGTCAACTCACCTACCACATCAAGAACGACAAGCTCTTGTATGTTACCGGCCGCAATGGCCCCGCCAACCAGCAGCGCCTCTGCGTGAAGGGCCGTTTCGGCTTCGACTATATCAGCAATCCGCAGCGCATTACCAAGCCGATGGTGCGCAAGGATGGCGTGGCGAAAGCGGCGGATGACCTGGTCGATCCATCAAACCCGTTCACGCATTTCCGCGAAGCGACCTGGGAAGAGGCGATGGAGCGCGCCGCTTCCGGTTTGAAAAAAATTCGTGACCGTGATGGCGCGCGCTCTCTTGCGGGTTTCGGCTCGGCCAAGGGCTCGAACGAAGAGGCTTACCTTTTCCAGAAGCTGGTGCGCGCCGGGTTCGGCTCGAACAATGTCGATCACTGCACGCGGCTTTGCCACGCTTCGTCGGTGGCGGCGTTGTTGGAAGGGGTCGGCTCCGCCGCGGTGACCGCGACTTTCAACGAGTGCAAGAACTCCGACTTCATTATCGTGATCGGCGCCAACCCGACCGAGAATCACCCGGTCGCCGCCACCTTCTTCAAGCAGGCCGCCAAGCGCGGCGCCAAACTGGTAGTGATGGATCCGCGCGGACAGGCGCTCAAACGTCACGCCTGGAAGATGATGCAGTTCAAGAACGGCGCCGACGTGGCGATGCTCAATGCCATGCTCAACGTCATCATCGGCGAGAAGCTCTACGACCAGCAATACGTACAGACCTATGTCGAAGGTTTCGATCAGCTCGCCGAGAATGTGAAAGACTTCACTCCGGAAGAAATGGAGCCGATCTGTGGCATTCCCGCCGATACGTTGCGCGAGGTCGCGCGTGGTTTCGCACGCGCCGAAAGCGCCATTATTTTCTGGGGCATGGGGGTGTCGCAACATACCCACGGCACCGACAATGCGCGTTGTCTCATTGCACTGTCGCTGATCTGCGGCCAGGTCGGCCGTCCGGGCACCGGCCTGCATCCGCTGCGTGGTCAGAACAACGTGCAGGGCGCTTCCGACGCTGGTCTCATTCCGATGTTTTTCCCCGACTACAAGTCGGTCGAAAACCCGGAGATGATCGCCAAGTACGAAAAGGCCTGGGGCAAGAAGCTTGATCCCAAGCGCGGCAAGACCGTGGTCGAAATCATGGATGCGGTGCATGCCGGCGAGATCAAGGGCATGTACATCATGGGCGAAAACCCTGCGATGTCGGACCCCGACCTGAACCATGCGCGCGGCGCGCTCGCGCACCTCGAGCATCTTGTGGTGCAGGATATTTTCGTGACGGAAACCTGCTCGTACGCCGACGTGATTCTCCCGGCTTCAGCCTGGCCGGAGAAGGATGGCACCGTGACCAACACCAATCGCCAGGTGCAGATGGGCCGCAAGGCGCTGCCGTTGCCGGGCGATGCACGCCAGGACTTGTGGATCATCCAGGATCTCGCCCAGCGCATGGGCGAGAAATGGAACTACAAGCACGTCAGCGAAGTGTTCGAGGAGATGGCGCGGCTGATGCCGGCGCTCGACAATATCACCTGGGACCGTGTCGAGCGTGAGGATCACGTCACCTATCCGGTTGATAGCCCAGACGTGCCCGGCCGCGATGTGGTGTTCGACAAGGGTTTCCCGCGGCCGAACGGCATGGCCAAGCTGGTCGCGGCGAAGCTCCTGCCACCGAACGAAACGCCCGACCACGACTACCCGTTCATCCTCACCACGGGCCGCCAGCTCGAGCATTGGCATACCGGCTCGATGACACGCCGCGCCGCCGTGCTCGACGCGCTGGAGCCAGCGGCGGTCGCCTCACTCTCGCGCGGCACTTTCACCAGGCTCGGCATCAAGCCGGGGGACATGGTGCGCGTGACCACCCGGCGAGGTGAGGTCGAGCTCAACTCTCGCCAGGATGATGGCATTCCGGATGGTGTGGTGTTTATTCCGTTTGCTTACGTGGAAGCGGCGGCGAATATCCTGACCAACCCCGCGCTCGATCCCTTCGGCAAGATTCCGGAATTCAAATTCTGCGCGGCGAAGGTGGAGCCAGCCAAGCCGCAAATGGCGGCGGCGGAGTAGCCTCGAATTCACCGCGGCGTTCGGCCTCGACGGATCGACTCGACGCCCTCAGCGGGAACCTGGAAGCCGTCAATCTCGTCTAATTTGCTGGTAGATCGTCGCTAGCGCGACGATGGTGGTGGCACTGCGGTAATATCCAGGCAGTGTTGCCTGTTTTTGAAAAATACTGTTCGACTTGGCGTAGGGATGGTCCGGGATTCCACCCATGACATGGATGCTTGATCGGGTTGGGCGGCACATCGCCGCCTATCTGCAAAGGCCTGCACCTGGCTATGAGCCATTTACGCCGACCGATCCGCAGGCGCTTAAGACCCTGATAAAGCCCGGCGACATCCTGCTGATCGAAGGCCGAACCCATATTGCCGGCGTGATCAAATACTTGACCCAATCCACGTGGTCGCATGCGGCGCTTTATGTCGGGCCGATCGATGGCCAAACCGCAGCGAGCGGTGAGCCCTGTGATCTGGTGGAATCGAATCTCGAAGCGGGCATCATCTCCGTTCCTCTGTCGACCTATTTTGACTTTCATACCCGCATCTGCCGGCCGGTCGGTCTGTTGCCGGAAGATCGCCAGGCCGTTTGCGACTACGCGATTGAACGCATCGGACTGCAATATGATCTCAAGAACATCGTCGACCTCGGCCGCTATCTGGTCCCGCTGCCGGTGCCGCAGCGTTTTCGGCGACGCATGATTGCACTCGGTTCCGGCGATCCGACAAAGCTCATTTGCTCGGCACTCATCGCGCAGGCCTTTGCTGCCATCGGCTATCCGATTTTGCCTGCGATCGAGCGTGTTGAAAGCGCGCAGGCGCGGCGAGAAATTTATCACATCCGCGACAGTTCACTTTATTGTCCGCGCGACTTCGATATTTCGCCGTATTTCGCCGTGATCAAACCGACGATTGAAATGGGTTTCAACTACAAGACCATCAACTGGTCTACGAAAATTTCATCCAAAGGGCCGTGAAATTTGGCGCGAGTTGAACTCCCGCATAAATAATCCGAATACTCACGCAACCGTGAGGAGTTCATGACGCAATCCGTTGCAAGATACGCGATCAAATAATTGCCATGCGGGAGCTTTCGATGAGTGAAAATAGAGTCGTGAACTCTGATCGCCGCGCCCTGTTGGGCGCGGGCGCGGCTTTGGTATTGGGCGCTGTTTTTCAGCCAGGCGGCCTACGGGCGCAAGGGGCTTCTCCCACGCGCATTGGCGTAATCGGGTCGGGCCATATCGGTGGTACGATCGGTGGTCTATGGATCAAGCAAGGGCATCCGGTCGCCTTTTCTTCGCGCCATCCGGAAGAGCTCAAGCCACTGGTCGCGGAACTCGGCAGTCTGGCGCGAGCTGGCACCGTCGAAGAAGCGATCAAATTCGGCGATGTCCTATTTATTGCCGTGCCCTATGGCGCGCTGCCTCAGATTGGAAAGGACTATGCTACCGCGATGAAAGGCAAGATCATGCTTGATGCCTGCAACGCCGTGTCGGCGCGCGACGGCGCGATCGCCGATGAAGTCGAGCAGAATGGCATCGGCGTGACCACACAGAAATATTTTCCCGGCGTGCGGATTGTGCGCGCATTCAACACAATGTCCTACATGATCTTTGCGCGTGAGGCGAACCGCCCGGCTCCGAGACTCGCTATACCGATCGCCGGCGATGATGCGGAAGCCATACAGGTTGCGGCGGGCCTTGTGCGCGATGCCGGTTTTGATCCGGTTGTGGTCGGCAAACTCGCTGATGCGCGGCGCTTCCAGCGCGGACAACCCGGCTATGGGCAGCAAGTGTCGGCTGCGGAGCTCAAGCAAAAACTCGCACTGCCATGAGCTTCCTTGAACGTTGGCTGAGGCGCGTCATGCCGGCGACGCCGCAGGAACGCGCGGCGGCGCTGTGGTCGTTCGCGTATTTCTTCGCGTTGCTCGCCGGCTACTACGTTCTGCGGCCGCTGCGCGACCAGATGGGCATCGCGGGTGGCGTAAAGAACCTGCCATGGTTGTTCACCGCCACCTTTGTCACGCTGCTCGTGGCTCAGCCGCTTTACGGGGCCTTGGTTGCGCGATTGCCTCGCGCCCGGTTCATCCCGATCGTCTATCACTTCTTCGTCGCCAATCTCGTATTGTTTTGGGTGCTGCTGACCTTTGACATCGAGACTGTGATCGTCGCGCGCATATTTTTCGTTTGGGTCAGCGTGTTCAATTTATTCGCGGTGGCGGTGTTCTGGTCGTTCATGGCTGACTTGTTTACATCTGAGCAAGGCAAGCGGCTGTTTGGATTTATCGGGGCTGGTGGCACCGCCGGCGCGTTGTTGGGGCCGATCATCACGATTTGGCTTTCAGTTCCGTTGGGACCCGTAAACCTGATGATTGCGGCGGCGGTATTCCTCGAAATAGCGGTGTTCTGTGTCTATCGGCTTGACCGCGCGGCGGTGCTACATCCTGGACCGAAAGCAACAACGGAAAACATCGGCGGTAGTGCATTCGCAGCAATTCCCGAGCTGGTGCGCTCGCCCTATATGCTCGGCGTCGCTGCGTGGGTCGCACTGTTGTCCTATGCCGCGACCATCATCTATTTCGAGCAGGCACATATCGTTTCCGAAGCGGTCAAGACGGCGGGACTCCAAACGCGCATCTTCGCCAGCATCGATCTTGCAGTAAGCCTGCTGACACTGTTCACGCAATTGCTGGTGACGGGCCAGCTTCTCAAGCGCGTCGGGACCGGCATAGCCGCGGCGGCATTGCCGGCGGTCTACGTGGTGGGTTTTGCTGTCCTGGCTTTGATGCCGACGCTTGCCGTCGTCGTGACTATTCAGGTCGTGCAACGCTGGATGAATTTCGCAATCGCCAACCCTGCACGTCAGCTCTTCTTCACGGTGGTGACGCGGGAGGAAAAATACAAAGCGAAAAACCTGGTCGACGTTGTCGTGTATCGCGGCTCCGACGCATTGTCCGGGTGGATATTCGATACCATGCAGGCACTGGGGCTCAAGCTGGGCGCCATCGCGCTCTGTTCTTTGCCGGTGGTGGCGGGATGGTTTATTCTCTCGCTGGGACTGGGACGCGCGCAGGAAAGACGTTCCGCGCAAACGGTGGAATCCGTGAGGGAGAAGACCAAGGGCGAATATAGTTTTGACCCGGCGTGAATTCGCCGCCGAACGCGCGCTGCAGCGCGCCAAGAATTTGCCAAGAGCGTCAATGGATTGCCCGCGCAGGGCTCGTAGTTTCCAACCGGCGTCTGCTTGCGCCCCGTTCCCGCCGCTTTCGCGGCGGAAAGTTTCAGCTGCTTTTTGCCGGGGGCGGCAAGACGTGCGGACGGAGAACAATGCCATGAGATTTTCGTCACATGTTTTGGGGCTCGCCATCG
>Ga0335084_10004388_pt1 | contig 13871 bp, 17 predicted proteins | sample Lox_Sample_44_FD_206721 | JGI IMG/M metagenome (GOLD analysis project Ga0335084, IMG submission 206721) | Soil microbial communities from Loxahatchee National Wildlife Refuge, Florida, United States - Lox_Sample_4.4 | ecosystem: Environmental > Terrestrial > Soil > Wetlands | place: USA... | reverse complement strand
AGCTACGGGGATCGAGACCACAATCAGTAGCACCATGAGCCAGGCCTGCCTCTGGTTGACCCCCTTGAGCAGATCGTACAAAGCCACAGCCACGAAAATAAAACCGGCCATGCCGATGAGTTGGCCCACGATGCCGAGGCGAAAGAGCGTCTCCTGGACCGAGATATTGTTGGCCGTCGCCGCTGCGTTTCCGTGGACAATCAGCTTGCCCGGGACATAGCCCATGGTAAAGAAGCGAACGATTGACGTGAGTAGATACAGCAAGCCCGCGAATCTGCCTGGGTTCTTTTTGGAAGTCATATGTCCTCGACGACGAGAGCTTACCGCCGATACGACGACAGTCGCCAAAATGTTCCGTCAAACGACTAGGCAGGCGATTGCGGGCAAAACCTCTAGAGCCTGGTCAGCTCCGGACCTCAGTCGTTGACGGACAATCCGGACACAATGGAATTACTTCCGGCTTGCCAACCAGAAAGCAACGCGTGATTCTCGCTAATTATTCGCAACAAGGTAGAGGCATTGCATCGACCATCACTCGGTCTGGACTTGGCCAGAAGAACGCGGTTACTTCAATGACAGCGGTGGGCCGAGGAGTTCCATGCCATAAGCACGGTATAGGTCTCGATCCGCCATATAAACTCCAGGGGTTCGTGGCCTTTCGAAGTACTCTTGGATTTTGCCAGCCGGAGTGAAACCAATAAGGATTCTGCCGTTGGATGGACCGACGAACGCATAAGCATGCGGAACGTCGCGGGGCCCGAGCAGGCAATCTCCGGATTGGGCTTGGTAGCGTTCGGAGCCGACCTGAAACACGTATTCCCCTGAAATCACGTACCAAAACTCATCTTGCTCGTGATGCAAGTGAAGCGGCGGCCCGCCTGGTTTCAAGCTGTGCTGTTCCATCGCAAACAGTGCACCCTGTGTGTCCCCACTTCCGACTTTGAACATCGTTGAATTAAAGCCAATTGACCGCAGCTTGCCGAACCGGTCCTCGTTTGCGGCAACCTTGATCCCGGAACGCGGTGAGTCCGTCGGTGAGGGCTCGCCGAGTGAAAGACTCGACGCTCCAGCTAGCAACATGGCAATGAACGAACGACGTTCCAGAACAGCCATACTCTTCTCCGTCTCTTGCTAAGGATGTGTCGACCCTGCGAAACGCCACCAGCCTATTCCGGCTTGGCGACGCCTGTGATATGGTCCTTTCGCGATATCCCAATAATCGGCATGACCAAGTGAGCGAAGGCGTGTCAACTTATCGCGTGATAACGCGGCGGTAGGATATCCCCGGGTTTGAATTGGGTAGCGGAAGGCAGACAGATCGCACACCCCGATGCAAAAGCGATGTCACAGGCTGCAGCGATGAAAGGTTTTGGCCCTCAAGACTATTGATGCTCAATCTCGCGCCTGGTGCCCAGCCGACCCAGAATGGGTTGAAGACAGTATCGAACAGGATGCCCTTTCCGCCGTACTCAACGAATGCTGCATAGCCCCAGTCCTTCTTCAACGCAGGCTCTTTTCCAAAGCCATCGTACAGAATGCTAATCTGCGCCTTGTCACGGCTGGCTTGTGGCGCGTCAATTGCAGAGACAGGCACAGCGCTTCCCACGAAGAATGCGAGTGCAGCGAAACAGGTCATTATCAAGGACGCAGTCGTCATAGTTCCTCCGCCGACGCGGCTGTCATTCTAACTGTTCGCTGGCGCCCTTGCCTGTCTTTCGTTGCCCCGATTCGTGTGTGCTACCTGCTCGGTCTCCGGACAGGTGACGGGCTAACCGTAGAGTGGGTTAGGTAGGCAGACCATCGCAGCGCGGTTAAGGAGGACCGCGAACGATGTCTCGGAAGCCACCCTGGAAACGGCCTCGCCCCAAGCCCAAAGCAGTTCTTCGCTTACCCGATTTGGATCAGGCAAAATCCGCCGTTCTGAACAGCCTGACCTACACAGACGCGCAGCGCGGTTACCGGCACGCCATTGAAGAATTCGTGGAGTGATACTGCTCGGAGCCGAGACTCTCGTTCTGCAGGACCGTTGTACTCCGCTATCGAATTCATCTTGAATCGCGAAATCTCGCTCCGGGAACAATCAATCTTCGTTTAGGAGCCGTCCGACGCTTGGCTTATGAGGCCGCTGATTGTGGACTCCTGAGCCCCGACCTAGCTGCGGGCATCCGGCGAGTGAAGTGTGTTAAGAAAATTGGCGTAAGGCTAGGAAATTGGCTCACCGCTCGAACAGTCGCAGAGACTGTGGCAGGTTCCCGGCAGCGAGCACTTGAAGGAAAAACGTGATCGAGCACTTCTGGCCGTCTTACTTGCCTGTGGCCTACGGCGGCATGAGGCAGTTGAGCCGAATTTAGGCCACATTCAACAGGGTGAAGACCACTGGGCCATTGTGGATCTGAAGGAAAAGCAAACCACACCCGCACGATCCCGATGCCGGCATGGGTGAAAAATGTCGTCGACCAGTGGATCCAGGTAGCGAACATTACATCCGGCAAGTTGTTTCGTCGGGTGCACAAGATGGGGAAAACCTGGGGAGAGAGGCTGACGGAAAAGGCGGTCTGGCATGTGGTTCGGGAGTAGGCCCCGAAGGCTGGGATCGATAAGTTAGCGCCGCACGATCTCCGCAGAACCTGTGCACGACTTTGCTACGCCGCCGGAGGAGAACTGGAGCAAATCCAGTTTCTGCTTGGTCATGTTTCGATTCAGAGCACCGAACGATATCTTGGTTGCAAACAGCGGATTCAAGATGCCGTCAACGACAGAATCGGAATAGAACCACCGGGATGATCGAGTGTTCATTGTCCGCTTTGCCGACGACTCTTCAAGTAACCGCCCGATTCTGGCGTTGTGAGTCTAGTTGCAATGTTTCACCAACGAGCGCGCTACTCTGCATCTTCCGGCTGTACTGGTAGGGATCGCGGACCGCTGGGGCGCTCCGGCTAAAAATCATCTGAACACGCTGGAGGGTGCGAGATGGCCGTACAATGGTCACCTTCTTCGATGAGGTCAAAGGAGATTGCGGATGAAGGTGTCGAGTGGTCGACGCAAGCCGCGAATTATCTATTGGCTGCATCTTTACCTATCTATTTGTCTGCTCGTTTCGCTCCCTGAAGCTAGCCAGGCTCAACAGGCTCCGGATCGCAAGCAGGAGTTCTTAGAAAGGTATGCCCGCGCCTACTATCCGGGCCGCAGTGGACAGATCATGCTGGTGCCCCGTGAGGGCGACTTTGTGACCCTCAACGAGCCAGCCTCCCGCTTCATGCACGGGAGTCCCTGGAGCTATGACGCCAACATTCCTTTGCTTTTCTTTGGCCCTCCTTTTATCCATAGAGGTGCCTACGCCGATGCAGCGGTGCAACAGGACGTTGTTCCAACATTGGCCAAGCTCCTCAGATTGCCCCTACCCCCGACGGTCACGGGCCGCTCTCTGGAAAAAGCCCTGGATTCATCGGCTGGCCGCCCACGCGCCATTTTGGTGGTAGTGCTGGACGGTATGCGGCAGGACTATTTCGAGCGGTATCGGGAAGTTTTGCCGACTCTGACGCGCTTGCGCCTGGACGGAGCCTGGTTTAGCAACGCCCGGGTGAACTTCCTACCTACAATTACCCCCCTCGGCCATGCCACCATCGGAACTGGTGCCGATCCGCGCGTGCACGGGATCGTGGTCAATACTGCCTTTGACCGGCTCAGGGGAAAGCCGCAGAGCCCGTACCCAGGGATGTCTCCGCGAACGCTTATGGCGCTGACTCTGGCCGATCTTTGGAACCTCGAAACCGATGGCCAAGCTGTGATCATCAGCCAAGGCAGCATTTTCGTCGCAGCCGCAGGTCTGTTGGGACACGGAGCATGTTTGCTCAACGCACGGCCAACTATCTTGGCCAGTTATTCCACAAAAGGGGGATGGGAAACCAACTCGGAGTGCTACAAGCTGCCCGAGTATTTGAAGAACCAAAAGTCGGCGCCGCTTTGGGAGGCCGCTCATGGGCAGTGGATGGGCCACGATATCGCAAACCCGGATGCTGTGAGTCGCTCAGCTTTGTTCCCGAAGTTTGAAGCGGATGCTCTGGTGGCAATGATCGAGCATGAACCGGTGGGCGCAGACGGCTTGACTGATCTTCTACTCGTCAACTTGAAAGCGGCTGATTTTGTGGGTCACCAGTACGGCCCCGATTCTCCAGAGATGCGACAGACTCTAGCCGAACAGGATCGCCAACTGGCGCGCATCTTGGAGGCGCTGGAAAAGAAAGCCGGCGCCAACCGGTTTGTGGTTGTCATCACCGCCGATCACGGGATGCCTTCGGAACCAAAGGTACCGAGGAAGAGATATTTCAATAAAGACATTGTGGAGCTTGTCCACAAAAAGTTTGACCCGGACGGCGCCGCGCTCGTCAAGCATTTCGACGCCCGGAACAACCAGTTGTTTGTCGACAAGAGCCGCCTGCGGGAGCTGGGACTGAAGCTTTCCCAAATCAAAGAGTACTTGGAAGCTCAACCGTTCATTTACGCTGCGTATACCGAGGATGAAATAAAGAACGCTTCCTTGCCATGACCTTGTTCTCCGTGGCACGGGCCGGTGGCGTTTAAGGTGCCGCGGGCCCGGGCGCTTCAGATCCCTTTTCGCCCTAACTATCAAGTAGCGATCGAGGCGCTGCACTGATCATGCTGGGCGAAGGGAGAGGCGTGGTATCTCTCCGCCGTGGAGTTGAACTCCAAGGGCCGCTTAAGGCGTGCGGAATTATACTGTGTGCGGCTTTCGCCGCCCGAAAAGCAGTCTCTGTGAGGGTGCAAGGTGAGCATAACGGCACAATCGTCGCTATGATGACTCAGGTCTACCGGTAGATATGGGATCGCCTAGGTAGCGGGAAGGTGCAGGCTAGCCGAATAGCGACTGCGTGGCGTGCGCCCAAGTCGGGCTGCCGAGCAGAGCGACGCGCGCGGCGACGCCCAGCACGAGCAGCGCCAGCCCCCACCAGTACACCGGGTGGACGCGCCCGCGTGACCACCGGTCGTACACCGCGCCGGCGACGGGGAACACTAGCATGAGGCCGTAGGAGACCAGTGCTCCAAGGGCCAGGACGCCGGGCCAGCGCACCAGCGCCGCGGCCATCAGGCAGGTGGAGGCGAGGATCATCAGGCGCTTGTGCTTGTCCTTGTCGTTGCGCCAGAGGACGGCGCCCAGGAAAAAGATGGCGAAGGTCGTGATGTCACCGAAGGGGATGGCGATGAAGTTCCACGGCTTGGCACCGGGAGGGACCGCGCCGAGCCGCGCCGCTTCGACGGCGGTGCGGCCGCCGACCACGATCATTGCCGCCGCCAGAGCCACCCCGAAGTAGCCGAGCTTGCGATGCACTTTCACGCGGTACGTCGCGACCAGGTTCGTCTGCACAATGAACAGGACCAGCCACGACATGAACAGCAGCGCGTGTAGGTGCACGGTTGCGTTCGGAACGCGGCCGGTGATGGTCGTCGCATGGCCGGAGATCAGGCCGAGAAAGTACGTCCGCGAGAAGCCGACCAGAGCGGTGAACAGCATCACGATGGCCATGCCGGTGTAGAACTTGCGGTCGGGCACCGCGGGCGAGAGGAGCGAGCCGGGAGAAGCAGCGATAGCCATGACGGCCAACGATATTAGCACGGGTGGCCGGCAGCACGTGGGTACCCGATCCAAACGCAAGTTTCAGCGGGACACTCCATTTCACCCCGAAATAGCCGCACCAGCCCATGAGATAGGGAGCTAGTTCCGCGATGGTCGGTTTAAGCGCCGAATCCGGGAAACTACGCGACGGGCCAAAGGCGTGCAGCATGGAAACGATCCAAAGCTTTCGGCGCAATCGTGCGTTTAATCTCTGGACCGCGGGATCCCGTGAGCAGGTTGCGGAACCACCGGGTCGACGAATAGGATGGGGGGCGGTAACGTGCCACCTGCCCGTGTCCCGAAATCTGCTCGAACTCGAAAGCGGTTGGCACGCAGTGTCGACTCCCCGAATTTTGCGTCTAACCAGGAGCTCATGTTTTCCTGGCTTACTATCGCAACTCCGGCAGTCTCCAGTTCCGTGGAGGTCAAGAAATGCGCGATGATGATGACCCGAATCTGAAAGATCGTGAAGCCAAGCGCGATGTCTCCGGCGTTTCCCGGCGTGACTTCCTCAAGATTTCAGGGATGTCCATCACCCTGCCCCTAGTGACCGACCCCAAAATGGCCATGGCAGCGGGTGAGCAAATCCCGGTCCGTGGCCCGGGCAAAGTCCCGATGGAATTCTCCATTAACGGCAGGCGGCTAAAAGCAGAACTCGAACCGAGAGTCACGCTGCTGGACACCCTGCGGGACCAATTTGAGGTCACCGGCGCCAAGCGGGTGTGCGATCGTGGCGAATGTGGTGCGTGTACCGTATTGCTCGACAACAAGCCGGTTTACTCATGCTCGGTTTTGGCCATTGAGGCCCAGCGCAAGCCAATTACCACCGTCGAGTCCCTGATGCAGGGTGGGAAGCTGCACCCCGTGCAACAGGCTTTTGTGGACAATGACGCTTCGCAGTGTGGTTTCTGCACACCAGGGTTCGTCGTTGCCTGCAAAGCATTGCTCGACCGCCACCCCCACCCGACCGCGGAAGACATTCGCCATGGTTTGAGCGGGAATCTCTGCCGCTGTGGCACTTATGACGGAATCCGCAAAGCCATCGCGCAAGTCGCGCAGAAGGGAGCCTAAGAGATGCCGGACTACGCATGGCCCGATGCAGAACACCGGACGCTGATCGGCAAGCGGATCAGCCGCGTCGATTCTCCCGCCAAAGTTTCAGGACAGGCAAAGTACACGTACGACGTCCATCGCCCCGGCATGCTTTACGGAAAAGTGCTGCGTTCGCCCTACGCGCATGCCAAACTTCTCAGCGTCGATACCAGCGCCGCGGAGAAGATGCCCGGCGTAAAGGCCGTCCACGTCGTCCAGGAACCCGGTTCAACGATTCACTGGGAGGGTGATGAAATCATAGCGGTGGCGGCAGTGGACGAGCTCACTGCGGAAGATGCGATCCGCGCTATCAAAGTGGAGTATCAGCAGCTTCCCTACCTGGTCACCGATACCGAGCCTCCACAGGGATCGGCAGAGGGCCAAGGCCCGTTGAGCATGGACGATATCGATGACATGCTCGACAACCAGGTGCCCAGCCAGCAGATGGTCAACCAAATTCAACAGTACGGGATCACGGCAAAGCCCAGCGAAGACACGCTTAAGGGGCTGAAATCCGATGGCGCAACAGACGCCGTGCTGGACGCCATTCGGGGAGCGGCTGTTCATCCCGAGGCCGGAAGCAGGCCGAAATCAAACTATCAGAAGGCCGCGGAACAGACTCTCGGCGATCCTGACAAGGCTTTCGCTGAGGCCGAAGTGGTTTCGGAAGGCCTCTACGGCGTTCCGGTAATTACGCATTGCTGCCTGGAAAGCCATGGTTCCATCTCCGAGTGGACCGACGCCGATCATCTGTTTACACACATCTCCACTCAGAATGTTTCCGGAATCCCCGGGCAGATGGCGGAACCACTGAAGACTCCGGCCAGCAACATCCGCGTTCACCAGGACCACGTAGGAGGAGGTTTTGGCAGCAAGTTTTCGCCGGATCGCTGGGGAATTTTTACCGCTCAGATCTCCAAGAAGGCCGACGGCAAACCGGTACGCATCATGCTGGAGCGGGCGGCCGAGCTCAAGGTCGCCGGGGCGCGGCCGTCGGCATACGCCCGCGTGAAGGTGGGTGCGAAGAAAGACGGCACCGTCGTCGCCTGGCAGTCTCAGTCCTGGGGCACCGGCGGCCCTGGTGGCGGAGGGATGCCTCCCATTCCTTATGTGTTCGCCGTGCCCAACCAGCGAAAAGAACACACTGCGATTCGCAACAACATCGGTCCCGCCCGTGCTTGGCGTGCACCCAACCACCCACAGGCCGCGGTGCTCACCATGTGCGCATTGGATGATCTAGCCGCTAAATTGAACATGGATCCGGTGGAATTTTTCGGCAAGAATCTGGACATTGCCAAGCCCCGCCAGAATATCTACCGCGAAGAGCTTGCCATTGCCGCGGACCTGATGGGCTGGAAGCAGAAGTGGCATCCCCGCCGCCAGAACCAGTCAAGGATGGTGCGCGGAGTTGGCGTCTCGTTTCACACCTGGGGAGGACGCGGCCACGCCAGCGACTGCGACCTAACCATCCATCCGGATGGCTCGGTGGAGCTGAAGCTAGGATCGCAGGATCTGGGAACGGGGACTCGCACCTGCATTCTGATCGTCGCCGCCGAGACCCTTGGCCTCCCGATCGACGCCATCCAGCTTCAGATTGGCGATACGATCTATCCTCCTTCGGGTGGCTCCGGGGGCTCAACCACCATCGGCGGAGTAAGTTCCTCCACCCGCCGGGCGGCAGTGGACGCCCGCGATGCGCTTTTCGCCAAGGTCTCGCCTGCACTCAACGCCCAGCCCGACCAGCTCGAATGCGTGAACGGAATCGTCGGTGTCAAGGGGAATTCCAGCCATTCACTCAGCTGGAAAGAGGCCTGTGCCAAGCTGGGAGTCATGCCACTAACAGTTCGAGGCAAGAATCCCGACAAGAGCAAGCCACCCGACCTCACCAACAGCGGGGTCGGCGGTGTGCAGATGGCCGAGGTTGAAGTTGATACCGAAACCGGCATCGTGAAAGTCACAAAGATGGTCGCGGTCCAGGACTGCGGATTGATCATCGACCTCAAAACTGCCGAAAGCCAGTGCTATGGCGCTCTGATCATGGGGATCAGCTACTCCCTTTTCGAAGAGAAGATCATGGACCCGGGCACGGGCCGCATGCTTAATCCTGACATGCAGTTCTACCGTCTCGCGGGCCTGAGCGACATCCCCGAGCTGGTAGTGAAAATGATGACCGGCAAAGGCTACGACGAGCGCGGAGTGATCGGGCTGGGCGAGCCGCCCGTGATTTCGCCCGGCGCCGCCATTTCCAACGCGGTCGCCAACGCCATCGGTGTACGCGTTCCGTTCCTTCCATTCACACCGGACCGCGTCCTGGCGGCTCTGGAACAGAAGGCAGGTGCCTGATGCAGCCCTTTGAATATGTGAGTCCCCGCAGTAGAGCCCAGGCCGTCAGCTTGCTCGGCACGGCCTGGGGCAACACGGAAATTCTGGCGGGCGGAACTGACCTGCTCGCCCTGATGAAGGATGACGTAGTCGCCCCCAAGCGGCTTGTCAACATCAAGGAGATTAAGGACCTTCACGACGTCTCATCTAGCGCACAAGGACTTCGGATCGGGGCTCTCACCACTCTCGGTGATCTGGCCGACGATGCGAGTGTCAAGAAGAACTATCCTGCGTTGGCTGAGGCTCTGATCGAAGCTGCCAGCCCTCAGATTCGTAACCTGGCCACGCTGGGTGGCAATCTTTGCCAGCGCCCGCGCTGCTGGTATTTCCGCAATGGCCTTGGTCTGCTGCCCAGGGACGAGACGGGTAAGGAATTGGTAGCGGCCGGCGAGAATCGTTATCACGCTATTCTCGGCAACGACGGTCCCGCCAAGTTCGTCAGTCCCTCCACCGTCGTTCCGGTCTTGATTGCCTACGGCGCGAAGGTTCGGATCGAGGGTCTGAAGGGGAAGCGTGAGCTGCCACTAGAGAAGTTTTTCGTGATCCCTAAAGCCGAGGGCGAACGCGAGCACGATCTGCGACCCAACGAAGTCGTCACCGAAGTGGTGATTCCGCCGGCAGCCGGTGTCAAGGCTGCGCATTACGAAGTCCGCCAGAAGGAAGTGTTCGATTGGCCGCTCGCACTCGCCGCCGTCAAGCTGGAGATGAACGGCTCCAAGGTGCAGGCGGCCCGGATTGTACTGGGATACGTCGCGCCCGTCCCCTGGCCTTCACCAGAAGCCGAGCAGGCCATGCAAGGACAGCCGGTGAACGAGGAAACTGCGCAGAGGGCTGCCGAAGCCGCTCTGCAGCGCGCCACGCCGCTGACTAACAATAGATATAAGGTGCACCTTGCCCAGGTGGCGCTAAAGCGCGCCATCTTGAAAGCCACACACGGAGGTGTCGCGTGATCAGCGAATCCGATCGCTTTAACACGAATCGCCTAGACCTCTGTTCAGCATTACGTTGGAAGGGTCAATTCATCCTAGCCGAGGCCGATCCCACTGTGCCCGCCTGTAACGATGGCCTGTTCTGGTGCCTGCACACGCAGACTTGCATCGGCCCCGACGGAAAACTGGCCGAACCCGGCAACTGCTGCTCCAAGAGCCGCGGCTGCCACGGTACGGGAAAATGTGTCTAGCGCCCTTCCTCTTTGCCGGTTCGTGTAGGAGAATTAGAAACTGGAACGAAGGAGTCTCCTATGCGTTATCACCTGCCAGTCGCCTTGTTTCTGCTCGTTCTGTTGGTTTCAGTTTCCACCGCCCAGCAGATTCGCGGCGACTACCTCGAGACCCGCTCCGCCGACGTGTACACCGGTCAGTGTTTCGCCAATGGCGAGGTGAATCTCGTCGGCAATGAGGCCATCCTGGCATGGCACATCCGGAGCGGCAGCTGGAACGGTGTCGTGCTGCAAGGGCTCACTGTTGCCGCCGCGGTCCGCGCAAACGGCACCCTGGGCGATCCCTACGAGAACCCTTATCCGGCCAACGCCGTACTGTTGGTGGACGACCAGGCCAGCGCACAGCAGCGCGGTGCCCTCGCCAGCTTTGCCCAGCACATGGGGGGTGAGTTGTTGAAGAACATTTCGCGAGTAATTCCAGTGCAGATGGAGCTGGTGGTAAACGCGGAGCACCACGGCGCCGCCATGTTTCGCGCGGGCGAGTTTGCCACGGTGCAGACGCGCTCGATTGGTGAAAACGACCACCTGTGCGGCAACGAAGTCACTTACTACCCGCCGCTGACCGAACTGACGCATTCCATGCCTGCCGTGGCTCTCACGGACGCTTATCGAGGGCCAGGCCTGGGAGTATCGTGGAGTCTTCACGGCAAACGCAGCGCCTTCGTGGGTGCATTTGCCCAATAATCCGAGACCGGAGCCTCAGCGTGGGTAAGTTTGCGGCGCAATCGTTGATCGCACTCATCGGTTTTCTTGCGGCGGTCTGCAGCGCTCAGACTGGCAAGGTGGAAAAAATTGGCCCCCTGACTGACCCGGCTGTCCCCGAAGCCGTGCGGCAAACGCTTGACCCCGCTGGTTACCGCATTTCGCTCGATGATGGAATAGCATTCTGCGAGCTGTGGCTGCGCAAGAGCATTTCAGCGCAAGCCAAAAAGGACGCTGCAGATGTGGTCTATCCGCAACTGGCCGAGTCGACGTTGGTGGGCGTCCTGCATTATCCGAAGGGCGGTAATGACTACCGCGGACAGACAATTTCTGCCGGCTTTTACACCCTCCGTTACGAATTGATGCCCAGTGACGCCAATCACCTCGGGACCGCCCCCAATCGTGACTTCCTGCTGCTGGTTCCTGCAGCATCGGATGCTGACCCCGATGCCGTCTTCAAATTCCCCGATCTGGTGGCGCTCAGTGAGAAGGCGACTGGTACCCGGCATCCCGGGCCCCTGAGCTTGGTTCAGTCCGACGGTGGCACCGGCGCTGCCGTATCCAAGGATGACCAGGACCACTGGACTTTTTCCGCCAGCATGGAGCTCTCTACCGGCGAAAAGGCTCCCTTCGCGGTCGTGGTCAAGGGAACGGCACAACAGTAGGAGACCAGGAAGCCATTCCCACGCGATGGCTTTCTGCTTGTCTAAAGCGCATAAGGATCTAGCCTGAGCATGTTTGGGCAATGCTAATATCCTGGATGGGTTGGGATCACGTGCCATGAGTGATACGTCCTTGTGCATTCGTTCCGTCCAGCGGGCACGCACTCGAGCCCTGGTGGTCCCGCGCGAGCATGGCGCCTGGTGTTTGCTGCTTGTCCCCCTGTTCTCCGGCGCCGCAGTCGGAGTGGCATCGACACAAAGGATATGGCCCCTGGTTCTGTTTACGGTGGCCGCGCTCGCCCTGTTCTGGCTGCGCACGCCCGTGGAAAGTCTGCTGGGCACAACTCCCCTGAGTGCGCAGACGCCGGCAGAGCGGCGGAATTCGCTCATCGTGTCCGCCGGACTGGTCGCAGTTTCGGCTGTTTGTTTAACCGGGTTGCTGTGGAATGGGCGCAACCGGGGCTTACTCCTTCTTGGCGGCATCGGAGTACTCGCATTCGTTGCCCAGACGTTGCTTATGAGAGTTGGCCGTGAGCTGCGTATGATGGCGCAAATGCTGGGAGCAATCGGTCTCACTTGCACTGCGCCAGCAGCCTATTACGTAGCCAGTGGACACCTGGAAGCGCGTGCATGGGTGTTGTGGGCAGCCAACTGGATGTTTGCGGGCAACCAGATTCATTTCGTGCAGCTGCGTATCCATGCGGCCCACGCCGCGACTTTCGGCGAGAAGCTCGGCCGGGGGCGAGTGTTTTTTCTGGGACAGATACTGCTGCTCCCGATTCTGGCGGTTGCGGCGCACTGGCGACTGATGCCAGCTCTAGCAATGCTCGCTTTCATTCCTGGGCTGGTTCGCGGGTTCTATTGGTTTTTCAATGGACACCAACTGCTGCAGATCAAGCGTCTAGGCTGGTCGGAAATGAGCCAGGGAGCCCTATTCGGAATTCTGCTCGCGGCTGCCATCATTTTCTCCTAGCGCAACGGTTGCTCTGGCGAGGCACCCTTACTCGATTCCGACGAATTGGTAATAGACTGGCGCAAGCAGGCGTCTACGCTGACAACTCTGTCAATGAGTTCTATGAAAAGGGATGTCAAGAAAAAAGCTCCGCCTCGAGATATCGACGCTGCGCATTGGAAGCCTTTGACCAATTAAAGGCCGTCCTACCACCAAACGAACTTGCGGCCCTCGACCGCAAGATGGAAACAAATCTGCCCAGGCTAAGCTCCTCCGAAAGCAAGAAGTCCACCGGACCCGCCAAATCGCCCGAGGAGTTGGCCGCCTTACGAGCGGCAGGGTGAGCCTGCCCAGCTAAGGGAACGCAGCTGATCGCGCGGACGAAAGACTCCATTCTCTAAGACGGTTGAGGCCGAACTGGCCTCTTTATACCTTGCAATTCTTCATTCTGGGAGGTATGTTTGTGGGCGCTTTTCGGCCGCTCTTTGATCTGAGAGGTAAGTGTCATGTACCTGCGACTCGCCTTCTGGACTCTGGCCATGGCATACACTTCCGTCCTCTTGTCCCGCGGCACAAGCGGGTCCTCCCCGAGCACCATAATCACCGCGGCACTGCTCGGTGCGATTTTCGGATTTAGCCTTGGTGGCATGTTCATCAATCGACGAACTCGCAAGCGCAGAGTGGACTCTCCTCCGTGGCGCATCGCCAGTTAAGAAACCAGTCGAAGGTGTAGGAATTTCTTGACACACAACATCTCCGGTTGGTAAAGGGTGTAAACCTGCGAAAAACGGACAATACGCGAGCGAATTATGTGGAAAAAGGAAATTAACGAGAGCGCAGAGCAAGCTATGTGGAAAAAGGATGGCACGTCGAGCATACAGCCGCCGCCATCGATGGCAACGTATACCGATGCCATGAACAAATTCACCAAGGCGGCTACAGCCTTCATGGATCACGTACACCTGTTAAACGAGGCTCGAGATGCTTACCAGGCGGCTATGACGGCTAGCACGGCACTCCGCAACAGCCTGGAGACCGGTGACCAGGCGTTGCGTTCGCTGATGATGCAGATGGAGCAGGTGGTCACCGCTCACTTGGCTGAACCCGCCCTCGATAAGAAAAAGCCGGAAGTGTTGAAGCCAGATCTGAAGGTTGAGGCGATCAGAACCAACAGCGGGAGCAGCGCAGCTGGCTGAAAGCCTGAAAACGGATAGTGGCGCTCCCACGGTC
>Ga0335084_10004387_pt1 | contig 13872 bp, 12 predicted proteins | sample Lox_Sample_44_FD_206721 | JGI IMG/M metagenome (GOLD analysis project Ga0335084, IMG submission 206721) | Soil microbial communities from Loxahatchee National Wildlife Refuge, Florida, United States - Lox_Sample_4.4 | ecosystem: Environmental > Terrestrial > Soil > Wetlands | place: USA... | reverse complement strand
AACCCGCTGATGTGGAAAAGGCGGCCTCATATGCAGGTTCGTGCATACAGCGTTTTCCCTAGGGTCTATGCGGAAATTCGAAGCACAACAACAGTCACGTTATCGGGCCCGCCACGTTCGAGAGCAGCGCGCACGAGTCCGATACAGGTATCGGCGGGCGCGTTTGATCGAGCGATCCGGTTTAGTTCCTGCTCGCCGACCACACTCCACAAACCATCGGTGCAAAGAATGAGAGTGTCGCCTTCCTGCAGGGCGACGGACTCCTGTGGTGCGTCCGGAATAATAATGTGGCCCGAGCCGAGAGCAGCCGTCAGGATATGGCGCTGGGGATGGGATTCGGCATCTTCGGAGCGCACGATTCCGGTTTCTACAAGGCGGCTGACATAGGAATGGTCGCGCGTGAGGCGTGAGAGTTTGTCTCGACGAAGCAAGTAGAGGCGGCTGTCGCCGACGTGAGCGAAAGAGAGCTTGTGGTCCACAATGGCGAGGGCGGTACAGGTCGTGCCCATGCCGGTGAACTGGGGATGTTCTGCCGCGAAGCGCTGAATCGTGTCGTGAGCTGTTTGAAGCGCTGCGACGAGCGTGGCCTGAGGATCGCCTGAGAACTGGCGGTCATAGATGTGGCGCACGGTTTCCACGGCCATGCGACTGGCTTCCTGTCCGCCATCGTGCCCGCCCATGCCGTCGGCAATGATGGCGAGGCGGCCCTTGCGGCCGAACTCGTCAGCGCTTTCGGGCTCCCAGTAGAGGCAGGAGTCCTCGTTATTAGCGCGCTGCAGGCCGACGTCCGTCAGACATGCGGCTTCGAGCCCAGGTTTTGAACTCTTACAGTCAACGGGCATAGGTTGGGAAGAGCAAGCGGCAGGGCAGGCCACGCTCCAGATTCCCCTTCATTATATAGAGATTCTGCATCGCATCGAATTTCGGCTACTGCCGGATTTATTCACCACTCGGGCGACTGCCGCAACTCCGGACCCAGAAAAACGTGGTGTAGCCTATCACGATGCCGAGGGTTTGGGGACGCGGAATGAAATTTGTCCGGAAAAAGAAAAAAGCCGCGAATGCAGCGGCTCTCTCTTCTACCAATGATGGCGAACCTGGGAGTGACGATTTATTGATGCTTGGCGTTGTGCTTGTCGGCGTAGATTCGCTTGTTCATGTGGTTGGCTTCGCGGTTGAGTTGGCGCTGGTCCTGCTTGGTGAGGTGGCCGCCGTCCTTGGCCATATCTTTCTTTTCATTGTTCTCAAGGCGCTGTTCGCCGCGTTCCAGGCGCTTGGCTTCGCCGGGCGTGAGCTGGCCGCTTTTTACACCCTGGGCGATGCGGGCTTGCTGATGCGTCTCGCGACGGTTCACTTGATTCACGCGCGGGTGGCCGGGATCGACTTGTCCGGCGCCGGCCCCGGAGGTGTTGCTGGTTTGGGTTTGAGCAGAGGCCGATCCGACAAACATCAAGCTGCCGGCTGCCACGATCAAGAGCGACTGCAGGAATTTTTTGTTCATGTCAGTGCGAACCCCCGCGTAGCAGTCTAGTTTCTGGATTCGCGGATCCAGTCGTTACCAAGGGGCAATGTGCATCTGCGCGGCTGGTGCAGTGTGTGAAGTAACCAGCGAGGAGGTTACCGTCGCCAGAATTGGCCGCCTGATTTGGCAAGTGCCGATCCTACGAGTTAACATCGACCACTTCCGAGGGACCTTACTGATGAGAATGATTGCGGACGTTCGTGTGATGTGGCTGCTGGCAGTTTCGCTGTGTTCGTGGACTTGTGTGGGACAGGCTCCGTCGCTTCCGAGCGAGACTCCGGCTACGTTTCAGCCGCTGACGGACAGCTTCGAATATTCGAAGCGCGACGTGATGATCCCCATGCGTGACGGGGTCAAGCTGCACACCGTAATTGTGATTCCGAAGGGAGCGAAGAACGCTCCAATCCTGCTGACGCGCACTCCTTATAACGCGAACTTGCAGACCAGTCATGCGTACAGCTCGCATCTGGGGCCGATTCTGTACGGCTACGACAATGCGCTCGAAGTGATTCTGGAAGGCGGATACATCCGTGTGGTGCAGGACGTAAGGGGCAAGTACGGATCGGAAGGCGATTACGTGATGACGCGACCCCTGCACGGGCCGCTGAATCCGACCGACGTGGATCATTCCACGGATACCTACGACACCATCGACTGGCTGGTGAAGAACATTCCGGAGAGCAACGGGAAAGTCGGGATCCTCGGCATTTCGTATGACGGATTTCTGCCGCTGATGGCGCTGGTAAATCCGCACCCGGCGCTGAAGGTTTCCGTGCCGATGAATCCGATGGTGGATGGATGGATGGGAGACGACTGGTTCCACCACGGCGCCTTCCGCGAGCAGAACATGCCGTACATCTATGAACAGGAGGCATCACGGTCAAACACGGAGCAGTGGTGGACCAATCACTTCGACGACTACGACGTGTACATGGAAGCGGGATCGGCAGGTGAACTCGGTCGGCGGCATGGGCTCGAGCAGGTCGGATTCTGGCAGAAGTTGCTGGAACATCCTAGCTACGACGCTTGGTGGCAGGCGCAAGCGATGGATAAGATTCTCGCAGCGCAGCCGCTGAAAGTTCCAACGATGCTGGTCGACAGCTTGTGGGACCAGGAAGACATTTACGGCGCGCCTGCCCTGTACAAGGCCATGAAGCCCAAGGACACCAGCAACGACAAAATATTTCTTGTGATGGGACCATGGCATCACGGACAGGAAATCGGCGATGGCAGTTCGCTGGGAGCGTTGAAGTTTGGAAGCGACACGGGATTGTATTTCCGGAAGAACATCCTGAAACCGTTTCTGGATCAGTATTTGAAGGATGGCGCGCCCAAGGCAGACGTGGCGACTGTGACCGCATTTGAAACCGGGACGAACACCTGGCGGCGATTGTCATCGTGGCCTTCGGGGTGCGACGCAGGGTGTGCGGTTCATCCTAAGCCGTTTTATCTCGAGGCAGGATTGAAGGCGAGTTTCGAAGCGCCCAAGTCGAGCGATGCTGCGTATGACGAGTATGTTTCGGATCCCGCGAAGCCTGTGCCGTACCGCGCGCGGCCCAGCCAACCAGTGGGATACTCCGGGCGATTCACGTGGGCGCAGTGGCTGGTTGATGATCAACGTGAGGCGTCGGGGCGTCCTGATGTTCTGGCGTTTGCGTCAGACGTCTTAAAGGAGCCGGTGAAGATCAGCGGACAGCCTGTGGTGAATCTGATTGCCTCCACGAGCGGAACTGATTCGGATTGGGTGGTGAAGGTGATTGATGTCTATCCCGATGAAGTGGGGGGACAGGAAGAGATGGGCGGGTATCAGTTGATGGTATCCGCGGATATCTTCCGTGGAAGATATCGCGAAAGCCTGGAGACGCCGCACGCCCTTGCTGCTGACAAGCCACTTCTCTATAAATGGACGCTTCCTACGGCTAACCATGTCTTCCTGCCGGGGCATCGAATCATGGTGCAGGTGCAGTCGAGCTGGTTCCCGTTGTACGACCGCAATCCGCAGACGTTCGTGCCGAACATTTTCTGGGCCAAGCCGGGAGATTACAAGAAGGCCGTGCAGCGCGTGTTTCATGGTCCCCAGCAGGCCAGCTTCATCGAGTTGCCGGTGGTTGAAGGAAAGTAGTACGACCCTTGCGTTATTTCATGCGAAAAATTTGGAGATTGATCCTTGCTCTTCTTTTACTGTCTGCCTCGATGGCGGGACAGGGGAAGCGCCTCTGGGTGTTGCGGGCGCCGGGAGAAATGGCGGAGTACGATCCTGCGACATTTGCGGCAAAAGGAATTGTTAAAGTGCCGTCGGAGGTGCTCAATTCTCCGGCGAATCTCGACGTGAACCGCGCCGGCCAGATGCTGTTTGCAACGCCAATGTCGTTGCCATTGGCGGAGGAAGAGGAGCTAAAAGCGCACAAGGCCTGGTTCTGGAACGGGCACGAAGCGTCGTCACTGAACCAGGGTGTGGAGCGCAAGTCGGAAGAACGAGGATCGAACTTAGCGATCACGGAATCAGCGCCCACCATTTCGCTGTCGGCGGACGGGAATCATCTGTTCTGGTTTACGAATCGCGCGCGCCGGCTGGAACGCGAGGATATCGATCTCTCCTCTGCGAACACGTTTCAGGCGTGGCAAACGGACCTGAGTGGCGGTGGGCGTGAAGAGGTTACATCAGTAAAAGCCCCGGAGTGCCGCTGCACATCGGGAAGCTGCGAAGAGACGTGTCCGTTAGGAATTATCTGGGTGCCAGATAACGGCGTAGAGAAGTTTTTTCTTTTGACGCAATTTGTGGCAACTTCCACAGCACCGGTTTATAAATCGACGACGCGATACCGGCTGGATGCCGGAAAGTGGGTTGACACTGCACTCGCCGCTCCGATGCAGCGTGTGTTGGATGCGGACGACAATGGCGACTGGATTATCGAAGCGATTCCTGACACCGGCTGTTGCGGCTGGTCCAATCAGAGCAATGATCAAACTTTGGCAATCGCCGAGGGCAAGTCGCGCATCGTCTTTGATGAACGCGCGGCCTACAAGAATCCCGACTACGACGTCAGTTTCTTTACCGCTAACGCAAAGCTTTCGCCCGGCTTGGGTTACGTCGCCCTGACGATTACGGCGACGGCGCAGACGAACAAGCCGATTCAGCAGTCTCAAGAGGGACAGGCGAATCCGGAAGAATCGCAACGAATTCGCAAGGTGCTGGCGGATCTGCCCGCCGTGGAAGTCAAGAGCATGGAAGACAACCCGCGCCGGATCGCCTTTGTTCCGCACGCTTCGCTCGTGGGATGGATCAGCGAAAAAGAGTTGCTAATCGTGGAGAATCACCTGCTAATCGGCTATAACATCGAGAAGGGCACGCGACGGAAGTCGACGGTGAAGGTCGACGACGCAGTACACGTCTTTCTGCGGTGAGTCAGTTACTCGACCCGACCAATTATTTCTTTCCAGCACTGACCGCGGGCTTCAACAACAAATCCTGATAATCAAAGCTGAAATCCGCCAGAGGCGAAACCGCAGCCATCTTTGCGCTGTCGATGGTGCCGTCGGCATTCAGCGCGAAGGTAATGAACGCATCTTCGATCGTTCGCATGCGCCAGTGCGCTTTAAAGGTGTTGTACTGCCAGTGCTGCATGTCTCCGACCATCCCGGGCGTGTGATCGAAGCTGATGACCAGGCCTCCATTCTCCTGGCGAATGGTGACGGGTCCGTACCACGCGTCGTTGTAAACACCAGCGTATTCCTCAAGAGCGAGCGATGGTTTGGAATCGGCGGCCCGCGAGCCCTCCGCTTTCTTCATCGTTTCGGCTGCTTCTTTATCATCATCATCGTCGACCTTCTTGTAGTTCGCGATCCAGTCTGAGGGCGTGAGCTGAAAGTAGTGATCGATGATGTGATAAAGAATCGAGTCGAAAGCGCTGGTCTGTTCGGCATTGGTGAGAATCACGACGCCGAGATTTTCCTGCGGGACGAGCATGACGCGGGAAACAAATCCACCGACACCGCCGGTGTGACCGACCATTTTCCGCCCGTGATAGTCGCGGAGTCCCCAGCCGAGCCCATAGGCTGCAAAGTTCGCTTTAAGTCCAGCGAGTGAGGCCGGCGGCTCGCCAATAGGAAGAATGGTCTGCGCCGCCCACATTTCTCTGGAGCGCGGCTCGCTGAACAAGCGGCCATCGCGGTCCGCGAACTTGCCGTGACTCAACTGGAGTTGCACCCACTTCGCCATGTCGGCGGCGCACGAATTAATCGATCCCGCAGGGCCAACGTTGTCGAGATCCTCGAGCGGAATCGGCTGCAGCTTGCCATCGACGCGCGAGTGCGGGAAGGCATAGTCATCGGCCGGCTTGAATGCCTTGCTGCTGACGGTCGAATGATTCATGCCCAGGGGCGTGAAGATGTTCTGGCTGATATAGTCATCCCACGAAGTACCCGTGACGGTGGGGATGATTTGTCCGGCCGTCATGTACAGCAAATTGTCGTAGGCATAGCGGCTGCGGAAGCTGGATGCCGGCTTCATATAGCGCAGCTTGTGAATGATGTCGTCGCGGGTGTAGGTCGTGTGTGGCCAGAAAAGCAGATCGCCCTCCCCCAGTCCCATGCCGCTGCGATGCGTGAGCAGATCGCGGATCGTCATCTCGTGCGAGACGTACGGGTCATACATCACGAATCCGGGAAGGCGCTGGTAGACGGGATCGTCCCACGCCAGCTTGCCTTGATCGATCAGCGTCGCCAAAGCGGCCGTCGTGAAGGCCTTCGTGTTGGAGCCGATGGCGAACATGGTGAATTCATCAACGGGAGTGGCCTCGCCGAGCTTGCGGACACCGTACCCTTTGGCGACGACAACCTTGCCGTCCTTCACGATCGCGACGGCCATACCCGGGACGTCGAAGGTCTTCATGGAACTCGCGACGTAAGTATCGAGGTCAGCGGGAGGCGCGCTCGGCGTTTGGGAGAGCGCGGTCGCCGCAAGAATCGAAATGAGAAGTGCAATGGATCGAAGTCTGGAGCAGGCAAGGAACATGAGGTTTCCCCGGAAGTGTCGGTTTACGAAAGCGCGATTAGAACACAGCGGACCAAAATTTCCGAATTGGAGGCGAGCGGCGGGGAGTCGGAAGTTGAGGGTGATTGGACCCCCGGCGGGTAGCGACGTCAATTCATGCGATCGGAAACGACTGCCGTAATGTAGTTGAGCAGGTGGTCGATGTGAAGTTCGCTATCGAGCAACTCCTGCATCTCGAACGGGCTGAAGCCAGTTCTGGCGGCGGCCTCCTGGAGAAGTAGGCCGTAGTCGGATGCTTCTGCGCGGTCAAAATTCATTGCGAGCTCCTCAATGTTTCTTTTGCCATTTCATTTCCATCGTCCGTGCACAGGGTGAGGGAGAAACGGTATTTCAGGAGAAACGGTATTACGGCGTAATCCTGGACCTGCTGCGCTAGCCTCGATCTGCGAAATAAAGCAGAGCGCTGGCGCGACGCAGGTTCCAGCCTAGCGTCGTATGGAGCAAAGCAAGATGGGACGGAAGTTTGGTTCGAGATTGCCGGCGAGCACGTCCAAATCGTGGACGTAGCTCGATACTCCAGCGGCACTGGGTACCTGGAACAGAGCAGCCACGGCTACGACCGCAGGAGCCATCGTTGCCCGAGCATGAACTACGATGGGAGCCGTGCCCTGACGAAACGCGGTATCGGGAAGGTCAACGTCGGGCAACACGACGATCAGCAGCATCACCGAAACGACGCAGCCGAGAATCAACAACGTCGATGCCCGAACCTTCCAACGAGACATAAGTTTTTCTGTTTTGCCAGAGTTTCGGGGAGAAGTCAATCCCCGGTTTGTGCCTAATTCTTTGGATGCCCGGCTGATTAGAAGAGATGTGCCGTTGCGCACGAGGGGCCCCGCGGTCATTCGGTTGAATCGCCGCGGTTGTTTGGCATATCCAACAAGTAGCTTGGGCGTCTTTACAATTGAGAGGACCGGGGCGCTTTCAAGGTCCGGTATCGAGGAAAGCATGGTTTCGCGCGATTTCATATTCTGGGAAGTGGATGTGCAACGGGATTTCGTGTTGCCCGGAGGCAAACTCTATGTCCCCGGGGCAGAGAAGTTGCTCCCGAACATTCGTCGCCTGACCGATGCAGCGCGGCAAGGAAAGGTGTTTCTTGTGTCGCACGGCGATTTCCATATTCCGAATGACCCTGAGTTCAAGATCTTTCCTCCCCATTGCGTAAAGGGCACGACTGGTTCAGAACTTGTTCCCGAGGCGATCACCGACAAGGTTGCGCGCGTTCCGAACGATGCGGATGCGAAACTGCCGGAAGACTTGTCTCGCTACCATCAGGTTCTGCTCGAGAAGCAGACGCTCAACATCTTCGAGAGCCGGCACGCCGACGAACTCGTACAGAAACTCGGGAGTGTGGCGGAGTTTGTCGTGTTCGGCGTCGTCACCGAATATTGCGTGGCCTTCGCGGTGAAGGGACTGCTCGAACGCGGACGCCGTGTAGCGGTGGTGCGTGACGCTATCGAGACCCTGAAGGATGAAGAAGGAAAGAAATCGCTGGCGGAGTTCGAGAGGCTGGGAGCCAGATTCATTACAACCGACCAGGCTCTCGCGGCGATTGGCGGCTGAGAGCCTGGCCTCGTTCCCACTTTAGTGATGGTCGCGGTCGTGGTCCCGATCGTGGTGGTTGTGACGCCAGGTCCAATATTCCTTTTGCTGGTCGGGAGGCAGTTTGCGGAAATCCCGATGCGGATCCCGGTGCGTCTCCACCGTCCACTGCTGGTAATACACGACTTCATCGTGGTTCCACTCGTGATAGTCGGTATAGTAAGGATCGTAGGCGCGGTAGTAATGATGACTCTCGCAAGCAAGTCCGGCCAAGGACGAAGCTAACGCTCCCGCCAAAAGGAGCGATCTCAGGGAATGCGATCCGAAGCTCATTCGTTTCTGTTCTCCTCGTAAGCTAAAAACACCCATCGGTGAGCTTAGTTGCTGGGAACACCCTGTGCGGTTTCTTGCATTTAAGACCCTGATTCCAGGAAAGGGCGAATTCCAGCTGCTAACGTTTTGTTGCGAACAAAATTTCCTTTCCTTTCGAAACCTTTTCAACCGGCTTCGCATTGTAATAGACTACTGTGTTTCTGGAGGGAGTCGGCAATGGGGAATCCATTGCAAATGCTACTGGATTTGCCGGAGCAGGAGCGCACTGAGCGCGGTCTGGAACACACGCCACGCGAGATCTGGCAGCAGCCGGAGACTTGGCGCACGACGTATGAGATCTGCTCCGCGCGACGCGACCAGTTAGCGGACGCATTGCGAAGGGCGGGCATCGGCCGCGGCAGCACGGCTTCGCCCACCGTGTATCTGGCAGGCGCCGGCACTTCGGACTATATCGGTCGCGCCCTGGCGCCTTCGCTTTGGCGTCGCTGGAGTTGCGAAGCATGGGCCGTGCCGAGCACAAGCCTTCTGACGGATTTGGACGAGTATTACGCCCCCGGCAAACCCTACCTTTGGATCTCGTTCTCCCGCTCAGGAGATAGTCCTGAAAGTGTGGCGGTCCTGGAGCGCGCGCTCGAACGCAACCGCGACATTCACCACCTGGTCGTCACCTGCAATGCCCAGGGGGCGATGGCGCAACTTTGCGCGAAGTATCCGGAACGCGCGTTTGCTCTCGTGCTCGACGATGCGGTGAACGATCGTGGCCTGGCGATGACCAGCTCGTTCAGCAACATGCTGCTCGCTGGACAGTGCCTGGCGCATCTGGATGACCTGGAAGAGTTCGGTGACATCGTGCGCACGTTATCGGAGTGCGGGCGGCAGTTTCTGCCGTTGGCGGCTGAAATTGCCGCTGAGGTTACGACGCTGGGCTGCAAGCGCGCCTGCTTTGTGGGCGCGGGAGTGCTGCGGGGTGTGGCGGATGAGTGCGCACTCAAGCTCGTGGAATTGAGCGCGGGCAACATGACCACTCTGGCCGAGACGCCGCTCGGATTGCGGCATGGGCCCATGTCAAGCGTGGATGCGCAAACGCTCTTTGTTGCATTCTTGTCGAGCGATGCCCGGCGCCGCGGATACGAACTCGACCTGCTGCGCGAGATCGATCGCAAGCGCCTGGGCCGGGTGAGATTGGTTGTGACGGCTGGGGCTGGTAGTGATGTGGCGGAACTGGCCGACTACCGTCTTCCGCTCGAGTGCGGGCTGGATTTTCCGGACTGCTACCGCCCAGTCCTCGACGTGATGCTGGGACAGTTATTGGGGCTGTTTGCCTCGATGCGGTGCGGACTTAAGCCTGACCGTCCCAGCCCGACCGGGGCGATCAGCCGCGTCGTCCAGCCGATCAAGCTGTATTCGTAGTTTATTAGTCGCTGGTCCTTCATATTTTCGCCCTGATTACCAAGGTAAATTGACCCTGATTACCTTCGATCCCTACCATCGTCCCTATTGCGCTGCGGGAGATTTGTGTCGACTGCGTGAGCAAGACCCCCCGCGAGGAGATGCAATATGCAGCTTGGGCGTTGCAGATCAGGGATTGTTGTCCTGCTGGGTATCTTCCTGGGAGTTCCCGCCTGGTGCCAGATTTCCAACAAGAAGGAAGTGAAGATCGGCTTCTCCATTGAGAACACGCGCGGCGAGCGCTGGCAGACCGATCTGGATGAATTTCAGCAGCGGGCGCATGATCTCGGCGCTGCAGTTGTAATCCGGTCGGCGGACGGCGACGACGATCTGCAATTCCGCCAGGTCAAAGAGATGCTGGCTTCCGGAATCAATGCGCTGGTGTTTCTCCCCCATGATACCGGCAAGGCAAGACGATTTATCGAAGCCGCGCATGCCAAACATGTTCCAGTGATCAGCTATGACCGCCTGGTGGCCAATGCTCCGGTGGATCTTTATGTCGGGTTCGATCTGTTTTCGGTTGGGAGGCTGCAAGCGGAAACGCTGGTAGAACGCGCTCCGAAGGGAAACTATCTGTTGCTGGGTGGATCGCCGCTCGATGTGAACTCCAAGGTCGTGCGCGCAGGCCAAATGAAAGTGCTTCGACCGTTGATCGAGCACGGCGATATCAAAGTGGTTCAGGACATCTGGGTGCCGGAGTGGAGCCCCACCGAGGCATACATGCTGGTAAGCCAGGCACTACAGCATCTGGACGGCCCTTTAACGGCTATTGTGGCCTCGAATGACGGCATAGCCGGCGGAGCGATCCAGGCACTGGATGACCAGCATTTATCGGGAAAAGTTCTGGTCAGCGGGCAGGACTCGGACCTCGCAGCGATCGAGCGGCTATTTGAAGGCACGCAACTGATGACGGTCTATAAGCCCGTCGGACACGAAGCGCGAACGGCCGCGGAGGCTGCAGTGCGGCTGGCCAAGCATCAGGATGTGGAGAATTCAACGGTGGTCGTGAATGGTCCGCAGACGACGAAGTCCATTCTGCTCACGCCGATCGCCGTCACAGCTGAAAACGCCAAAGACACAGTGTTTAAAGATGGATTTCAGAACGTTGAAACGGTGAAGAAGGGCCTGTCGAAAGACAAGTGGGCTGCGCTCGAGAAGTAGGCGGTGAGGAAAGCTTACTCTCCCGGATGCGAAATCTCGTTCGCGCGAGGAACTAACTGCCGGTAGACGTAGTCCGGCACGTCTCCATCCCAGTAGCCCGCACTTCTTGCAAACCCGACAATTCCCACGAATAAGAGTGCGATGGCGGCGGCCATGGCCCAGGCTGGAATACGTCCTTGCTTGGGAGCGGGTGTCCACTGCGGGAGCGCCAGATGGAGCGCGTCCTCCGACGGACAGACTGCGACACACTCGAGGCATCCAGTACATTCCGCCGACTTGATCGAGACCAGTTTGTCGACGGGCAAGGCGGAAGGGCAGGCCTTGGCGCACTTCGCACAATTGATGCAGGCGCTCTCGGAGCGGCGGATACGCACCGGACTGAGGAACGAAACGACTCCCAGCAGCGCGCCATACGGGCATAAGTAGCGGCACCAGAAGTTCTGCACCAGAATGGACGCGATCACCAACACAGCGAGCACGATAGCGCCGGTTTCCCCAAGATAACGAAAGAAATTCAGCATGCGCACATCAGCGATCGCACCGTAAGGGGCGTGCATGAATTGTTCGACGGCGTCGGCCGACATGTTCGCGACAGCCCAGACGAAAAATGCGAGCAGCAGATACTTCAAGCCGCGCACAGGGATATCGAGCCCGCGGGGAAGGTGAAAGTTGCGGCGAAAGATCTGGCGTCCGGCGCGCCACAGATATTCGGAAAGGGTTCCTACCGGGCAGAGCCAGCTGCAGAACGCCTTGCGCAGCAGAAACGCAATGGCGACGAAGGTGATGAACAGGAACATTGCCGCAGGATGCGCTGCCGGTATGCGTCCGCTTGTCACCCAGTACTTGAAATTCATCAAACCGGCAATGGGAAGCCAGCCTTCGACTCCTGCTGGACGCGTTGTGGCGGTCGCGCCGGTTTCGCAGCTGCGCACCCAGAGATAGAACAGGCTGCCGATCCAGACGTTGAGCAAGAGGAACGCAAACTGGAACGATCGGCGGAAGTTTTGCGATCGATCCGGAGCGGACCGCCGCACCAGCTTCTTTCGCAGGTGGGCAATCATGCCCGAGTCGGACATCGACGAAGCAGTGACCTCGAACTCCTCCCCGGATTCGATGAACTGCGAGTCCATCAGCGTCGTCCAGCCTTACGCTACGCCGTGCCCCGCTGAACCCGGTTCGTACGGGCAGAAGGGATCGGTGCCGAGTGCGTCGCCCGTATAGGCATAAGCGCGGGCGCGCGATCCTCCACAAATATGGCTGTACTCGCAGGCGCCGCACTTGCCATGGAAGTGTTCAGGATTGTGCAGGGCGCGGAAAATCTTCGAGTCGCGGTAGATGTCAACCAGCGAATCGACCCGCACGTTGCCGCAGCGCATCGGCAGAAATCCCGAGGGATAAATCTCGCCAAGGTTCGAGACGAATACGATGCCGTGTCCGTCGCGAATCTGGAATCCCTGATAGACCGAGCTGGTCTTCATTTCCGGAGCATGCATGCCCGATGTGCGCATGGTCTCGATCGCGATGCGGCGGTACGACGGCGCTTCCGTAGTCTTCACCTGAAACGGCGAGTGCTGCGAGAGATCGAACACCCAGCGCATGATGCGCTCGCCTTCTTCGGGCGAAACTTCATTCAGGGCCTTGCCGCGTCCGACAGAGATCAGCATGAACAAGCTCCAGCGCATCACCGGGAATTCGCGGCAGAGCAACTCGTAAATTGCGGGAAGATCGTCGGCGGTTTCTTCGGCGACGAGCGTGTTGATCTGGATCGGTATGCCGAGGCGTCCACAGTGCCGCGCCGCTTCCATCGTGCGGTCGAACGTTCCCGGGACGGCGCGGATGGCGTCGTGCCTGGCGGCGCACGATCCGTCGAGACTCAGGCCGAGACTCTGAATTCCGTGCGCTTTCAGCTTGGAGATCGCGTCGTTGGTCAGTTCCGGAGTAGCGCTCGGAGTGATGGAGACTTCGAGGCCCAATCCGTTGGCGTAATCGATCAACTCGTAGATGTCGCGGCGGCTCAGCGGATCCCCGCCGGTGAGAATCAAGTGGGGGAGGGGATTGCCGAATTCAACCAGCTGACTCAGGAATCGCTTGCTCTGTTCCGTGGACAGTTCGAGAGGATTCGCCGTGGGCATCGCTTCGGCGCGGCAATGTTTGCACGCCAGTCCGCAAGCCTGGGTCATCTCCCAGTAGCACAGCAGTGGATTTTTGGAGAAATCATGAGCCAGATGGCCCATTCTTGGAGTAGTGCCTGCCACAACTGCCATAGAACCCCCTTCGACGTATAGCTATGAAAAGAACCCCAGCCAGCATCTGTAGGGTACGGTTTGGCCTGCAAAAGGGCTGTGATTTGAATCACAGTGCGCAGTGACGTGTTTCGCAAAAAAGAAGGACTTTCGGAGTCATGCGTGCCCCTCCAAACCATGTCATCCTGAACGCCTTTTTATTGGCGCGAAGGATCTCTGAACTCGCCGGTCGCTCCACCACTGTCAACAACTAAATCGAAGAGACTTGGAGCTTTATATGCGCGCGTAAGCTATTGAATTCGGTTGGTTATGGTTATTCATCGTCACAGTAGTTAGGTCGATTTACTATTTTTCGATATGAACTCGCTGATACCAGGATATTTCGCTCTTCTGATGTTGGTGGGGGCGGCCGCGGGGAAGACCGTGCCTTGCACTGGTCCGTTTGTTAAAAAGATGCCGGTGAAGCCTGTCGTCGAGATATCACTGGCACAAAAGACAATCCATGTCTGCGACAGGTCGAAACCTCGCGAATGCGAATGGGCTAGCGCGACTTTTCGCATCACCAACTG
>Ga0335084_10004385_pt1 | contig 13876 bp, 13 predicted proteins | sample Lox_Sample_44_FD_206721 | JGI IMG/M metagenome (GOLD analysis project Ga0335084, IMG submission 206721) | Soil microbial communities from Loxahatchee National Wildlife Refuge, Florida, United States - Lox_Sample_4.4 | ecosystem: Environmental > Terrestrial > Soil > Wetlands | place: USA... | reverse complement strand
CGGATGGGGTGGTGAGGGTGGACACTACCCGCAGCAGGATCAAACGCAATCCTTATTGATTAAGGCCGGCCTGCCACAACACATAGCTTACCGCCTCGCGCAGCACTGACTCCGCACGCTGCTCTGTTGAGTGCGGACGCGAATCAGGGCGTGGCGCGATGTGCACATCCACCCCCTCGTGCTGCAGCAGCTTGCGGATGCGGAAGACGTGATAGGCATCGCTGACTGCGACGCAACTGTGCATGTGATTGGTGCGCATGATGACCGCGACCCGCTGCGCCGACTGCGCCGTGTCCGAGCCCTGGGTTTCCGCGATCAGGGCGGAATCGGGGATTCCCCGACTCATCAGGTACGAGTGGCCGACGCCGCCTTCGCTGAAGCGGGGATCGGCGGCCGCCCCGCCGGTGGTGATGACCACCGGAGCCACGCGGCGTTGGAACAACTCAAAGGCGTGGTCGAGACGGGCACGATAGACCGGAGAGGGCCGCCCGGCATACTCCGCGGCGCCAAATACCACAATCGCATCCGCGTGAGCGATTTCCTGCTCCGACGCCGCACGCTCAATCTGCACGCATACCGCGGCCAGGTAACTGATGACCGCAATCCCCGCCAGCGCCACAACCCACCATCCTCTGCGGCGGTTGCGGGAGGTCACGTTCTCTGCCACTTCGCTCATCCCTGTGCGAAGAACTCGGAGATCTCCTGGGAAGGAATGGCGCCTTCTCGCATGATGCGCCAGCGAGCCTCCTCATCGGTCAGGTCAACGATGGTGGAAGCGGTTTCACGGGGTGAGACTCCCCCATCCACGATGATCGAAATGCGCTCACGCAGCTGGTCACGTACGGCTTCGGCGGTAGTGCATTCACTCTCCCCACTAAGATTGGCCGAGGTTGCGGTGATCGGGATTCCCGCCGCCTGGACTACGGCGAGCGGGATCTTCGCGTTGGGCACCCGCAAGGCCACGTTCCCGGTGTTGGCAGTCACCTTTAAGGGAAGCCGGGACGCCGCCCTAACAATGATGGTGAGAGGCCCCGGCCAGAAACGGCGGGCCAGTTTGTAGAATTCCTCCGGCAGTGGCCGGGCCAGATCCTCGGCTTGATCCGTGCTCTCGATCAGCAGCGACAAAGGTTTGTGGCGGGAGCGGGACTTAATCTCATATACCCGCTCGACGGCGCGGAGGTTGAAGGGGTCCGCCGCCAACCCGTAGAACGTATCGGTCGGCATCCCCAGGACTTCGCCCGCGCGAATCTGATCGGCAGCGTACCGGACCAACGAGGTCTCGGGACTTTCTTTATTTATCTTTACGATCTCGACGCGCACACGTTTCCTTCTGTAAAGATGTTCTGAATCCGCGAAAACTAACATACCATGAGCAAGCGGTGCAAGCCGAGAACGGGTATGATTCTGGGCAGATGAAGCGGACCTCCGCCAGCCCCGACCCCGCCATTCACCAGCGTTTGCGGCGCATTGAGGGCCGCCACAATGCCCTGGTGAAGGAGTTGCGCAAGGCTTTCGCCTACGGGGAAACGACCGCAGACGGCTATTGCGCCATCGAGGGCATGCACATCCTGGAAGAGGCCATCCGCAGCGGATTGAGGTTTCGTGCTGTTTTCTTCAGCTATGGAGCGGAACCCAGAGCAAGCCGGCTCCTGCCCCAGATTGGGGCCCACGTCGAGACGGTTCTGCTTCCCGACAAGCTTTTCGCCGATACGGTTCCCAGCGAGACGCCCCAGGGAGTGGCCGCGCTGGTCCGGTGCAAGACTTTCACTGCGGAAGATGTGCTGGCCAGGTCGCAGGCCGGTCCATTGCTGGCAATTGCAGGCGTGCAGGATCCCGGGAACTTGGGGACGATTCTCCGCTCAGCCGAGGCTCTTGGAGCCGGCGGCGTGCTTCTAGGAGAAGGGACGGTGAGTCCGTCTAACTCCAAAGTCGTCCGGGCTTCCGCCGGTTCTGTATTCCGGTTGCCAATCACCAAGGCAAAGCTGTTCGAAATGCTGCCCCAGCTCCGCGCCCAGGGATTGCGCCTGATGGCGACTTCGTCTCGCAAAGGAACGCCGCTGCCTTCGGCCACTCTGACGGGCCCCATAGCCATTTTCATCGGCAGCGAAGGGGCAGGGCTGGCGCGAGACTTGATGGCAGAGATGGATGAAGTTGTGGCTATCCCGCATTCGCCCCAGGTGGAGTCACTGAATGCCGGCGTGGCAGCGAGTATTGTGCTGTATGAGGCGGCAAGGCAAAGAGGTTGATTTTCAATTGTCAATTTCAAATTGGCAATTGAAAAATTGCCGGTCGTACCATGAGCCTTTTCCAACCCATCCCGGCTGGGGACAATCTCGGAGACCGCACCCGGCCGCTGGCCGACCGCATGCGTCCGCGGACCCTCGACGAGTTTGTCGGGCAGGAACACCTGGTTGGCCCGGGCAAGCCGTTGCGCACCCAGATCGAGCGCGACGACCTCGGCTCACTGATCTTCTGGGGGCCTCCAGGAACAGGCAAGACCACGCTGGCACAGATCATCGCGCGTATGACCAAAGCGGAGTTCGTCGAGTTCTCAGCCGTTCTTACTGGCATCAAGGAAATCAAGCAGGTCATGGCGGATGCGGAGCGCGCTCGCCAGTACGGCACCCGCACCATCGTTTTCATCGACGAGATCCATCGCTTCAACAAAGCGCAGCAGGACGCCTTTTTGCCGCACGTCGAAAAGGGCAACATCCGCCTGATCGGAGCCACCACCGAGAACCCGTCGTTCGAAATCATTTCGGCTTTACTGTCACGCAGCCGGGTGTATGTGCTCAAGCCGCTGACGGAAGAGCAAATTGTTGTGCTCCTGAAACGCGCGCTCCAGGACGAAGAACGTGGCCTGGGGACAATGAGGATCACAGCCTCCGAGGAGGTTTTCGCCAAGATTGCCGCCTACTCCAGCGGCGATGCACGCAGCGCCTACAACGTGCTGGAGGTCGCAGCGACGCTGAGCCGCGGGCGCGCGGGCGAGGAGACCGGCGCAGCCATCACCGACGAGATTGTTCAGGACGCCCTGCAGAAGCGCGTTCTGCTCTATGACAAGACGGGCGAGGAGCACTACAACCTGATCTCGGCGCTGCATAAATCGGTTCGTAATAGTGATGCCGATGCCGCCCTGTACTGGCTGGGACGCATGCTTGAAGCTGGCGAAGATCCCTTGTACATCGCACGCCGTGTGGTGCGAATGGCCGTGGAGGACATCGGCCTCGCCGATCCCAATGCCCTTTCTTTGTGCATGGCAGCACGCGATGCCGTGGACTTCATCGGCATGCCGGAAGGCAACCTGGCCCTGGCGCAGGCGGTCGTTTACCTGTCGCTGGCGCCCAAATCAAACGCGCTCTACACCGCTTACACCGACGTGCAACAGGACGTGGAACGAACCGCAGCTGAGCCAGTACCGCTGCATCTGCGCAATGCACCCACCGGGCTGATGAAGGGCCTGGGATATGGCCAAGGGTACCAATACGCTCATGACCTTGAAAACAAGATCGCCGATATGCAGTGTTTACCGGACAACCTGCGAGACCGGGTCTACTATCAGCCGACGAACGAGGGGGTTGAGAAGCGAATTCGTGAGCGTCTGGAGGAGATCAAGCGGCGAAGATCACGTCAGAAAAATGAATCGTAACGCCCTGCCACCTCATCTTACAATAGAACATAAGTGCTTTTGCTGCTTCAACTTACTTGAAGCCGAAGGAGGGCAGAAGTCATGGCAACCAGCCCGATCATCCCGACCGCTGTATACCCTGCGGTCCGTCCCCTGCCTTTTGATCAAATTGAGGACTTGCTGAAACTGCAGAAGGCCGCGCAAAAGATCAACTCGATCCTAGACCTCGATCAACTGATCGATAAGGTCGTCAACGATGTGGCACGTTCCTTCGGCTGCATCGATGCCGACATCTACCTTTACGATGACGAACGCGGAGAATTGGTGCTGGCCTGTGCCCATGGTTGCAAGGGGTGCGCCGTGCACGGAGACCATCACCGCCTGAAGATCGGCAAAGAAGGCATGGTCGGATACGTCGCAGCTACCGGCCAGATGCGGTATGCCCCTGATGTCCGCAAAGATCCCTACTACATCGGTTGCGAAGAATCCACGCTCTCTGAGGTGGCAATTCCTCTCCACGTAGAAGGGCAGCTGGTAGGAGTCTTCACGACCTCTCATCACCAGCTCGATGCCTTTCCCGCCGCTCAGATCCGATTACTGCAAGCCCTGTGCAGTGATGTTGCAGTTGCAGTGCACAATGCGCGCCGCTTCCAACAGGAGCAGCGGCAACGAGAGCAGATGAGCAGCGAGGCCCATGAGGCCCGTACCATTCAGCAGGCTTTGCTCCCCAAGAGTTCACCTTACATTCCGGGTTTCGCGGTGTCCGGACTTTCGATCTCTGCTGGGGCCGTCGGAGGCGACTGGTACGATTTCATCTCGCTTCGCGATGGGCGCTGGGGTCTGGTGCTGGCGGACGTTTCCGGGAAAGGTATGGCAGCGGCGTTGCTGATGTCTGCCACTCGCGGCATGCTGCGCTCCTTGGCGGAAGCCAACTGCAGTCCAGGTGAAGTCTTGGGCAAGTTGAACTGCCTGCTGGTTGGGGACTTCCCTGCGGGAAGATTTGTAACCATGGTTTATGCCATTCTCGATCCGGCCAGCCGCACCCTGACCTTCGCTAATGCCGGGCACCTGCGCCCCTTACTCATCAGCGACGGTGTGCCGCGTTTCCTCGATTCCGAACGAGGAATGCCGTTGGGACTCGCGTCCGGCGATTTCTCGGAGGCCAAACTCACGCTGCCGCCGGGCTCGCGTCTGGTTTTTTACAGCGACGGAATTAGCGAAGCGGAGGACGGAAAGCAGGAGGAATACGGAGCACAGCGACTGCAAAACCATGTGGCGCGTCCGGACGCCTCGGCCGAGAGCCTTCTTGAGGACGTGCGGTCATTTGCCAACGGCGCAGGGTTGCACGACGACGCGACCGTGATCTTTGTGAAGGGCTGAGCACCCCTACCCGAACCGCGCCCGGTGCTCCTTCAGGATGCAACGGTCCATGACCACGAAGATGCCCTGCTTGCGGGCCTTCTCGGCAGCCGATTCGTTGACTACATCTTCTTGCATCCAGATCGCGGGAACTTTCAACTGGATGGTCTGATCCACAATCTCGCCCACAAACTCCGGCCGGCGGAAGATGTTCACAATGTCGATCTTCTCGGGCACATCCAGCAAGGAGGGGTAGGCCTTCTCGCCGAGCGACTCGCTGATTTCAGGATTCACCGGAATGATGCGGTAGCCCTGCGTTTGCATATAGACCGATACGCCGTGGCTGGGGCGCAGCGGACTGTTGGAGAGGCCCACCACGGCAATAGTCTTAGCGCGTCTCAGCAGTTCAGCGATGGGATCCGTCTCCGGCGAAGAGGCCATGGGAGACTATTGTAAACTCTGCCTTCGCACGGGCGGGACGCCCGCGCCTACACTTCACTTCTTGGTAACATCCAGCTTTTGGCGGAACATCTTCAACGCCAGCTTGCGCACTGTGTCCGACACCTCCTTGTTCCCGGAAAGATGCCGCAGGTCCTGGATGAGCAGGTTCTTGATCAATCCCAGAGAAACGTCAATCGGAGTGCGCGGGTTGAAAGTAAGGTTCCGGACCACGGGATACATCTTCATGAAGCGCCGCTTCAAGGGGATTTGCCGCAGCACCGCCTCGAGAACGTTCTTCTGACTGGCAAACTTCTCGACCTCGCCGTCAGTCAGCTTGGGCGATTCCAGGACGGCCAAGGCCACGATCTTTGTGCCATCCCGAATCAGCAGCGAACGCTCTTCCTTGTTTCCCTTCATTGCCAGCTGAATGCGCCCCTTAATGTCCAGCTTGGCGATCTTCTGCAGTGCGCTGCCGCGCTGCTCGTCGGCACTCAGAATCCACTTCTTCTGCGGGGCGCGTTTCGGAGCGTCAGCGCTCGCGGTGGCGGCTGTGTCCGCGCCCGCTGCGGCGGCCTTGGCTTGTTCGGGCGGTTCACCGGCCTCCACGAAAGTTTCCTCGTACGCGCCGCCGATCGGCTGGAACGGCTTCTCCATCTCCGCCCCGATTTCATCCGCATGCTCGGCAAGAAAAGCATTGATGGCCTCGTCCGTCAGTTGGTCGGGCCCATCTTCCGCCGCAGGAACTGGAGAAGAAGCCTCGGCTTCGGCCTGGGCCTGCTTCGGGGGAGGTGCTGACGCCGATTCGACTCTCTCAGTTGCAGCCTCAGAACCACCGGACGAGATCTTTTCCTGGATTTTCTTGGCCTCGCTCCCCCTGACGTTCGGATTTGAAACCAGAACGCTCAGGATGGCCGGGGAATGGCTGAGTCGCGCACTGCTTAGCAGAACTTCCACCTGCTCGCGAGTGGCACGCCTGGCCAGAGCAACCAGTGCGCTTTCGCTAACCGCGGGATTCTCCACCAATGCGGGCAGCAGCACCGGCCTCAGGTTCTCGGGATCGATGAAGTAGTTCAGAACTTCTTTCGGCGTGGCTGGATTCGCGGCAGCTTCGCTCGCAGACTTCTCATCCCATCCCGCTAAGGTCATGCGCGCTTGCTCGCCAAAGACCTTGTTATGGACCGCGAGGTGGACCAGGATTTCGATCATCTCCTGGGGAGGAACCAAAAGGGCGCCTTTGGCGGCAAACTGCATCACGTTGGAGGGCAGTGCCGACTGGCGGATAACCTCGATCATGCGGGGCATAGAACGCTCTCAGGCTCCGATAATCCTGGAAATTACAGCATCAGGCAGGCAGGGGATTTTCGCCAGATTTTTCGTGCCAGGTAACGTTACTAAGGGCACCATCAGCGAAGTCACGGCCGGGTTGAGGAAGCCATACGGGCTTGCCCGGCTAGGGTCGGCGGGTGCGCCTCCGGACCTGCATTTCCAGGTCAGTGACCACGCGCTCCAGTTCGTTAATCAGCCGATTCGATTTTTTGCGTCGAAATTCGTTTAACAAGGCCCGGTAGTACCAGAGCGTTCCCTCGCGCCTTCCCTGAAACCGCTCCCAAATCGATTCTCCTGATTCACGATAGTCAGTGAGGATGGTCCGGGCATTGTGCAACTTGTCGGCAACCGACACCAGGCGCGTGTCTGCGTCAGCAGTACGCAGATGCTCCAGGTAGTTTTCCTTCCTCTTGCGCCATGGTGGCTTGGGGAATGTATCGCTGTCAGTGCAACCCTCAACCACGTGGGCCACACGCTCGCCGAAGCGGCGGCGGACTTCCTTCAACCTGGGAGCGCCACCACAGTCTTCAACGACATCATGCAGCAGGGCGGCGATCGCCAGGTCTTCATCGCCGCCGGTTTCAAGCACTAAGCCGGCAACACTCATGAGGTGTGCCACGTAGGGTACGGGCGTACCCTTGCGACTTTGGCCGGCGTGCTTGCGAGTAGCAAACAGCAGCGCCTGCTCGAAGCGACGAGTGAGTTTCGGCGAAGATGTTGATCTTGAATCTTTCATCCCTTGCTACGCTGCTCGGTGTGAGGGACAGTCCCGCAGAGTGCGTCTTCACAGCAGGCCACGCCCTGAATTGCCTGGATTCCCTCTCGAACGATGAATGGAACCATGACCAGGGCCGCAACCGGGTCGGCCCACCACCAGGCCAGTAGCCCATTGAGTGCCAATCCGATCAAAAGAATTGCAGAAAGGTACGCGCAAAAATCCGTCTGGCGCGAGTCGGCTTGAAGGGCACGGCTTTCGATGCCCTGCGCAACCTTACGCTTGGCGCGAGCCAGCAAGGGCATGGCAATGACTGAGGCAATCGCCAGGGCCACTCCAGGAATGCTTTTCGCCGGCGCCTCGTGCCGGACCAACGCTTCCATGGCTTCAAAGGACACATAGGCCGCCAGCGAAAAAAAGCTCAGTCCAACCAGCCGCAACGCCATGCGCTCGGTGCGTTCGCGACTCTCGGCGTGGAGGTCGCTGTGCAAGCGCCATAGCAAGACTCCGCCTGAGAAGACCTCAATCACCGAATCCAGGCCGAAGCCCACTAAAGCAATACTTCCCGCAATCAGGCCAGCAAGCAGAGCAATGAATGCTTCCAGCAGGTTCCAAGCTACGGTGAAGTATTCCAGACGAAGCCCACGCGCTACCATGGTCTCCCGCGTGGTCATGCGGATTTCTCCCCTCGCCGCATCTGCAAATACGCCCGAATGAATGGCTGCAGATCGCCGTCCAGCACCCGGTCCACGTCGCCCACCTCCGTCTTGGTGCGGTGGTCTTTAATCAGACGATAGGGTTGCAACACATACGACCGGATCTGCGAGCCGAAGTCGATGTCCAGCTTCGAGTCTTCAATCTTCCGGGTGGCTTCGCGCTTCTTCTCCATCTCGTGTTCGTAGAGTTTGGAGCGCAGCATGCTCATGGCGCGGTCTTTGTTCTTGTGCTGCGAGCGCTCGTTCTGGCAAGCCGCCACAATTCCCGTCGGGATATGAGTAATGCGTACAGCGGAGTCGGTGGTGTTGACGTGCTGCCCGCCCTTGCCGCTGGAACGGTAGGTGTCGATGCGCAAGTCTTCAGGCTTGATCACTACGTCAATACTGTCGTCAATTTCCGGAGAGACGAAGACGCTGGCGAACGATGTATGCCGCCGCTTGGCCTGATCGAAGGGCGAAATGCGAACCAGACGATGCACGCCGATCTCGCTGGTGAGCAGGCCGAAGGCGTATTCGCCGTTTACCGCGAAGGTCGCCGATTTCAGCCCCGCTTCTTCACCCGGTTGGTAGTCGTAAAGAACGGTCTGGAAACCCTGCCGCTCCGCCCATCTCAGATACATTCGCAGCAGCATGTCGGCCCAGTCCTGCGACTCGGTTCCGCCAGCCCCGGGATGAATGGTGACGATGGCATTGCGGCCGTCATTGTCGCCGGAAAGCAGCGTCTCGGTCTCCAGGTGATCGACCTTTGCCCGTAGCCCGTCAATCTCACGCCGCAAGTCGGCGTCCACGGCCTCGCCTTCGTGGGCCAGTTCGAAGTATGCAGAGATGTCCTCGCCCCGGCGCACGAGCTCGGCCTCCGTGGCCAACATGTCTTCTAGGCGCTTCTTCTCGCGCATGACCTGCTGGGATCTTTGAGGATTCGACCAGAAGTTCGGGTCAGAGACTTGCTTCTCGATCTCGCTCAGTTGTTGACGCAGTTTGTCCGCGTCAAAGGTACTCCCGGAGTTCGCGGACTTTTTCCTTCAAGACTTCATATTCCTGTTGCAGTTCTTCAACCATGACTTTTTCCTGTCGGGGAGACGTTGCCAGCAACGTCTCTACGCGTCTCTTTGTTGCGTCTCCCGTGACCGACGACGCACCAGAAGCGCCACCACACAAATTATCGCACACAGCCAGGCCCACCAGTCCCCGTAGCGGGTGTAGAAAGTGCTGACATCCGACAAGGCGTAAGGCGCAAGCAACGCAGTGCGAGCCTTGCGCGGCACGCTGGCGACGATCCGGCCATAGGGATCGATCGACGCTGTAACCCCGGTGTTGGTGTCGCGCAGGAGCCAGCGGGAGTTCTCTACCGCCCGCATGCGAGCTTGCTTGAGGTGCTGAGCGTAGGCGCCACTGTCCCCGTACCAGCCGTCATTGGAGATGTTCACCAGGACCTGCGCCCCTTGAGCGGCGAATTGCCGAATCTCATCCGGAAAGATCGATTCGTAGCAGATAAAGACACCCAGGTTGGCCCCGTCCGCCTTAAGTGGCGCTCGGGAAGTTCCTCGAGAGAAGTCCCCTACCTCTTTCGTGAGGCCGCCAGCAAACGCGAAAATGCGTTTGAATGGTACATATTCGCCAAACGGCACGAGATGGGCCTTGTCATAGCGTGAGACCCATTCCCCGCTTGGGCTCACTAGGGCAGCGGAGTTGTAAAGCTGCGTGGCATGCTCGGGGGTCGTGCTGGCGTTGCGGACTCCGACACTGCCCACCAGGACCCACGTGTTGGTCCGCAGCCCGACGGCGCTGATGGCGCCGCGAAAGATGGGGTCACTCGCATAAAAAGGCGCCGGCGATTCCGGCCAGACCACCAGCTGAGGGGGACGCTGGTCGTCACCGTCGAGGTTCAAGCTGAGCTGGGTTAAGTCGTGCAACGTGGCATTGAAATAGTCTCTGGTCCAGTCGGCCCCTTCCAGGATGGGAACATTGGCTTGCACCAGAAGGGCAGTCTTGTCCGCTGGAACGACCGGCGCGGGCACCAGGCGTCCCGATTGCAGAACCAGGGCGGCGCTGATTGCAGCCAGTAGCAGCGGCTTGCGTGCCTCGCGTCGAACCAGGAAGGCAGCCGCCAAGGCGGAGTTGACCACCATGATCTCGAAGGAAATCCCATAAACCCCGGTCACGGTCGCGATCCGTGCCAGCGGGACGTTGTCCACCTGACTTGTACCCAGCAAATCCCAGGGAAATCCCGTGATCCGAGTGCGCGCCAGTTCCACAGCCACCCACACCACCGGGGAGAGCAACAAGGCCCTGCGACTGAAAGCACTGCCTCCCGCCAGCCAACTGATGAGCAAACCGAACAACCCATGGTAGATCGCCAGGTAGAGGCAAAACAGAATCAATATCCCCACGGCTGCGGGCGCATTCACGCCGCCGTATTGGCGCATGGTGGGGTAAATCCAGTAACAGGTTCCGCCATACCACAGGACTCCGCAGACGTATGCCACAAGGAAAGCCTGCAGAGGCTTCGCCGGGAGCAATTTGATGCCCGCGTTGATCTGCAAGGTGTCGGGCTTGCGCGCTCGCAGCAGCGCGATCAGCAGCGGCGTGATCGCCACCCAGCCCAGCATGTACAAGTCAGGCAGTGGAAATACGAGAATCTGCAACGTCGCGGAGAAGAGAACCAGTAGCCAGGCACCTTTGTCGATCTGCCGCACCTGGCAAGGATAACAAACTGGAGTCAGGAGTCAGGTTCGTCGCTGCGACGGTGAGCTGTATTGATCTGTTCGTTTCTCCTACAATGCAGGACATGCGACGCAATATCATCTTTTCCCTCGTTTTGATTCTGTGTTTCCCGTTAATCGCACTGGCCGCACCCGCCACCATGCGTCTGGATTACTTTCACACCGGCAACACGACGACTGAGGTCTTCAGCGTGGATCGGATCGTGATCGAGCCGACGCCCTGGCCGGGAGATCTCGCCAAGGCCATCGACGACACCAACCTGGGTCACTACTTTTTTGAAGTTCATGACCAAGCCACCGGCCACTTGCTCTACTCGCGGGGATTTGGCTCCGTGTTCGGGGAATGGGTGACGACCGAAGAGGCCAAGAACGCCAGCCGGACGTTCTCCGAGTCGCTGCGTTTCCCCGCTCCCTCCGCCCCGGTGAAGATTGTCTTGAAGGAACGGAAGGACGGGGAATTCCACGAGGTCTGGGCCACCTCCATCGATCCCAAGGACAAGTTTGTTGATAGCTCGCGCCCGCCTTCGCCTGGCCCGTTGTTAGCTATTCAAGAGAGCGGCGATCCGGCCGGCAAGGTTGATCTGCTCATCATGGGCGACGGCTACACTACCGGCGAACGTTCGAAGTTCGAAAAGGACGCCCGGCACTTTACCGAAATTCTGTTCAGCCGGCCGCCATTTCGCGAACACCAAAAAGACTTCAACGTGTGGGGCTTGTGCCCGGCAGCCGAGGAATCCGGAGTTCCCCGCCCTTCCGCTGGAATTCATCATCGCTCGCCTTTGGGCACCACCTACGATACCTTCGACACCGAGCGTTACGTGCTGACCACGGAAAATCGTGCGATGCGTGACTTCGCGTCGTATGCGCCGTACGAGTTCGTCGAGATTCTGCTGAATTCCAACACCTACGGCGGCGGCGGGATCTTCAACCTATACGCCACCGTGGCGGCGGACAACGAATTTGCTCCCTACGTCTTCGTGCATGAATTCGGACATCACTTCGCCGGCCTGGCCGATGAGTACTACACCTCCCAGGTGGCGTACCTCTCCTCCGCGAAGAAGATCGAGCCGTGGGAGCCAAATGCCACGGCGCTGCTGGATCCCACCAACCTGAAGTGGAAGGACCTAGTGACTCCCGGCACGCCGATGCCGACACCCTGGCGGAAAGACGACTTCGAAGCGATGGAGCGTACGATTCAGGCGCAACGGCGCGAACTCCGTGCACAGAATCGTCCCGAATCCGAGATGAACAAGCTATTCAAAGAGGAGCGCCAGAAGGAAGATGCACTACTGGGGGGCGACAAGTATTCCGGGCGGGTAGGCGCCTTCGAGGGAGCGAATTACGAAGCCCACGGATACTACCGGCCGCAAGAAAACTGCATCATGTTCACTCGATACCATTCCTTCTGCGCGGTTTGCAGCCGGGCCATCGAACGAATCATTGGAATGTATGCGAGCCAGTAACCCGGATTCACCACAGAGGACACAGAGTACACCGAGGGGGGACCGAGATCCCTGTGTCCTCAGTGCACTCTGTGGTTAGGACCTCCAGGCAGACGATCTCTTACAAAGTTGACTACCTCGGTCGTTACATACTCCGGTGGCCGGATGTGAAAGACCGGACGCCCCGCAACCGGTTTCAAGGAAACCCCGCTCCACACGACATCGTTGTTATCGTTATCTCGGGGCCCATGGAGGATGACCGCGTCGGCCAAGTCCAGAAATTCCTGCGCTGAGCGCTTAAAGTCGGCTGTTGCCGGGTCCAGGACGGTCAGGTAGAGATCAGGCCGCACAAACTTGAGAATGCTGTTCGACTCGAGAATCACATTCTCGGATGCTGCCAGTTTGCCCCGAATCGTGGGCATCGCTTCCGCCAGGCGGCCTTGTTCTGTTCGCACCCACCATGCACGGACGGCCCCCGCTACCAGAAAGCGTGAGGTGTCGGACTCACCCGAGCGGTCGTTCTCCTCTGAGATCGCCCAACTGTGATCATCGGTGGCGCAGTGGCAGGATTCGCCATTCCGCAAGCAAATTCCGTGGCCGTATTGCGTGATCTTGAACGCCGTCCAGTGGTATTGCGGCAAAGCTGCAATGAGGCCAGTGACCACGCTGGTCTTGCCCACGTTACGCGAATGCCCGCCGATGACGACCAGTGCCACGAACACTCCTGCGCTGCCTCTACTTTTGCTTGGTCAGCCGCGCCAGCGCTGCCAATTGCTTAAGGTAGTTGCCGATGGGCCTGGCTGGAGTTCCCCAGAACACTCTGCCTTTGCCTCGAATCACTTTCCTGGTTGGAATCCCGCTCTGCGCACCGATGATCGCCCCCTCTTCGACGCGAACGTGGTCGGCAACCCCCACCTGTCCCCCCAGAACAACGTTCTTTTCGATGGTGACACTGCCGGAGAGGCCGGTTTGGGCGGCAATCACCACATCTTCTCCGATCTGGCAGTTGTGCCCTACGTGCACCAGATTGTCGATCTTCGTGCCGCGTCCAATTCGGCTGACATCCAGGGCGCCACGGTCGACCGTCGTGTTCGCGCCAATCTCCACGTCGTCTTCGATTTCCAGCCGGCCCAGCTGGGGAAACTTCGTGTAGCGGCCCGTCACCCGATCACGCACGTAGCCAAACCCATCGCTGCCCAGCACCGCTCCGGCATGAACCACGACACGATTGCCCAACCTCACGCCGGGATACACGGTCACATTTGGATTAAGGTCACAATCGCGCCCGATGCTCACATCCGCGCCAATTACCGTCCCGGCGCCTACCCGTGTTCCCCGGTCGATGACCGCGTTTTCACCGATCACCGCCCGCTCTTCCACCCTGATATTCTGTCCCAGCCGTGCCGAGGGATGCACAATCGCACTCGCGTGAATGCCAGCATTCCTGGCTATTTTGGGGATGAAAAGTTGTGCCGCTCGCGCGAAGGCCAAGCGCGGCTGGGCCGCCAGGAGCAGCGGTTTAGAGT
>Ga0335084_10004384_pt1 | contig 13878 bp, 9 predicted proteins | sample Lox_Sample_44_FD_206721 | JGI IMG/M metagenome (GOLD analysis project Ga0335084, IMG submission 206721) | Soil microbial communities from Loxahatchee National Wildlife Refuge, Florida, United States - Lox_Sample_4.4 | ecosystem: Environmental > Terrestrial > Soil > Wetlands | place: USA: Florida... | reverse complement strand
CGCCACGCTGCGCTGCGCCGACGCCGCGGCGTTCGATGCCTTCGCGCGCGCCGCCGGCGCCAGCGACGGCATCACGGTGCGCGTGCAGCAGAGCTGGCGCTGGACGCTGGCGGCGGTGCTGACGCTGGTGCTGCTGACGATGGCCGGCTATCGCTGGGGGTTGCCGGCGGCGACGCGCGGCTTGCTGGCCTTCGTGCCGCCGGCGGTCGACGAGCGCGTCGGCGAGTCGGCGTACCAGTCGGTGCGCGGCTGGCTGCTGCAGCCGAGCGCGATCGCGCCGCAGCGGCAGGCACAACTGCAGCGCGCGTTCGAGCAGGCGATCGCGCGCACGGCCGGCGGCGGGCCGCCGCCGCGGTTGCGTTTTCACGGCGCCAGGCGGCTGGGACCGAACGCGTTCGCGCTGCCCGGCGGCATCGTCGTCGTCACTGACGAGCTGCTGCAGCGCCTGGCCGGCCGCGACGACCTCGTGCTCGGCGTGCTGGCCCACGAGTTCGGTCACGTGCGTCATCGCCACGGCATGCGGCTGCTGGTGCAGACCACGCTGCTCGGCACCGCCACCTCGCTGGCGCTGGGCGACTTCAGCACGCTGCTGGCGAGCCTGCCGGCGCTGCTCGGCCAGCTCGGCTACTCGCGCGACTTCGAGCGCGAGGCCGACGACGAGGCGATCGCCGTGCTGCGCGCCAACGCCGTGTCGCCAGCGGTGATGGCCGACCTGTTCGCGCTGCTGGGGCGCCGCGACGATCCGCAGGCGGCGTCGGCGCCCGCCGCAACGAAGCCGGCCTCGGCGAGCGACCCGGGGCTCGGCATCGCGTTCTCGAGCCATCCGGCCGACGCCGAGCGCATCGCGCGCTTCAGGGCGGCCGCGCGTTGAGAGGCGGGCGCGGCGCGCCACCTACAATTCGCGGCGGACGGCGCTGCCACCGGCGGCAGTGCGGTCGCGCTCGATGCCGCACTCGCCCCTGACCAACCTGTCGCCGCTCGACGGCCGCTACGCCGACAAGCTCGACGCGCTGCGCCCGCTGCTGTCGGAGCACGGGCTGATGCACCGGCGCGTGCAGGTCGAGGTCGAGTGGTTCGTCGCGCTGTCCGACGCCGGCCTGCCGGAGTTCCCGCCGCTGGCCGCCGCCGCGCGCGAGCGCGTGCGCGCGTGGGTGGCCGCGTTCGCCGAGGCCGACGCGCAGGCCATCAAGGACATCGAGCGCACCATCAACCACGACGTCAAGGCGGTGGAGTACTGGCTCAAAGAACGCATGCGCGGCGACGTGCAGCTCGCGCCGTGGCGCGAGTTCGTGCACTTCGCGTGCACCAGCGAGGACATCAACAACACCAGCCACGCGCTGATGCTGAGCAGCGCGCGCACGCAGGTGCTGCTGCCGGCACTCGACCGGCTGGTCGCCACGATGACCGCGTTGGCGCACGAGCTGGCCGACGTGGCGATGCTCAGCCGCACGCACGGCCAGACCGCGAGCCCGACCACGCTCGGCAAGGAGATCGCCAACGTGGCGGCGCGGCTGCAGCGGGCGCGCGCCGCGATCGCGCAGGTGCAGCCGCTGGCCAAGATGAACGGCGCGGTCGGCAACTACAACGCCCACGTCGTCGCCTGGCCCGGCTTGGATTGGGAGGCTTTCGCGCGGCGCGTCATCGAGCAGCAGCTCGGGCTGGCGTTCAACCCGTACACGATCCAGATCGAGCCGCACGACTGGATGGCCGAGCTGTTCGACGCGGTGGCGCGCGCCAACACGGTGCTGATCGACTGGGCGCGCGACGCCTGGGGCTACATCAGCCTGGGCTACTTCAAGCAGCGGCTCAAGGCCGGCGAGGTGGGCTCGTCGACGATGCCGCACAAGGTCAACCCGATCGACTTCGAGAACGCCGAGGGCAACTTCGGGCTCGCCAATGCGCTGCTCGCGCACCTGTCGCAGAAGCTGCCGATCAGCCGCTGGCAGCGCGACCTCACCGACAGCACGGTGCTGCGCAACATGGGCGTCGCGCTCGGCCACGCGGTGCTCGGCGTCGACTCGCTGCAGCGCGGCATGGGCAAGCTCGAGGTCAACCGCGCGGCGATCGCCGCCGACCTCGACGCCGCGTGGGAGGTGCTCGCCGAGGCGGTGCAGACGGTGATGCGTCGCCACGGCCTGCCCGAGCCGTACGAGCAGTTGAAGGCGCTGACGCGCGGCAAGGCGATCGACGCGCTGGCGATGCGCGGCTTCATCGACTCGCTGGCGCTGCCCGCGGCCGAGAAGGCGCGCCTGCATGCCCTGACGCCCGCCACCTACACCGGCATCGCCGCCGCGCTGGCGAAGCGGCTGCGCTGAAGCGCCACCGGCATGGCCGCCACCTTCATCGACAAGCTGCTGGCCGCCGAGCGCACCCACGATTCGCTGCTGTGCGTCGGGCTCGACCCCGAGCCGGCCAAGTTCCCCGGCGCGTGGCAGCACGACGCGGCGCGCATCTTCGACTTCTGCGCCACCATCGTCGACGCCACGCGCGACCTGGTGATCGCCTTCAAGCCGCAGATCGCCTACTTCGCGGCCCACCGTGCCGAAGATCAGCTCGAGCGGCTGCTGGCGCACATCCGCCGCGCGGCGCCGCAGGTGCCGGTGATCCTCGACGCCAAGCGCGGCGACATCGGCTCGACCGCCGAGCAGTACGCGCGCGAGGCGTTCGAGCGCTACCAGGCCGACGCGGTGACGCTGTCGCCGTTCCTCGGCTACGACTCGCTCGAGCCGTACATGAAGTACGACGGCAAGGGCCTGATCCTGCTGTGCCGCACCTCGAACCTCGGCGGCGCCGACCTGCAGGCGCAGCGGCTGGCCGGCGGCGACCTGCTGTACGAGCACATCGCGCGCCTCGCGCAGGGCGACTGGAACCACACCGGGCAGCTCGGCCTGGTGGTCGGCGCCACCGCGCCGGCCGAGATCGCGCGCGTGCGCGAGATCGCGCCGACGCTGCCGCTGCTGATCCCCGGCGTCGGCGCGCAGGGCGGCGACGCCGAAGCCGCGGTGCGCGCCGGCTGGCGCGCTCACGACGGCGTGACCAGCGCGCCGATCGTCGTCAACAGCTCGCGCGCGGTGCTCTACGCCAGCCGCGGCAACGAGTTCGCCGCCGCCGCGCGGCGCGTGGCGAGCGACACCCGAGCCCTGCTGAATGCGGCTCGACGCGCCCGCGCGGCGAGCCAGGCCTGAGCCTCACTTCGCCAGCGGCAGCGCCGGGATCATCCCGGTGAACACGTACGCCTGCAGCAGCGCGATCACGCCGATCACCGCGGCGCCGGCCAGCGAGTGCCAGAACACGGTGCGGAAGATCGGCCCCAGCGCGTGCGCGCGCTCCTTCTCGTCGTCGTAGCAGGCTGCGCACGCCACCATGATCGACTGCGCGTCGATCATCTTGCCCATCACGCCGCCGGTGGAGTTGGTGGCGACGATCAGCACCTCGTTCAAGTGCAGCTGCTGTGCGGTGATGCGCTGCAGGCTGCCGAACAGCGCGTTGGAGGCGGTGTCGGAGCCGGTCAGGAACACGCCGAGCCAGCCCAGGTAGGCGGCGAAGAACGGGTACAGCGCGCCGGCGCCGGTGAACGCCAGGCCGAGCACGGCGTCGGTGCCCGAATAGCGCGTCAGGAAGCCGAGCCCCAGCACCTGCGCGATCACCAGCACCGGGATCTTCATGCGCTTCATCGTCTGCACGAACGCGGTGCGCCACTGCGAAGCGTCGAGCTTGAGCACCAGCCCCGACAGCAGCGCGGCGACGAACACGCCGGTGCCGGCGGCCGACAGCCAGTTGATGACGAAGCGCGCCGCCTCGGGCTTGGCGTTCTCCGGCGCCACCGGCGGCATGCGCTGCACCAGGTTGTGCAGCGCCGGCATGTCCCAGCCCGGCAGCGACAGCGTGCCGTTGAGCTTCGAGCCGAGCAGCGTGGTGCTGAAGGTCGCGCCGGCGAACAGCTCGTTCATGAACTTCTTGAACGGCGGCGTGCCCCACAGCGCGCAGCACAGGATCAGGATCACCCACGGCGCCCAGGCATAGGCGGTCTGCGCCGCCGTGTACTTGTACTTCCACTGCGCGGCGTCGTCGGCGCTGTTGCCACTGGCCTGCAGCGCCTCGCGCTCCGAGCGCAGCAGGAAGCGCGTCTTCGGGTGCCACGCGAAACGCAGGAACAGCGCCGTGCAGATCACCGAGAACACGCCGGACACGACGTCGGTCATCAGGTGCAGCTCGTTGGTGCCGGAGGCGTAGTGCTGCATCAACGCGAACGACGCGCCGGCGCACAGCGCCGCGGGCCACACCTCGAAGGCCTGCTTCCAGCTGCCGCCTTCCATCTTGACGAAGGTGACCACCAGCCAGAACGGCACCAGGATGCTGACGAACGGCAGTTGCCGCCCGGCCATCGCCGACAGCGTCAGCTGGTCGAGCCCGCTGACCGCCGCCAGCGTCACGATCGGCGTGCCGATCGCACCCCAGGCCACCGGCGCCGTGTTGGCCAGCAGATTCAGCACCGCCGACTGGAACGGCCTGAACCCCAATCCCACCATCACCGCGCCGGCGATCGCCACCGGCGTGCCGAAGCCCGACGTGCCTTCGATGATCGCGCCGAACGAGAACGCGATCAGCACCGCCTGCAGGCGGCGGTCGAACGAGATGTGGACGATCGATTCCTTGACGATCTCGAACTGGCCCGAGGTCACCGTCATCGTGTACAGGAACATCGCCGCCAGCACGATCCAGATGATGCCGAGGAAGCCCGACAGCATGCCCAGCAGGAACGCCGAGCCCGCCGCGGCGACCGGCATGCCGAAAACGGCGCAGACGACGACGAAGGCGGCGATCACGCCGTAGAACGCCGCGTAGGGCGCCGAGATGCCGAGGTGGCGCACGCCGTTGGCGTCGCGATGCGGATGCAGCGCGATGAAGTACAGCAGCGTGAAGATCGGAATCGCGGCAACGATCGTCGACGCAAAGGCATTGCCGAGGGGGTTGTAGGTCTGGTGGTACACGACGGCCTCCTGCCGGGCTGCGGGCTTGTTGCTGTCAGAGGTTGGCGTCGGCGCCGACCGCTGCGCCGTGCCTCACCACTGTGGGCATCACCCCCTGCGCGCGCATCGGGACCGATACCGCCGTTGCCCGAGGGCAACGCTTGGCGAAGCGCCAACCGCCGGAAATTCAGCCGGCGTTCAGCTGACTGCGTCTGCGCGGCCTCGCCATCGATCTTCCCGCGTCAGATCGAGGCCAGCAGCGGGGCCAGCGGCAGCTCGCGCAGGCGGCGACCGGTCAGCGCGAACAACGCGTTGGCCAGCGCCGGCGCGAGCGGCGGCAGCGCCGGCTCGCCCATGCCGGTGGGCGGCAGGGCGCTCGCCACCGTGTGCGTCTCGATGGCCGGCGTCTGCGCCAGCGTCAGCAGCGGGTAGTCGGGAAAGTTCTGCTGCCTGACGACGCCGCCTTCGATGTCGATGCGCCCGTACAGCGCTGCGCTGAGCCCGAACACCACCGACGACTCCACTTGCTGCGCCACGCCCTGCGGATGCACGATGACGCCGCAGTCGAGCGCACACACCACGCGGTGCACGCGCGGCCGCCTGTCGGCGAGCGACACCTCGACCACCTGCGCGACGATGGTGCCGAAGCTCTCGTGCAGCGCCAGCCCGCGCGCGCGGCCGGGCGGCAGCGGCCGGCCCCAGCGCGCCTTCTGCGCCGCCAGCGTCAGCACCGCGGCGTGGCGCGGCCGGTGACGCAGCAGGTCGAGCCTGAACTTCAGCGGGTCGGCGCCCGCCGCGTGCGCCAGCTCGTCGACGAACGACTCGGCGAAGAACGCGTTGTGCGAATGACCCACCGACCGCCAGTTGCCGATCGGCACGCCGCTGGAGGTCGCCACGTGCGCGATGCGCTGATGCGCGATCGCGTACGGCAGGTCGTACAGCCCTTCGACGGTGGTCTTGTCGGGCGCGTCGACCGGGCCGGCGAGCGCCGGCAGCGCGCGCTCCATCCAGCGCGGCTCGAGCGCATCGGCCGCGCTGTGCGCCTCGAACGCGACCACGCCACCGCCGGCGTCGAAGCCTGCGCGCAGCAGCGCGACAGCGGCCGGGCGGTAGAAGTCATGCCTGAAGTCTTCCTCGCGCGACCACGCGAGTTGCACCGGCCGGCCCGCGGTCTCGAGCGCCACGCGCACCGCCTGCGCGACGAAGTCGACTTCGAGCCGGCGCCCGAAGCCGCCGCCGAGGTAGGTGACGTGCACCGTCACCGCGTCGCGTGCGACGCCGGCCACGCGCGCCGCGGCCTCGCGCGCCAGCCCGGGCACCTGCGTCGGCGCCCACACCTCGACGCGGCCGCCGGCGACGCGCGCGGTGCAGTTCATCGGCTCCATCGTCGCGTGCGCGAGGTACGGTGCGCGGTACAGCGCCTCGAAGCGCTTGGCCGCGCCCGCCAGCGCGGCCTTGCTGTCGCCGCGGCTGTGGAACGCGAAGCCGCGCTCGTGGTCCGCCGCATCGCGCGCTGCCGCCTCGAGTGCGGCCTCGATGCGCTTGGAGTCGAGCGCGCCCGACGGCGGCGCGCGCCACTCGACTCGCAGCGAGCGCGCCGCCTCGCGGGTGTGCCAGGTGGTGCGCCCGACCAGCGCGATCGCCGCGCCGGCACCGCCCAGCGGCGGCAGCCGCACGATGCGCTCGACGCCGGGCTGGCGCAACGCCGAGTCGGCATCGACGCTGGCCAGCGAGCCGCCGAGCAGCGGCGCCTGCAGCACGCTGGCGTACACCATGCCGGGCAGGCGCACGTCGAGGCCGAACACCGCGCGGCCGTCGCACTTCTCGGCCAGGTCGACGCGCTGCGCCGGGCGGCCGATCACGCGGTACGCGGCGCGCTCCTTCAGCACCACGTCGCCCGGCGGCGACAGCGCGGCCTGCTCGACGAGGTTGCCGTAGTGCGCGCGCGGGCCCGACGCGTGGCTGACGACGCCGTCGCTCACGGTGAGCTCGGCCACCGGCAGCTTCCAGCGCAGCGACGCCACGCCGAGCAGCCGCGCGCGCGCGGTGGCGGCAGCCAGGCGCAGCGGCTCCCACGCATCGGCCACGCTGGCCGAGCCTCCGGTGATGTTGATGCCGAGCTCGCGCGCGAACTTCAGCGTCATCCAGCGCGCGCCGCGAAAGGCCAGCGTCTCCTGGCCCGGCTCGCGGTCGTCGGCATGGAACGGCAGGAAGCCGACGAAGCTCTCGGCGCTGCCGAAGATCGCGTCGTGGCCGGCCTGCTGCAGCCGCACGCGCGCCAGCGGCACGTCGAGCTCCTCGGCCACCAGCATCGCCAGCGCGGTGTGCACGCCCTGGCCCATCTCGCTGCGGTTCATCGCCAGCACGACAGCGCCGTCGGTGGCGATCTTGATCCAGCCGTTGAGCGCGACCTCGCCCTGCGCGGGCGGCCACAGCGCGGCATTGCCGAGCCGGCTGCGTGCCGGCAGCACGCTCCAGCCCACCAGCAGTGCGCCGCCCGCCGCAGCGCCCGACAGCAGCCAGCTGCGGCGCTTCATCGCGCGGTCGGCTCCGCCGCGAGGGGTCGGCGCGTCATGGCCGGCTGGCGCGCCGGCGCTGCGCGAGCTCGCGCGCGGCGGCCTTGATCGCGCTGCGCACGCGCGGGTAGCTGCCGCAACGGCACAGGTTGTCGATCGCGGCGTCGATGTCGGCGTCGCCGGGGTCGCGGTTGGCCTCGAGCAGCGCCGCGGCGGCCATCAGCATGCCGCTCTGGCAGTAGCCGCATTGCGGCACCTGGTGCTCGACCCACGCGCGCTGCAGCGGGTGCGGGCCGGCCGCGCCGCCCAGGCCCTCGATCGTGCGGATCGACTTGCCCTGCAACACCGACAGCGGCGTCACGCACGAGCGCACCGCCGCGCCGTCGACCTGCACGGTGCAGGCGCCGCAGGCGGCGACGCCACAGCCGAACTTGGTGCCCGTCATCTGCAGCACGTCGCGCAGCAGCCACAGCAGCGGCATGCGCGGATCGGTCTGGGCGTCGTCGATCGCGACGCTGCGCTCGTTGATCGTCAGGTTCATCGCGAGGACGGCTGCGGGCGGGGCGGCATTGTCGCCCGCGCGCGGGCGTCTGCGCTGTGCAACCGTTGTAAGGCGGCGCTGCAGCGCCGCATCCCCAAGCGAACGCCGCGGATCCGGCTTTGAACATCGCTGGCGCGATGTGAGCCTTTGCCGACGCGCAAGCGCGTTGCCGGGCCGCTGGCGTTGCCCCCTCGAGAGGGAGGCAGCCGCTAGGCTGCTTCGGGGGTGGTCAATCCAGCTCGACCTCGGCGTGCACCGCGCCGGCGCGGTCTGCACGCGCGCGCAGCCCCACGTGGGTGCCGCGCGGTGCGCGCACCACCCATTCGGCGACCGCGCGGTCGGCGGTGACCTCGCGGTTGGGCAGGAACGCCTGCAGCGAACCCTTGGTGGCGTGGCCTGCCAGTTGCGGGCCGACGATGCGCGACTTGCCGCCCACCAGCTCGCAACCCTCGGGCAGCCCGATCTCGAACACCACGCCGCGCACCGTCTTGCGCTCGAGAGCGCGCGCGCTGATGTAGGCGGGCAGGTAGCCGGCGTTGGCCACCGCGAAGCGCACGCGCCAGGTGTCGGGTCCGAGCGCCCGCACCTCGGTGCGCAGCACCTCGAGCCTGGGCAGGCTCAACGCCAGCTGCGTCAGCCACGGCGGAAAGCGTGCCACCTCGCGCTCGCGCAGGTGCGGCGGCGGGTTGCGCCAGTAGTTGAGCCGGTCCCAGCCGCCGAGCTCGACCGCACCGAGTTGCGGATGCTGGAACGGGTACCAGTTGATGTGCGCCTGGCCGTTGCAGTGCGCGTCGCTCCAACGCAGCAGCTTGAGGTCGTCTTCCGGCGGGTGCTCGCGGTACCAGTGGATCCAGTCGTAGTCGGTGATGCCGGCTTCCTTGTTGGGCGCCCAGATCTCGACCGTCCAGAACAGCGAGCCCAGGTGCTCGTACAGCCAGTCCTGCGTGCCGGTGATGATCTCCTTCGGGTGGTAGCGGAACTCCTCGTAGATGCTGATCGCCGGATAGCCGGTGAGCTTCTCGCCGAGCGCCGACAGCCGCTTGTAGATCCACAGGTCCTCGGGCGTCATGTCGTCGTCGGACTGCGTGCCCATCGGCCGCAGGATGACGCCCGAGTGGGTATGGAAGCTGACGCCGGCGCCGATGTTGGGGTGCCTGGCGATGAAGTCGACCATCGCGCGCACCTCGGGCTCGCTGGCGGGGTACGGTCCGGCGCCCACCTGCTCGAACTCCTGCCGCCAGTACGACGGGAAGTTGCGGTTGAGGTCGAGCCCTTCGCGGTCGGGGTTGACCTTGACCTGCAGGCCGTCGAAGTTGGTGAGCGTGCCCTCGGGCATCACGCGCCAGTAGCGGCCGCCGAACTCGCCGGGCTCGCGCGGGATCATCAGCCGCGGGTCGTCGGGATGGCTCTTCCACGAGCCGTTGGGGTCGGCGATGCGCATGAACAGCACGCGGCCGTCGCCGTCGACGTCCTCGATCGTCAGGCCGTCGATCTGCGGCTCGTCGAACGGATAGGGCCGCGTCGACGAGCGGATGTAGCGCGGCCGCTCGGCCAGCGCGAGCTCGGCGCCGTCGGGGTTCAGACGCGGGCAGATGTAGACCACGCGGGTGTCGAGCAACTGGCGCGCCTGCGCGTCGCCGTTGCCATAACCGAGCAGCAGACGGTGCAGCCAGTACAGGCACGCGGTGCTGGCGGTCAGCTCGCCGGCGTGGATGTTGCCGTCGCACCAGAACGCCGGCTTGTCGGTGTCGATGCCGGTGCCGCGCTGCGTCAGCACCGCCAGCCAGATGTCGCGCCCCTCGAAGCTCTTGCCCAGCGACTCGATGCGCACCAGGTCCGGCCGCGCGTCGGCGTAGTCGTGCAGCAGCCGCGTCAGCTCGGCGTGGCGGTAGAAGACGTCGAAGCGGGGGACGGGCAGTTCGCTCATCGTGCAGGGATCGCGGCTCGACGCCAAAGTGTCGCAGAGCGGCTGGCACGCCCCGCCGCGGCGTGCCTTCGTGCAAACCCGCTCACCCCCTCAGGCGGGGTGCCGGCCGCCCCGAGCCCGGCCTGCGCCCCCGCGGAGCAGCGGCGCCGTGAGCGTGGGGACTAGCCGACGGGTGAGCCGTCGACGAACACCCGCAGCTCGCCCGGCGCCATCGCGCGCCACGGCTCATCGGCGGTCAGCGGCACGGTGGCGACGATCGCCACGCGGTCGGCCGGCGCGGCCAGCGACGCGAAGTCGACGCTGAGGTCGTCGTCGGCCAGCCGCGCGTGCGCGAACGGGTGCCGGCGCTGCAGCCAGTGCAGCCGCGTCGAGCCGTGCGCCCACAGCGCCTGGCCGTTGGACAGCAGCAGGTTGAACGTGCCGTGCGCGGCCGCCTGCGGCAGCAGCTCGGCCAGCGTGCGCGTCAGCTCGTCGATCGTCGGCACCGCGGCGTGCGCCTTGGCGAGCTCCTGCATCAGCCAGCACAGCGCGCGCTCGCTGTCGGTGTCGCCCACCGGGCGGAACGCCGCGTGCAGCCGCGGCTGGAAGCCCTTCAGGTCGCCGTTGTGCGCGAACACCCAGTAGCGGCCCCACAGCTCGCGCATGAAGGGGTGGGTGTTCTCCAGCGCGACGCGGCCCTGGGTGGCCTTGCGGATGTGGGCGATGACGTTGTCGCTCTTGATCGGGTAGTGCTTGACCAGCTCGGCCACCGGCGACGCACGCGCGCTGTGGTGGTCGACGAACAGCCGCACGCCGCGGTCCTCGAAGAAGGCGATGCCGAAGCCGTCCTTGTGCTCGTCGGCGCGCGTGGCCAGGCCGGTGAACGAGAACATCACGTCGGTCGGCGTGTTGGCGTTCATGCCGAGCAGCTCGCACATCGCCGGTCACGCGGTCGCGTCAGCGAATCGGCAGCAGCACGCGCAGGATGCCGCGCACCGTGACGAGGTTGCCCGGATTGCTGGTTTCCTCGAGCACCCCCGCCATCCGCCGCAGGATGCGCGGGTCGCGCCGGGCGCGCCAGATCAGGAAGTCGGCCAGCCACGGATGCTTGTTGACGCGGTTGGCGCGCTCGTACAGATCGAAGCGCGGCTTCAGCGCCGCGATCGCGGCTTCGTACGGGGCGTGCGCGGTGTCGAGCGCGACGCCGCGGGCGCGCGCGTCGATCAGCTCGCGCGCGGCCAGCATGCCGGTCTCCATCGCCTTGCCGATGCCCTCGCCGCTGAACGCGTAGGTGCTGCCGGCGGCCTCGCCGGTGACCATGGCGCCCGGCCGCGTCAGCGTCGCGCCGTCGAGCGAGCAGCGCAGGGGCGCACCCTTGAGGTCGCCGTGCGGGGTGCCACCGCGCATCAGCTCGCGCGCCGGCGCGTAGACCTCGCAGAACGCGGCGAACATCTCGCGCAGGTTGACGTCCTGCATCGTCTGGCGGCCGCCCGCGAGCCGGGCGTGGCTGTGGATCAGCCCGACGCCGATGTTGAAGACGCCGTCGCGGCACGGAAAGATCCAGCCGTAGCCCCTGCTGAGCCGCTTGTGCCACACCACCTCGAGCTCGGTGATGCGGTCGGTCAGCGCCGGGTTGTGCACGTAGCCGCGCAGCGCCACCGCGCTCGGCGTGCGGCGCTGGCACAGGCCCGCCGCGATCAGGGCCTGCGGCAGCGCGCCGGTGGCCAGCACCACCTGCTGCGCGCGCAGCTCGTGCATCGCGTCGCCGGCGCGCAGGCGAGCGCCGACGACGCGCTGCCCGTCGAGCAGCGGCGCCTCGAAGCGCAGCGGCGCGTGGAACGCCGCGCCGGCGCGCTGCGCGGCGCGGCAGACGATGTCGTCGAGCTGGCGTCGCGGCAGCACCGCCAGCCGCCCCGGCACGTCGATGCGGCCGCCGCGCGGGCCGATGCAGCCGACGTGGCGCGCCCGCTGCGCGTGCGCCATCACCTCGTCGTGCACGCCCAGGCGTTGCAGCGCGGCGTGAGCGTCGGGGATCAGGCCGTCGCCGCACACCTTGTCGCGCGGGAACGCCTGCGCGTCGACCAAGACGGTGTCGACGCCGCTGCGCGCCAACAGCTGCGCGCAGGCGCTGCCGGCGGGGCCGGCGCCGACGACCAGCACGTCGCAGGCGGCGGGGAGAGTCGGGGTGTCGGCCATCGGGCTACGGCGTCTGCCACGACCGGGTGGCCGCTCGATTGTAGGCAGCGCCGCCGCGCGGGCCCGGCCTTGCGCACGATCAACCGTCGCGGCGCCGCGCGCGCGCACGATGTCGCCCGACAGCCACCCCGCGGATCACCATGTCGAGCCATCTGACCAGCGGCCAGCGCGCCGCGCTGCAAGCCCAACTCGAGTTGCGACGCAACGAGCTCGATCGCCGCATCGCGCTGCATCAGGAGGGCCAGTCGCGCGCCGAGCACGCGCACGACGTGCTGAACCAGGACGGCGACGATGCCCCGCAACGCGACGCCGACCGCGAGGTCGACCTGGCCCTGAGCGACCAGGAGCTCGACGAGCTCGGCGCCATCAGCCGCGCGCTGCAGCGCGTGCACGACGCGCAGTACGGCCTGTGCGTCGACTGCGGCGCCGCGATCCCGTTCGATCGCCTGAAGGTCGAGCCGCACGCGCTGCGCTGCGTCGGCTGTGCCAGCCGCCACGAGGCCGGCGGCCGCGGCTAGGCGCAGCCGGTCGCGCAGTTCAGACGGCGGGCGCCGCCTGCGGCGCGCTCGTCTTCACGCGTTGCCGCCACGCGTGCAGCAGCGGCTCGGTGTAGCCGCTGGGCTGCGCCTTGCCCTTGAACACCAGGTCGAGCGCCGCCCGGTAGGCGGCGCTCGTATCGGCACGGCCGGCCAGCGGCCGGTACAGCGGATCGCCGGCATTCTGGCGATCGACCACCGCAGCCATGCGCTCGAAGGTCGCGCGCACCTGCGCCTCGCCGACCACGCCGTGGTGCAGCCAGTTGGCGATGTGCTGGCTCGAGATGCGCAGCGTCGCGCGGTCTTCCATCAGCCCGACGTTGTGGATGTCGGGCACCTTCGAGCAGCCGACGCCCTGGTCGACCCAGCGCACCACGTAGCCGAGGATGCCCTGCGCGTTGTTGTCGATCTCCTGCTGGCGCTCGGCAGCGCTCCAGGTCGCCTGCGCCGCCACCGGCACCGTCAGCAGGTCGTTCATCAGCGCGTCGAGCTGCTGGTCGAGATCGACCTTCTCGAGCTCCTTCATCACCGCGAACACGTCGACCTGGTGGTAGTGCAGCGCGTGCAGCGTCGCCGCGGTCGGGCTCGGCACCCAGGCGGTGTTGGCGCCGGCCTGCGGGTGCGCGATCTTCTGCTTCAGCATCGCGCCCATCAGGTCGGGCATCGCCCACATGCCCTTGCCGATCTGCGCCTTGCCGCGCAGTCCGCACTGCAGGCCGATCAGCACGTTGAGGCGCTCGTAGGCGGCGATCCACGGCGTGGTCTTCATGTCGCCCTTGCGGATCATCGGGCCGGCCAGCATCGCGGTGTGGATCTCGTCGCCGGTGCGGTCGAGGAAGCCGGTGTTGATGAACGCCACGCGGCTGGCGGCCGCCGCGATGCACGCCTTGAGGTTGACGCTGGTGCGGCGCTCCTCGTCCATGATGCCGAGCTTGACCGTGCTGTCGGGCAGCCCGAGCAGCCGCTCGACGCGCGAGAACAGCTCGGCCGCGAACGCCACCTCGGCCGGCCCGTGCATCTTCGGCTTGACGATGTAGATCGAGCCGGTGCGGCTGTTGCGAATGCCATGGGCGCCGCTGCCCTTCAGGTCGTGCAGCGCGATCGCAGTGGTCACTACCGCGTCGAGAATGCCCTCGGGAATCTCCTTGCCGTCGGCGTGCAGGATCGCCGGATTGGTCATCAGGTGGCCGACATTGCGCACGAACAGCAGCGA
>Ga0335084_10004382_pt1 | contig 13885 bp, 9 predicted proteins | sample Lox_Sample_44_FD_206721 | JGI IMG/M metagenome (GOLD analysis project Ga0335084, IMG submission 206721) | Soil microbial communities from Loxahatchee National Wildlife Refuge, Florida, United States - Lox_Sample_4.4 | ecosystem: Environmental > Terrestrial > Soil > Wetlands | place: USA: Florida... | reverse complement strand
CAGCGCGATCAGCGCGGCCATCGCCGCGGCCGCCGCCTGCCACAGCCATGGCAGCGCGGCACCGGCCAGCGCCAGCGGCGTGACCACCAGCGTGATCCACGGGATGGCGACCAGGTTGGCGACGAAGCCGACCAGCGACACTTGTTGAAACCACGCCAGCGACAGCGGTGCCAGGCCGAGCGTGGCGACCGCCTGCGTGCGCAGCGCGGCGCGCAGGCGCGGCCACCTCCCCTGCGGCACGACCTGTTGCTGCAGCGGATCGCTGGCCATCAACAGGCCGACGGCGGCGAACGACAGCCAGAAGCCCGCCTGCAACAGCGCCCAGGGATCGAACGCCGCCACCAGCGCGGCGGCGGCGAGCAGCACCAGCGGCCACGGCCAGCGCGTGCCGCTGGCGCGCAGCGCCACGGCGGCAGCGAGCATCAGCAGCGTGCGCTGCGCCGGCACGCCGAAGCCGGCGACCAGCGCATAGAGCGCGGCGACGGCCAGCCCGCCCACGCGCCCGGCCTGCGGCGACGGCAGCCACAGGCAGGCGCGAGCGCTGCGCCGCCACAGCCACGCGACGCAGCCACCGGCGAGCCACGCAAACATCGTGACGTGCAGGCCGCTGATGCTCATCAGGTGCGCGACGCCGGCATCGCGGAACAGGTCCCAGTCGCTGCGCGCGATCGCCGCCTGGTCGCCGACCGCGAGCGCCGCCAGCACGCCGCCGATGCGCGCGTCGTCGACACGCAGCAGTACCGCGTCGCGCACCGCCTGGCGCAGCCGCTCGATCGGCCGCGCGTCGGTGTCGGCGAGCAGGCGCGGGTGCGGGCCGGCCACCGTGTTGCGCACCGTGCCGGTGGCGCCGAGGTCCTGCTCGAACAGCCACAGCTCGCCGTCGAACCCGTGCGGATTCAGCGCGGCGTGCGGCCGGCGCAGCCGCACCGGCAGCTGCCAGCGCTGCCCGGCGCGCAGCTCGACCTGCGGTGCCGCCAGCGCCGCGCCGTCGTCGCCGCCGCGCGACCATGACAGCGCGAGCAGGGGCGGCAACGCCACCGGCTGCCCGTCGGCCGAGCCCGAGCTGGCCTGCAGCACGAAGCGCACGCCGTCGGGTGCCACCTGCGGCAGGCGATCGACCATGCCGGTCACCAGCAGGTCGCGACTTTCGAGCTGCGGGGCGAGGCGCTGCGCCAGCCGCTCGTGGGCTCGCCAGGCGGTGGTGCCGAACGCGGCCGCGGCGAGTGCCGCACACAGCAGCCAATGGCCGGCGCGCCGTCGCCGCCAGGCGATCGCCAGCGACCCCGCCGTCAGCGCGGCGCCGATCAGCGCAGCGTTGGCAGGCGCCGGCCACAGCGACGGCTGCTGCAGCTGCAGCGCGGTGCCGCCGAGCCAGGCCAACATCGCCGTGGCCCACAGCTGCCCGGGATCGCCGCGCCACGCCTGCATCGGCGCGAGTGTAGGATGCGCTCCCGTTCGTCCTGCTGGCACACCATGTCCATCTACGATCGCCTGAGCGCGCTGGGCATCGCCCTGCCGCCGCTGGCCACACCGGCCGCCGCCTACGTGCCCTTCGTGCGCACCGGCTCGCTGCTGTTCGTGTCTGGCCACATCGCCCGCCGCGACGGCAAGCCGTGGGTCGGCCAGCTCGGCGCCGGCATGGCCACCGCCGAGGGCAAGGCCGCGGCACGCGCGGTGGCGATCGAGCTGATGGGCACGTTGCATGCTGCGGCCGGCGACCTCAACCGCGTCAAGCGCATCGTCAAGCTGCTCGGCCTGGTCAACAGCGCGCCCACCTTCACGGAGCACCACCTGGTGATCAACGGCGCCTCGGAGCTGCTGGGCGAAGTGTTCGGCGACGCCGGCCCGCACGCGCGCTCGGCGTTCGGCGTCGCGCAGATCCCCCTCGGCGCCTGCGTCGAGATCGAGCTGATCGCCGAGCTGGCGTGAACGGACGCGACGAGACGGCCGCCGGCAGCCGGCGGCTGCTGGCGGCTGCGGCGCTGCTGGCGCTCGCCGCGCTCGGCGTGGCGCTGGTGTCGCAGCACGTGTTCGACATGCGGCCGTGCCCATGGTGCGTGCTGCAGCGCGTCGAGGCGGCGGCGATCGTGCCGGCGGCGCTGCTGGCCTGGCTTTGGCGCACACGCACCGGGCTGCGGGTCAGCGCCGGCCTGGTGATCACGCTGGCCAACCTCGGCGTGCTGTCGGCGCTGTGGCAGCACTTCGTCGCCGCGGCGTCGGCCTCGTGCAACCTGACGCTGGCCGATCGCGTCGTCGGCGCGCTGCAGCTCGACCGCCTGCTGCCCGACGTGTTCGCCGCCACCGCGTCGTGTGCCGAGGCGCGGGTCGACCTGCTCGGCGTGCCCTACGAGTTCTGGAGCCTCGCGGTGTTCACCGTGCTCGAGGCGCTGGCGGTGTGGGCGGTGCTGCGCAGTGCGCGCGCCGGCCAGCCGGCACGCCGACGCGTCAGCGCAGCGACGCGTTGATCTTGGCCAGTGTCGCCGCGCCCGGGCACAGCTCGCGCTCGGCCAGCGTGTTCAGCGGCCGGCTCGCGGTGTTCAGCGCCGCGTGCAGGTCGCTCGCCCTCGGATCGACGTAGATCAGCCCGGTCACCACCTCGCCGCGCGCCTGGTGCAGCTGCAGGTGGTTCATCGCCCCCAGGCGATCGGTGGCGTCGTAGTCGGCGTGCAGCTTGCGCAGCCGCATCACGCTGCCGTCGTGCTGCGGCAGGTCGAGCGTCTCGCCGGGCGCGGGCTCGGCCTTGATCTCGGGCGCCAGCGCGATGAAGTCGATGCGGTTGAGCGCCTCGTTGTGCTGCCGCACGTGGTCGTAGCTGCGCGTGCTGCCGGCGTGGTTGTTGAAGGCGACGCACGGGCTGATGACGTCGAGGAAGGCCGCGCCGCCGTGGCCGATCGCGCCCTTGATCAGCGGCACCAGCTGCGCCTTGTCGCCCGAGAAGCCGCGCGCGACGTAGGTCGCGCCGAGCTGCAGCGCCATGCCGACCAGGTCGACCGGCGAGTCGTTGTTGACCGCGCCCTTCTTGCTGGAGCTGCCGCGGTCGGCGGTGGCCGAGAACTGGCCCTTGGTGAGGCCGTAGACGCCGTTGTTCTCGACGATGTAGACCATGCGCACGCCACGGCGCATCGCGTGCGCGAACTGACCGAGGCCGATCGACGCCGAATCGCCGTCGCCCGACACGCCGAGGTACAGCAGGTCGCGGTTGGCCAGGTTGGCGCCGGTCAGCACGCTCGGCATGCGGCCGTGCACGGTGTTGAAGCCGTGGCTGGCGCCGAGAAAGTAGTCCGGCGTCTTGGAGCTGCAGCCGATGCCCGACAGCTTGGCCACGCGGTGCGGCTCGATGTCGAGCTCCCAGCACGCCTGCACGATCGCCGCCGAGATCGAGTCGTGGCCGCAGCCGGCGCACAGCGTCGACACCTTGCCTTCGTAGTCGCGCCGCGTGTAGCCGACCTTGTTCTTGGCCAGCGTCGGGTGGTGCAGCCGCGGCTTGGTGATGTAGGTCATACCGGGTCTCCCGCCGGGCCGCCCCAAGGGAGACCCGCGCCGCCTCGGGGGCGAGCGAACGGTTTGAGTGAGCGTGGGGGCGTCATACGATTCGCTCTCGGCGCGGCGCCACGGCCAGCGCGTGCACCTGCTTGGTGATGGTGTCGGTGATGAAGCGCGCGGTGATCGGCGTGCCGTCGTAGTGCAGCACGGGGATCAGCCACGACGGGTCGATCTCGAGCTCGTTGATCAGCAGCGTGCGCATCTGCGCGTCGCGGTTCTGCTCGGCGACGAACACGTGGTCGTGGCTGGCGATGAACTCGCGCACGCTGGCCGCGAACGGGAACGCGCGCAGCCGCATCGCGTCGAGGTGGATGCCCTCGGCGGCCAGCGCCAGCAGCGCCTCGTCCATCGCCGGCGTGGTGGAGCCGAAGTAGATGACGCCCAGCCGCGTCTTGCGCGACGCCGCGCGCACCTGCGGCGGCGGCACCAGGTTGGCCGCGGTCTCGAACTTCTTCAGCAGCCGCTGCACGTTGTAGATGTAGTCGGGCCCCGCCTCGGAGTAGCGCGCGTAGGCGTCGCGCGTGGTGCCGCGCGTGAAGTACGCGCCCTTGCTCGGGTGCGTGCCGGGAAGCGTGCGCCACGGGATGCCGTCGCCGTCGACGTCCTTGTAGCGGCCGAAGTCGCGACCGGCCTCGAGCTCCTCGGCGCTCATCACCTTGCCGCGGTCGTAGGCGCGGCCCTCGTCCCACTGCAACGGCTCGCACAGGCGCTGGTTCATGCCGATGTCGAGGTCGGTCATCACGAACACCGGCGTCTGCAGGCGGTCGGCGAGGTCGAGCGCGGCGGCGGCGTGCTCGAAGCACTCGGCCGGGTCCTGCGGCAGCAGCATCGGGTGCTTGGTGTCGCCGTGCGACGCGTAGGCGCTCGAGATCAGGTCACCCTGCTGCGTGCGCGTCGGCATGCCGGTGGACGGACCGCCGCGCTGCACGTTGATGATCGTCAGCGGAATCTCGGCGAAGTACGCCAGCCCGATGAACTCGGTCATCAGCGAGACGCCGGGACCCGAGGTGGCTGTGAACGCGCGCGCGCCGTTCCAGCCGGCGCCGGTGACGATGCCGATCGACGCGATCTCGTCCTCGGCCTGGATGATCGCGAAGCGGTTCTCGCCCGTGGCCGGGTCGACGCGCAGCTTGCGACAGTACTTCTCGAACGCCTCGGCCAGCGACGACGACGGCGTGATCGGATACCACGCGCAGACGCTGGCGCCGCCGTACACGCAGCCGAGCGCCGCGGCGGAGTTGCCGTCGACGAAGATGCGGTGGCCCACCGCGTCGGCGCGCTTGACGCGCAGGCCGATCGGCGGCTTCAGGTGGTCGGTGGCGAAGCTGCGGCCCGCGTGCAGCGCGCGCACGTTGCTCTCGAGCAGGCGCTCCTTGCCCTTGTACTGCTCGGAGAACAGCTTCTCGATCACCGACGCGTCGACCTCCATCAGCGCCGACAGCGCGCCCAACACCATGATGTTCTTGAACAGCGTGCGCTGGCGCGGGTCTTCGTAGGTCGCATTGCAGATCGCGGTGACCGGCATGCCGATCACCGTGATGTCGTCGCGGAACGCGCTCTCGGGCAGCGGCTTGGTGCTGTCGTAGAACAGGTAGCCGCCCGACTCGATCTCGGCGACGTCCTGCTCCCACGTCTGCGGGTTCATCGCCACCATCATGTCGATGCCGCCGCGCCGGCCGAGCCAGCCCTTCTCGCTGACGCGCACCTCGTACCAGGTGGGCAACCCCTGGATGTTGCTGGGGAAGATGTTGCGCGGGCTCACCGGCACGCCCATGCGCAATATCGCCTTGGCGAACAGCTCGTTGGCCGACGCCGATCCCGAGCCGTTGACGTTGGCGAACTTGACGACGAAATCGTTGACCGCCTCGATGCGCTTCATCTTCATAGGGCCACCCTCACCCGCTGCACCGCCGGACTCGTGTCGCGGCACGCCGGCCCGGCCTTGGTGGTCTGCAGCAGGAACTTCTGCATGTCCCAGGCGCCGGTCGGGCAGCGCTCGGCGCACAGGCCGCAGTGCAGACAGACGTCCTCGTCCTTGACCATCACGTGGCCGGTCTTCAACGGCGCGCCGACGTACAGGTCCTGCGCCGTGTTGACCGCCGGCGCGCTCAGGCGCGAGCGCAGGTCGGCCTCGCTGCCGTTGCCGGTGAAGGTGATGCAGTCCATCGGGCAGATGTCGACGCAGGCGTCGCACTCGATGCACAGCTTGTCGCTGAACACCGTCTGCACGTCGCAGTTCAGGCAGCGCCGCGCTTCCTTCAGCGCGGTCTCGACGTCGAAGCCGAGCTCGACCTCGACCTTGATGCTGCGCAGCGCCTTCTCCGCCTTCTGCCACGGCACCTTGTAGCGCAGGTCGTTGCTCGGCGCGTTGTCGTAGCTCCACTCGTGGATGCCCATCTTCTGCGACATCAGGTTGACGTGCGGCGCCGGGCGGCGCCTGACGTCCTCGCCGTGCAGCAGGCGGTCGATCGACACCGCGGCCTCGTGACCGTGCGCGACCGCGGTGATGATGTTCTTGGGGCCGAACGCGGCGTCGCCGCCGAAGAACACCTGCGGCAGCGACGACTGATACGTTGTGGCATCGAGCACCGGCATGCCCCACTGGTCGAACGCGATCCCGGCGTCGCGCTCGATCCACGGGAACGCGTTCTCCTGGCCCACCGCCACCAGCACCTCGTCGCAGGCGAAGTCGACGTCGGGCGCGCCGGTGGGCCTGAGGGTGCGCCGGCCCTCGGCGTCGTACACCGACTCGACGATCTGGAAGCGCATGCCGGTGAGCCTGCCGTTGTCGTGCAGGAAGGCCAGCGGCACGTGGCACGGCAGGATCGGGATGCCCTCGTGCATCGCGTCTTCCTTCTCCCACGGCGAGGCCTTCATGTCCTCGAAGGTCGAGCGCACGATCACCTTCACGTCGTCGGCGCCCAGGCGGCGCGCCGAGCGGCAGCAGTCCATCGCGGTGTTGCCGCCGCCGAGCACGATGACGCGCTTGCCGACGTTCGACACGTGGCCGAAGTACACCGACGCCAGCCAGTCGATGCCGATGTGGATCTTGGCCTTCGCCTCGTCACGGCCCGGGATCTGCAGGTCGCGCCCGCGCGGTGCGCCGCAGCCGACGAACACGGCGTCGTGGTTTTGCGCCAGCAGTGCCTTCATCGAGTCGACGCGCGCATTGCCGCGGAAGTCGACACCGAGGCCAACCACGTAGCCGACCTCCTCGTCGATCACTTCCTCGGGCAGGCGAAAGCGCGGCACCTGCGTGCGCATGAAGCCACCGGCCTTGGCGTCGCCGTCGAGCACGGTGACCGAGTAGCCCTGCAGCACGAGGTCGCGCGCCACCGTCAGCGACGCCGGCCCGGCGCCGACGCAGACCACGCGCTTGCCGTTCTTGGGCGCGGTGCGCGGCAGCATCGCGCGCACCTCGTCGTCCTTGAAGTCGGCGGCGACGCGCTTGAGCCGGCAGATCGCGACCGCCTCGGGCTTGTCCGCGTTCTTGTCCTCGACGCGGCCGCGACGGCAGGCGGGCTCGCAGGGCCGGTCGCAGGTGCGCCCGAGGATGCCGGGAAAGACGTTGCTTTCCCAGTTGACCATGTAGGCGTCGTCGTAGCGGCCCTGGGCGATCAGACGGATGTATTCGGGGACGGGGGTATGGGCCGGGCAGGCCCATTGGCAATCGACGACCTTGTGGAAGTAGGCCGGATCCGCCACGTCAGTGGGGTGCACTCAGGTCGTCTCCTGCGGACCCGTCTCGCGTGGCCACGCTTCGCGGCCTTCTTCGATCGGACCCGTGAATCGCAAACGCGGTCAGTCTACGCCGGTTGGGTGAACCGGGCCTGAGTGGCAGCCCGGATGCAGCGCGCGATCAGGCAGGGATCACGCGCAGGCCGGATTTGAGGCCCGGCGCGAGCTTGCCCCTGCGCGCGCGCCTGCCTTCGTACGCCGCCAGCGCCGCGCCGCGCAGCGTTTCGTCGCGCGGCTTGCCGCTGCGGGTCTTGCCGGACACGGTGAGCGCGTCGTGACAGGTCGCCACCGACAGCAGCGGATCCTTGGCGTCGACGTGCATCAGGGTCAATCCGCGTCCGCCGTTGGCCTGCAGCTTCACCTCGTCGAGCGGGAACACCAGCAGGTGTCCCGACAGCGACAGGCACGCCAGCCGGTCGTGATCCGCCGCCACCGCCACCGGCGGCAGCAGGTTGTCGCCCGGCTCGAGCGACAGGAACGCCTTGCCCCCGCGCTGCCGGCTGTGCATGTCGGAGGCCCGGGCCTGCAGGCCGAAGCCGCCGGTGTTGGCGAGCATCAGCGTGCTGTCGGCGGGGCCGGCGAAGTAGTGAATGGCCTGGGTGCCGCTCTCGAGCTCGATCAGCGAGGTGACCGGCTGGCCGTCGCCGCGACCGCCGGGCAGCCCCGACACCGCGACGCTGTAGACGCGGCCGTTGCTGCCGAACACGAGCAGCGTGTCGACGCTGCGGCACGGGAAGGTGCCGTAGAACTCGTCGCCGGCCTTGAACGTCAGCGTCGCCGGGTCGACCTCGTGACCCTTCATCGAGCGCAGCCAGCCCTTCCTGCTGATCACCACGGTCACCGGCTCGTCGACGACGCGGATCTCGGCGACGGCTCTCTTCTCGGCCTGGATCAGCGTGCGGCGCTCGTCGCCGTGCGCCTTGGCGTCGGCCTCGATCTCCTTGATCACCGTGCGCTTGAGCGTGGCGGCGCTGCCGAGGATGTCTTCGAGCCTGCCCTGCTCGTCGCGCAGCTCCTTCAGCTCCTGCTCGATCCTGATCGCCTCCAGCCGCGCCAGCTGGCGCAGCCGCAGGTCGAGGATGTCGTCGGCCTGCCGCTCCGAGAGCTTGAACCTGGCGATCAGCGCCGGCTTGGGCTCGTCGCTCTTGCGGATGATGCGGATCACCTCGTCGATGTTCAGCAGCACCAGCTGCCGGCCTTCGAGGATGTGGCTGCGGTCGAGCACCTTGCGCAGGCGGTGCTGCGAGCGGCGCTGCACGGTGGCCTGGCGGAACGCGACCCACTCGGCGAGCACCTGGCGCAGGCTCTTCTGCGTCGGCTTGCCGTCGCGGCCGACCATCGTCAGGTTGATCGGCGCGCTGGTCTCGAGGCTGGTGTGCGCCAGCAGCGTCGCGGCCAGGTCGGCCGCCTCTACGGTGCGCGTCTTCGGCTCGAACACCAGCCGCACCGGCGCGTCCTTGCCCGACTCGTCGCGCACGGCATCGAGCACCGCGAGCACGGTCTGCCTGAGCTGCACCTGCTCCTGCGACAGCGCCTTCTTGCCGGGCCTGACCTTGGGGTTGGTGAGCTCCTCGATCTCCTCGAGCACCTTCTGCGCGCTGGTGAACGGCGGCAGCTCGGTCACCACCATCTGCCACTGGCCGCGCGCCAGGTCTTCGATCTTCCAGCGCGCGCGCACCTTCAGCGAGCCGCGCCCGCCGGCGTAGGCGGCGCGCAGCTCGTCGTCGCTGCTGATGATCTGGCCGCCGCCGGGGTAGTCGGGGCCGGGCACCAGCGCGAACAGGTCGTCGTCCGACAGCTTGTCGCTGCGCAGCAGCGCCACCGCCGCGGCGGCCACCTCGCGCAGGTTGTGGCTCGGGCACTCGGTGGCCAGGCCGACCGCGATGCCCGAGGCGCCGTTGAGCAGCACGAACGGCAGCCGCGCCGGCAGCAGCGTCGGCTCGTCGGTCGAGCCGTCGTAGTTGGGCACGAAGTCGACCGTGCCCTCGTCGAGCTCGTCGAGCAGCAGCCGCGCGATCGGCGCCAGCCGCGCCTCGGTGTAGCGCATCGCGGCGGCACCGTCGCCGTCGCGGCTGCCGAAATTGCCCTGGCCGTCGACCAGCGGGTAGCGTTGCGAGAAGTCCTGCGCCATGCGCACCAGCGCGTCGTAGGCCGCGGTGTCGCCGTGCGGATGGAACTTGCCGAGCACGTCGCCGACCACGCGCGCGCTCTTCACCGCCTTGGGCGCGCCCTGGCCACCGCTGTAGCTCAGGCCCATGCGGTGCATCGAGTACAGGATGCGCCGCTGCACCGGCTTCAGGCCGTCGCTGACGTCGGGCAGCGCTCGGCCCTTGACCACCGACAGCGCGTATTCGAGGTACGCGCGTTCGGCGTACTGCGCCAGCGAGACGGCGTCGGTGCCGTCGGCCGGAGGCATCAGAGAAAGTTGTTCTGACATCTAGAATTCACTTGAGGATTAGCGTGGAAAGCGTTCTCGCAACTTGACTTTCCAGAACTTACCGGTCGACGTGCGAGGGATCGCGTCGATCACCTCGTAGCGGTCGGGCAGTTGCCACTTGGCAAACCCGTGGCGCAGCAGATGGTCACCCAGTTCGGGCGGTGCGACGGTCTTGCCCGGTTTGAACACCACGCAGGCCAGCGGCCGCTCGCCCCACTTCTCGTGCGGGATCGCGATCACCGCGGCCTCGGCTACGCCCGAGTGCGCCATCAGCGCGTTCTCGAGGTCGACCGACGAGATCCATTCGCCGCCGGACTTCACGAGGTCTTTCGTGCGGTCGGTGATGCGCAGGTAGCCCAGCGCGTCGAGCGTGGCGACGTCGCCGGTGCGCAGCCAGCCGTCGGCGGTGAACTTGTCCGGCGGCGAGCCGACGCGGTGATAGGCGCCGGTGATGAACGGCCCGCGCACCTGCACCTCGCCCATCGTCACACCGTCCCACGGCGCGAACGAGCCGTCGTCGGTCTGCAGCCGCAACGACACCAGCGGCGCGACGATGCCGCCGGTGGCGGCGCGCCTGAACTGCTCGTCGTCGCCGGCGTCGCGCAGCTCGCTGCGCGGATACACCACGGTGGCCAGCGGCGACGTCTCGGTCATGCCCCAGCCCTGCTTGATCTCGATGCCCTGGCGCGCGAAGGCACGGATCAGCGACTCGGGCACCGCGGCGCCGCCGACCAGCGAGCGCATGCCCCTGGGCAGCCTCCAGCGCGTCGAGCCCTCGGCCAGCGCCCGTTCGTAGGTCTGGATCAGGCTCAGCCAGATCGTGGGCACCCCGAGCGACATCGTCGGCGGCTCGAGCGTCATCAGGTCGAGCAGATCGTCGGGGTGCAGGTGGGGGCCCGGGAACACCATCTTGGCGCCCTGCATCACCGCGCCGTACGGCATGCCCCAGCAATTGGCGTGGAACATCGGCGTCGCCGGCATCACGGTGTCGGTGTTGTGCAGGCCCCAGACGTCGGCGCCCATCGCCACCAGCGTGTGCAGGATCGTCGAGCGGTGCGAATAGACGACGCCCTTCGGGCGCCCGGTGGTGCCCGAGGTGTAGCACATCGCCACCGCGTCGTTCTCGTCGTGGTCGACGTAGTCGAAGTGCGAGGCGTCGGTATCCTGCAGCAGCGCCTCGTAGTCGATGAACGGCGCGTCGACCCCGGCACCCGAGAACGGGAACACGATCACCTTCTCGAAGCGGTGCAGGTGCGCGAACTGCCTGTACAGCGGCAGCAGGATGTCGTCGACGATGAGGAAGCGATCCTGCGCGTCGGCGGCGATCCAGCCGAGCTCGTCGGGCGCCAGCCGCAGGTTCAGCGTGTGCATCACGCCGCCGGCGGCCGGAATGCCGAAATAGCACTCCAGGTGCGCGTGGTGGTTCCACGCCAGCGTGGCGACGCGGTCGCCGCGCTGCAACCCGAGCTTCAGCAGCGCCGCCGCCAGCGTGCGCGTGCGCCGGGCGTACTCGCCATAAGTGTGGCGGCGCAGCGACTTGTCGGGCAGCCGCGACACGATCTCGTTGCCCGAGAAGATCGTGCGCGCACGCTCGAGCACGTCGTTCAGCGACAGGCGGACGTTCATCATCGTGGCTTGCATGTCCCGGTTCCCCTCAGCGATGAAGCTGCATCTGCTGCGCGCCGCGCGACTGCCGCCGCTGCAGCAGCGCCCAGTACAGCTCGAGCACCTGCTGCACGTGTGCGCGCGTCTCGTCGATCGGCGGCATCTGGCCGCCGCTGCGGCGCACCGCCTCGCTGCCGGCGCTCCACGCGGCCAGCGCGATGTCGATGCGGCCGTGGCGCTTCAGCAGGTCGGCCATCAGCCGCGCACCGACGCCGATGTTGGTGCGCGGCTCGGCCAGCCGTTCGGCCACCGCGCGCTGGCTGGTGACCGGGGTCATCAGCGGCGCGGCGGTGGCCGGCATGATCTGCATCAGCCCCACCGCGCCGCGCGGCGACACCGCGCGCTCGTTGAAGCCCGATTCCACCGCGATCAGCGCGTTGAGCAGTTCGCTGTCGACGCCGTTGCTGGCCGCCGCCTCGCGCACCCACGGCTGCACGCGCTTGACTTCGGGCGCGATGTCGAACCAGGTGAGCACCGATGACGGCGAGTCGGCCTTGCCCGGCGCCCTGGCCAGCCTCGGGGCGGAGGGACCGTCGCCGATCACCAGGCCGTAGCGCGAGTCGAGCTGGCGCTCGGCGAAGTGCGCGACGCCGTCGCCGTCGACGTAGCCCCACAACGCTGCCCGCGCCGCGCCGCCGCTGCATGCGAGGGCGAGCAGCAGCGCGCGGCGCTTCACACCGGCTCCTCGCCCAGCGCCACGCGGGCGGCGTACTCGCGGTCGAGCATGCTCATCACGATCAGCGTATCGAAGCCGTCGACGCCGTCGATCATCACTCGCACGCTCTCGCGCAGGCGGCCCTCCTCGACGAAGCCCTCGCTCTGGTACAGCGCGAGCGCCCGTGCGTTGAGCGACTTGACGTCGAGCCAGAAGCGGTGCGCGCGCAGGTCGCGAAACGCCATCCGCTTGAGCTGCCGCACGCACTCGCGGCCGTAGCCCTGACCCTTGGCCTGCAGCACCACGCGCTTGAGCTCGACGCTGCCGTGCGGGTTGCGGCAGCCTTGCAGGATCACGAAGCCGGCGGCGTCGAAGCCCTCGCCGGCCTCGACGATGAAGTGTCGGAAGTCCGGGAAGCGCACCGCGCCTTCGTGCTGCGTGCGCTCCCACGGCGTGATGAACGGCAGGTTGTGCGAGTCGGCCTCGACCGACGTCACGAAGTCGAGGTCCGACAGCATGGTCGGACGCAGCCGCATCCGCTGGCGCAGCGCATGCTCAGACATCGAGCTCCACCGTGTCGGCCTTGAGCTCCATCAGCTCGCGCCGCGCCTGCGCCTCGCCCTTGCCCATCAGCCGCGTCAGCGAAGCGGTCGTCGCTTGGGCGCCGAGGTCGCTGAACGCCACCTGCAGCAGACGCCGCGTGTCGGGGTTCAGCGTGGTCTCCCACAGCTGCTCGGCGCTCATCTCGCCGAGACCCTTGAAGCGGCTGATCGTCCAGCTGTTCTCGCGCGCGCCTTCCTTGCGCAGCTTGTCGAGCGCGGCGGTCAGCTCGCCTTCGTCGAGCGCGTAGATCTTGGCCGCCGGCTTCTTGCCGCGCGCCGGCGCATCGACGCGGTACAGCGGCGGCTTGGCCACGTGCACGTGGCCGCGCTCGATCAGCTTCGGGAAGTGCCTGAAGAACAGCGTCAGCAGCAGCACCTGGATGTGCGAGCCATCGACGTCGGCATCGCTCAGGATGCACACCTTGCCGTAGCGCAGGCCGCTCAAATCAGGGTCGTCGTCGGGGCCGTGCGGATCGACGCCGATCGCCACCGCGATGTCGTGGATCTCGGTGTTGGCGAACAGGCGGTCGCGCTCGACCTCCCACGCGTTGAGCACCTTGCCGCGCAGCGGCAGGATCGCCTGCGTCTCCTTGTCGCGGCCGGCCTTGGCCGAGCCGCCGGCCGAATCGCCTTCGACCAGGAACAGCTCGTTGAGCATCAGGTCGCGGCTCTCGCAGTCGGTGAGCTTGCCGGGGAGCACCGCCACCCCGGAGCCCTTGCGCTTCTCGACCTTCTGGCTCGCGCGCTGGCGCGTCTGCGCCTGGCGGATCACCAGGTCGGCGAGCTTGCGGCCGTGTTCGACGTGCTGGTTCAGCCACAGCTCGAGCCTCGGCCGCACGTAGCCGGCCACCAGGCGCAGCGCGTCGCGGCTGTTCAGGCGCTCCTTGATCTGGCCCTGGAACTGCGGGTCGAGCACCTTGGCGCTGAGCACGAAGCTGGCGCGCGCGAACACGTCCTCGGGCATCAGCTTCACGCCCTTGGGCAGCAGCGCGTGAACGTCGACGAACGCGCGCACCGCCGCGAACAGGCCCTCGCGCAGGCCCGCCTCGTGCGTGCCGCCGGCCACCGTGGGAATCAGGTTCACATAGCTCTCGCGCAGCGGCTGGCCCTCTTCGGTGAACGCCACGCACCAGGCCGCGCCCTCGCCCTCGGCGACGTTCTCGGTCTCGGCCTCGGAGGCGAACTGCTCGCCCTCGAACAGCGGGATCAGCGGCTCGCCGGTCAGCGACTGCATCAGGTAGTCGC
>Ga0335084_10004381_pt1 | contig 13888 bp, 10 predicted proteins | sample Lox_Sample_44_FD_206721 | JGI IMG/M metagenome (GOLD analysis project Ga0335084, IMG submission 206721) | Soil microbial communities from Loxahatchee National Wildlife Refuge, Florida, United States - Lox_Sample_4.4 | ecosystem: Environmental > Terrestrial > Soil > Wetlands | place: USA... | reverse complement strand
CGCTCCTCGAGCGCAACGTAGAGGCCCTCGGGGGCGACACAACTTATCCGAGTCCCAGCGGACTTACGCTGCCGGGTGTCCTGGCACGCGCCTGGTTGGCCTGGTGCCTGGCGGAGTTGGGGGAGTTTGACCGCGCGCTGACCATGGCGGACGAGAGCGCTCGGGCCGCGCTGGCTCAGGACACCCCCATCAACCGCCTGAGTGTAGCGTACGGCCTCGCCCGGCCTCGCCTCCTGCGCGGCGACTTCGCGGAGGCCATTCCCGTGTTGGAGCGGGGGCTCGCCATCGCCCGAGACATGAACATTCCGCTATGGTTCCCGACCCTCGCCGGCTCTCTCGGTTATGCCTATGCCCTCTCCGGGCGCGTGCCGGAAGGGTTTGCGCTGCTCGACGAGGCCGTGCGCGTGGGTGAGAGGAGCAGTAGAAACGGCCACGGCCTCCGGCTGAGCTTCCTGAGCGAGGCCTCTCTGCTGGCGGGGCGGCCGAGTGAGGCGATTGCGGCCGCCGAGCGCGGGCTTGAGTGGACCCGCGTACGCCACGAGCGCGGAGACGAGACGCGGAACCTGCACGCGCTGGCCGAGGCCACGGCGCAGGCGAGCCCGTCCGCCCTCGCCCTGGCCGACCGCCTATGCCGGGAGGCCGCCGCGCAGGCCGAGCAACTCGGGATGCGCCCCCTCCTCGCCCGCTGCCACCTCGCCTTCGGTAGGCTCGCCCGCCGCACGGGCGAGAGGCCGCGAGCGCAGGAGCATCTCATCACCGCGACGACGATGCTGCGCGAGATGGATATGGCATTTTGGCTCGAGCAGGCAGAGGCAGAGGTGGGGGCGTGAGGCGTGCGGCCGGGACTGGAACAGGGCGGACAATCCACCGCTCCGTCGACCCCTTGAGTGAAACACTGACCGCCAGTCGGCGTTGGAGGTCGTGGAAGCTCCAAGAGCGTTTCTTCTGAGGCCGCCCTGCCCGAGGAGGGAAGATATGGGAGTACTGTCCTGGCTGTGCAGCACCAAGCAGGAGCGCCTCGTGACGCGCGAGGATCTCGAGGAGCTCATCAACGGAATCGGCGAGCTCGACAAGTCGCATCGCGAGTACTTGAGGCGGCGGTGGGTCGGGATGGTGATGTGGTGGCATACGCGCTCGGTCAAGGCGCGCTGGAAATACTTCGCGCTCCGCGCGGTTGTCGTCGCAGGCGGAGTCGTCATCCCCGTCTTGACCACCCTGAGCATGCGCACGGGCTGGCAGGACGCTGCCGCCATCGCCATCGCGGTGGTGGGCGCGATCGTCGCCGGTTGTGCCGCCTGGGAAGGCGTCGCCAGCTACGGCGAGATCTGGCGCGAAAAGCGGCGATCGGCAGAGTTGCTCAAGGTCGAGGGCTGGCAGTTCCTCGAGCTGTGCGGGAAGTATGCCCAGGACAAGGAGCACACGCTTGCCTTCCCCCGCTTCGTGTCCGAAGTCGAAAGCATGATCGCGAAGGAGGTCGGGGAATACCTGGGGGCATTCGATCCATCACTGGCCCAAGCCAGGAAAGCGGCCGAGAACGTCCTCAGCGCTATCGCGGAGGAGGCCACGAGGAGAATTCGGCCGGCGCCGGGTTCCCAGGACCGGGCAGGCGGGGCCTGAAGGGGGACGTGACGAGCCTCGAGCCAGCACGTGCTCTGCCATCCGCGGTCGGGCCGGCCGTCCCTCAGCCCACGGCATCGTCCTCGGGAGGACCCATGGCCTCAGGGCCCGCCGAGGTTCATCGTGTAGCACACGGCGGTTCCCTCCAGGGCCACGACGCCATCGTGCCGGCGGACGGTCGTGGCGAGCTTCGTGATCGGCTTGTCCTGGCGGACCTCCAGCACCTCGACCGCGCCGGTGATCGTGTCGCCCGGCCGGACCGGCGCCGTGAACTTCCAGTCCACGTGCAGGAACACCGTCCCCGGTCCCGGCAGGTCCTCGGCCACGACCGCGTTCAGGATGGCGCTCGTCACGCCCCCCTGCACGACGATCTCGCCGAACCGCGACGCTCGCGCCGCGGCCTCGTCGTAGTGGAGCGGGTTGCGGTCGCCGCTCATCTCGGTGAACAGGACGATGTCCTCCCTGCGGACGAGGCGCGAGCGCTCCGCCCGCTGTCCCACCCGCGGGGTCTTGCCTTTCCACGCCGAGTCTTGTGCCACGGCCCCTCCTCGCCCCGCGATGGCCGGTCACGCCGCCGCCGAGGCCCGCCAGTGAATCCGATGATATCGCCGGCTTCCGCTCAGACTGGGATCAAAACGGGAGAACCGTGCGAGCGGTATCCCCCGATTCTCTCCGCCGTGCTTCCCGCGGAGGTGCGCGGCAGGCTGCCGAAGTCGCGCACGCACTCGCACTCGCGCGCCATCAGGCGACTCAGCCGGTGGTGAAGCCCCCCGACGGAGTCCAGGTCCCAATCGAAGGAGGCGATCCGGTCGGAGAGTTCGAGAAACTCCATGGCGAACGAATCACGCGTCGCCTGATACTCGGCGAGCGCGCCGGTGGTCCCCCTGAGCACGGCCCGGGCCAGGAGCTCCGCGTCGCGAAGGGCGTCGGTGATGCCGTGCGCGGTGATCGGATCCTTGAAGCACCCCGCATCGCCCACCAGCGCCCAGCCTTCGCCCCAGGGCTGGCGCAGGAACCCCGCCCGCCCCGCGAAGGGGTAGCACTTGCCCACGCGCCGTGCTCCGCCCAGCGCACGGGCCAGCCCTTGATGGCATTCCGAGGCGAGCTGCTGGAATAGTGCATCGAACGCCGCTCCCGGCTGCGCGCGGTAGCGGCCCGGCGGCATGCCCACAAACACGCAGGAGAGGCCCTCGTTGGTCGGAATCGCGCCCGCGGACACGCCGGGCGCGTAGTACCAGTGCGTTCCATCCAGCTCGAGCCCCTGCCAGTAGGCGTAGATGTAGGACCCCGGATACTTGCCTTCGGCCAGCACGCGCGCGTCCACCGCTCTGGCCACCGTCGATCGGGCGCCGTCCGCGCCAATTACGATGCCAGCCTCCACCCGGTGGCGTCGGCCGGCACCATCGGTCACGAGCACGCCATGCACGCGTCCGGTCGGGCCGCGCAGGATCTCCGTGAGGGTGGTGCCATACAGCACCTGGGCACCCGACTCAGCAGCCGCATCGGCCACCACCACGTCGAGCAGGGTCCGGCGAGGCGCAATCAGCGCATCGACCCCGTCCCGATCCTTGATGTCGACCACGACCGGCTCGGAACCGTAATGGAAGGTGGTGCGGCGGATGGGGGGCGTTCCGGCCGCCAGCAGGCGTGGCAGCACTCCCCACCGATGGAGTTGCATGACGCCTGCGCGCATGAGGGCGTGCGTGGACAGCGTGTCGCTGCCGCGGCGACTGCGCTCGACGACGAGGACCCGCAGCCCGGCGCGCGCCAGCAGCAGTGCGGTGGCGGCCCCGGCAACCCGGGCCCCCACCACCACGGCATCATAGCGGGCTCTGGGAATTGGCGATGGATTCATGGCCGCCTCGCATGGGTTGGGGGCTCACGCCGCAGCCACAAGGCGGCGGGCCCCGCGTTGAACGATGTGCTCGGTCAAATCCGCGGCATCGGCTCCGACGCCGTCGAGAAAAGCCGAGTTGCGCCGGCGCATGAATTGCAGCCCCAGCACGTACAACCCCGGACGTGGGGTGACACCTCCCCGGTGAATGATCTCCCCCTTCGCATCGAGCACCGGGATGTGCAACCAGGGATACTCGCGCCGGTAGCCGGTGGCCCACACCACGGTGCTCACGCCGCGATCCCTGAGGTGCACCGCACGCGGCGCCGTGGGCATGGCCACGGCACGGGGGCGCGGCTCGACCGGGAAGGTGCGGGTCGGTCGCAGGCGCGAGAGATGCAAATCGATCCGGTCGAGCACCCCGTGCATCTTGCGATCCGCGTGACCGATCGCGTCGGCGAGATCATCCGAGAAGTACGCCCGGTGGCCGGAGGCCCCGGTCATGCGGCCCACGATGCGCACGCCGCGTTCCTGCAAGACCTGCAGATCCAGCGAGCCGCCCTCCTCGCTTCCGATTAGCTGCAGCGATGGCTGTCGCCGCGACGCCTCGATATCCGGTACCTGCTCCGCCGTCTCCCCGAGCACGCCCATCTCGTCGAGCCACCTCATGATATCGCGCCCCCGATAGTGGCGCGGCATGCGAATGTGGTTGCCCACCGCCAGGATCACCTCGCGACCGGTCCGGGCGATCTCGGAGGCAAGCTGAATCCCGGTGGCGGATGCGCCCACCACGAGCACCCCGCCGGCGCGAAGCTGCCGCGGATTGCGATACTGCGTGGGCACGAGCTGGTCGATGTCCCCGGCGAGCTCGGCGGCGTAAGCAGGCACAGCGGCCCTGGCACAGTAGCCGGTGGCGATGACCACGTTCGAGGATTCCCACCCCCCCGAATCGGTCTGCACCTCGAACGAATCCCCTCGACCGTGCACGAGGGTTACCGCCACGCCGGTGTGCAGCGGAGCGCGGAAGGAGCGAGCGTAATCGTCGAGGTACGCCACGACCTCGGATTTCGTCATGAACCCGTCCGGGTCGGGCCCGCGGTAGCGCCACCCCGGCAGCCGGCTCTGCCAGCGCGGCGTCAGGAGTCGCAGCGAATCCCAGCTCTCGCTTCGCCACCGTTCGGCGACGCGGCCGCGCTCCAGGATCACGTGATCCACGCCGCGATCCGTCAGGCACCGGCTCATGGCCAGCCCCGCCTGTCCCCCCCCGATGATGATGGTCTCGGTAGCGTGCATGGTGTGCCCCTTCCCCCTTCAGGCCGCCGGCCAGGTGACTGGTTCAGGCACCGGCCGGTCGGCACCGAAGGGCGGAAGTGAATCCCTGTGATCACCCGGCGTTGACTGCGATCTCCACGGGCACGCCTTTGGTGAGGACGTCGTATACCGCGGAGCGCTTGCGCGATTGCTCGACGATCTGTGCGAGCTTCTCGGCCGGCGCATCGCCCTTGATCTTGAAGGTCGCGCGGATGCGCTGGTAGCCGTTCCGAACCTGATCCGAAAGCCCCAGGATCCCCTGCAGATCGATGTCGCCTTCGAGCGCGGATTCCACTTCGTAGAGCGTCACACCACGCGCCGCCGCGATGTTCCCGATGCCTGCGGCGAGGCATGACGCAAGCGCATGCAACAGGAACTCCACCGGCGTGGGGGCCTGGTCCCGAGCCACCAAGACCGTGGGATGGTCTGCGTCGTAGGTGAATTCCCGCTCGTGCACCTGCTCGCCGCCCGCACCGTAGAATGATTGGATACGCGTGCGGCTGTGGGTGCCCTGCTGCCACCGGTTGATGGCGCGGAACCGGAACTGGGCCAGCTCAGGCTGGGCGCCGACGGCCTTGATGGTGGCGAAGAGCGTGGGCGTGTCGACCCCGTTGCGGGGCTCGGGCATCTTCTTCTCGGTCAGCGTTGCGGTCATCGTCGTTCTCCTCGTGGTGTGGGTTGCGTTTTCCGCGGCTGTCTGTCAGCCGCTCCTGAACATCCACTCAGCAGACGGCGTTCCATTCAGTGGAATTCGCGACGCCCCGCGGGCCGCCTGCGTGCTTTTCCGCGGGTTCCTCCCTGTCGGACGGGAACATGTATGCAGGTGACGGGCCAGTCAGCCGACGGTCAAGTCCGGAGACCGCTGCGCAGGGGGCACCATCCTGCGGCGTCCCCGGAACTGCCCATGGCGCTTGCGGTCGAGGGCTTCCCCAATGCGAGGCGTTTGCGTTTCGGCGGCGGGGGAGCGCGCAGGCGGAAAAGCGGTGGGTGGCTCCCTTCGAATTCAACCGGATTGGAATTGATCCAAAGACTGCGGCATGGCTATGTCATGAGGGACGTTGGCAAGCCGTGCAGCTGCTCTGGGGGGCGTTCCCGCTTACACCTGCTGGAGCCAGGCCTTGCTCCGGCTGATGGCCCTGTCCGGATCGCCCTCGCCGGGGAACTCGAAGCAGAGCAGGAAGTTGGCCCCGGTGGCGTCCAGGGCGGCGAAGATGTCCCTGAGGGGGAGGCTGCCATCTCCCAAGGAGGCACTCTTCCAGCCCGTGCCCGCGCGCATCGCGTCCTTGGCGTGGACGTAGATGATCCGCGCCGCGAGGGTCTGGATGGCCGCGATCGGGTCCTGGTTGCAGGTCACGTAGTTGGCGAAATCGATGTTCGTGCCCAGGGTGGGGGCGTTGAACGCCTCCAGGGCCTCCTGGATCTCAAGGAGCTGCTCCCCCGGGGGGCGGGCGTTGTTCTCGAGCGCTAGGCGGATCCCGCAGCGCGCCGCGTGCTCGATGGCCCGGCGGGCACCCTCGCGAACTGCGGCGGCCCGATCGGCCGCCGGGCGCGCGCCCAGGTTGACCCGCAGCAGTGGCGAGCCGAGGGCACTGGCGTCCTCGATGTCGCGCAGTAGCTGGACCTGCAATGCCGGGTCCGTGCTGTACAAGGTGGTGTTGGTGGTGTAAGCGGCCAGCAGCCCCAGCCGCGAGAGCTGCTCCCGGACTGCCGGCAGTTGCGTTTGCTTGTCCTTCCAGTAGTAATCCCGATACTCGGCCCCTCGCGCGCCGTGCTTCTGTGCCAGCGGCGCCAGATCCAGAACCGTTCGGGCACCCGACCGCAGCTCCGCGTCGATCTGGACGGCCGAGATGAGAAACTCTCGCATGGGATCCTCCACTGTCGAATCGAGCCCCCGCCCAAGCAGCCTGCTATGGCAGCCCCAGCACCGTGAAGGCCAGCCAGCTCACGACCGCCCCGACGACCGACATGGACAGGCCCCAGATGAGCATGTTGCGGAAGAGTCGGTTCTTGTCCGCGTGGGGGCCTGCATTGGCGATGAAGACGGCACCCGTCGTGGACAGCGGACTCAGATCCACGACGAAGCCGCAGACAATGATGGAGGAGACGAGCGGCAGCAGATCAGTCCCCCCCACCTGCTGCAGCAGGGGCTTGGCCATGGGCAGGAACGCGGGCAGGATGACGCCCGTCGTGCTGGCGTAGGCCGAGACCAGTCCGGCCCAGAAGCCGGCCACCATGGTCACCGTGTAGGCCGTGGACATCTTGGCGATGAGCATGGCGAAGAGGTCGATTCCTCCGACCTTGCTCATCAGTTCGACCAGGACCGTGACGCCCGTGACCATGAGGATCGTGTTCCAAGGCATGGCTTTGATGGCCTTGCCCTCGTCGACGGCCTTAGCGAGGGAGAGCAGGGCTCCGATGAAGAAGGCACCCAGCCCGATGTCCAGACTGAAGAACACCGCCCCCACGATCAGGACGCCTATTCCGGCGAGCGTGTATACCTGGTGGGCGGTGAAGGGGGCGATCTGCAGGCTGCGGAGCGATTCGCGCTGGCCGGAGTCCTGGGTCCGCCAGAGCGCAACGCCCCCGAACAGGAAATAGGCGAGGATCGAGACGGCGAAGTGGACGATCAGCATGTTGAGCCAGAGAGTGCCGCTCACGTTGGTCACGCCGATCTTGGCGAGCAGGTTGACCGAGATGATGCCGGGCGGGGCGATGGGAGACATGGCTCCTGCCTGTGCCCCGTTGCCCACGACCAGAGCCATGAGCAGGGGAGACATCGCCACCTCGTCCGCCAGGAGCATGGCCGGGGGCGCCAGCAGGGCCGAGGTCGTGATCTGGCCCGGTCCCATGGCCGACAGACCGAAAGCCAGGAAGAACAGAACGACCGGCAGCAGGGCGACTCGCCCACGTGCCGCCTTGATGGCGTACTTGGAGACCTTCTCCAGGGTGCCGTTGGTCTGGGCGATGCTGAAGAGGTACGTCGTCCCGGCCAGCAGGATGAAGAGCGTGGTGGGATACCCCCGGATGATGTCCGGGATCTTGACGCCGCCAAGGTAGTAGCCCACCACCAGGGCCAAGCCCATGGACAGCGTGCCGATGTTCAGGTCCGTGACGCAGCTGATGACGATCGCGATCAGGAGCGCGATCAACGAGATGACCGGGACGTTCATGTTCGCCCTCCCCTAGGAACCTCCGTTCACTGCACGACGCCGGTGCGACTGCGCGGCACGAAGACTGTTCCACGCCGGGACCCGCCCGCGTGGCGTGAGGGGGAGCGGGCCCCCTGGCAGCCAGCAGGATTCCCCGCGGGCCAAGATCTTTCGATGGGTTTTCGTTAGGCAAAGCAGAGGGGCCGGGGCAGCCGGCTTCTACCCGGATGCGATCCAGGTGCCGGTCCGTCCGCCCCGGGCCCTTGGCAGGGCCCCGTGAGCCTGGCGTGGTCCCCCTCCCCGTTCCCCGCTCCGGTGTCGGCCCAACGCGAAACCCCGGACGCGGGGGGTTTCGCCCCGCGTCCGGGGTCACAACCCGTCGCCTCAGTAGGCCGTGGCGACGCCCTTGCCGTCCTCCCCCGCGTAGGCCTGATCCAGGAGCTGACTCACGTGCCGCACCTGCACGGGGAGGTCTCCCCGTCTGGCCCCGTAGGCGAGGTGCATCATGCACGCCGGGCACTCGGTGGCCAGGATGGTCGCGCCCGTTCGCCCCACGTTCCCCATCTTCCGGTCCAGGACACCCGTGGCCTCGCCGTGGTGGAGGAAGGTGTAACTGCCGGCGGCGCCGCAGCACCAGTCGGCCTCGGGCAGCTCCTTGTAGATGAGGCCGGGGATCGCCTTCAAGAGCGTTCTGGGCTGGGCGGTCACCTTGGCGAACCGGTTAGAGAGATGGCAGGGGTCATGGTAGGTCACGGTCCCCTCGACCCGCCCCAAACTGCCGTTGGCGCCGATGCCGACCAGGAACTCGCTGAAGCTCCGAACCTTCTGGGAAAGGGCCGCCGCGCGCTCGGCGTAGTGGGGATCTGTCTTGAGCAGCAGCCCGTAGTCCTTGAGGTGCGTGCTGCAGCTCCCGCACTCGGAGACGATGGCGTCCAGGGTCATGGCCGGGGCCAGCCGTTCGAGGTTCCGGCGCGCGATGTCCCGCGCCGCCTCTAGGTCGCCGTAGGCGTGGGCCGGGCGGCCGCAGCAGGTATTGTCGAGGATGGTCACGGCACAGCCGGCGTGGCCCAGGACGCGGAGCGTCGCTTCGGCCACCTCGGGGAACTGGAAGCTGAACCCGCAGGAGACGAAGTAGCCGACCCGGTGCTGGGACGTGTCGGGGGAGGCCCCGGCCGGGCGGCTGCCGCGCCTGAAGATCTGGGCCGGCATCGACGCGACCACCTGGTTGGCGACGGCGAGGCGCTTGTCCAGCGCGCTCAGGAGGCCGGTCTTCTCGGCCAGGGTGGCCAGCCCCGTGCGCTTGGCCCACACGGCCATGCGGCCGGCCAGCTCCAGGCGCTTGCTGTCCGCCAGCACCGATCGGAACAGCGTCCGCTGCAGCGCCGGCTGCCCCTTCCGGCTGAGGTAGGCGTGGCGAATCGTGGTGACCACCTCGTCCACCTTCAGGGCCGGGAAGCAGTGCGCCGTGCAGCCCCGGCAGAGCAGGCAGTCCTCCAGGGCCTCCATCACCTCTGGGGTGAGGTCGAGCTGGCCCAGCATCAGGCCCCGGGCAACGGCCATGCGCCCGCGGGCCAGGGAGTGCTCTTCCCCCGTCACCCGGTACACGGGGCAGCCGGCCTGGCAGAATCCGCAGCGATTGCATTTCGCGATCAGGTCGTGGAACGGGAGCAGCTCCGCAATGGCCATCGTCGGTCCTCCCTCAGACCTCAGATCCCGCCGAGGAATCGTCCGGGGTTCATGAGGCCCCGCGGATCGAATTCGGCTTTGAGCCGCCGCATGACGACGAACGCCTCGCCCGGCTTGCCCCAGGCATCGAAGTGGCGCTTGATGGGCAGGGGGGCGGTCTCGACGACCAGGCTCCCCTCGATGGCCTCGGCTTCGCGCCGCAGCGCGTCGAGGCCGTCGCGCACGACCTCCGGCAGCGGCGCCCCGGATCCCAGCGTGTAGGCGGCCCGGACCACCCCACTGCCGGCGTGGGCGACCGCCGCGCCCGGCAGGGACAGGCGCCGGGCCAGCGCCTCGACCGAGGCCAGGAAGGCGGCGGTCTTGCTGATCGGGACCGCGATCTTGCAGACGAGCGGCTCGCCCCGGGGGCCGCCCAGGCGATCGAACACGTCGCGCACCGCCTGCCAGGCCGCCACGCTCGCCTCGGCCTGTGCCGTCGCGGTGCGAAGCGCCCCCGCCTCGGCGAAGCAGGCGGCGAAATCCCGCACCTGCCGCTCCACCGTCTCCTGGCTTCCCGCCAGGGAAACGGCCAGGCCGTACCCGGGGAGACCGTCCAGTCCCAGCGCCGGCGTCAGGGCCTTCAGGGCCCGGGGATCGAGGAGCTCCAGGGCCTCGGGCAGCCAGAACGACTCCAGGATGCGGGCGATCACCGCCTCCGGCAGCTCGCCAAAGACACCGGCGACCACGGCCCGCATGGGGGGCAGGGGCAGGAGCCTGAAGGTGACCTCGGTGACGATGCCCAGAGTTCCCAGGCTGCCTATGAACACCTTATTCATGTCGTAGCCCGAGACGTTCTTGATCACCTTGCCCCCGCAGCGGATGCGCTCTCCGCTGGGGAGGACGACCCGCAGGCCCAGGACCAGGTCCCGCGCCGTGCCGTAGAGCAGACGGCCGGGCCCGCTGGCGTTGGTAGCGATGATCCCGCCCACCGTGGCCCGGTCGGCCCGGGGCGGATCCAGGGGCAGGAACTCGCGCCCCCCGGCTACCGTCGCCTGGAGCGCGCTCAGGGCCAGGCCGCCCTCGACCGTGATGTTCAGGTTGGCCGCGTCGAACTCGACCACCCGGGTGAGCCGCTCGAGGCTGACGGCCACGTCCGCCCGCGCCGGTGGATTGCCCAGCCCGACGGCGGTCCCACCTCCCCAGGGAAGCATGGCCGCCCCGTTGGCGGCGCAGGCGGCGACGACCGCCTCGACCTCCGCCTGCGAGCCGGGCCGGACGGCGACGCGGGGGACCATGCCGTCCACGGCGTATTCGGCCGCGGGCGGACCCGAGAGCACGTCCGCCCCGCCGGCGATCTCGGTGAGACGGCGCGTCAGTTCCTCCAGCTCAGGCGGCATGGCGCACCTCCTCCCCGGCCGGGAACATCTTGCCGGGGTTGGCGAGGTCCTTGGGGTCGAAGGCCCGCTTCACCGCGACCTGGGCGCGGATCTCGGCCGGGCCATGCACCAGGTGCATGGCATCGACCTTCTCGATCCCCACCCCGTGCTCTCCGCTGATGGTTCCGCCCAGCTCGACGCAGGTCCGCAGGATCTCCATCCCGGCCTTCATCACCCGCTCTTTCTGCTCGGCATCCCGCCAGTCGAACAGTATGAGCGGGTGGAGGTTTCCGTCCCCGGCGTGGAACACGTTGGGGATCTGCAGGTTGTACTTCTTGCCCACCTCGGCCACCTTGCGCAGGGCCTGGGGCAGGGCGGTCCGGGGCACGGTGCCGTCGCAGACCAGATAGCTCGGGGTGATGCGGGCCACGGCCCCGAAGGCCCCGCGCCGCCCCGCCCAGAGCGCCGCCCGCTCGGCGTCGTTCTTGGCCAGGCGCACCTCGCGGGCCCCGTGGGCCCGGCATAGCTCCGTGATGGCCTGGGCCTGCAGGTCCAGGTCGTCCTTGAGGCCGTCCACCTCGATGATCAGGACGGTGGCGCAATCCAGGGGAAAGCCGCAGTGGATCGACTCCTCCACGGCCTTGATGACCAGCTGGTCCATCATCTCCAGCGTGGCCGGCACCATGCCGGCGGCCACGATGGCCGAGACGGTCTCGCTGGCCTCCTCGAGGCTGTCGTAGATGGCGAGGAGGGTCTTCACCCCCTCGGGCAGGCGGACGATGCGCGCCACGATCTCGGTGCAGATGCCGAGCGTCCCCTCGCTGCCCACGAAGGCGCCGGTGAGATCGTACCCCGGCGCATCCGGCGCCTTTCCGCCGGTGTGCGCCACCTGGCCGTCGGGCAAGACCAGGGTGAGGCCCAGGACATGATTGGTGGTCACGCCGTACTTGAAGCAGTGGGGGCCGCCGGAGTTCTCGGCGACGTTGCCGCCCAGGGTGGCGGCCTTCTGGCTGGCGGGGTCGGGCAAGTACTGGTAGCCGAGGGGGGCGAGGGCGTTGCCGAACTCCAGGTTGAACATGCCCGGCTGGACCCGGGCGCGGAGGTTAACGCGGTCGACCTCGAGGATCCGGTTCATGCGGATCATCTCGATCACCACCCCCCTCTTGACCGGGATGGTGCCGCCGCTCAAGTTCGTGCCCCCGCCGCGCGGCACGAAGGGGGCGCCGTGCTTGTTGCACGCGCGAACGACCCCGGCCACCTCCTCCGTCGAGTGGACGAACACCATGGCGTCCGGTTTCCGCTCCTCCAGGTACGCGTCGTAGCTGTAGAGCTGGAGGTCCACGGCGGAGTGTCGGACGTTGCCCTTGCCCACGATCTGCTGGAGCTCGCTGACCAGCGCGCGTACGGTCATCGGTCTCCCTCCTGATGCGCCCGCTCCGGCGGTTCCGGGACCCGGGGGCGGGGCGACGGTTTCCTGGGCCAGGTCGATGTTGGGGTGGTGTGAGAGGCGCCCTCCTTTGGCCTAACGCAGTTCTATCCCGGAGCCGATCATCCCGAGAACGCCTGCAGCTTGTCAAACGCTATTTGCGGATTGTCTGCTTGCCTCGCGCGCCTCAAGGCCGGGTGGCGCGCTCGACCAGGTGCAGGTAGGAGCGGTAGACCTGGCCGGTGGCCCGCGTCATGCCGATCTCGCAGGTGCGGCTGCTGGAGAAGTAGCCGTCCCGCGGCGTGGCTTGGAGCTCGGCAGCCTCGCGCCGCGTGGCGGAGGCGGTGAGCTCCGGGAACAGGAAGCCCCGGTCGCCGGCGAAGCCGCAGCAGCCCGCCGCCAGGGGCACCGTTACCCGCTCGGCGCAGGCCCGGGCGATCCCCTCCAGCTTGGGGGTCAGGCTCATCTTGACCACGGAGCACACCGGATGCAGCGCCACCGAGCCGAGCTTTCGCTGGACGGTGAGCCGCGGCAGAAGCTGGTCGTGAACAAAGGCAATGCTGTCCAGGATCCGCAGGCGGTCGAAACGGGCCTGATTCTCCGGCGTGAGGGCCGGGCGGCAGGCGGTGAGCCCGTAGGTGCAGGGGCTGGTGTCCAGGACGATCGGCAGCCGCCCCTCGCCCGACCAGGCCCAGAACCGCGCGACGGCCCGGTTCACGGCCAAGGCGTGAGCCTCGGCATAACCCTTGGACGAGAAGGGGACGCCGCAGCAAGTGCCCTCGACGTCGTCCGGGATCCAGACCGGCACGCCGGCGCGTCCGGCGACCGCGACCAGGGCTTCCAGTAGGGAGCCTTCGTCCGGCTCGCCGGGGAGCGACCCCATCACCCGCGCGATGCAGCTCGGGAAGTAGATCGCCTGGGCGGCCGCGCGGTCGGTCCGCGGGTGCGCCGCGCGCGCGGGCCGCGGCATCTCCCGGCTCCAGAGCGGGAACGGGCGCCCCGACACCGTCCGGAGCAGGCGCGTGATCGCCGTCATCGCCTCCGCGCCGAACACGGCCTGCACCAGGTGGCCCATCCCCAGGCCGAAGCGGAGCGTAGGCTCCAGGCCGGCGAAGTGTCTGGCCAGGTACCGGGCGATCCGGTGGGCCGACGGGGAGTGCCGCAGCTGGCGGAAGCGCTTGACGAGCTGGCCGGTGTCGATGCTCACCGGACAGGCGGTGGCGCAGAGGCCGTCCACGGCGCAGGTGTCGAGCGCCAGGTAGGGGAAGTCGGCCTCCAGCGCGGCGAGGAGTGCCTGGTCCCGGCCGCCCTCGGCGAGGCGCACCATCTCGCGGCGGACCACGATCCGCTGCCGCGCCGAGAGGCTGAGGTCCAGGCTCGGGCACTTCGACTCGCAGTACCCGCACTCGATGCACTTGTCGACCTCGTCCTCGATCGCCGGCAGGCGCTTGAGGTCGGCGAGGTGGGCCCTGGGGTCCGGGTTCAGGATCACGCCGGGGTTGAGCAGCCC
>Ga0335084_10004380_pt1 | contig 13889 bp, 10 predicted proteins | sample Lox_Sample_44_FD_206721 | JGI IMG/M metagenome (GOLD analysis project Ga0335084, IMG submission 206721) | Soil microbial communities from Loxahatchee National Wildlife Refuge, Florida, United States - Lox_Sample_4.4 | ecosystem: Environmental > Terrestrial > Soil > Wetlands | place: USA... | reverse complement strand
GCAATCAACATCTTAAAAAGGTATCTCCCGGAGCAAATGAGTGTCTCCTGGAGTAGTGGCTGCCTGGCACAGCCTGCGGTCAACCGGTTTGCCTGGAGAAAGACCAGGCCGGCTGCATCAGCCCATAAACCGGGAACGTGGCAAACATCCCTGCCGCATCTGCGAACAGGATCAGCAGTGGCCCTTAGTGAAGTAAGGGCCTGATTCGGGAATCCTCGGCCTTCAGGCCGGGGAGGATGTCAATGATCGCCCAATCATCTAACGATACTGGCCGGCAGGAGCTGCCTGCAATGTTCGGCTTCCGAAAAAAGAAAAGGGATGCGGATACGCCGCATCCCTTTTTGCTATGTGTCCAACGGACGCCCTGGCTTACTCCGCTCGGATGAGGTCCTCGAAACGGATGTCCACGCCGAAGACGCCGACGATTTTGCTCGCGTCATCGGCGATGGGTGCCGATACGGTTATGCAGAGCGCGCCCGTTATCTTCGACGTGTAGAAGTCAGACACGAAGCTCTTCCCGTCCTTCATGGGGCTGATGAACCAGGGCCGGTCAGAGAAGCTGTCGCCGAGCCCCGAATGCTCGTACTGTGCCTTGTACTGGATCTGCGTGATGTTCTTGGTGACCTTTTTCCCCTCGGTATTGACTACATAGGCGAACTGGATAAAGGGGTTCTCTTCCAGGAGCTTCTGCATTGTTGCCTCCTGTCGTGCATGATCCATGGTGCGTATCTCATTCCTCTCCACCATCTCCTCGACGAGATGCAGAGCGATCGCCTGCGCTTTTTTCTTAAGCTTGTCCAGGTCTGAAACGAAGTACTCGGGCAGATACTTTTTAGCTTTTTCCAGGAGTTCCTCGTGAGAGATGCTCGTGGTCCTTCCCTCCTCATACTGTTCCATTGTCCACTTGTGCATCTTGGCAAGACCGGGGTGTCGCTTGTCAATTTTCTTGTCCGCATCGAGCTGGAGGTGGCTGTTCACCCATTGGGCGATGCCGGCAATTCCCGACTTGTCCGTAATGATGACGCCCATGGGGCGCCTGAGGATCTTCGTCGTGTCGAAGATGTTGTAGATCTCCTCGTTCTTCATCATACCGTCGGCATGGATTCCCGCGCTCGTGGAGTTGAACTCCGATCCGACGAAGGGATAATTGGACGGGATGGGAAAGCTCAATTCCCTCCGGAAGTATTCGGCCATCTCGGTGATCGCCGTGGTATCGATGCCTGCATCGTTCCCCGTAAGGCTGATGTAGTCGATGAGCATGGCCTCGACGGGGGTATTGCCCGTGCGCTCGCCGAACCCGAGGAGCGCACCATTCACCGATGCGCATCCGTACATCCACGCTGAAACGCCGTTGATCAGCCCCTTGTGGAAATCGTTATGGCCGTGCCACTCGAGCTGTTCTGACGGCACTCCCCCGTCATGGATGAGGGCGTAAAAGATTTCGGGCACGCCGCGCGGCAGCGCCATGCCGGGGAAGGGAAAGCCGTAGCCCATAGTGTCGCAGGCTCTGACCTTGATCGGGACGTTCGTCTCTTCTGAAAGCTTCATGAGTTCCTGTACAAAAGGGATGACAAAGCCGTAAAAATCGGCGCGCGTTATGTCCTCGAGGTGGCAGCGAGGCGTGATTCCCTGTTCGAGTGCCGTACCAACGATGTCCAGATATTGCTTGAGCGCTTCCCTTCGGGACATATTGAGCTTCAGGAAGATGTGGTAGTCCGAGCAGGAGGTAAGAATTCCGGTCTCTTTGAGACCCATATCTTTCACGAGCTTGAAATCATTCTTGTTCGCCCTTATCCAGCCGGTGATCTCGGGATACCGGTATCCCCGTTCCATGCAGAGCCTTACCGCCTCCCGATCCTTCTCAGAATACAGAAAGAACTCCGTCTGTCGGATCACACCGTTCGGGCCGCTCATCCGGTGCATGAAGTCGAAAATGTTGGCTATCTGTTGGGGCGTATAGGGCGGACGGGACTGCTGGCCGTCGCGGAACGTCGTGTCCGTGATCCAGATATCTTTCGGAATGTTGGTCTGGATGAGCCGGTCCTCAAGCACTACCCTGGGTATGCTTGAGAAAGGGAAAATGTCCCGGTACAGGACGGGCTCTTTTACATCCTTGAGCTCGAAGGGTATTTTGGTTGTTTGCTTCTTAATAGACAAGGAGGCCTCCTTACTAAATAAAACCTGATTTCTTTTATCGAAATCGTGAACAGATAAATAAGTAATAATACTCTAATTTGGTTGTGGGCAGTTGAGACTAAAATTTATTTAGAACTTAGTATTTCGGATTTAGAATTTAATTTCCTCGTATTCCCCTGATTGCCGCAGCATAATCCCTCATCCCGAATATCGCCGATCCTGCGACGAGGATGTCGGCACCGGCCTTGATAATCTCGGCGGCATTGTCGGGCTTCACCCCGCCGTCCACCTCGATCTTGGTCTTGAGCCCCCGTTCGTCGATCATTTTTCGAAGGGTGCGGATCTTGTCCAGCGCCGAGGGAATGAATGCCTGGCCGCCAAAGCCGGGGTTCACGGACATGATGAGCACCATATCAAGATCTTCGAGGATATAGTCAAGGCTCGAGAGCGGCGTGGCCGGGTTGAGCGATACCGCCGCTTTGATTCCCTTGTGCTCCTTGATTGATTGAACCAGCCTGTTCAGATGAAATGCGATCTCTACATGCACCGTAATATAGTCAGCGCCTGCCTTGGCAAAATCCGCGATGTACAGCTCCGGGTTGGTTATCATGAGGTGCACATCGAGCGGCAATTTCGTCACCGCTCGTGCCGCTTGGACGATCATCGGTCCGATGGTAATGTTCGGGACGAAGTGGCCGTCCATCACATCAACATGAATGATATCAGCACCGGCTGCCTCGACGGCTTTGATCTCTTCACCGAGCCGGGAAAAATCGGCTGAGAGGATAGACGGTGCTACCTTGATCTTCTGTGGCATAGCGTTCCTTTTGATTTAATGATATGCTTTTAATTTCAAATGCCGAGCACCAAATTTTTATGACCAAAGGAGCATAGATATGTATCATTAGAATATATTTTTGGCCTGGAATAGGCATTACAAATGCTTGCTTTGTACTACTTGCTCACAATAATATCGACCGTACCGTCTGACGGCACAGGATAACCGGGGCTCGGCTTCTGATTGACCACAACGCGGTCCACGGTCGTGAGCCTGCTCCCCGATGTCTTGTACACGATCCGGTGCTGCAACCCTGTCAGGTCGACGATCCTGACAGCGTCTTCAGCCTTCTTCCCGATCAGTTTCGGTGTGACGAGCACCGGAACCCTCTTGCCCGAACTGATGAGCATACTGATTGCGCCGCCTTTACTTACCTGACTCCCTGCAGGGGGGGCCTGAGAGATGACGATATCCCTCTCCACGCTCTCTGACGACACCCGCGTCAGGTTCCCAGGGAAAAAGCCCGCCTGCCGGATCATGATCTCCGCCTTGCGGTAGTGTTCGCCAACGAGCTTCGGTGCCTGCATCTCGCTCGGCCCCTGGCTTACGACAACACGAACCTGCCGACCTTTTTTGATCCCACTCCCCGGTGCCGGTATCTGGGAGATCACGGTGTCCTTAGGCAGGGTGGGGTGCGGCTCCCGCCTCTCCACCTTGAGCTGAAGCCCTTGCATGGTGAGCGTTTCAATCACGGTCACGATGTCCTGGCCAGTAAGATCGGGAACTCGCACCTCTTCCTGACGGAGAAGCAAGGCAACAACAGCCAGCGCGCTAATGATCCCGACACCGACCAGCGCAAGGAATATGCCCATACCTCGCAAGAACTGTTTCATGGTAAGAACTTGTATTTTACCATACTGAAAATAAGATGCAAGGAGAGATATATATCATCTGATGCGCGATGTTTGACGCCTGATGCCAGATAAATTCAGGACGTGCCTCGATGCGATCATGCCTCTGCATTCGGCATCGGTTATCAGGCATCAGCTTTTCCTCACTATCCTTACGCCAAAGAAACCGTCCATTTCCGGCTCACGAGGGAAGGTGCGGAAAAAACCGTCGCTGCCCACAAGAGGGGCTGCTGCTTGCGGCAGATACAGCCGGGCATCATCAATTATAAACTCTCTGCTCCTCGTGTGCATGAAATCAGCGACCACGTCTTCGTTCTCTTCCGGTTCAGTGGTACAAGTGGCATAAACGAATGCACCGCCTGGCTTCAGGAGTCCAGCGCAGTTTTTGAGTATCTGCTTTTGAAGGGCTCTGCGATCGCTGATCGTCCGCACGCTTTTAGTCCATCTCCCGTCGGGATGCCTGCGAAGCACGCCGAGGCCCGAACAGGGCGCGTCAATCAGGATTTTGTCGAACGACTCATCCGTATATCGTGCGGCGTCTCCCTGTACCGTCTTGATGATAGCTATACCGAGTCTCCTGATGTTCTCACGAATTTTTTCTATCCTTCCAGCATCGGCATCCAGCGCGATAAGCAATCCCCTGTCCTGCATGATCTCGGCGAGGTGCGCTGCCTTGCCTCCGGGGGCGGCGCACGCATCAAGCACGGTCTCACCGGGCTTTGGTGCGAGCATCAGGCTGATAAGCTGGGCCGCCTGGTCCTGTACCATGAACCAGCCCTTTCGATATGATGAAAGCGCCTGGATGCCCGATCCGGAGACAAGTTCAAGCCCGACCGGGGAATACTTTGTATCAACTGCTGTTACACCTTCGGAGCCAAGGGAGGCTTTGAGCTCCTCCCTTGTGGTCCGGAGCGTATTCGTCCTGATAATGAGCGGGGCCGGATGGTTGTTCGCCAGTAAAAATGCTTCTGTCGTTCCCGCACCGAACCGCTCAGTCCAGCGTCGCACCAACCACTCGGGGTGGGAATACAGTACCGCCAGCTGCCGAGCTTTGTCGTCCGTCCCCGGATAGGAGATAGCGCCTCTGTTCCTATCCAGATTTCTGAGCAGCGCATTCACATAACTGCGCTTCTTCCCGTACTGTTTTGCAAGGTCGACCGACGTGTCTACGGCCGCGCTTACTGGCACTTTGTCCAGGAACAGCATCTGGTATGCACCGAGGCGAAGGATGTTTCTTGTCCACCGGTCCGTCTTCTCAACAGGTTGCGCCGAAAAACGATTAAGGATCCAATCAAGGAGTGCCCTGTTCCGGAGCGTTCCATATACCAGTTCGAGAATAAAAGCACTGTCGCGAACATCGAAGTCCTGACGCGTGCGTTCTAGATACGTATCAGCGAAGGCGCCTTCCTCAACGCGGCGGAGTATTTCGAGGGCATTCCCCCGCGGGTTATCCTTGTGTGCCACGGAATTCACAACGGCCGTTCGCGAGGAATTCGAGCGCCTCGGCGACCTTGCTGATATCAACGCTCGTGTTGAAGCACGGGCCGAATGGGCGTTCGTTCAGGATACCGATAACGGGGAGCGGGTAGGCGTCCTGGATGCCGCTTGTCAGATCCCGCTCGCAGGCTACGGCGATGATAGCATGGGGTTTGGCCTCCGCTACCCTCCTCCGTGCAAGCGTACCTCCCGTTGCAACGGAGAGATGCACTTCATGTTTCCTCGCGAGGACGATAAGGTCCTTGATCTTGCATTTGCCGCAGGCCTGGCACTTGTAGGCATCGCTCGTGATCTTAATTGCGCAGTCGTTGAACTGCAGGCAGTGCGGCATCAGAAGAAGGATACGTTTCGGTTTAATGTCGCTGCATTTGGCCCGGACAAGGAGGTTGTTGACCTCGACGAAGGATTGCTGGATTTTCTCTTTGGATATCCCGAGGAGTTTGCCCACGACTACCATAATCGGGAAGAGTACTTCAATTACGATGCCCCTGAGCTTTGTTGCAAGAAAAATCTCCCGTCCCCTGGCGAGCGTGAGGATCAGCAGAGTGACTCCCAGAATGAGCGCACCAATCACCGTACCCATGGTAACGCAGACAATCCTGGGCGCAAGGGGATGGATGTTCCTAAGCCCGATGTAGGGGATCAGATAGAGACCCACCGTGACAGCGGTAATCAAAAACACGCTAAAGACGATGAGACCGATGAAAATTCTTTTCTTGGGTTCGGACATAATGTTAAAGAGAACGGTGACGGCTACAATGTCCGTTTCGGCATACTGCATAGGACACGGAACAGAGTACAGACAGTTTCTATGCCGTTAGACATTTGAGCCATGCGTCCTTTGTTCGATGGTAAATTTTCCCCCTTCAATTCCCCGGTGCCCCCGCAGGAAGTCGGCGGCATACATAGGTTTTTTGCCTGCCTGCTGCACGCGGATGATGCGAAGCAGTCCGCTTCCGGTGCCAACGTCAAGGTTACCCTCCATCCCCTCGTGAATCCTGCCCGGTTCTCCCCTCCCTTCGAGGGTTTCGGTCTCAAGGATTTTGACCATGGTTTTGTCTAAGAACGTATATGCGCCTGGCCAGGGAGTTAAGCCCCTCACCTGGTTGTGAATCTGCTGTGCCGAAAGCTTCCAGTTGATAAGGCCGTCCTCCTTCCTCAGCAGTGGAGCCAGCGTTGCTCTTGAACTGTCCTGCGGCTCGGGCGTAAGCTTTCCTGCCTCGATGAGCGGCAGTGCAGCGGCGATAAGCTTTGCGCCAAGCACTGAAAGCTTCTCCATCAGCGTTCCCGCCGTGTCTTTCGGATCGATGGGAATGGACTCCTGCAAAAGGATCGGCCCCGTGTCCAAGCCTTCTTCCATTAGCATGATGGTGTTGCCGGTCCGCGTCTCGCCGTCGATGATTGCCCAGTTGATAGGTGCGGCCCCGCGATAGAGCGGCAGAAGCGAGGCGTGAATATTGATGCAACCGTATTTCGGAAGTGCGAGGATCTCCTTCGGGAGTATTTGTCCGTATGCTGCCACGACGATAACCTCGGGGGCTAATCGACGAAGGCTCTCGATTGCATCCGGATCCCGTACGCGTTTCGGCTGGTACACATTGATGCCTATTTCGAGTGCAGCGACCTTTACCGCCGGCTGGGCCATGGTACGCCCCCTCCCCGCTGGCTTGTCGATCCTGGTTACCACACCGGCAACGTCATGGCCCGCTTTTGCAAGGGCCTGTAGCGGCGGCACTGCAAAGCGCGGCGTGCCCATGAATACAAGCTTCATTGTCGCAACACTATCTCCTCCCTGGTCATGGCCGATACAAGATGAAATGCCAAATCTCGAATATGAAATCCCAAAACAATGTCAACATTCAAAATTCCAATTTCCAAGTCATATAGAATGGAATTTGGTATTTTGTATTTGGGATTTACCTGGAGTTTGGCGCTTGCGGTTTGGTGTTTATTCTAGACTATGCCTTCTCCGCCATGGCCTTCCTGTACCTTCGCCTAAAGATGTTCTTCTTGAGAGGGCTCAGCCTGTCTATGAACAGCAGGCCGTTGAGATGGTCGATTTCATGCTGAAGGGCCTTTGCCAAGAGTCCCTCCGCCTCGATCTCGAACAATTTCCCTTCACGGTCCAGCGCGCGTACTTTGACTTTCTGGGCGCGCTTTACTTTCTCGGTATACTCCGGAATGCTGAGGCACCCCTCTTCCTCGATGACGGCCCCCTCCAGAGAAAGAATCTCGGGATTGATGATAACGAGAAGCGGATGGCGCCGTACCGCTTCCTCCTGCGCGCTCAGATCGATTACCGCGACCTGGAGCGGCACGCCAATCTGGTTGGCGGCAAGCCCGACGCCGGGCGCAGCATGCATGGTCTCTACCATATCATCGATAAGGCGCCTGAGTGTGGCATCGATGGTCTCGACGCGGTCGGTTTTCTTATGGAGCACTGGATCCGGGTATTTTCGTATCTCGCGTACCATCATATATACATCATATTTAACATGATTTATTTTTAAAATCAAGGCATAAGATATGGTAGTCAATATTGACACATCGGCCGCCTTTGTGGTATTTTAACCCATATGGCTATTGATAGAAATGCCGTTATTAAGGAAGCGCAGAAATTTGCGGTCAAGGGCCAGTTTGATAAGGCCCTTGCCGAGTGGAAGAAGTTCATCAAGGAATCACCGAACGACGCCAATGCCTTTAATACGATCGGCGACCTGTGCCTTAAAAAAAACGCGAAAGCGGAGGCGGTCGATGCATATAGGAAGGCTGCGGACATCCTAGCGTCCGATGGGTTCACCTCCAAAGCGATTGCACTTTATAAAAAAGTCCTCAACATAGACCCAAAGAAGATCGAAGTATACCTCGCTCTCGGAGACCTGAATGCTGAGAAGGGTCTCACGACCAATGCTCTTGAAAGCTACAAACTCGTTGCCGACCACTACATGCACAATAATGACACCATCAGGGCCCTGGGCATCTACCAGAAGATGGCGGACCTGAACCCTTCCAACATCGCCTTCAGACTCAAACTTGGAGACATGTACGCGAAGGAAAATATGAAGACAGAGGCCGTCGATGCTTACCTTGAGGCCGCGGAAGTGCACATGTCCAAAGACGCTTTCAAGGACGCACGGCAGGTCTTTGAGAAAGTACTCGCCCTGGATCCGAACAACAAAAAAGTATACCATAAGGTCGGGATCATTTATTTCAAGGAAGGAAAGTTCGTGGAGGCATGTAAGGCGCTCAAGCCGGCCTTTGAGGACGACCCATCCAATCAGGAAATCATCAATATCTACCTCGATGCTCTGGCCAAGTCAGACCGTGATGCCGATGCAGAGGACGTATATAAGAAGTTGATCTCCCTAGATTCCAGCAGGATAGACCTTCGCGAGAAACTCTACAATCATTACCTCTCGAGAAAGGACTATGATAAGGCGCTTGTCGAGGTCTCAGCCATAGTAAATATTATGGCGGAAAACAAGGAATTCGATGCGGCTGAGACCATGCTCAAGGGCTTTGTCGCGGAAGTACCACGGAGCGTCGACGGGCATTGTAGACTGAGCGAATATTACAAAAGCATTGCCAGAGGGAACGACGCGGCAAAGGAACTCATGCAGGCGGCGGAGATCCTGACCGAGGATGGAGATACGGAGGGGGCAAAGGGCGTTCTTGTCCGTGCAATCGAAATGGCGCCCGATATGGCGGAGGCACAACAGCGGCTCGAAAGCCTGCAAACGCCACCGGCTGCACACGTGCCCGTAATCTCAGAGCCGGCACCGCCACAACCTGCGCCTGCAGCTGTAGAATCACCGTCTGTTGTCCCCATTGTGCCACCACATGCGCCTGAGTCATCGCCTTTTCCAGGCGAAGACCCCGCAATTGCAGAGGCGCTCACGGAAGTTGAAGTTCTCATAAAGTACGGACTTGCTGTCAAGGCCATAGATATGCTTGAGGGGATGGCCGAAAAGTTCCCCGAAGACTTACAGATACGCATCAAGTTGAAGGACCTGTACCAAGAGCAGGGGAATGTACGGAAGGCCGCGGAACATATTCTCGTCCTCGCTGATATTCATGCAAAGAGAGGCATGCAGGACCAGGTCGAGCCGTTGCTCCGGGCGGCCTTGGAGATGGACCCGGCCAATGTGGACATTGCAGCAAGACTAGGTGTGGCTCCGGCCGCTAGGATAGAGGCGCCGTTGGCCCCCGCAGACGCTGTAAAAGCACAAGAACCAGCATTCGATACGCTAGCCACCGAGGTGCAATCTGCGGAAGAGACCATGCCTCCGGAAGCCCATCCCGCCGAAATTACATTTGGTGATCTAGAGATGGCACCATTCGAGCCTGAGATTGAGCCGTTAGCGGCTGCACCTACCTTGGATGATATTGTCTTCGAAGAACCTCAATCCGCCGGGCGTACCATAGAAGAACGTGATGCAACCGAGCAGGTACCCCCCGCTCCCGAGGTGACAGCGGGAAAGCCGCCTTTGCCTGTTGAAAAATCTCCGTTATCAGAGCCTGAGCAGCCGGAGCTAATGACCGAAGCCGAACCGGAGCAGGCAAGTCACGAAGAGCACTCCGACGTAGAACCGGCGCAGCAAGCTTCTTTCCAGGGATCGCCTGCAACGGAATCTGATCTCGGCGAGATCTGGGCGGAAGCAGAATTCTACTATCAACAGGGACTGTTCGATGAGGCAAAAAAATACTACGCGCAGATCATCGAGCGGGCTCCCAGCGACAGACGGGCAAACGAAAGACTTTCTGAGATCTCACGCGAAGAGGAGGAAACGAAGGAATTTTCCAAGCTTGCTGAAGCTGTTGAGGGGTTGGAGAGCATGGTATCGGGTGGCGTGTCCGAGGGTGAGATGGCCTTGACCTCTTCGGATGAGGAAGCAGTCCGTTCGTTGATGTCCGAGATACTAAAGCTCAAGCAGGAGCAGAAACCTGCGATTTCTCCCCCCGTTGATCAGCAAGTCGCGGCCCCAGTTGTTCCCGAGTCGAGGCAGGAGGAAGCCGGGATTCAAGATAAGAGCGAAGACAGGCAGTTTGACGGTTGGGAGCAGGAAGAACCGGCAGAGCAGGCCGGGGACGACGACTTTTTTGACCTGGGACGGGAACTTCGGCAAGAACGGAGGACCGATACCACCCTGACGCAAAAGGGAAAATCAGAGGATTTCTTCGATCTTGCATCTGAACTCAGGGATGAGTTGAGCAGCATCACTTTTCCAGCGCAACCTGCCGTATCTGCCGATGACCAGAGCCTCGACGATATTTTCGAGGAATTCAAGAAAGGCGTGGAACAGCAAGTGGCCAAGGAGAACGCGGATACTCACTATAATCTTGGCGTGGCGTATAAAGAGATGGGGCTCCTGGATGATGCCATCGCAGAGTTTACTCTAACGCCCGAAGGAGAGCCGATGTTCGTCCAAAGTCGGTATATGCTCGGGCTGTGTTATATGGAAAAGGGAGAATATCATAACGCCATTACTGAGATCCAGAAAGCCCTCAATTACTCGGAGAGTTCGGGCGGAAAACACCAGGAGCGCATAGGAATGCATTACGACCTTGGACTCGCGTATCAAGGAACGGCGAATAGGGAAGGAGCGCTTGCTCAATTCCAGTGGGTTCATGATGCGAATCCGGGCTATAGGGATGCGGACGCCAAACTCGCAGAGCTTAAAAAGGGATCCTTTATTTCTCTCGAGCAGCTGAAAGATGATATCGAAAAGGAGATATCCGCCAAATTTCTTGAGGAAGGCGAGAGAATCCAGCTCGAAGAGAAAACCAGAAAAAACGAAAAAGTCAGAAGCTGACATGCCTATTATTTGGGCTACTGATTAAATATAAGGCAAAACCCTACCTTTTTCTTGTCGATAACCTTTTGAAATAACTAATTTTTTATTTTAGCATTAAAATTGCTTTTTAAATAAACAGGAGGTTGCCGTGATGAAGAAGATTGAGGCAGTTATCAAGCCTTTTAAGCTCGATGAGGTAAAAGATGCCTTAAATGCAATAGGTGTCCAAGGCATTACCGTGACCGAGGTGAAGGGGTTCGGCAGACAGAAGGGTCATACTGAGCTTTACCGGGGAGCTGAGTACGTGGTGGATTTCCTCCCAAAAGTGAAGATCGAGACTATCGCCGCCGACAATCTGGTAGCAAAGATCATCGAAACCATCGAGACCACGGCCAAGACGGGACGAATCGGGGATGGGAAAATTTTCGTTACTCCCGTTGACGAAGTGATTCGCATACGCACCGGCGAGCGGGGAGAAGCGGCGATATGAAAAATAGAAGGAAAAAAACAGGGAAAAAGAGCAGTAAGCGGAAAGCTGTCCAGAAAGCAACAGCCAAGAAATCACTCGAGAAAAAATCGGCAAAAGAAGTATCGGCGATTGCTCGACAGGCGGGAGATACAAGCAGACAGAAGACCAAGGCGGTCTCTGTACGAATTTCAGAACAGGAGGATAAAATGACACCAAAAGATGTACTCAAGTTGGCAAAAGAGAGCAAGGCAATGATGGTTGACATGAAATTCATGGACTACCCCGGGCTGTGGCAGCACTTCTCCGTCCCGGTGGACGAGTTGACCGAAGGCATATTCGAAGAAGGCCTCGGATTCGACGGATCCAGCATCCGTGGATGGCAGGCGATCCACACGAGTGATATGCTCGTGGTGCCCGACGCGGAGACGGCGGTGATGGACCCTTTCACCAAGTATCCGACGCTCTCGCTTATCTGCAACATCGTTGACCCAATCACGAAGGAGCGCTACAGCCGCGACCCACGCTACATAGCGCAGAAATCAGAGGCGTACCTCAAGTCCACCGGCATCGGTGACACCTGCTACATGGGCCCCGAGCCTGAGTTCTTCATCTTCGACGACATCCGCTTCGACCAGGATTCCCACTCCGGCTATTACTTCCTCGACAGTGTAGAAGGTATATGGAATAGCGGCAGGGATGAGAAGCCGAACCTGGGATACAAGCCGCGCCACAAAGAAGGCTACTTCCCGGTGCCGCCCATTGACAGCCAGGAGGATATCCGCACCGAGATGGTGGAGGAGATGCAGAAGGTTGGTATCTATGTTGAAAAACAGCACCATGAGGTTGCCACTGCCGGCCAGGCCGAGATCGACATGCGGTTTAACCCTCTGGTCAAAATAGCTGATCAGCTCATGTACTTCAAGTACATCATCAAGAACGTGGCGAAGCGCCACGGCAAGACAGTGACCTTCATGCCCAAGCCGCTCTTCGGCGATAACGGGTCGGGCATGCACACGCATCAATCCATCTGGAAGAACGGCAAGCCCCTTTTCGCGGGCGATGGCTATGCGGGCATGTCCCAGCTTGCACTGAACTATATCGGCGGCATACTGAAGCATGCAAAGGTGATCGCTGCGTTCACCAACCCAACGACGAACTCCTACAAGCGCCTAACCCCGGGATTCGAGGCTCCGGTGAACCTGGCTTACTCCAGCCGTAACCGGTCGGCCTCCGTCCGCATCCCCATGTACAGCGCGAACCCTAAGGCAAAGCGAATCGAAGTCAGGTTCCCTGACCCATCCTGTAACCCTTACCTCGCGTTCGCGGCTATGCTCATGGCCGGCCTAGATGGCATCGAGAACAAGATCGATCCGGGCCAACCGCTCGACAAGGACATCTACGATATGGCGCCCGAAGAACTGGCGAGCGTGCCGACTATGCCGGGCTCGCTCGACGAGGCCCTTAATAATCTCGAGGCAGACCATAACTTCCTTCTGAAGGGCGATGTGTTTACCAAGGACGCCATCGAGACCTGGATTAGTTACAAGAGATCCAAGGAAGTGGATGCTCTCCGTCTTCGACCCCATCCCTACGAATTCTTCATGTATTACGATCTGTAATATTTTCGCGATTCAAGAAATGGATTATTCACCGGGACCTCTCATGAGCAGGGGTCCCGGTTTTTTTATGGGATGATATGGAGAACGCAAGTCACGAAAAACATTTCTTCTGTTCTCCCAAAGTGATAATGTCGTATTTTCCCCAAGCAGAAATGTCGTATTTCTATTAGGATGCCTTTCCGTAAAGGGAGGGCACGATGGGGAGAAGAGGCACGATCACGATGAGCATGAAAGAGGCGAAGCTGCTTCATGTAGTGCGCCAGGCATTAGAGAAACGTATCACTCAGGCGGAAGCTGCCGGGGTGATCGGACTAAGCCTCCGGCAAGTTCAGCGGGTTGTCCGGAGGGTCAAGCGAGAAGGAGATGAGGGCATCTGCCATCGTGCTCGGGGAAAGGAGCCGAATAACCGAATCCCGGAGAAGGTAAAGGACAAGGTGCTCAAGCTTTGTCGAGGGATCTATTATGAGCTTGGCCCTACCCACGCCGGGGAGAAGCTTCTGGAAAAGGATCAGGTCAAGGTGAGCGTCGAGACCCTCAGAACGTGGTTTATCGAGGAGGGCTTGCCGTACCGGCAACGGAAGAAGAGACCGCACCGTCAGTGGCGGGAGCGGAAGTCCTGCCGGGGCGAGATGGTGCAGCTGGACGGCTCCCACCATGACTGGTTCGAAGGAAGAGGTCCGGTCT
>Ga0335084_10004379_pt1 | contig 13889 bp, 14 predicted proteins | sample Lox_Sample_44_FD_206721 | JGI IMG/M metagenome (GOLD analysis project Ga0335084, IMG submission 206721) | Soil microbial communities from Loxahatchee National Wildlife Refuge, Florida, United States - Lox_Sample_4.4 | ecosystem: Environmental > Terrestrial > Soil > Wetlands | place: USA... | reverse complement strand
GCGCGCGGCCTTCAGCCATCCGTGTCAGCACACGCCACATCCACCCCATGCCCTCGCGGCACGGTGTGCATTGGCCACAGCTTTCGTGCTTATAAAAATACGAGATGCGCGTCATGGCGCGGACGATGTCGGTCGACTTATCCATCACGATGACCGCGGCGGTGCCAAGCGCCGATTTCTTGTCGCGACAACCGTCGAAATCCATGAGCAACGAGTCTGCCCAGTCTTTGCCTGCGGGGACAAGCGGCATGGACGAGCCGCCCGGAATGACCGCAAGCAGATTGTCCCAGCCGCCGCGCACGCCGCCGGCATGGGTCTCCAACAGCTCGCGCAACGGGATGCCCATGGCTTCCTCGACGTTGCACGGCTTCTCCACGTGCCCGGAGATGCAGAACAGCTTGGTGCCGGTATTATTTGGTCGGCCGATACCGGCAAACCAGGATGCACCACGTCGCAGGATATCAGGCACGACCGCAATCGACTCGACGTTCTGCACCGTGGTCGGGCAGCCGTAGAGACCGACATTGGCGGGGAACGGCGGCTTTAGGCGCGGCTGGCCCTTCTTACCTTCCAGGCTCTCCAGCAGCGCGGTTTCCTCGCCGCAGATATAGGCGCCGGCACCGTGGTGGACGTAGAGATCGAAGTCCCAGCCATTGATATTGTTTTTACCGATCAGTTTCTCTTCGTAAGCTTCATCGATCGCAGCCTGTACCCGCTCGCGCTCGCGGACGAATTCACCGCGCACATAAATATAGCCAACGTTCGCGCCCATGGCGAAGCCGGCAATCAGGCAGCCCTCGACCAAAAGATGCGGATCGTGCCGCATGATCTCGCGGTCTTTGCATGTGCCAGGCTCGGATTCGTCTGCGTTGACGACGAGATAGTGCGGGCGTCCGTCCGACTTCTTCGGCATGAACGACCATTTCAATCCCGTCGGGAAACCGGCACCGCCACGCCCACGCAGGCCTGAGTTCTTCACATCTTCGATAATCGCATCGCGACCTTTCGCCAGAATAGCCTTGGTGCCGTCCCACGCGCCTCGCGCGCGTGCGTCTTTCAGGCCCCACTCATGCCGGCCGTACAGATTTCGGAAAATGCGGTCTTTATCGGCCAGCATCGCTCACGCCTTTTCCTTGAGCGTGGTCGCGCCACCGACTGGCGCGGATAATTGCCGATCGATTTGCGGACCTGGTTTGACCTTTTTGCCCGCCGCGAGATCGTCGAGAATCTTCCCGAAACTCTCGGCGGTGAGATCCTCGTAGTAGTCGTAGTTGATCTGGGCCATCGGCGCGTTGACGCAGGCGCCGAGGCACTCGACTTCAACCCATGAAAATTTGCCGTCTGAGGTGACTTCGCCCTGATCACCAATACGTTTGCGGCAGACCTTTTCCAGGTCGTCGGCGCCGCGCAACCGGCACGGCGTGGTGCCACACAGTTGGACATGAAATTTGCCGACTGGCCAGAGATTGAACATCGTGTAGAAGGTCGCCACCTCGAGCGCGCGAATATGTGCCATGCCAAGGAAGTCGGCCACGTGCCGGATCGCAACTTCCGGCAACCATCCACCATGCTGTTCCTGCGCGCGCCACAACAATGAAATGATGGCTGACTGTTGGCGGCCTTCCGGATACTTGGTGATTTCCTTTTTCGCCCAGGCAAGATTGTCCTTGCTGAAGGAGAAATCTTTCGGCTGGATTTCCGGCGGCGCGAGGCGGCGGGCGCTCATCGGTCCACCTCACCGAACACGATGTCGATAGAGCCCAGAATGGCCGAAACATCAGCCAGCAAGTGGCCGCGGCAGAGAAAATCCATGGCGCTTAGGTGCGCGAACCCGGGCGCGCGGATCTTGCACTTGTATGGCTTGTTAGTGCCATCGGCGACCAGATAGACCCCGAATTCACCCTTGGGCGCCTCGACAGCAGCGTACACCTCGCCGGCAGGCACGTGATAGCCCTCGGTATAGAGCTTGAAATGGTGAATGAGCGCTTCCATCGAGCGCTTCATCTCTTCGCGTTTCGGCGGCACGATTTTGTGGTCGTCCACCGTGACAGGGCCTTGCCCTGCAGGCGAGCGCAGTTTCTCCAGGCACTGTTTCATGATCTTGGTCGATTGGCGCATCTCTTCCATGCGGATGAGGTAGCGGTCGAAGCAGTCGCCGTTTTTGCCAATCGGGATGTCGAAATCGAGTTCGGAATAGCATTCGTAAGGTTGCGCCTTGCGCAGATCCCAGGCCGCTCCGGAGCCGCGCACCATCACACCGGAGAAACCCCAGCTCCAGGCCTCGGAAAGTTTGACTACGCCAATATCGACATTGCGTTGCTTGAAGATGCGGTTGCCGGTGAGAAGAGCGTCGAGATCATCGACGACTTTCAGGAACGGGTCACAGAAGGCAAAGATATCGTCGATTAACTTGGGAGGCAGGTCCTCGTGCACACCGCCAGGGCGGAAATAGGCCGCGTGCATGCGCGACCCGGATGCACGCTCGTAGAACACCATCAGCTTCTCGCGCTCCTCGAAGCCCCATAATGGCGGAGTGAGCGCGCCGACATCCATCGCTTGCGTTGTGACGTTGAGAAGATGCGACAATAGCCGGCCGATTTCCGAGTAAAGCACGCGGATCAGCTGCGCGCGTTTTGGAACTTGGATGCCGAGCAGTTTTTCTACCGCAAGACAAAATGCGTGTTCCTGATTCATCGGCGCGACATAATCAAGCCGATCGAAATAGGGCACCGCCTGCAAATAGGTCTTGTGTTCGATCAGTTTTTCGGTGCCACGATGTAACAAACCAATGTGCGGATCTACGCGCTCCACCACCTCCCCGTCGAGCTCGAGGACCAAGCGCAGCACGCCGTGCGCGGCCGGATGTTGCGGCCCGAAATTGATTGTGAAGTTGCGCAGGGCGGTTTCAGCCATCAGCCAACCAGCTCCGCGGCGGATTTTGCCTTCGCCGCGACTTTGGCGTTGAAGCGATCCCACGCCACCACGACGCGCTCATGACGCCCTTCGCCAATTAGATCGACGCCATCGTGAGCGGTGACTTTGAACATCAATTTGCGGCCTTGCACATCGACGATTTCCACGTCGACCTTGACGATCATGCCCGGCGGTGTCGCCGCCAGGTGCGAAACATCAACGTGCGTGCCGAGACTGCCCTCCCCGTCATCGAGATGCTGGTTGAGCAGTTGAACGCAAGTCCATTCCATCAATACGATCATGAAACCGGTCGCGAACACCTTTGGCATCGCGGCGATTTCCGGCGACTCCGGGTAGGTGAATGGCACGGTTTTGTTTTCCGGCACCTTATAGGAGAACGAATGCTTCAGCCCGGGTTTCAAGGTCGGCTTCATGCTCACGACCCCTTCCTTTCGGTCTTCGCTTTTTCGTCACCCGGCAGCACGTATTTTGTGCCCTCCCAGGGCGAGAGGAAATCGAAGGTGCGGAATTCCTGTGCCAGCGTCACCTTGTCATAAACCACGCGTTTCTGTTCGTCGTCGTAGCGAACCTCGACGAACCCGGTGAGCGGAAAGTCCTTGCGCAATGGATGCCCCTCGAAACCGTAATCGGTAAGGATACGTCGCATGTCCGGATGGCCGGTGAAGAGCACGCCGTAGAGATCATAGGTTTCGCGTTCAAACCAGTCGGCGCCACGGAAAACGTTGATCAACGAGGGCACCGGAGTCGTCTCATCGGTTGCCACCTTGAGCCGCACACGCTGGTTCAGACGCGGCGACAGAAGATGATAGACAACGTCGAAACGCTGCTCGCGTGACGGCCAATCGACGGCGGTCACATCGATGATATTTATGAACTGGCAAGCCGGATCATCGCGCAAAAACGTCGCGACCTTGATGACATCTGCAGCCTTGGCGATGACGGTCAACTCACCGCGTGCAACAGTGTGCCCGATGATAGAAGCGCTAAGGGCGTTTTTGATCGTTTGCCCAAGCCTGTCGAGCGTATCTTCCATGTCCGGTCCCGCTCAGCGCTCAATCGTGCCGGTGCGGCGAATCTTTTTCTGCAAAAGCATGACGCCATAAAGCAGCGCCTCCGCGGTCGGCGGACAGCCGGGCACATAGATGTCAACCGGCACGATGCGATCACAGCCGCGTACAACCGAATACGAATAGTGATAGTAGCCACCGCCGTTCGCGCACGAGCCCATCGAGATCACGTAGCGCGGCTCCGGCATCTGGTCGTAGACCTTCCGCAACGCGGGCGCCATCTTGTTGGTCAGCGTGCCGGCGACGATCATCACGTCGGACTGCCGCGGCGAAGCACGCGGCGCAAAGCCGAACCGTTCAGCGTCATAGCGCGGCATCGACATTTGCATCATTTCGACCGCGCAGCAGGCGAGCCCGAACGTCATCCACATCAGGGAGCCGGTTCGCGCCCACGTAATCAGATCGTCGGCAGCCGTAACAAGAAAGCCCTTGTCCGTGAGTTCGGCGTTCACGCCGGTGAAAAAGGAGTCATCTGCTCCGACCGGTTTGCCAGTGCGCGGATCCAGAATTCCCCTCGGCGCGGGTGCGACTACACTCATGGGTTCATCAATCCCATTCCAGCGCCCCCTTCTTCCATTCATATATGAAGCCGATCGTGAGAACGCCAAGGAACACCATCATCGACCAGAACCCGAAAAGACCGATTTGGCGGAAGACAACTGCCCATGGAAACAGGAAGCTTACCTCGAGGTCGAAAACGATGAACAGAATCGCGACAAGATAGAAGCGCACGTCGAATTTCATACGTGCGTCATCAAACGCATTGAAGCCGCACTCATAGGCGGAAAGCTTTTCTGGATCCGGTTGCTTATAGGCGACGATGAAGGGCGCAATCAGGAGCGCGAGGCCGATGCCAAGCGCGACCGCGATGAAGACAACCAGAGGCAGGTAGTCCAGCAGCAATGAGTTCATCGGCGACCTCAAGCGTACCGCCCCCGCTTTACCCGAAATACGCCCGCCTGGACTGCTCGGCGGCCAGAAAGGCGCCGGTTATCCCGCACAAATAGGCCCTTGCTTTGTTTGGAATAGCCTTAAGGACGGGAGCGGCCGAGGCTTAGCGCAGCGCACAATGGGTGGCAAGCCAACATTCGGCGGTCATCCACGAGCCATCGCGCTCTATTCGGGCAAATGGCAACCACGCGATTGACGGGACGCGACGCGCCCTCGATATTCGCGCCGGGCGGCGGCTTAGGTGCAGAATTGGGAATAGTCCATGGTGCTTCCTCGACAATTTATGGCCCTGCTCGCACTTGCAGGAGTTGCCGTCATCCCGGCATTTGAGGCGAAAGCCGATGAATATCCGTCGCGGCCGGTTAAAATCATTGTTCCCTTCGGCGCCGGAGGGCCAACCGATGTCTACGCTCGCGCGATCGGCGAGGAACTGCGCAAGGCTCTGCATCAGCCGTTCGTTATGGAAAACCGACCGGGCGCCGGCACAACCATCGGTACCGAGGTCGTCGCCAAGTCGGCACCCGACGGCTATACGCTGTTGATGGTCTCCGGCACACAAACCGTCAACGAGACCCTTTATGCCCACAAACAATATCAGCTCATGCGCGATCTGGTGCCGGTTGCACCGCTGATCGACACTGACCTGGTACTGGTGGTGCATCCGTCGGTACCGGCAAAGAACCTCAGCGAACTGCTGGCGCTTGCACGCGCCAAGCCCGGCACCATCAACTACGGCTCGTCTGGTCCCGGTTCGAATTATCACATGGCCGGCGAGCTGCTTAAGAACCTCACCGGCATCGACATCGTGCATGTGCCGTACAAAGGCTCGACCGGCGCCCGCAACGACATTCTCAGCGGGCAAGTTCAAATCCTGTTCGATTCGGTGCCGACGATGGCGCCGATGATCAAGGCGGGTCTGGTGCGAGCGCTCGGCACGACTGGCAAATCGCGCTCGCCCACGCTGCCTGACGTGCCGACGATGGCAGAGGCCGGAGTCCCCGGCTTCAATGCGACCTTATGGGTCGGCTTCATGGTGCCAGCCGGCACGCCGCAACCGATCGTGGACAAACTCAATCGCGAGATCACAAAAATTTTGGCGCGGCCCGACGTCAAAGAGGCCTGGGAAAAAACTGGAGCGACACCGGTTGTGATGACACAACAAGAATTCAAGGCTTTCATGGATAGCCAAGTCGCCAAATGGGCAAACGTCATCAAAGCCAACAACATTCCTCCGATCAACTGATCGTCATGGGTAAGCAATGAACGAAATGAGCAAGCCAGCCACCCCGATAAAAGGCGAGGACCATTGGACCGCTAAGGATGGTGGGGTGAAGCTTTTCCTGTTTGAGAAATGTGTGGGCGATCCCGCCAAGACCATAGGCACAATCCTGTTCGTGCACGGTTCGTCTATGGCATCTCAGCCAACCTTCGATTTGCAGGTACCAGGAAGGCCTGACTCGTCGGCGATGGATCACTTCGCACGCCGCGGCTTTGATTGCTGGTGCGTCGATATGGAAGGTTATGGGCGCTCCACCAAGGACCGCGACAACAACGCGCCGATCTCGCAAGGCGCCGACGATTGCTATGCAGCAGCGCTTTACATTCAGAAGCTACGCGGCAAAAGGCCATTCCTTGTTTACGGAATCTCTTCTGGCGCGCTCCGAGCGGCTATGTTTGCCGAACGCCATCCTGAAATGATCTCACGTCTTGCACTCGACGCGATGGTGTGGACCGGCGAAGGATCTCCCACGCTTGAACAGCGGCGCAAGAAGCTCGCCGAATTCACAGCCAAGAACCGCCGGTCGATCGACAAGGCTTTCATTCGTTCGGTGTTCGACCGCGACCATCCGGACACTGCTGAACGCAAGGTCATCGATGCATTTGCGGATGCAGTAACGGCACTCGACGATTCAGTGCCGACCGGCACTTATGTCGACATGTGCTCGAAGTTACCGGTGGTCGACCCGGAAAAAATTACTGTGCCGACCCTGATCATGCGCGGCCAGCATGACGGCATTGCCTCGATGGAAGACCTGTTGAAGTTCTATGAAAAGCTGCCAAACCCGGACAAACAGTTTACGGTGATGCCGGGTATCTCGCACGCGAGCTTTCAGCAGAAGAATTACATGGTTGTCTATCACATCCTCGCGAGTTTCTTTTCGCAGCCGGAGCCCGTTTATCGGGGCTAGCGCTTTCGTGTCCCGGGCGCAGCGCAGCACGCAGTGATGCGCTGCTGACCCGGGACCGTTACAAATTCCGAATACGAGAAGGTCCCGGATCAGCGGTGCATCGCTAGCGCGCTGCACCCCGTCCGGGATACGAAGGTCTCACGTTTCCAGCTTTTCCGCCAAATCGGAAAGGTCCGCGCCCGCAACATCCACCTTCACCGTTGGCTTGGTCTCGCCCGTGGCAGGACCATGCTCGTCCGGCCGGGCGATATGGCCGGTCCGCAATCCGCATGCAGCAGCGGCGGCGAGATCGCTGCTGTGCGCCGCGACCATCATGCATTGCGCCGGATCGAGATCGAATGCCTCACAGGCAGCGAGGTAAGTACGCGGCTTCGGTTTGTAGTCGCCGGCGATTTCGGCGCCGAGGATCGCGTCCCACGGAAGATCGTTGCGACGCGCAAGATCGACCATCAACGAAATGTTTCCGTTGGACACGGGCGCGAGCAAGAACGTCTTGCTGAGCCGTCGAAGCGCCGGCGGCACGTCCGGCCAGGCATCGAGCCGGTGCCATGCGAGCGTCAGTTCACGCAACAAATCATCGGGGAGATCTCGCAATCCAAAGCGGGGCAGAAAACGCTCGAGGTTCCGCCGGTGCAGGATGTCAAGCTTGGAAAACGGGATACGACCGGAACGCACCTCCTCCATGCCGGGCTGATATTCCCCCCTCCAGGCATCGGCGAAACCGGACCAATCGAGATTATATCCACGAGGGCGAAGCAGCCTTTCAGCTTCGCGGGCTACCCCTGTCCGCCAGTCGACCAGGGTCCCGAATACATCAAAGAACATCGCCCGAACGGTGGTCATGGAGTGCCTTCGCGGCCCTGTTTGCCGGCCGCAAGAGGCCTTGGCCGGCCACCGAAAATCATGGCTAAGTCATTGATAAAATGGCGGGAGCGACGGGACTCGAACCCGCGGCCTCTGCCGTGACAGGGCAGCGCTCTAACCAACTGAGCTACGCCCCCGCGGGCGTTTGTTCGAGTTATAGGCCGCCCTAAGGCAAGTCAAGGTAAGCTTACTCGCTAACGGAAATTGCGAAAAAGCCTTATTTACCTAGAAGAATCGATGGTCAGAGTGCCCCCGAATCGTCTATGCGGGCATGGTGTTTGGCGTTTCGCCAAACTGGCGGATTCAAGAGGAGGGTCCCACTGATGGCAATGGTTCCTGGAAAAGCTCCGACACCACCGACCGTCACACTGAAACATCTCGCCGCTGCGCTAGCAGAAACGCACGAGATGTCGAAGAAGCAGGCGGAGACCGTGCTGGGCGATTTAGTTGGTAATATCGTGAAGCATTTGAAGAAAGGCGAGCGCATTCGCATTGGCGGTCTCGGCATCCTTCAGGTGCGCAAACGTGCCGCACGCATTGGCCGCAATCCAGCGACCGGCGAGCAAATCCAGATTAAAGCCAGCAAGAAAGTTGCTTTCCGCGCTTCTAAGGAATTGAAAGAATCGATCTAAGAGTTTTCTGCCTGACCCTCCGGGGAATAACGGCGGGCGTGGAGCGATAGCTCTTCGCCTGCCGTTTCGTTTTTGGATCTCGCCTGCGAGCTTGCGTCGGACTGCCGTCGCACGATATTGCGTGGATCAGGCGTCTAGCTCAATCGGGAGAATGCCCAGGTTACGTGTAGAACTGCTCAGAAGAATTCAATTAGATTTCTTCTGACACAGCTATGGCACAGAAATCTTTAGCCACGAGAGTTTCGCGACGAAATGGGCGGTTAGCTCAGCGGTAGAGCACTCCGTTTACACCGGAGATGTCGCAGGTTCGATCCCTGCACCGCCCACCAGCTCGGCAGCGGCTCGGCAAGCGAACTTCGCGAAGCATATCCGCTATGGACCAATAGCGGATAGAAACGAATTTTGTCGAAGAACAGAGAGTTCTATAAAGTTAGCTGACACCGCGGGAGGACAACCATGAAAGGCGATACGTTTAGATCCCTGCGGAACTTTTCAGTGGTTCTTTCCGTCGTCGTGTTGTTTGGCTTTGCCGCACCGGCAAGAGCACAGGACACGATCAAAGTCGCGGTCGGCCAGATCGATGCTTGGGCCAATCAGGTCCCGACACTTGGCATGAAGGCTGGAATTTTTCAGAAGCACGGTATCGTTTTGGAAAATTACGGCACCCAAGGCGCCGGCGAGACGCTACAGGCCGTGATCTCGGGCAGCGCCGATATCGGCATCGGCGTGGGAACCCCGGGCGCCATGCGCGCTTTCTCCAAGGGCGCGCCTGTGCGCGTCTTGGCCGCGGCCTATACCGGTGTTGAAGACATCTATTGGTTTGTGCCCACAAGTTCCCCGATCAAAAGCGTGAAAGATATAACCGACAAGCACACGATTGCTTATTCGACCAGCGGCTCCACCTCCGACAGCGTGTTGCGCGCACTGATCGCCCATTACGGCCTCAAAGCAAAGCCGACTCAAACAGGTGGGCCGCCCGGTACATTCACAATGACAATGTCGAGGCAGATCGACATCGGCTGGTCGGTAGCGCCGTTCGGGCTGAAAGATTTGCAAGACAAAACCATCCGCGTTTTGATGCGAGGTAGCGATGTGCCTTCAATGCGCCACCAGACGGTGCGGGTCGAAATTGTCAACGCCAACGCGTTGAAAGAACGCTACGATGTTATGATGCGCTTCATGCGCGGGTATCGCGAGACACTTGACTGGATGTACTCGGACCCGCTCGCGGTGAAATATTATTCCGAGCAAATGCGCATGCCCGAAAGCCTGGTCGAATTGCAGCGCGACGAATTCAACCCGAAATCGGCTATGAACCCGGACAAATTGTCTGACATCGACTTGGTGATGCAGGACGCGATCGCCGGAAAATTTCTGGAAAAGCCGCTCACTCACGAGCAGCTCGCCGAGTTCATCCAGATTCCGCCGCGCCAATAGATCTTCCGGCAGCCCTTTCTGCGGCATTTGGCATTGCGAGCGCACCGCTTGCTCACCACAGCGTCGGGACGGCTCTATTCTCATTTACTCGTACGTGCAGCTAAGATGGTATTGTGCACGCGAGACGATTTTTCTAAATGACCAACAGTGCCCCCATTCTAATTGTTGGCGGCGGTATTGGCGGCCTTGCGGCCGCGCTGGCGCTTGGCCAGAAGGGATGGCCCGTCAAGGTTCTCGAAGAAACGCCCGAATTTGGCGCGATCGGCTACGGCATCCAGCTCGGCCCCAACGTATTTCATATGTTCGAACGCCTCGGCATTAGTCACGCCGTGCTTGAGAAGGCGATTGTCCCCAAGGCAGTCACCATGCTCGACTCGGTCGATGGCGCTGTGATTGTGCGCGTTCCGACCGGAACCGCGTTTCAAAAACGATTCAAATATCCTTATGTGGTACTGCATAGAGTCGACTTGCATCAGATTCTGCTGGACGCCTGCAACGCCGTCACAGCAATCGAACTTGTGCCGACAACCAAAGTGAATGGATTCGAGAACAGTGGCGACAAAATTCGCCTGCTCGCGAACAACAATACGATTGAGGGCGCAGCGATCATTGCCGCTGATGGCCTGCGTTCGGTTATCCGCCAGCAACTCTTGAACGAGGGCGAGCCGCGTATGGTTGGCTACGTGGCGCATCGCACGATTGTTCCGATGGACCAGGTTGCCGCTGACGTACGGCGCGATGAGTCAGTGCTGTGGTCCGGCCCTGGCTTTCATATGGTGCACTATCCGCTTCGCGACTTCACGCTGTTCAACATCGTCGCGGTGTTTAAGACATCAACCTACGCGGAGCGAGGCGATCTTTCTGACTACCGCGCGGAGATCGACCGGACCTACCGCAATTCTCACCCGGCCATGAAAGCGCTCCTAGCGATGATGGACCTTGGCCGGCGCTGGGTAATCTCAGACCGCGATCCGGTCCGGCACTGGAGCAAAGGCCGTGTCGGCTTACTCGGTGATGCTGCGCACCCCACCCTACAGTCGCTCGCCCAAGGGGCCTGCATGGCGATCGAAGATGCGGTCTGCCTCGCTGAATTGATCGATCAAGCCGACGGTGATTTCCCGGCCGCCTTCCGCCGGTATTCGGCCGCCCGTTACGTCCGCACGGCCCGCGTGCAATTTGAGTCGCGCTTCATGTGGGACCATTTTTATCACGTCGACGACATTGCCCGTGACGTTATGCGAGCGTCCTATGCCGATAAGTGCGACGAGGACCTGCATAACTGCCTCGCGTGGCTCTACGATGGCTTCACGCTACCGAAGAATTAAGCTGGGCTTTAAAAAGCGCAGCGTTCGATCTGTGATGTCCGCTTCAAAGCGGATGTTCGTTAGACTGATTGGATTAGTGGTTCTTACCTTTGAGCTTGCCTTTATTGCCGCCTTGGCCTCCACCGCCGGTCCGGACCGTCTGGACCCGATTGCTCGTCTGAACGCGTCGACCGGTCTGTCCCCCCTGCACACGATTGCCGGTCTGAATTCCCTGAATATTTTTGTTGGTCTGAATACCCTGGATGCTCTTGCTCGTCTTGATTCCTGAAACAGCTTTGCCGGTCTGGATTCCTTGTACACCCTTACCAGTCTGGACGCCTCGGGCGCCCGTGCCGGTTTGAGTTCCTTGAATGCCCTTGCCAGTCTGGATGCCCTGGACACCTCGTGCGCCGACATTACCGAACTGCTGTTGAAGATTTGTGTTTCTGAACTGAACGTTGCCGTGATGAGCTGGGTCGAACTTCCAATTTTGGAATTGGCCACCACCGGTAACGTTGACCCTGTTAAATCTGCTATAAAGAGCAGTGTTGGTCTGGATCGCCGCGTAGCCTGGGTGTCCCCAATTGTAATGGTACCACAAGGCTGGTCCCACGAAGAGCGCCGCGCCGAACCCGAACGCAGGCCCGACAGCCCACCAACGTGGATACCAGAAGAATGGCGCATATGCCGGTGGCCAATAACCGGCACCGTAGACAACCAGCGGATCATAGACTGGCACATAGATGTAATCCGGCTCGACAGGCTCGATCACAATGTATTCGGGCGGTCCCGCATAACCGGTGGGCGGCGCAGCGATCCTGCTGACCTTCTGCTCCTTGCTCGACTTTAGACTGCCGGTCGTCTCTGCTTGTTTGCGCAGGGTTTGAATTGCATTTTGTACATCGTTGGGCTGAGCCAAAAACGCCTCGCCGAGCTGGTTGGTCCAATCCAGCTTCTCGTTCATCATTGCGAGCACTTGCGGAACCGACGCCAATCCCTTGATGCTTGGGTCCCAAGGCTGCTTTTGCATCGCATCTTCGAGAGGCCCACCTTTGAGATTCGGATTCTTCTCGGACCAACGCGCCGCCATCGTTACTTCGAGCGGGTAGGTCGAGGCGGTCAGCACCTGCGCTAGCAAGGCATCAGGATAAAGCGCAATCGGCGCGACCAGCTGTTGGAGCTGCTGCTGTGTAAGAGCTTGCTGCTGAGGCTGAGGCTGCTGTTGGGGTTGTTGCTGCGGTTGCTGTTGGTCTTGCTGATCTTGGGCAAACCCAGGCGATGAAGCGCTCGATAAGACTATCTGCACCGCCAATGCCGCCATGAAGCAGTATGAACCAACGCGTTTCGACCAGGCTGGCATGAGCGATACCCCTTTTTGCCGCGTTGCCGGCTAATCTTACGCAGAAGCTGGGAAATTCTCTATGCTTCTTCTTCCTTCGCATCGGCGGCAATCATCTAAGCACGTGTGAGATGTCCGTTTTGAGCCAAAACAGAGGGTGTACGTGATGTCCGCTCTACCCCGAAAATGTCGGCTCTTACCCCGAAAGTAGGCATTCGGCCGCTCGGGTCTCAGTAACTGGTAGCGTTCTGCGCGGCCTCATTGCGGAAGTAATTGCTGGCCTTTGGCGTCAACGCCGGCCGCGCCTGCTGATAGCCAAGGTGAATGTTTGTGTTGGTTGCCATCGCGGGCCCGGCCTGATTGCCGAAGCGACGTTCAAGAAAATTATCCCGATTGGCCGGCGCTCTGGCGCGGCGTACGTGCTGCACAACTTTGGTCCGGGTTTGACTACGCGACTTGACCGCATGCGGCGTCCTGGTCATCGGGGACTTTTCTTTCGGAGAAGCAACCGGCAATTCAATCTCGCCGATATCGATTGGAACATTTGCTGTCGCTGGCGCGGCATCGGCTCGCGTGTCCGGCAACTCGCGCAACTTGTTCAATTCGTCAGCACGCCGCTGGATTGCGCTGAGAATGATAAGCTGCCGCCACTCTGGGCGCTCACCCCACTCGATGATCGGACCGCGCACCGGCACTACGTTCGATATCTGCGCGCGGGAGCCATCTGGCGCATTGAATGCCAAGGCCAGAAGCGCGATGGCGAGAAGTACACAACCCACCGGGAGGATCCAACGGATCGGTAGCATGCGCTCCTGCTAACTGAGTCGGCGGGAACGTTAAACCAGAGCTCGTTACCAGAATTGCGACCCCAAAGGTAACAACCAACCTTTTCCGATGCACGCCTTTCCGCCGGCAGATACGGGAGGTTGCATGAAAGAAAAAATACAAAACAAAATGAGGCTAGCAATTTTCGTCTCACGCCTACGTCATTGCCACCACTTACAAATGGAGTGAATCACTCGCTTCACACACCGAGCTACCGCCACCACATTCGATATCACGTGTTTAACGTTTGCCGAATTTGCAACGTATTGCAGCCCGAATCCCCGTCTTCAATCCACATTGATTCAGTCTTGAACATCTCTGTCGCTGTGAAGTTGAGGGAGGGCGAT
>Ga0335084_10004378_pt1 | contig 13890 bp, 10 predicted proteins | sample Lox_Sample_44_FD_206721 | JGI IMG/M metagenome (GOLD analysis project Ga0335084, IMG submission 206721) | Soil microbial communities from Loxahatchee National Wildlife Refuge, Florida, United States - Lox_Sample_4.4 | ecosystem: Environmental > Terrestrial > Soil > Wetlands | place: USA... | reverse complement strand
GCAGACTACCGTTCGACTCCCGCCTCCGCCACCCCCGCCTGCCGCAACCGCAACGACGACTGCTACCACCACCACTGCAGTAACAATCGCCACCCACCACCACGTCCCAAGCCCCAAGAAACTCCAGGATTCGGGTTCAGGATTACTGGTGGTCTGGCCCGCCTGAGCCACCATCACTCTGGGAGGACCTTTCACCGTGACGGAAGGAAGCGTGACGTTGTCTTTGGAGGAAAGGGCGGCTAGGACAACACGCTCCTGGTTTAAAACGGAGAGGGAACCTTGGAAGCTCTTGACGGTAACCGCCCCGTTGGAGTGCACGGAGATGGATCCGATCGTCGCTCCGCTCTTTGAAGAAACGGCCAAGGATTCTTGGGAAGCCTGAAGGGGTTTCGATTGAATCACCGTCAAATCCCCCACTTTGAAACTCATCTCAGCCGTCGGAGGAAGCCTGAAATTAATGCTGCCTTGAGTGAGATGCATTTGATCGTTTCGATCGAACGAAAGGAGGCTGTTTTCCCCCACCTCAATTTGACGATTGCCTTCTAAGGTCATCAGGGAAGCGCCTTTTCCGGTCTTGATCCTCACTCCCGGAAAAACCGGAAATTGGGAGAGTTCCACATCTTTCCATACCGACTTCCTCGATTCAAATTTCACTTCTCCCGTTGAAACCATCTCACCCAGCGGACGGTCCATTTGCGCGGCCTCGGCAATCATCGTATGAAATCCACTTGCCAGAAGGAAAAAGGACACGCAAAGGAAATATACCCACGCTTGAAAAGCAAATCCCCGTTTCATACGCTTACCCTCCCGACGGATATTCCACACACTCTCTCTTCAGCCAGAACACAGAAAGGTTGAGGGAATTTTACTCTCAACTCAAGAAATTTGTCAATAAAAAAAGATTCACAAAGGTTAGGCAATCGGCAAGGGAAAATACTTGGGATGCAAAGTAAAGTAAGTTGGCGTAACCATTTCTATAACGGTGGAAGGACAGGTTTTACCTGAGGGAGTCCTAAAACGATATCAACCACTCAGCCCTATACCCTTATCTCTTCCAGATTGCCATCAAACATCAGCCTCAATCCGTAGAGAAGCTGGGCCTTGGTAAAGGGCTTGACCATATAATAATTGGCGCCCAGTTCATATCCTTTAACCATATCCGTATTTTCATTTTTAGACGTGAGGAGAATGACCGGCATATTCCTGCTTTTTGAATTCGATTTGGCCTCCTTAACTACTTCCCATCCGTCCTTTTTCGGCATCAGGACGTCACAAATAAGAAGATCAAAATCGTCTCTTGCCAATTCCTCGATCGCCTGCTCTCCATCGACGGCTTCCCTCACGTCATAGCCCAATTTATCGAGATGGATTTTTAAAATCTTGCGAATCACCTCTTCATCATCCGCGATCAATATCTTCCTTTTCATGCCTCAACCCTCCATATGGAAACCGAATGCTAAGGGCGGTTCGACGGATTGGCAGTAAGTCGCGCGTATTTCGATACCTACATAACTTGAGCAAGAAATATACCAATTCAAAATTATCGGGAATCCACGGCCATGAATGCTTTCAATTTTAATAACTTATAGTCATTCTCCACTGAGCCAGGTTTTCTCAATTTTAACCGAATAGTTCCGATTTTTTTCCATCCCCGACAATTTGTCAGGGCTGATCAGAACCACTCCGGAAGAGTCGGTCTCTTGTTTGTTCCGCACCTTTATCTTATCATTGACCCATTCGGCGGCCTGAGCCTTTCGACAGACTCAAGGGCCTGAGTTCAATCGACGGGCTCGGGTCGGAGGCAAGGGGCCTTGAGTTCGACAAGCCATTCGACAGAACTCATGGCCCTGAGGCTACCGATGGGCTCACCATTCTTAAGCCATCCCGAGCGAAGTCGAGGGACAAGCCGGGGAGTCGAAGGGTTGACATCGTCACTCCTGTTTAGTAGGCTTCTCTTAAACCCGGCACCCGACCCATCAACGGAGTAGCCCATGTACAACGAATTTTATGGTTTTTCTGAAGATCCTTTCGAATTGACTCCGAACCCCAGATTTCTCTATCCGACGCGCAGCCACCGGGAAGCACTGTCTTCGATGACGCACGGGATCAAGAATCGAGATGGTTTTATCTCTGTGACGGGAGAAGTCGGGACAGGAAAAACCATTCTCATTCACTCTGTGCTCGACCACCTGGGCGAGAAGGTGAAATCCGTGCATATTTTCCACACCACCCTCACCTTTAATGAATTGTTGAAAACCATCCTCAGTCAGTTGCACCTCGCCGTTGTCAAAGATGACACCGCGGATCTTCTCCATCAACTGACCCAATGTGTGCACCAGCTGCGTTCCAAGGATGAAATGCTTGTGATCATCATCGATGAAGCGCAGGACCTTCCCTTAAGTGTGATGAAAGATTTCCAAACGCTCATTCCGCTGGGGTCGAAGGGGATGAAGATCGTTTTCGTGGGCCAACCCGGCTTTGAAGAGAAACTCGAATCGGAAGGTTTAGAACCGCTTAAACAGAGCATTGAAATCAGGCGTCGAATCAAGGGGTTTAGCGAGGAAGAGGCCGCGAAGTACATCGAACACAGGCTGAGATTGGTCGGAAAAGGTAGTTCTGAAATATTCTCCCCGGAGACCATTTCCCTGATTTGTCGCTATTCCGGCGGAAATCCACGCGTGATCAACATCCTTTGTGAAAACGCCTTGCTGATGGGGTACCGTTCATCTCAAAGAAAGATTGACACGGACACGATCCGCGGGGTCATAAAGAATCTGGAGGGCCCAAATCCAAGGGCGGGAATCTTTTCTCCAGCCGCCGTTCTTAAAACAGCCCGTGCGTTCCCCTTCGGAATGCCTTTTCCCTTTAGGAAATCGACCCTGATCATCACCCTCTCCTTTCTGTGCCTGGCAGCAGTTATTTTTCTAGCCTATGAAAATCTCCGGCCTAAATCCGCCGGCATAAGGGAAATCAAGTCCATTCAGAGCAAGGCCGAACCTCCCCGACCGTCGACAGCGCCCTCCTCCCGGAAAACTCTGCCTATCCCCCAGAAGGCTCTCCCCTCCCCCCCGAAGACTGCACCTCTCGCGCCTGTCGCAACCACGGGCAGGGAGTATTCACTGAAGAAAATCGTTGCCGTAAAAAAGGGGGAAACCATCTCCCGGCTGGCGCAAGAATATTACGGGATGGTCAACTTGACTCTTATTGATTTGCTCTTAGAGTTGAACCCCGCCATTACCAATGTCAATCTCATTCTGGTTGACGAAGAAATAAAGGTCCCGAATATCACTGAAGCGCTGTTGATCGTCCAATCCCCTGATCATACTTACAAGATTCATGCGGGAACATTTGAGAATACCGATCCAGTCAGAATTTACGGCGATGAACGCGCCTTAAAGGGTAAAGAAGTTGAGACCCTTCCCCGGAAAGTGTCACCGCGTGAGACTTGGCATCGCGTGATGATTGGGAAATTTGACAATAAGGAAGAAGTGTTGAAGATGACCTTTCTGCTTAAAGAAAAAGGCCTCCTGCCTGCCTTCGGAGGCCTCTCAAAGTATTAAGATGGGGACACATCGTTTTTTCTTAGAACCCCGCAAGGGGGCAGTGTGAGCGACGCTCCCGGCCATCTCACCGTTAAATTTTAGCTTAAGGTTGGGTTTCTTTCAGAAGGAAAATGGTCGGGGCGAGCCGATTTGGCAGGCAAGTGCCCTCGTAGAGGGCACAGTATCAAAGCTCATTTCATCTCCTGGAAGTCTCCGCCAACGGCGGAGAACTTCAACGGCCGGTCCGGCCGGCTTCCTCACCAACTCGGAAGCGTGACAATAAGTTGCTCGTTATTCCTCGCAACGTCACTACCCTCTCGGCGGCGTGGCAAAGAGTCGCTCCTTATTCGTCGCGACGCCACCCTCCTGCTCTCCCGCAGGAGTTCGGCCGTTAAATCATAATATACTGTTGAAATTGTCTGCAAAGAAATGGTCGGGGCGAGCCGATTTGAACGGCCGACCTCCTGCTCCCAAGGCAGGCGCGCTAACCAGGCTGCGCTACGCCCCGCTATCTAACATTCCGATCATCAAGCCCCGAATTCCCAAGGGTTACCAATAACCAGCTTAAAAAATATGAATATTCCCCGCTTCCGTTCGAACGGCCGGTCCGGCCGGCTTCCTCACCGACTCCGAAACGTGACAATAAGTTGCTCGTTATTCCTCGCAACGCCGACCTTCCCGACAGGTGTCGGGACGCGCTAACCAGGCTGCGCTACGCCCCGATACCCGTTTTTTCCGTTACTTCGTTATGATCGTTAGGTTCGTAAGACGTCTTCAACCATTTCAATAGGATGACTTCAATCGTTAGAACTTTATTACATTTTCAACGATCAAAGTCCAGTTAAAGGTTTTGTAACGGTCTAAACAGTCATAACGATCATAACGGTCCGAACGTTTTGACGATCTTTCTGATCTTCCTGAGCGCCTTGCCCCGATGACTGATTCTATTTTTTTCTTCGAGGGAAAGCTCAGCCATCGTTTTCTCTCCCTTCGGAAGAATGAAGAGGGGATCATACCCAAATCCCCTTCTTCCCTTTTCTTTGAACCCGATTCTTCCCCTGCAGGATCCCTCGGCAATCGCCTCTTTTCCCCCGGCGGACTTTATCGCAACGACGCATCTAAATCTGGCTCCCCTCTTTGAAATCGGGATTCCCCGGAGTTCTCCGAGGAGCTTCCGATTGTTTTCTTGACTCGATGCCCTCTCTCCGGCATACCTTGCTGAGTAAACCCCGGGCCGTCCTCTTAAGCTGTCGACTTCTAACCCCGAATCGTCCGCAAGCGTCAATTTCCCAAAGTGGGCCGCATAAAATCGGGCCTTTTTCAAGGCATTCTCTGTGAAACTGTCCCCGTCCTCCTCAACCTCGGGAGCATCCGGAAGATCGGTCAACCCATAGATCCGAAGGTTCAATCCCTTCAAGGCATCTCGAAACTCGCGAAGTTTCCCTTTGTTGCGAGTGGCAACAATCACTTCGATCGGTTGCTGAAAAATGACCATCTGCTTCGTTTCCCTTATCCTTCGTCGTTGCGGCGTACCACCAAGTACGCCTCACTTCTCAGGATTACGGGGGCCTTGCATCTGGCTTTTTTTGAGCAACCTCGAAAAGATAACTCTTTCGGCAGCATGCTAATATTCGTTTTACTCTCACGCGTGAAGAGATTTTTTTTGAATTTTCGTCAGGATTTTAATCCCGTCTTGGGCAACTTTAATCAACCCGTCCATCTCTTCTTTCGTAAACGCCTCTCCCTCTGCAGTCCCCTGGATCTCGACAAACCTTCCACTCCCCGTCATGACCACATTCATGTCTACTTCGGCTTTGGAGTCCTCTTCATAATTCAAATCCAACAGGACTTCCCCTCCCACTTTTCCCACACTGATGGCCGCGACCGAATCCTTGACAGGAATGTTTTCGATCACCCCGTTTTGAACCATCTTTTGAAACGCATCTACCAAAGCGACATAAGCCCCGGTGATGGAAGCCGTCCGGGTCCCCCCGTCCGCCTGAATGACGTCACAGTCGATCCAGATGGTTTTCTCCCCGAAGGCGTTGAGATCCGTCACAGACCTTAGAGAGCGCCCGATCAGCCTTTGAATCTCGAAGGTGCGACCACTCCCTCCGCCCTTTTCCCTCGGGGTACGTGTATTTGTCGAACGGGGAAGCATGGAATATTCCGCCGTCACCCAACCCTTTCCGGTATTTCTCAAGAAAGGGGGAACTCGCTCTTCCAGGCTTGCCGAACAGATGACTTTGGTATCGCCCAACTCCATGAGAACCGATCCCTCCGCGTGCTTCAAATAATTTCTCGTCATTCCTACTTGTCTGAGAGCCTTCGGCCCTCTCCCGTCCGAACGTTTCACGCAAAAACCTCCCTTCCAACGCTTATTTTTTCAAGAATTCTCCGAAAAGTCAATTCTTCCACCCCGGTACTAAGTCACTCGTCTTGGGTCATTGCTCATGGGTCGATCATAAGCTGAAGGCTACCTTCAGGTCCAGGGCGGCCCAGGACTATGTTGCTCCGGATCGATCCGGTTTATTTTCCCTTGCCCAAGAGATGACGATTGCCGCAATACCAGTGATGAGGACCAACTTCCAAACGTTCTGAATACTAACCAGAGAAGGGGCTGTCTTTGTTCCTTCCGCCGGGGAGACAGGCAGACTAAAACGGATGACCATCCCCGCGAAAGCGACGCCGATCACCATCCCAAGATTTCTTGAAAGGGCCAAGAAACTTGAGGCAAGACCCACTTTCTCGCGCGGCAAAGACCCGATAATAGCGCTGTTATTGGCCGGGTTGAATAAGCCGATGCCCAAACCGAGAACAATCTGTCTCCATAGAATGTCCAGATCATTTACCGTTGGCTTCAATAAAGTGAAGGAGAAGACGGTCAGAGCTGTCAGGGTTAAACCGATGGTCGCCGGAATTCTGACCCCAACGCGATCCGAAAACCATCCCCCCAGAGGAGCCGCTGCCATCACCGTAAGACCCACCGGGAAGATGAAGAGGCCTGCCTTGGCGGGCGAGAATTCCAATATGTCCTGGAGAAAAAAAGGCATGACGAAGGTATGAGCAGCGCCCATCCAGAAAGAGAGGAAACTGGTCCCGAGAGAAGAGACGAAGAGCCGTCTTCTGAAAAGTTTGAGATCGACCAAAGGGAAAGGGGATCGAAGTTCCACCAGGATAAAGAATCCGAGACAGAGCAGAAGGATCAAAAGCCATACCCAAAGGTAAGAACCAGGTTCCTGGGCCATCCGGTCAAGGAAAAGGAGAAGAGAGGCCAGAAAGAGAAAGATCAGAAGGCCCCCCCAAAAATCCAATCGCGCTTTTTCTGCCAATAGGTCGTTTTGGAGCACTTTCGAAGAGAGGTAAATGCCCATAGCCCCGATGGGGAGATTGATAAAGAAGATCGATCTCCACCCGAGATGCTCAACCAGGAATCCACCGAGAATGGGACCTATCAAAAAACCTGCGGAGATGACCGAACCCAACATCCCCAGGGCCTTGCCCCTTTCCTCTTCCGGGTAGGCCGTTGTGAGGATTGCAGAGCCGTTGGCCATCAGGGCGGAAGCACCCAACCCCTGAAGCATCCTGGAACCGATAAGAAAATAGATCGTGGGTGAAAAACCGCAAAAGGCGGAGCCAAGGGTGAAGGTCAAAAACCCCAAGAGGAAGATCTGTTTTTGCCCGAAAAGATCGGACAACCTCCCCATCAAGAGCAGGCATCCCGTGATCACGATCAAATAAGCCATCACGACCCAGGCCACCGCCGTCAAGTCGGTATTGAGAGATCGTACGATCGTGGGAAGAGAGATGTTGACAATGCTCCCGTCCAGCGTGGACATAAAAGCACCGATCCAAATATTGAGTGTGACCCACCTTCGCCGGTTCATCTTGGCCGATGCCTCAGTGCCTCCCCTTTCCTATTGTTTTTGTGAATTTTCTCCATGCCAAATTTAATCAGATTTTTGATATTTATACAAGGAGGGCATCGAGACACCGCTGGTCCATCTTCCCTGCAGGCTACCGCTTCCTCTCGTTCTTTCAGGCCGGGCTAAAAATCAGGCCGGGCTAAAGTTGAAACATCACCCGAAAATGGTTATGATATTATGTTCAAATTCTCACAAGATAGATGAAGGAGCGTCGATATGCACAAAGAAGGTCAAAAGAAGGAATTCGTAGGTGCTTCAAAATACGTCCTGGATGAGGAGCTGGCCAGTATTGTCAACATTTCAATGGCGCTGGAAATGCCTCTTCTCCTCAAGGGAGAGCCCGGAACAGGAAAAACCATGCTGGCCCACGCCATTGCTGAAGCCTTTGGGATGAAACTCATCGTCCTCAACGTCAAATCGAGCATGAAGCTGATCGATGCCCTTTACCAGTACGACACGCTCACACGTTTGAATGATAGCCGGTTTGGTGATTCAAAAAGGGACGTCAGCAATATCGAAGAGTATATTCGGATGGGAAAGATCGGGCAGTCGTTTGCATCCGACGAGAGGGTGGTCCTCCTGATTGACGAGATTGATAAGGCCGATACCGACTTCCAGGACGATATGCTGGATGTGCTGGACCAGATGGAATTCGACATTATCGAGATTGATAAAACGATCAAAGCAAAGCATCGGCCGGTGATCATTATCACGTCGAATGCCAAAAAAGATCTCTCCGACCCATTCTTGGGCCGCTGCAATTTCCACCACATTGCCTTTCCCGAACCCGACATGATGCGGAAGATCGTTCATGTCCATTTTACGGAGATCGATAAAGAATTGCTCGACAGCGCGATCAAAACATTTTACCGCCTGAGGGAGATCCGAGGGATTGAAAAGAAACCTGCCACTCGGGAGCTGATTAACTGGATCCGAGCCCTTAAGGCAGATCCCGACTTCCGCGTGAAGGATTTGATCAAAGGAGAAGTGCCTTACTTGGGCGTTCTATTCAAGAAAAGCCCGGATTACGTCGTCGCCCAGAATGCGGCGGCCAGGTTCAGGGTTTAAAAAAAGCACAGCGCATAGCGCAGAGAGCATAGAGTTCTAATTAAACCCTTTGCCCTATGCCCCATGCTCTATGCCATTGGTTGACTTATGTTTGTCGATTTCTTTTATACGCTAAAAAAAGCCGGGATTCCGGTATCCCCCACTTCGTTCTTGAGGCTTCAGAAAGCCTTGAGCATGGGGATGATTAATTCCCTGGATGACTTTTACACCGGGGCCCGCACGATCCTCGTAAAAAGTGAAAAATATTTTGATCTCTACGACCAGGTGTTCGCCCATCAATTCAAGGGAGCTGAGCTCAAAGACCCGGAAGCCGTCGAGCTGTCAGAGATTGCCCGGGCTTTGCTGGATGAGTGGTTGAAAGATCCCAAAGGGATAGCGGATGCGCTGGGCGTGGATGAAAAAGAACTGTCGAAATTGAGCCCGGAGGAGTTGATTAAGTATTTTCTCGACCGACTCAAAGAACAGACCGAAGCGCACCACGGAGGGGCCAAATGGATCGGAACAGGAGGAACCTCTCCTGTGGGACATTCGGGATATCATCCGGGTGGAATGAGAGTGGGGGGTGTTTCCCGAAACAAGTCAGCCGTCAAGGTGGCCATGGATCGAAGGTATCGTGACTACTCCCAAGAGGGACCGATGACGGCCTCTCAAATCGGGGAAGCCCTGAAACGGTTGAGGAACATGGTGCCTTTCGGGCCGAAGGATAGGGTGAATATCGACAAAACCATCTACGAGACCATGAGGAACGCGGGAGAGATTGAGATTGTATTTGATCGGAGGCTGAAGGACCGGCTAAAGGTTATCCTTGCGATCGACAATGGGGGATGGTCCATGGATCCTTACATCGAACTGGTGCAAACCCTCTTCAATTACGCCCGCGCCCAGTTCAAGGATCTCAGGACCTTTTTCTTTCATAACACCATTTACGACTATGTGTGGGAGGATCCTCCGAGACGCTCCAAGCCCCATTCGGTAGACGAGTTTGTCCGTTTTGATCCGGAAACCAGGTTCGTCATCGTAGGAGATGCGAGCATGGCCCCTTATGAACTCATGGCCACCGACGGTTCCATCCATATTGAAGAAAGATCCGGGAAACCGAGCTACCAGCGGTTGCAGTTTATCGCCAAGACTTTCCCCCATTCGGTCTGGATCAACCCCGTTCTCGCGCAGGACTGGCCCTATACCCGAAGCATCAGTCACGTCCGCGAGATTTTCCCCATGTTTGAGCTCACCCTTGACGGCCTGGAGAAGGCGGTCGGCCATATGATGCGGAAGAATTAAAACCATAAGTCCGAATTCGCCCCCTTGCCCTTCCCCTTTCCAGCCGGTAGAACCCCACCCCCACCCTCCCCTCCCCCTGAGGGGGAGGCAAATCGTTGTGTTTCGCCCTGCTTCAAGTGGAAGGAAATTTTTACGTTCTTCCCCCTTCAAGGGGGAAGTGGGAAAGGGGATGGGGATTTGTCGGAGCAGCATAATCATGTCTTCTCAAATATGGCCTCATTAGTAACGCCCGCCTATCAAGAAGCATTCTCATTGCTTGCCTGCCTTAATTTTGCTATAGTGCACCCCATGCGGGGTAAATTTATAAATAATTGAGAAAAGAAATGGGGACGATAACCGATAAGAAAGCAATTCTTGTACTACGGATTTACTCCATCCTTATCCTCCTTTATGCCGCGTTCGATATCGTCACTGCGATCCTGCCCAAATTCCAGCTGATCACAATGAAATGGAATATCGATGCCATCAATTATTTCTTTGCTCTCACGGGGATTGCTCTTTATACCACTCCCGTCAATATTATGGTCGGATACGGTTTATTGCGAAAAAGGTTCTGGGCCAGATATGGCGCAATGGCAGTCATGCTGACATTTCCCGTCCATATCCTCACCCAGTTCCTGTGGTGGGGAGCTCAAAGTCTAAAGGATGTCGCGATCGTCGCTCAGTTCTTGCTTGTCGTTCTTACATTGCTCTTCTTCTCAAGAAGGTCCGTAAAGGCGGCTTTTGGTGAAACTCGCTTATTTAGATTCATCAGCTGGCATGGACTTTTCGCCGTGCTGATCATCCTCATCTCCTTTTCCTGGATCCTATTTTCTTTATACTGCAAGGTGCATGCCGCATGGAAATTTGGATATCCCTTCTTTATCGACAGACCTCAAGTCGTCACATTAGAAAAACCCAAAGGTCCCGATGTGCCGGTTCAATATCAGAAGGTTGAATTACTCAACGCCTCTCTATTCATTCCAAAAGAATTTTCCGTGGGGAGGTTAGCTCGGATCGAAGGGAAAAATCGACAATGGGAGATCAGTTTACAGAATCAAGGAGCTCATACAAAGGGGTTCATTATCCTGAGAAACCATTTTCCTTTGGATGAATTGCTCGATGAAACATTCGGTAAAATGCTGGGCTCCCGTTCTAAATTCGATCTTGAGAAATATGTACGGACAAACAATTGGAATCCTAGCCTCATCGTTATACGATCTCTAATAAGCCCGAAGGACCGATTAGAGACGAAGGAAATCCACAGGAATGACCTCGGGGGCTTTTTGAAGGAGTGGCAAACAGGAGATGCATTTTTTTGGGAGTTTTCTATGTATCACCGGGAGGATCCTCGGGGCATCGGCGGGACGATCATGTCGGTTCGAGGGTACCTGGAAGAGAACGATATCCTGACGATCTTATCGTCGATAGAATTGCTTAACCCTGAAGATTCGTCCCGGTCCGAGAATCACTATCAAAATGGCTTAAAGCTTTATAAACAAGCGGAGGTTCTGCAAGCTCAGGTCGAGTTCGCAAATGCCTATTTTCTGTCACCCGAAAATCCCGACACTCTTTTCATGTTTGCAAAATCGTTACTTCTCAGAGACCCCAAGGATTATAACCATGTTAAAAACCTATTAACCAACGTCTTAAAATTAAAACCCGATCATAAGGATGCTCAAAAATTGTTGAAAGAAATAGAACCGAAGCTCCCCAAAGAGACAAGAAAATGATCGAATAGTCGGTCAGAGCGATGGAGGGTCCGACCGATGAGAATTAGTATTTGGCAGGAGTGCAATCCTTCTAATCGTAAGTTACTTACACTCACACTGACACTTTTATTTTCACTTTCGCGAGACACTAAACGATTTCGGTTTGAGGTAAGGTCTCTGCGAGGTCGAGAATCTTTTTGATTGCCATATCTGCCGAGAGCTTGCACGCGTCGGAAATACCGAATCCGAAATCGAAATTTTCGCCCCTGACGGAAACAAGATAACTGACGGGGGCGACGCCCTTCGCTTTCCGGACCATCCCTAAAACCATCCCCGGACTCATGTGGTGGCTGACCGCGTGAAAACCGTGCTCCTCTTCGACCCGGACCACTCTTACCCTATCGGGAATGGTGCCGACATGAGCATCGACAAAAAAGATCAGGCGATAGTTGGCGACGACCGGGATGATCTCCGGAAGTAATTGGTGGAGCATGACGGAATCGAAGCCGCGGCCTAATTCGTCTAACCCATCCTCGTCAGCCGGCAGCTCGCGCACTCCGTGAAGACGCCTCAATTCATTAATCACATATAAGGCAACGCCGTCGTCATGGCAGTACGCATTCCCGTATCCAATAACCAGAATTCCGTTTTCCACCGCAGTTCTTCCGACGTCTTTTGGTCCCACCGTTTCTCTTTTTCAAGAAAAGGTGCTCTTAATGAGGCCAGGTTCAAATGCATTATGGCACTCGGCCGTGATGTTTGGCAACAAGACCAGAGTCTTCCAGTTTTTCTTCCCGTATACACAGAATGGTTGTCGATGTCTTGATCAAGAGGAAAGTCCTAACCCCCCTTCCTCCCCCCTTAAATTAAAGGGGGAATCGAGGAGGGTTAGTTTAGCAGCATGCGTATCAACGAGGAAGAGTAGATTTACCCGCGGCAGATCCGGTCCACCACCGTCCCGTCGGGCTCCAACATTTCTACCACCATCGGCATGGCTCCGATGGCATGCGTCGAGCAAGAGAGGCAGGGGTCATACGCCCGGATGGCAGCTTCCACCCGGTTCAACATCCCTTCGGTCAGCTTCTTGCCGTCCACGTAGGCCTTGGCAACCATTTCAACGGAGTTGCTCATCGCCCAATTATTATGTCCCGTTGCAACGATCAGGTTGACTTTAGTCAACATACCGTTTTGGTCCGTCTTGTAATGGTGAAAGAGCGTTCCCCGGGGCGCCTCGATGCATCCGACTCCCTCGCCCGTCAGCGCGGCATAGTCTGTGGCAAGGTCCGTGGAAAGGACATCGGGGTCGAGCAGGATTTCCTTGGCACGCTCAATGGCGTAGAGATCTTCGATCAGACGGGCGTAATGGTACCAAAGCGTTCCTTCGACGGGTTTGCCGCTGCCGAGGGCCTTGAAGTTCTTGAACTCTTCGTTGGCCAACGGCGTATTGATCTTGTCCGCAACATTCAAGCGTCCAAGCGGTCCGACCCGGTACGTCCCTTTCGGCCACCCCATCTTGAGATAAAATGGAAATTTCAGGTAAGACCAGTCTTCCACGTGCTCTCCGATATAGTCGAGGTAGTTCTCGGGATCAAATTCCTCCAGCTTCTTTCCACTGCCGTCCACCAGGCGCAGCATGCCGTCATACAGCTGGAGGCCGCCTTGCTGATCGACCAGGCCCATATACCCTGACGAGAAGACGGCGAAGTTATTGACCAGGTCCATGTTTTTTTCATACCATCCCTTGCCGATGGTAAGGGCCGTCTTGACGACGTCGGTCATATCGTCCACCTGGCTCAGGATCTCGTCACGGTCCTTCAGGGTCAATGGCGCGTTGACACCGCCAGGGATGGAGTGATTCGGGTGGATACGCTTGCCTCCCAGCCTTCGGATGATATCCTGGCCGAAGCCCCGCAGGCGAACCGCTTTTACAGCGACTTCGGGATTCGCTTGAACGACCCCCACCACGTTCCGAACCGCCGGGTCCGCGTCAAAACCCAGGAGAAGGTCGGGTCCTGCCAATTCGAAAAAGTGCATGGAGTGGGACTGGATGAACTGGGCCATGTGCATTAACTCCCGGAGGAGTTGCGCCGGCCGGGGAGGAGTCACACCCACCACGCGGTCGCAGGCTTTAGCCGAGCTGAGGTGATGACTGACCGGACAGATGCCGCAGATCCTTGGAGTGATCTGAGGCATTTCGAAGAATGGACGGCCTTCGGTGAATTTTTCAAAGCCCCGCCATTCGTTCACATGCATGAAGGCTTTTTCTACCTTCCCTTTGCCGTTCAGATGAATGGTCACTTTGGCGTGACCTTCGATTCGAGTTACGGGCTCAATGGTGATCTTTTGCATTTTCTTTCCCTCCGCTGATGTAGGCCGTGGTTG